>SWCD01021998.1_pt1 | contig 52364 bp, 48 predicted proteins | sample 4693011 | NCBI WGS metagenome assembly SWCD01 (sample SAMN10267278, study PRJNA491770) | bioreactor metagenome | isolation source: DHS bioreactor inoculated with marine | place: Japan: Omine Ridge, Nankai Trough
AAAAAAAACAAAATCTAAAACTGAAACCAATATAACCAACGCCGAACAAATAGCCCGCGCCTATTGCGCCAGCATTGGCGAAACCGATGATGCCATCATCAATGACGTGATTAACCAATGCAGACATAGCGCAGAAGCGCTGGCTTACTATGCTGCACAGGTAGACAGATCGTCAGCAGGTAGCCTGCATTCAGTGCGGGCACTGGCAGGCGGGCTGGGTGCAGGCGGTGGGCTGGTAGACGCTCACCAGGCAGGCGGGATTATTACCTGCCAGACGTGCGGGCACTGGCAGGCGTTCAGCTTGCATGGCCGCGGCCCTGGTGTGTGCAGCGCAGGCGTACAGGGTACAGGCGTATGCAGGTGGGGCAGTACAGAGCACAGGTGTAGTATGTATGGGGCCCGGTGAGTTTTCGCGGGTCCTTCCTGAAAAATCCCATTGCGGAGGGTACGCCCCCGCAACTCTCGCAATGTGCGTGCGATTTTTTACGCATTACCATTTCCTAATATGAGTTAACAAAAATGACTGAAAAAACAAATTTTCACAAAATGACCGCTGCCGAAGCCGGCGCACTGATTGATATTACAGATAGGCGCGTTCGCCAGTTTGCCGAGGCCGGACTGATGCCCAAGCAGGGGCGCGGGCTGTATGATGCAACCTGGTTGATACACCTGGTTATAGGCCTAAGAGCATTCGAAGGCCGCAACAGGAAACCAGAGGACCCGCGCACATTGGTGGCGTTCAGCTGGCTGACTGCTGTTGGTGATGCCTGGCGCAAGGATTTGCCGCTTTTGACCGAGATATTCACGCGAAACGGCTACACATCAGACGATGCATTGATTGCCGTAGGCGAGGCGAATACCTGGCGCGGCAGATAGGAAAAACCGCAGGTGGAAAACATCCTTATTATTCTGAAAAATGAGGATTCTTTCATAACTATTCTGAATACTAAAATGAGAAGAAATTACACGCAGCTGAACATTAAAAACATGATTGAGCATACCCGCAGGCAGCTTGGGTATGAAGATCATTTCGCGGCCGGGGTTCAGGACCCGGTTTTTCGTATGCCAAAGCGCCCGGCGCATCAACCCAGCTCGGGCTTAGGCAATTTGTGCCAGCTGTCCCGAGCGACTATAAAGCAGACTATCCGCGCACCGTTAATCAGCCAGGCAATGAAAAACGGACATTGGGCGCGGCATTGCTCGAGCATTCGAAAGTAGCCAAGTTCGGGGCTCACATCGTAGAAGCGCAATCCGCGCCGGCCATCATCGACGGCGATATGCCGATTCTGTATTCACGCAATCAGGACTTCAGGATTATTCGTCCGGCACAGTTCGCAATCATCGCGGACGGTGATAACGTTGTTGCATCAACCTACCCCGTTTTATCCGCAACAGCTGAAATGTTCGACGCCCCGAGCGCAGCTGTCATGTTTACCGTTTCCCGCGCCGACTCAAAACAGATTACCGAGGACCATCTGGAATATGAAATCATGGATTCAATAGCGCGAGGCCTGGCGCGTGAAGCGGATAGGGTTTTGACTGCGGCCGTATTGGCGACAACGCCGGCTAACTTTACCCTTGCACTGGCCGCAGCTGCCGGCGTGAACTTTAAAGGATTGCGCGGCCTGGTCGGCACCAATGGAACCGCGGCCGAGATTCGTCATGATGGCGTACTGGTTGCCGAGGGCATCGAGGCCGAACTGACCGATGTAATGACAGATACGATCGTCGGGGCCTGGGAAAACAGCGCGGTGTTTATTTCTGATGATATTCATTTAATCATGAAGCGCGCGAACGTTGACGGCAGTATTGAGGTTTCGCTATTTGTGAATATGGTAGCGGCCATACCGGATGACTCATTGTTCTGGACCGGCGCGGCATAATTATGCTCAATCCATTTAAGCGAAAGAAACCCAGCACGGAAACAGCCGAGTTGCCAGCCGATGTGCTGGCAATCATTGAGGGGCTGAGCGTAGTGGCCAGGTCTGATGATGACGAGGGCAATGCACGGGTACTGGTGCAGGCAGGCAACGCTGCATTGGCTTGGTATCATTCAAAATCTGAATCAAGCCGGATGATATCTGTACTGTTTCCTGATCTGAACAGTTCGCAGATTGACCGCGCCGTGATGGCTATTAACTCAAAAGCAAAGGCGGCATTGCTGGCTGATCGCTACTCAACCCCGCACAGGCCCAAGTGGTCAGCAAGCCATTGGGAGGATAGGAAACTATGAAAGCAAAAATAAGCCTGGTCATTGATAACGAGCTTAAGCAACGGATCGATGACCACCGGGCGCAGATTCATGATGAAACCGGGCTCAATGTCTCGCTCAACGAAACAGCATCGAGCCTGCTACGCAAAGCATTGTCAGAAAGTGAAGGCAAGCGAAAGCTGAAGACCAGGCGCAAGAACACGCCAGGCATTCGGATCAATCCTGACGCCAACATTCTGAAGCAAGTACGGGAACGCACATGACAGAACAGCCGGACGATGCACACGGCTGGGCGCAATGCGTGGAGCAGCTGCTCGGGCCGCGCTACATTGGCGACGATCCGGAAGCGCGAAAAACAGCCGCGATCAAACTTGCCATTGCTGCCTTGAATGCAGCGGGAGAGCATGACATTGCCCTGGCGTTATCCGAGCAACTTTAATATAGCAACATCCACAGAACCGGCCTCAGTGCCGGTTTTTTTATGCCTGGTGTTTTATCGGTTAATTCTTAGTTGTATCATGGGGTATTTTAGCGTCTCATGCGATCTCATAAAAAATGTTCACCAGAGCGTTCACCAAATGCCTGAGCACGAAATAACACACATATAAAAAACAATAAGTTATGAAGATACTCAGCATTCACTTTAAAAATATCAAATCCTTAGAAGGCGAGAACCGCATCGACTTTGACCAGGCGCCATTTGATACCGGTGTTTTCGCCATTACCGGGCCTAACGGCTCGGGCAAGTCCGCCATTCTCGACGCCATTACCCTGGCTTTATACGGCGAGACCTTCCGGTTTGAGCGTCCGGCCCGGCATGTCATGACCAAACACACGGCCGAGTGTTTCGCGGTGATTGAATTTTCCATCGGCGCTGAAAGATACCGCTCCGGCTGGCAGGTGGCGCGCGAAGGCGGCCGCCCCGATGCGGAACCGTTGCCGCCGGTCATGACCTTGACCCGTCTCGGGGAAACCGAGGAACTGCTGGCCGATACGCCCCATTCGGTCTGCGCGCTGATCACCGAAATCACCGGCATGAATTTCCGCAATTTCACGCGTTCCATCCTGCTGGCGCAGGGCGATTTCGCGGCCTTCCTGAATGCCCTCGATACCGAGCGCATGGATATCCTGGAAAAAATCATCAGCAGTGATATCTATACCGATTATAGAAAGGAAATTCTTGAAAAAGCCGAGAACGCGCAAAAAAGCCTGGATCAGTTAAGGCAGGATCTGGCGGCCCTGCCGCTCATGGAAGCCGAAAAGCTGGAAGCGTACGAGCATGATTTAAGCGATTTTAACGAGCAATACGCCGAATTGCGCGACCAGCACGGCCAGTTGAAACAACAGCAGGCTGCGCTGAAGAGAATAACGGCGCTGAACAGTGACATCGCCGTACAGGAAAAACAACTGCAGGACGCCAAAAAACAGGCGGAGAGCCAGCAGGAAAACCTGGCCAAGCTCGCCTTCGCCCAGGATGCGCTGCTGTTTAAAGACGATGTGGCGTCGATTGCCGGTAAAGCGCACGACATTCAGCAGGACAAAGCCGCGTTGGCCGCCTATCGCAACGAGCTGAAACAGTTGGAAACCCTGCTTGCCGATCCGAATATCGACAAAAACATCCCGCCCGATCAGGGCAAAAAATCCGCCGCCGAACAGAAGGAAGCCATAGACAGCACCAAGGCGCAGATTGATCTGCTGAATGTCGACAAGCAGTCGGAGATGGCTTTGCTGCGGACATTAGGCGCGCAGATCGAGGAAAAGAAGACGGTGCTGGGGAACGTATCGGTCTGGCTGGACGAGCATGCCGCCGACCAATCGCTGCTGACCGATTTTCCCGAAACCGGCCGTTTGAAAAAACTCAGGACGGAACTGGCCGAGCTCAGGGAAAAACAGAAATCCTTCGCCAAATGGTCGAAGAATACGACCACCTCGCTGAAAAACAGCAAGTCCGCGACCGACCGGGAAATCAAGAAACTCGCCGATCTGAAAGCCAAGCTCGAAGATGAAGAGCAGGAACTGATAACGCTGGCGGAGGGCCATAACCCCGAGCAAATTGAAGAGCTGCGCCAGGAACAACAAGAGCGTGTTGCCGACTTTCAGGAATTAAACAGCCTGGCCCGGGCGTATCTGAAACTGGCCGATGCCGGATTCGATTTTTTCAGCAACCTCTTCGGCAGAGAGGCGCCGGTATATGATCTCGAGGCATTGACCCGCGATCTGGAAAAGACCCGGCAGGAACTGAGCCGCGAGGAAAATATCGTCCGGGCGCTGGAAGAGTCGGTTGTCCGGGAAGCCCTGCTGAAAAGAATGGAAGCGGAACGGCACCATCTGGTGGAAGGCAAGCCCTGTCCGTTATGCGGTTCCCTGACGCACCCTTATGTCAAACGTCCGCCGGCCGTGTCCAATTCCCAACAGGCCCTGGCCGACCAGCGGGCCAAAGTCCAGGCGCTGGCGGCAACGGCCGATAAACTGACGCAGCAAATCGCCGTCGCGCAAAAACAAGAGGAAAAAAACCGGGCAACCGAGACGCAGTTGGCGCAGATCAAGTCGCAATGGCAGATGCTGAGCAACCGGCTCAATATCGCCAGCCGCGAGCTGAGCATCGATAATACCAAACTGATGAAACAGCTGCTGAACGCCGAAACCGACGAATTGAAAAATATCGTCACGCTGGCGGCCCGATACAAGAGCAAGCAGGACAGCATTGAAAAATTAAAAGCCTTGCTGGTCAGGACCGAAGACGCCATAGAGCAGCTGAAAGCCAATACGGAAAGACTGGATGCCGAGTGGCAGGGGCGTCCCCAGGATCAGATCGATACGGAAGCGGAACTGGCCAGGTGTCAGCAGGAAGAAAAACAGCTGACCGACAAGCTCATTGAACAGCTGGCCGCGCTCGGCGAAAAACTGCCGGCCATCGGTAAGGAAGATCTATTGTTCGACCGGCTCAACAGCCGGCGCCAGGAATACCAGGGCTATGCGTTCCGCCGCAAGACACTGGTCGAGGAACTGGACGCGCTGAGCCAGAAAGAGGCCGCGGCCCGGGCCAAGATCCAGGAAGACAGTGACAAGCTTGAGGTCTACAGCCGCCGGCTGCGGCAGGAAGAAGCCGTCGGCCTGCATCTGGCCCTGATCGAGAAACAGAAGCTGATCGCCGACAAGGAGCAATCGATCGCGCAACAGGAAGCCGAACTTGCCGGCCTGCGGCAGGCGCTGCAGCAGAAATTGCAAGGCACGCAGTTTGAGAGCCTGCAGGCGCTTGAGGCCATGCTGGAGCTGATCGATCGCCAGCCGGAACTGGAAGGGCAATTGACCGCGCTGGAGACGGACATTGAAACCATGACGGCACAGCTGGAGCAGAATAATGCCCTGTTGCAGGCCGAGCTCGCTCAAGCAGACACGACCTTGAGCAAGGAAGAAGTAGAGGTTCAGTTAAGAAGCCTGGCCGAAAAAATAGACATCGCGCGGCAGGAAGTCCAGCGCCTGGAAAGAATCCTGAAGGAACAGGCGCAGCGTAAGCAACAGCATGATGCGGTCCTGGCCCGGCTTCATGACCAGGAAGCCATCACCGCCCAATGCCTGGCGGAAGCGCAGCAGATTACGGCGGAAAGCGGCATGGAATTCCGTCGCCGCGTGCAGCGGCAGGTTGCGGACCGGTTACTGGCCCAGACCAACGAAATACTCGAGAAAATCAGCGGCCGGTATTACATCCGGCGAAAACCCAGTGAGCAGGGGCTGGCGCTGGAGATCGAGGATACCTATCAGGCCAACGTCCGCCGTCTGCCCCGGACCTTATCCGGCGGCGAAAGCTTTATCGTGAGCCTGGCCCTGGCATTGGGGCTTTCGGAGCTGGCCAACAACGGCAAGGCCGTGGACTCGCTGTTTCTGGATGAAGGCTTCGGCAACCTGGATGCGGAAAACCTGTATACCGTCATCAGCACCCTGGAAAGCCTGCATACGCACGGGAAAATCGTCGGCGTTATCTCCCATGTCGAAAGCGTGCAGAAACGCTTCAAGACGCAGCTGCAGGTGGTCAAAAAGCCGAACGGCATGGGCGAACTGCGGAAAGCGTCTTGATACAGCCCGCTGGCAGCGAAAGGCATAGAGATCGATTAAAAAATGCGGCTAACGCAGCGGTAATTTGAACCGGCTTAATGTAGGTGTGAATTCATTCGCACGGGCACTGATAAGGTGACTGCGAATGCCCTCTGGAGCAAAAGTGAATTCGCACCTGCATCGGAAACCCATCCGCACATGTGATGAAGTTTTGCATGCGCGTTGCTAAAAGCCGTTCTCCCTACAAGGTTGCATCAATCCCCATCGAGTAAATTCCCCAGTCCCCCTAGAATGGAGCCTTCGCCTTGTTGTCTGCCGCCACCTTGCGGCGCCGATGTCATCATCCTGCCTGCCAGGCGCGAGAACGGCAGACTTTGCAGCCAAACGGTGCCAGGGCCGGTTAACTTGGCAAAAAACAAGCCTTCGCCGCCAAACAGCATGGTTTTAATGCCGCCGGCCTGTTGAATGTCAAAATCAACGCTGCCGGTCATCGCCGCCAGACACCCGGTATCGACATGCAGCGTTTCACCGACGGCCAGTTCTATTTTTTGCAGGCAGCCGCCGGCATGAACAAACACCCAGCCATTGCCTTCCAGTTTTTGCATGATAAAACCTTCACCGCCAAACAGGCCGGTCAAAATACGGCGCTGGAAATGAATGCCGATCTGCACGCCTTTGGCGGCCGCCAAAAAGCTGTCTTTCTGGCAAATCAGTTTTTGGCCATAGTCGTTCAAATTCAAGGCGAGAATAGTGCCTGGAAAAGGCGCCGCGAACGCCACTTTACCTTTACCATGGGCGTTTTGCGTGAACACGGTAACAAACAGGCTTTCGTTTGTCAGCAAGCGCTTACCCGCGCCCAGCAATAGCCCCATGATACCGGATTGCTGATTGGCCGAACCGTCCCCGAAAATGGTTTCCATTTTTACTCCCGGGCTTTTGTACATCATCGCGCCCGCCTCGGCGACCGCGCTCTCTTGCGGGTCCAGTTCGATTTCCACAAACTGCATTTCATGACCGTAGATTTTATAATCGATACCGTCAGTGACCGCTTGCTGGCCAAACCCGCCGGAAGACTGGACATCCGGTTGCGTACCAGCCGCATTGACCGGCTGAACGCCGGCAGGCAATGCCGTCGGCTTGGGCGACATCATATGCGCAGGCGGCGGCGGAAAAGGCGTGACGCCGTCTTTCTTCATCGGCCTGATTTCAGTTGCCTCGAAAATGGGAATCCAGTCGGGAAAACGCGGGCACCAGCAATAAGCACCCTGGTGTTCGCGGGCGAAAACCTTTGCATAATCCAATGTATAGGGACCGCTGACTGTATTATTAAAAGAAAAAAACCATTCATTCATCGTGTGAGCCTAGCTTAAATTATGGAATGTAGAAACAGTCTATGAGTATAGACTAATCGGGTTTTTGATACAGCCGACAGGGCATTCCGGTTCAGGCAGGGCGCCGGCAAGGGGTGAAGCGGCGAGCCGCCGTGCCCGCGTTTGCTCCTTGGACGAATTGACGGCGAACATCCGCTATTTTTTAAGGTTCTGAAGTTACGCATGTGTGATTTTTTATCCCGTTTGCCGTGCCGGGCAGCACCGCTTTCGGCTAGCGACGCTATATTAAGCCGATCTCAATACTACCAAGAATTGGGTCGTCAATCATTTCCCTGTTTAAACATAGGATGAGCCGACGTCAGGAGGCGCATCGTCCGCGAGCGATGCGCGCCATTGCGCCGCCTGGAGCGCTTGCTTTGGGTCGGCACATCCTGTGCAGGATTGTCATTTCAGGAAGCCATTTTTAGCCAAATCCTAAATGCATAAAGTCAGTTCCGATGGGTGCGAATTCACTTGTGACCCAGAGGGTATTCGCAGTTACCTTAAATACCCGTGCGAACACCCTGAAGGGCACAAGTGAATTCCCACCTACATTGGCAAGCCGATTCAAATCACCGTCGCGCTGGCGACACTTTAATTATGATGATCCAAATTCAACCTATCGCGTAACATGTGCCAAGGGGATACAGCGCCTAAGGCTTGACCGCAACGCCCCACGGATAACGCCCGACGCCCACGGACTTGGTGACCTTATGGGCTTCCAGATCGATCAGGGAAATGTCATTGCTGACGCCGTTGGTCGTATAAAGGCGTTTCTGGTCCGGCGAGAACGCCAGGTTCCAGACCCGCTGACCCACCAGTAAATATTTCTCCGGTTCAAGAGTCTGGGCATTGATCACGGCAACCCGGTTGGCCGGTCCCATGGCCACATAGGCCCACTGCCGCTCGTTGTCGATCAGCACGCCGACCGGCTGGATCTTGTCATCCGTGACGCCGGACACGGCCAGCTTGATCTGCTTGATGATTTGGCGCGTCGCCACATCGATAACCGTCACCGTGCCGGCCATTTCCGATGTCACCCAGAGTTGCTGGCTGTCGGCGGTAAAGCTTAGCGCGCGGGGGCGGGGATCAACCAGCGTGTTATCGACGACGGCAAGGCTGTTGCGGTCAATCCAGTGCACCATGTTGGTGGCTTCCGACGCGCTGGCCACCCATTTGCCGTCTGGGCTGACGGTAATGCCTTCCGGCTCGACGCCGACCGGAACCGTCTTGATGGCCTTGCGTTGATCAATGTCGATGGCCGTCACCAGGCTGTCGTCCTCATTGGAGACATAGGCGAACCGGCCGTCGGGGGCCAACGCGAACGTTTCCGGATCCTCGCCGGAAGGCAGTTGGCCTTCCTCGGCAAAGGTGTCGCTGTTAATGATGCGGATGGTATTGTCATCGCTGGCGGCGATGTAAAGGTGCCGGTAATCCTTGCTGATGGCGATGCCGCGCGGACGCTGGCCGACGTCAACGGTTTTCAGCAACTTGCCTGTGATAGGATCGACAACGGCAAGGGCGTTGTCTTTCTCCAGCGTCACAAAAACCGTTTCCGCATGAGCGATACTGCCCGCTATCAGCAGGGCAGCCGTTATAATGTGTTTCATAAGCGTGTTCTTGCAAAAAAAAGCACACAACATAGCATTGCCGTCAAGAAGATAAACAGCGATGGTAAAAAAAAGAATTTTTCCTATAGGAGGAGAGGAACCTGAACACCATAATTGAGAATTTAGGCGAACCGAAGATGAGTTTACGCTATCAGATCAACATCAGGATTTTCCTTACCAGTATCGCCATTCTGATTTTAGGCGGCTCCGTGGCCATCTGGCAGGCGCGCGACGCCGTCAGCCGGGAAATCGATTCATCGCTTAACCTGGCCGCCCAGTTCATTCAGCTCAATTTTCCGCAATCGCAACAGACGGCGTTCGATGTCGATACCTGGCTGCCGAGGTTCGTCTCGCTGGAGCAAACCCGTCATTTAAATATTCAACTGAAAAAGCCGGAGGGAGAGGTGATCAGCTATTCGGCCAAGCAGAGAGAGGACATCGACGCCGAGGCTTATATGCCGCCGCAATGGTTTATCAATCTGGTATCGGCCGAATACCCGCAACTGGAGCAGCAACTGACTACCGCGGACGGCGAACAGATCACGCTGATCATTCAGGCTGATCCGCTGGATGAGATCGTCGAGGTATGGGAGGAAAGCTTTTCATTTTTCGTGTCCCTGCTGGTGATGACCCTGATCACGTTTCTGGCCGTCAATTTGGCTTTCAACAAGGCGTTCAAGGCGATCGCCGTCATCGTCGACGGCTTGAAAGCCATCGAGCAGGGGCAGTATCAGCACAAATTGCCGGATTTTTCCATTCAGGAATACGACAGCATTGCCAAGGCCATCAACCACATGACTCATACACTGGACGTGGCCCAAAAGGAAAACAGCGCCCTGACGCAGCACTCGCTGGAAATCCAGGAAGAAGAGCGGCAACGTCTGTCGCAGGAATTGCATGACGAACTGGGGCAATCGTTAACCGCCATTAAAGTCATGGCGGTCACGGCCAAAAGCAACAAAGCCGAGGCCGAACGGATCGCCGATGCCATTACCGGCATTTGCGATCATCTGATTACGGTCGTGCGCTCCATGATGCGCAACCTGCATCCGCTGATCCTGACCGAACTGGGCTTGAAGGCGACCCTGGAAGACCTGATCAACCAATGGTCGAACCGGAATCCCGAATTGAAACTGCTCCTGAATTGTGCCGATGACGTTGACGGACTGGAGCCGAAAATCACCATCCAGGTCTTCAGGGTCGTGCAGGAGTGCATCACCAATATTGTTCGCCATGCGCAGGCCGAAGAGGCTATCATTTGCCTCGAAATAATGCCGCGGGAGACGACCATCAAGCAATTGCGCCTGCAGGTGACGGATAACGGCAAGGGCTATATGCCGGAAAAAATAAAAATGGGTTTCGGGCTGCTAGGCATGAGAGAGCGAATCAAAAGCCTGGGCGGCGAGTTCCGCCTGGAGACCCGGCCACAACAAGGTATGAACATCATCGCGACTATTCCTTTGAAATGAAAGAAAAAATAAAAGTTATTCTGGTGGATGACCATGCCGTGGTAAGGGCCGGTTTCCGCTTGCTGCTGTCCTCCGTGGACCATATAGACGTGATAGCCGAAGCCGAGCGGGGCGAACAGGCCTGCCAGCTTTACCTGGAAAAACAGCCGGATGTCATCGTGCTCGATTTATCGATGCCGGGCATCGGCGGACTGGAAAGCATACGGCGCATCCTGCTGCGCGACAGCGCGGCCAGGATACTGGTCTTCAGCGTGCATGACGAGATCGTATATGTCAACCGGGCGCTGGGAGCCGGCGCGAAAGGCTATATCACCAAAAATTCCGCGCCGGAGATTTTAGTGGAAGCGCTAGAGAAAATAGCCGCCGGCGAAGCTTATATTGAACAGGGATTAAGGAAAAGCCTGCCCGCGCAAACGAACCAGGCCGATTATCGGGCGCTGATAGACACCTTGTCCGCCCGGGAATTCGATGTCTTCCGGTTGCTGGCAAAGGGCCTGACTCTGCATAGAATTTCCGATGAGCTATGCCTGGGTTATAAAACCGTGGCCAATTACGGCACGCAGATCAAAAGCAAGCTCAAGGTATCGACCACGGCCGAACTGGCGCACATCGCCATGGTGCTGGGCGTCATGAAAAGCTGAATCAAGCCCGGCGGCTTGAGGTTTTGTAGGCTTTCCTACATTTTCCTTGATAGGCCTCGGCTTAAGCGGAAAGTCCGTCCATTCAATGGATAGCATGTCAGCGCATTATTAATTAACCACGAAGGACACGAAGAGCACGAAGTTTTAAGCTATTGATTAAATTAATTTTTTCTTCGTGTCCTCGGCAACTGCTCCTGCGTTGCTCTACCTCCTGCATCCCTGCAGTCGTTCGTGATCTTCGTGGTGAATAAGGCTTTTTATGACGTTTTTCACTAATTCTTTCACAGCCCTCCTGCGTGGGAACGCATACCGGGCCATACGACATGCCGATCTCAAAGCCCGGTACCGGTTCCCACGGAACCAGGGAACGCACATGTGGTTATTTATTCATTTGGGCTAAAAAATGAATTCTTTCACAGCTTCGTACCCTACTGTATTTTTCAGACAGGCTTGCCAATAATAAAACTCAGTTTTCACAACAGTCGTTGCTTTCAAGTAACGGCTGATTGCTCTAGCAGACCTGCGCATTATTAATTAACCACGAAGAGCGCGAGGTTTTGCTTTTCTTCGTGAGCTTCGCGTTCTTCGTGGTTTAACGCCAAGTTGAGGCTTGTAAGGTTTCCTACATATTCCCCGTCCGGAAAATTTTCAATAAAACAATAAGTTAGAAAAATCTCGGCGCTGGCATCCATTTTGCTCTGATTCTGTTGTCAACAACTTCAGGGCTATTATGAAACTCGTTCTCGATTGGTCAGCTTACAAAGAGGCCGGCATGGGGGACGCCTATGCCGATATTCCCAAAACCGGCGGCGATTACGCCAAGGCGATTGCGGTCTGCATTGGCAGTCGTGCCTGCGAGCAAGCCGGCAAAGGCGTGATGTGCCCCAGCTTTCGCGTCAGCGGCAAACCGGCGCTGTCGACCGGCGGCCGCGTCAAATTGCTGAAAGCGGCGCTCAACGGCGAGTTCGGCGACGCACCGTTTGAGAAAAGCGAGCTGGTCGAAGCGATGGATCTGTGCGTCAGCTGCAAAGGCTGCAAACGCGAATGCGAGAACGAAGTGGATATGGCGCTGATCAAGGCCGAGTTTCTGGCCCAGCGCTTCAGGGCCACCGGCACGCCGCTACGCAACCGCCTGTTTGCGGCGCTGCCGGCATTACTGGCCCGCTTCCCCCTGACGGGCCAGCTGATCAGATGGCGCAACCGCCACGCGTTGCTGGCGCAGTGCGTGGACCGATTGCTGGGCATCAGCGCCGGCGCGCGCCTGCCGGAACCCGCCGAGCGGCCGTTCAGCGAGACATCCGTACGAGAGCAACAGAAAAATGACGCCGACATGCCGGAAGTCGTCGTATTTGTCGATACCTTCAATCGCTATTTCAATCCCGCCGTTGCCGAGGCGGCCGTCTCGTTGCTCGCGGCCGCGGGCTATCGGGTGCATGTGCTGAATGAAGAAGGGGATGCCGATGCGGCCCGGCAGCCGTTATGCTGCGGGCGAACCTATTTTGCCAACGGCATGATCGCGAAGGCCCGCCATGAAGCGCGCCGCCTATTGCAGGCGCTGAAGCCGCACATCGACGCGGGACGCTGGATTATCGGCCTGGAGCCCTCCTGTATTCTCAGCCTGCGGGACGAATATCTGAGCATGGGCCTGGGCGAGCAGGCCAGGCAACTGGCCGGGAAAGTGCTGTTGCTCGAGGAATTTATCGCCAGGGAACAAACGGCCAAGCGCTGGACGCTGGCGTTCAACTCGCGCGGCAGGCAAAAACTGCTGGTGCACGGCCATTGCCATCAGAAGGCGGTCGGCGCGACCAAGGCCATGCGCAAGGTGCTGAAGATGGTTCCGGATCTGGACAGCCAGCAAATTGAGTCATCATGTTGCGGCATGGCGGGACAATTCGGCCTGGAATCCGAACATGCCGATTTCTCGCGTGAAATGGCGGAGCTGGGGCTTTATCCGGCCTTGCGGGCGGAGCCCGATGCCGCGGTTGTCGCCAACGGCTTTTCCTGCCAGCAGCAAATCCTCAACGGCGGCCACGCCAGACCGCTGCATATCGCCGAGGTCTTGTATGCGGCGCTCGGCCGGTAACCGCGGGCGATGGCAATGAATACGCTGCCATGGACCAACCTCTGGCTGCAACGGTCGCCGTCGTTCTACCAGCGGGTCGACCCGACGCCGCTGGCCGGGCCCTATTTCGTGCATTGTAATGAGCAGGCGGCGCGGCTATTGGGATTGAACGCCGAAGACTTAGGCACTGAAACGGCACTGCGCTGTTTTAACGGCGATGAACTGCTACCCGGCATGCAGCCGATCGCCACGGTTTACGCCGGGCATCAGTTCGGCATTTTCACCTCGCGGCTGGGCGACGGCCGCGCCATTACCCTGGGCCAGACGCTGGGCGCAAACGGCGAGACTTACGAAATCCAGCTGAAAGGCGCGGGGCTGACGCCTTATTCGCGGACCCTGGACGGCCGCTACCCGCTCGGCGCCACGATCCGGGAATACCTGGCCGGCGAGGCGCTGGCAGCGCTTGGCATTCCCAGCACGCGGGCGCTCTGCCTGCTCGGCAGCCGCACTGAAATACGGCGGGACCCTAGCGAGACCGCCGCCATTCTGGTCAGAATGGCCCGGTCGCATGTCCGTTTCGGCCATTTCGAATACTTTCATCACCGCGATGAGATCGATGACCTGCGCGAATTGTTTGTCTTTGTCATCGAACAGCATTTCCCCGAATTGCTTGATGAAGCGGCGGAAAAATGGCCGCTGAGGTTTCTGGAAACAGTCATCAGGCGAACGGCTCGCCTGATCGCCGGCTGGCAAAGCGCGGGCTTCGTGCACGGGGTCATGAATACCGACAACATGACTTTGAGCGGCGAAACGCTGGACCTGGGGCCGTTCGGTTTCATGGAGGCGTATGATCCCGTATTCTCGCCGAATCCGTCCGACGACCAGCGCCGGTATCAGTATGACCAGCAGCCCGACATCGGCCGCTGGAACTGTCTGGCGCTGGCCCAGGCGTTTACTTCGCTGCTGTCCTCGCCGACCATTCCCGCCAGCTTGCTGCGCCTGTACCGGCAAACCTATCAGCAGCATTATCTGCAAGCCATGCGGGCAAAACTGGGTCTGCAAACGCAACATCCGGACGACATCGATCTGGTGAACAGCCTGTTGTCGGCACTGGCGCTATCGGGCGCCGATTATGCCGGTTTTTTCCGCGAACTTGCCCGCTTCAAGCCGGGCCATGTCATGACGTATTCCGCTCCGCTGCGAAGCTGGCTGGCCTGCTATCAGGACCGCCTGAGCTTGGAAAAGGCGCCGCCGAACGAGCGCCGGGACCGTATGAACCGCGTCAATCCCTGCTATGTTCTGCGCGCGCATTTGCTGTATCAGGCTGAGCAAAAAGCCGAAAAAGGCGACTTCACCGAACTGGAAAGATTGCTGAAACTGGTGCAAAACCCATATGAAGAACAGCCGGGCATGGCGTTTTACAGCCAGCCGCAGCAGCATGACAACATCAGCCGCAGGCTGGGGTGATCAACCCGGCATCATTACCTGGTTCCCACGGTCCTCCGTGGGAACCGATACCGGACTTTAAGAGCGGCACGTCGTATGCAAGCCCGGTATGCGTTCCCATTTATGCCCTTCAGGGTACGCGGGAGCGTGTGAACGAGGAAAAACCCGGCATTAGGAAGCTTCGAAATGCTGGGTTTATCGACTCAGCCTACACACGGTTAAAGAGGCAACAGAAAATGAAACTGCAGATTGAAAGAACCTATGTTAATGCCATGGTGGCGGAGTTTCCGGGATTGACGCCGCTCAAGGACCAGCTGCGCTTCGGCAATAAGGCGGAAGTGCCTTTTAACCGGCTGTCCAGTTCCGAGCTCGGCTATCTTAAAAATCTCTATCAGCAGGCCGGCCCCGACATGCACAGCCAGGCGGCGATGATCGTCACGCTGCAAAAAGCGCTCAATGACGACAGTCAGAAGTATTCGGCCGAGGACCTGGAAAAGCTGGTGCCGGCGATTGCCGGCTATCTGGTCGAGGATGCGCAGCGCGGCTGGCTGTTCCGCGTCAGCGTCACCGGCAAAACCTCGGCCTACCTGATCACCCGGCTGGACTATACGCCGCCCGGCGAGGAAGAGGCCGGGCGGATACTGATCGAACTGAAAGCCAACTCGCGCGGCAAAATCGCCATCGAGACCCTGATCATCCGGGAAAAAGACATTGAAGGGCAGTCGATCAGCGAAATCCTCGCCATGAAAGGCTATCTGAAGGAAACGCCGGAACTGATCGCCGCCTACGACGAATCCGCCGGGCGCTATTTCGACTGGCGGGCGCGCTACGGCGAACAGTTCTCGGCCACGGGCACGGGCATTTATGCCGAGGACCCGACCGCCAATCACCGCAGCAACGACTGGACCCGCAAGAACGTCGTCGTACTGTCCTCGGGCGGCGGCAGCACCCGGCTGGTCAACGACGAAAACATTATCAGCGATCGCGCCCTGACGCTGGAGGCGCCCGGCGATATCCTGGGCGGCTTTCTGCGCCGGGCCGGCAAAAGCACGCGCTACGACAGCAAGGTGGAACAACAGGCGGAAGCCTCCAAGGCCGCCATCCCCAAGGGCCTGTTCACGGAACTGCCGGTGCACGGCTACATGCTGATGTTTCACCTGGAACTGCATCATCACGTCTGGGTGCACGTCGACCATATGCAGCCCTACCGCTACCAGCCAGAACTGAAGCAAAAGCTGATTCTGCCGCCCGAGCAGACCGATCTGATCGACATCCTGACCGCGGAAATGGATGTGCTGATGGATGATATCGTGGCAGGCAAATCCGGCGGCACGACGGTACTCTGCGCGGGTCCCGCCGGGGTCGGCAAGACGCTGACCGCCGAGGTGTATTCGGAAATCATCCAACGGCCGCTGTACCGCGTGCATTCCGGACAACTGGGCCTGAACGTCGCGGAAATGGAAAAAGAGCTCAAGGACACCCTGATCCGTGCGCAGCGCTGGGGCGCCGTGATGCTGATCGACGAGGCCGATGTCTACATCCGCCGCCGCAACGACAGCCTGGCTTCCAATGCCGTGGTCGGCGTGTTCCTGCGCGTGCTGGAATATTTCAACGGCCTGCTGTTTCTGACCACCAACCGCATCGACGACATCGACGAAGCGATCATTTCCCGCTGTATCGCGCTGATCCGCTATTATCCGCCGGAACGCGAGGACCGGGTCAAGATCTGGCAGGTCATGACCGAGCAGTTCGAACTGGCCGTCGAGCCGGATCTGATCGAGCAGCTGGCCGATATCTTCCCGCACGCGACCGGCCGGGAGATCAAGGGCCTGACCAAGCTGGCCGCCAAATTCTGCCAGCAAAAACGGGTGGCGCCGAACCTGGACGTGTTCAAGCGCTGTTCGGTGTTCAGGGGCATGGATAAACCGGCCGGACGGGAGGACGTGCGCACCTGAGCGCCGGCGGCAAAAAAGGGAATTGTCCCTGCCGATAGCGGGAAAATTGCCCGATGCCTTTCTCTGGAATTCATCAATACTATGCCCTTTTGAACGAACAAGGCATAGTATTGATATGAAGTTTACACCCGCAGCATTACTCGTTTTTCTGTTATTCCCCGCGCTGTCTCTGGCGCACGGGCCGACCCCGCAAAAAGCCAAGGAAAGCCTGGAAATCAACGCCCCGGTCGATACGGTCTGGGATACGGTCAAGCAATTCGACGGCATTTCGAGTTGGCATCCTGACGTCAAGGACAGTACCGGCGACGGCAAACACGAGTCCGGCGGCGTGCGCACGCTCACCCTGCAAAATGACGGCCAGATCGTGGAAGAGCTGGATTTTTACAGCGACAAGGACCACGAATACAGCTATCGTCTGAAAACCGAAAACGTGCAGGCGTTTCCGACCAGTTCCTACTCCATCGCGCTTCAGGTAACGCCGGGAGAAACGGCCGACAGCAGCATCGTCACCCTGAAAAGCCGTTTCTACCGCGGCGACACCGGCAACACGCCGCCCGAGAAACTCAATGACGAAGCGGCCGTCAAGGCGATGAACGAATTTTTCAAAAACGGCCTGACCGGTCTTAAGCAAAAACTGGAAAAGTAAGCCTTTCAGGTTCTCCGGCAAGCGTAGGATAAGCCCGGCTTTATTCCTCGGCACATGCCATGGCGCTTGATGTCGATGAATAGGAGTAGGGGCGGGTATGATCCCTGTCAGGTTAAAAAATGAATACTTCACAGCCTCGTATGCATTCTTAGGGTCGAATTCATTTATGCCCTTTGGGTACCTGTGCCCTTTAGGGTATTCGACCCCGTGGGCTCAGCTTAAGCAGAAAGTCCGCCCATTCAATGGAATGTCAGCGAATCATTAATTAACCACGAAAAACACGAAGCGCACGAAGAAAAACAAAGTGTAGGGTACGAGACTGTGAAAGTATTCAATTTAAAGGATTTAACCACGAAGGACACGAAGCACACAAAGTTTTAAGTTATTGATTAATTTTATTTTTTCTTCGTGTCCTTCGTGATCTTCGTGGTGAATAAGGCTTTTTTATGACGCTTTTCACTAATTCTTTCACAGTCTGGTACGCATCGCGTACCATTTTTCAAACGGTTCAGATGAATTAGTCCTTCAGAAGGTACGCGGTGCGTACCCTACCATCCATCCAGGATATGTCGGGTCCGGATAACAGGCGAGGCGTCGCATTAAGGAGCTTTTCCCATTGCTTTGCATGGGCGCTTAATGCGATAGTTTCCGCTCAATTCAACATCAAGCCGAGACATAATTTGCCTATTCCAATGCTTGCTATGTTTCCTATCCGCCTGGTTTGGCCCTTCCTTGCCGCCTTACTGTTGGCTTTCACCCCGCCGCCGACGCATGCGGCGCCGCCACCGGAGATCGATGCACAGGCAACCAGCCAGGCAGCGACGGTGCCCGCGGAGGCCGCCGACAAGGCGCGCCTGCTTCAAACCCTCACTCAGCTGGAACCCCAGGTTCGCAGCCTCCTCGACAGTGCCGTTACGGCCTTGAAGCAGGGCATCGAAAACGGGCCGCCATTCCTGATCGAAGAGCGGCGCGGGCGCATCGGGCGATTGGAAAAGCTGCTGCGCGACACCAATGCCGACCTGGCGGAGCAATTCAGACGGGTCATGGAAGCCTACCGGGTCGAGCTCGATTACGCGAAGACCGTCGATGCCTACCGCGGCCTGCTTAAAAGCGGCGAAGAGGAACGGCTGGTGGATTTTCTCAGCATCGGCCGGCTCGCGCTCTATTACCAGACCCTGGATGGCTACGAGTCGGGCATCTGGCGCGAAGACACGCGGCAGTGGCAGCGGCTGTCCGGCGAGGGCAACGAAGCCGTCGCCCAGGGCCTGCGCACGGCCCGCAAACTGGAACCGCCGCAACTGATCGTGCTGCCATTGCCGGCAAGCAAGACTGGATTCGATGCTCAGGCTGGCCTGGCCGTGCCCAAGGTACCGGCAACAGCGGAAAATGAACAGCCGGCGCAGCTGTCGCCGGCAGAAGTGGAGGTCCAATTGGAGACGGCACTGGCGGCCAGGGAAGGCTTGTTCATGACTATCCGGGAAAGCGCCGCGCAGCTCAAGCCTTATTACCAGCAAACCTTTCTGGCCGGCGATGCCGACAGCCAACGGCAATTGATCGACCGGCTTGCCGATGAGCGGCACAGGCCTGAAGCGGAGGCGCTGGCCCGGCTGTTCGCCAGCGTGCGGACGCAGCTCGATGCCGCGGGACGCATCTCGGCCTTCCGGGCGCCGGTCTACTCGCCCGATGGCCAGGCATCCGAGCAAGAAGTGCTGCGCCTCGGCGGATTCAGCTTTATCGCTGACGGGCGTTATCTGGTATATACGCCCGAAGTGGACCGGCTGGTTGAATTAACGCGGCAGCCGGCCTCGTGCCTGCTCGGGCTGGCGCGCGATTTCGAGCAGGCGGATGCAAATTCGCTGGCGCCGGTGGCCATCGACCCTTCCTCGGGCCAGACCCTGCAATTACTGGTGCAAATCCCCAATCTGCGCGAACGCCTGGCGCAGGGCGGCATGGTCGGCTATCTGATCCTGGGGTTGGCCGCGTTTGCCTATGCGCTCAGCGCCTACCGTTTCGTGGAGTTGGCCATGGTCGGCAAGCGCATCCGAAGACAGTTGCAGTCATCCGAGCTGCGGCTCGACAATCCCTTGGGACGGGTGCTTTCCCGGCTGGAGCAGTCAACGATGAACGACGAGGAGGCCCTCTACCTGACCGTGGAGGAAGCGCTGACCGGCGAGCAGGCGAAACTGGGACGAGCCCTGGCTTTCCTGAAACTGGTGGCCGCCATCGCGCCGATGCTGGGGCTGCTCGGCACGGTGACCGGCATGATCGAAACCTTCCAGGCCATTGCTTTGCACGGCTCGGGCGATCCGAAGCTGATGTCGGGCGGCATTTCGGAAGCCTTGGTCACTACCGTGGCGGGACTGGTGGCCGCCATCCCGGTTCTGCTGCTGCACAGTCTGCTGACCAGCAAGAGCCAAACGCTCGCCAGTCTGCTGGAGGCCCATGCCGCCGCAGCGCTGGCCCAGCGGCTCGAGCATCGCCATGCCGCCACGGTGGCGGAGCGCCCGACGCAGAATCGGGAGGCATGACGCGATGAAGGCGCAGGTCTTCGAGACGGTCACGGTTTTTCTGCAGCAGGCCGAGCAACACATAGAGGAACTGATGGCGCTGGGCGGACCGGTGATGTGGCCGTTGCTGGCCGTCTCGATATGGCTGTGGACATTGATTCTGGAGCGCTACTGGTTTCTGATCCGGGTTTTTCCCTTGCTTATCGAACGCGGCGCGCCGGCCCGGCGTCCTTGCGCCGATCTGCCGATAGAGAAGGCTGAAATGGCCCTGGCATTGCGCCGCCACCTGCGCCTGATCAAAACCCTCTCCGGCATCCTGCCGATGCTGGGCCTGTTGGGCACGGTGACTGGTATCGTCGAAACCTTCGACCTGATCCGCATATTCGGCACTGCCGAGACGCGGATCGTCGCGCGCGGCGTCTCCCGGGCACTGATCACCACCCTGGCCGGTCTGGTGATGGGACTGTTCGGCGTCGGGGTGGGCTATGATCTCAACCGGCGCGCCCGGACCGGCCAGCGCCGCTTTGCCGAGCACCTGAGGCAATCATGAAAAGAGGAGGGCTGTTCAACCGGCGCACTGACAGCGGCGAGGAAAGCGGCGACACGATCAATCTGACGCCGCTTATCGACATGGTATTCATCCTGCTGATCTTTTTTCTGGTGACGACCTCGTTCATCCGGGAATCGGCGGTGGCGGTCCAGCGTCCGAAGGCCGCGACCGCGACGCCCGCGCAGAATGCCGACGTGATCGTCACGATCGCCGCCGACGAGCAGATCTGGCTGAACGACGCCGCCGTGGACATTCGCCTGCTGCGCACCCGCATCGAACAACTGGGGCTGGCGGGTCCCGTCCGGTCCGCCATCATCCTGGCGGATACCAAGGCCAGCACCGGCCTGCTGGTCAAGGTCATGGACCAGCTGCGTCTCGCCGGATTCGTGAACATTTCGGTTGCGGCCAGCGCGGCCCCGGACTTTCCATGAACACGGAGGATACCGGCAGACCGGGCCATCCGTTCCGGGTCCTGTCGGCGGCCTTTATTGCCGCCGTGGCTATCAATCTGGCCTTGCTGTTACTGATCGGCGCCTTGATCAGCCGGCGGGAGACCGAGCAGGCTGCCGCACCGAAACCGCAACCGATCGACTTCATCCGCATCGCGCCCAAGGCCGAGGAACCCGAACCCGCCCCCAAACCGGTAGTCGATGCCGCGCCCGAACAACCGCCTGAGCCTGAACGTCCGGTCGCCAAACCCGCCAAGCCTGCTCCCAAGCCCGCTGACAAGCCAAGCCCGAAACGGCCGCGCCGCGCCGAGGCGCCGAAAAAAGCCGGCAAATCCAAGCCGACAGCGCCCGGCGCGCCCGCCCCCAGGATCGATATACCGGAACAGGGCACGGGCGCCCCGTTCGCTCCCGTGCCCGGGGCGGACTCGCGCCTGACGGCGCCGCCCGGCCAGTGGAATCTGGAAAAGACACCGGAGGCCGGGGCGGAACAGGAAGCCTCAGGCGGCGCGGGCGGCCGGAATCTGGTGGTATTGTCCCGGGTAGAGCCGCGTTATCCGTCCAGAGCCGCGGCCCGGGGCATTGAAGGCTGGGTGGAGATCGACATTACCGTAAGCCCTGCCGGCACCGTCAGCGATGCCCGCGTCGTGGCTGCCAATCCTAAAAACATATTTGATCGAGCCGCGCTCGAAGCGATCCGGCAATGGCGGTTCAAGCCCGCTTTCAGGGATGGCCGCGCCGTCGAACAGCAGGCCACTCAGATAGTCAGGTTTCGGCTCAAGAAACGGCGCTGAATGGCTGAAATACAGCCACTGGAATTGACCGCCATCGATTTAAGGCATATATATGACTTCCCTGCCCGGGGTCAGGGCAGGCTATTGCCATTCAAGTTATCAGGAGAAGTAACATGAACAAAATTCAAAGCATCCTCTGGGCCAACATTGCGCTTGCGGCCTGTGCGCCGGCCATGGCCGACATCGAACTGCCGAAAACCAAGGTCAGCATGGAAACCTGCATGAAAGCGGCCCTGGCGCAACGCGACGGCGAGGTCGTCAAGCTCGAACTCAAAGACGAGCGCGGCGTTCCCACTTACGAATTCGAAATCCTTGGCAAGGACGGCAAGACCTGGGAACTGGAATGCGACGCCAACAAGGGCAAAATCACCGAGGAAGAGCAGGAAGTCGAAAATGCCGACGATCCGCTGTTCAAGCAAAAGGCCAAGATCAGCCTGGAGCAAGCCAAGGACATCGCTTTGAAAGCGCATCCCGGCGAAGTCGTGGAAGTCGAATACGAAATCGAGTCTAACGGCGATGCCTCTTACGAGTTCGATATCATGACCGACAAGGGCGAAATCAAGCTGGAAGTGGACGCCGCCACCGGGAAAATCGTCGAGGACAATCAGAAGGAGTATTACCAGATCGGCAAGGAAAACGATTAAAGATATTTTCTGGTTCCCATGCTCCTGAGACTGTGAAAGTATTCAATTTAAAAGATTTAACCACGAAGGACACGAAGCACACGAAGTTTTAAGTTATTGATTAATTATATTTTTTCTTCGTGTCCTTCGTGATCTTCGTGGTGAATAAGGCTTTTTATGACGCTTTTCACTAATTCTTTCACAGTCTGTCCTGCGTGGGAACCCATACCGGTGCTCAATTCAGCCGCAGTCTGCGTTCCCATTTATGCCCTTCAGGGTACGCGGGAGCGTGGGAACGAGGAAAACGATTAAGGATTGGGTCGTAAATAATTCCCCTGTTCAAGCACATCGTTCGCGAGCGATGCGCTTGACTGCGCCGCCTGCCGTTCCTAATCAGGCTTGTCCGGCCGATCCTCCTCCTCGCTATAAAGCTCCATGATCATGTTTTTAAACCAGCGGGGCTTTTTCAGAATAATGTAAACGGCGACCATCGTGGTCGTCGGCAGCGGCAGGAAGTCGGTGATCTCCAGCAGCACGAAGCCTACGATAAGTTTTGTTTTGATGCCCATCAGTTTTATCTCCCGCAATCATCGTGACTAACCTTAATCAATCCGGTGGCAGAGAACCTAAACTCGGCTGCTGTTTCCGCGCTACGTAGGATCAACTCCGTCAGGACAAGCCATCCGCCACGGCTAGATAGCTTGCCTGGGATAATTCGTGTACGCAGCTAAAATACACTATCCGGGCAGTGAATCAAGTCAGTCAGGGCTGACTTGCTGTCGTTGAATTTTCCCGTTCTTTCCAGAAAGCGGCCGGCATCCGAATGACCGCCCGGCGTCCGAAGATGCGCCATCCCAACAATGCAATCCCCGATATCGGCGGGCCTTGAGAGCGGCGACGACGTCCTGTCTCGTCACAAGTCGGGAAAATTTCATGATCAAGAAAGGAAATATTCCCATTGGAACAATGAATATTTCTGGAATAATGCGCGCCATTTCACATTATCGATGTCAGCTATTTGACATTTTGCCTGTCGGATATTGCGAGCACCGGCAAAGAACCGCTTTTTTGCAACCAGGATCAACCAGCGCTCAGGTCGGTTGCGTGCGATCATGCAATCGGCTTTCGCGACGCTAGAGCCCCTGGCTAGCGCGAGTCAAGCGATCGGCGTCCCTGGTTCCCACGGTCCTCCCGTGGGAACCGATACCGGGCCTTGAGAGGTGCTCATCGTATGGCCCGGTATGCGTTCCCAACGAGGAATCTTACTCGTCAGAACAAGGCAGACTGAGTACTGGCGCGAGGCATGCGATTGGCGCTCGGCTTCAGCCGGTTCGGACTGCGGTGCTGCGCCGGATAGCCGCGTCATGACTTCATCGCCGTGAAGTTGAAACGATGGCTGTTTGACAACCGGATAAAGCGTCGATACCTGTCGGCGCAAACAGGCAGCCGGGCAACGAAAGGTCGTGGAAAAAAGACCAGTTCCCCGGGAGTGGTTCAGATATCGAATGGGCGCTTTAAACGGGGCGGGAATTTAGGAAGCAAACATTCGGGACTTTTTCCTACAGACAGCTAAGTTATTACTGACATACACTATGCCGCCTCTTAGGCCTGGAATGAAATTCCATCGCCGGGCAGGCGGGTGAATGGGCATCCGAAGCCGCATGGCGGCTATTGGAAAGCACTGCTTGCCAGATAATTTAAGCTGAATGGGGGGGCGGTGCGTTAAGAAGACAGCGTCCGCGGTTTTTTTACAGACGGCTCAAGGATGATGAGACCGGCTTAGGAACGTGAATTTTATAATTCCCGTTCCTAAGCCGGCAGAGCCGTGACAATTGAGTAGTTAGCCGGTTGAGCCAGCAGATCGAGGTGGGTGTTGGGTTAGCCGGTTATTTTACGAGAGGGGTATGAAAAATGGATTTTCGGATTGCTGAAGGTGTTATTGAACATTGTAAAAGAAAAGCATGGCAGGGTTTTATGCATGATCATGCTGTTGCTAATGCTATTTGCGGCGTCGGCCGGCGCCAGGCCTTTTGAAATTCAGGAGCTGGAATTCAAAAACTCCCGGGTCACGGACATCATTCGGGTGCTGTCCGAGGATGCGCAGGTCAATATCATCGCGACACCGGAAGCGGGCGGGAAGGAAGTCACGATTTTCCTGAAAAAAGTGACGCTGGAGGAGGCGATCAGGGCGATCTGCCGCATCAGCGATCTCTGGTACCGGCGCGATGACGGCGGCAACGGCACGTTCCGGCTGATGACCAAGGAACAGTACGGCAAGGATCTGGTGGTGGGGCAGGATGATGCGATCCGTGTATTTCAATTGCGCAATCCCAATGTCATCGCGATCGCAATGGCGATCGAGGATTTATACGGTTACCGGGTCCAGGTGTCTTACGGCAACAGCATGATGATGGGCGGCGGCACTGCTGGCGCCATGGGAAGCAATTCCGGCAGACGCGGCGGCTTCGGCGGCAGTCGGAGCGGCAATAACCGTTACGGCGGCCGCATGAACAATCGCGGCTTTTCAGGAAGCTCGCGCAGCGGCAGCGGCCGTTCCGGCACCAATCTCGGTCAACGCGAGCAATTGCCCGATGACTTGACGGTCGAACAGCTGGAAGCGCTGACGACCGATGGCAACCAGATTGAAACCAACCGTTTGGCCCAGGTATCCGGCGTCAATAAGATCATTTTCGTCACGGTCAACACCGAACATAATTTATTGATCGTCAAGACCAGCGATACGTCCGTATTGAAATCCATCGCCAGCCTGGTGGAGCAGCTGGACCGTCCGCAGACCCAGGTGATGCTGGAAATGAAGATTATCGACATCAAGGTCGGCGAGGATTTTTCGTCCCTGTTCAATTTCGAGTTCAAGGACACCAAGCTCAGCGGCGACAGCCTGAATCCAATCATTCTGGGCGGCTCCGCCGCGCTTTCGGGCGGCGGAACACTGGTTTACGAATTCGTCAGCGAGCACATCAAGGCCAATATCGAATTGCTGGAGCGTAACAATCGTCTCAATGTGATCTCCAATCCGATGCTGGTGGCGTCCAACCACCGGCCGGCGACACTGTTCGTCGGCGAAGAACGGATCATGGTTCGCGGTTATTCGATCGACACGATCGACAACTTGAACACGACGCGCACGATCACGACGCCGGAAACGGAACTCGAGGAAATCGGCACGACCCTGGAGATCACGCCGCATATCAACAACGACGGCAGCATCCATATTCAGCTGAAGCAAGAAAATGCGACGTTGAACGAAGGCGCGGCCGTGATACCGGTTACCGACAGCATCGGCGGCGTCGTCAACTTGCCGGTCGATACCATCACGACGGCCAAGATGGAAGGCGAAATATTCGCGAAACACGGCTACACGGTCGCGGTCGGCGGCCTGATACGCGACAGTTTTTCCAGAAACCGGCGCAAGGTGCCGTTTCTGGCCGACATACCGGTGGTCGGCAATATATTTCGCACGACCATCGACGAAGACAACAAGTCGGAAATGGTATTGCTGATCACGCCCTATATTCTGAATCAAGGCGAGACGAAGGAACGGTACGACCCGACCGGGAAATACCATAAATACGCGCCGGACGCAGCAATGCAATCGCTGCCGCTGCCCGGGCAAGACCAGCTTGTTGAGCCGGAATGCGGCGAATATTGCGCGCCGGCCCGGCTGAGAGAATCGGATTTATGAAGGGCCGTTTAAGCAAACCGCACCGGCGCATCATCGTCTGCCTGGTGTTATCGGGCCTGGCCGGATGCGCGCATTTCGGGCTGGACTCGGAAGCCGATATCGCGGCCGAGAATTGCTATGCCTATCGCTATGGCGACAAATTACGCCGCATCAACTTCGCGAAGGCGTTCGACTGGTGCCACCGTTCGGCGCGCTGGGGCGATGCGAACAGCCAGGCCTTGCTCGGCGAGCTTTACTATCTGGGCCTGGGCGGCGAGCAGGATATCGGGATGGCCGAGCAATGGTTCGGCACGGCAGCCAGACAAGGCCACGCGCACGGACAATACATGCTGTACCGCATCTATGCAGTCAGCGATGACCCGGAGCGGCGCGAAAAGGCGGGCTATTGGCTGCAGCAGGCCCGGCAGAGCGGCTACAAACTGGCACTGCAGGCGCCTGGTTCCAGCTCCTCTGGTTCTCGCGGTCCGGCGTGGCAACCCATACCGAGGTCGGGCACAGGCACGGAACTCATGCCGGTCTGGTAGCGACGGTCTGCATTCCCACGCAGAGCGTGGGAACGAGGGGGCGAGGCACGGCCGCCGGGAAACCTGCAGGTGCAGGATGGGCGAGGCAGCGGCCGTATCCCAATGATGAGCCCCTGTATTTAAACTGACAGCGACGGGACGAGCCCGTTCGGCAGCGTAGGAATGAGGAAAAAGACAATGAAGACAACATCAATCGATAACCAAACGGAGCCGCTCAAAAACAAGCTGATCGAATTGCTCGATGACGTGCTTTTGCATGACGGCTTCGGCGATATAAGGGTCGAGGTCAAAATTCTCAAGCGCAAGCAGAAAGAGGTCATCCTGCATTGCGGAAAGCAATACCGCTTTGTTGTGGACAGTCCGAGGCAAGGCTGAGCGGAACTCTGATTCTCACGGTCCTCCGTGGGAATCCATATTTTTAAAAACGAGTGTGAACGGGTCACATCGATAGAAACTTGAAACACGATGACCGAAAGGCCGCGCGAGGCGGATGAGGATCGATAACAAGAGAAAAATCATGAGAGCAAAACAATTGAACAAATTGCATGCCGGTCAAGGCGGTTTCACGTTGCTGGAGCTGTTGGTCGTGATCACGTTGATCGCCGTGCTGGCGACCGGCGCGCTGATCGCCTATGAAAACCTCGGCGAGAATGCCGAAGCGTCGGCCGCGGCCAACTCCGCCGCGACCATCGATCGCGCGATCCGCACTTACCGCTCGGTCGAGGGCGTTTATCCGAATCAGTGGGATTCGTTGGTGGTTAATGGTACAGATACCGCTATTCCGTTTTTGGCCAGTGCGACGAAGACGTTCATTGGAAGCATGGCTCTGAATACGACTACTGATGATGGAAGAAAATTACTAAAAGCACTTGCTCAAGCAGGTATCAACGAAGTACAAACTATCATCAGTACCGATGATTTGCCGTCCAATATTGCACCGAACAGAGCGCATAATGAAAGTACTTATGTCGTAGCAGGTGTTCCTCAAGCCGAAGAAGTCGAACTTTATGATCTCGATGAGGGTGGACAAGTGTTCGATGCGCCTAATTACATTTCGGTCATTCCTAATGGGAATTGCCCAACATCTGGTGATGTTATTGTTCCTACACAAACGTTATCAGGAATAGATCTAACAGACGCTTCACTATCTAGCCCGAACTATATACAAAACCAATTTGCGGACGCAATGGAAGGCGACGAATGCCATCTGGTCGTGGCGCTCGGTTTCGGCGGCGACGCGGCGGCGAGCACCGCATTCAGCAACGTCGGCATTTCGCAATCGCCTACCTACATCAACAACAACCCCAACGATGCGGACAACAACATCAATCCGACGCAGCATTATGCGCGCTTTATCGGTCTGTTCCATGTTGCCGCGCTTGATGATAATAATGAATGGGATTTCAACGAAAAAGCCCGCTTGGTCGCGCTGGTGTCTCCGGACGGCAAAAACATCGACCAGTTGGTTGCGAACTCGCAGCAACAAACCAACTAACCTAGCGTTTACCTAGGCAACTCTGGTTCCCACGGTCCTCCGTGGGAACCCATACCGGGGCAGAGAGCAGAACAGGAGCTCATGCCGCAATGGAGCCTGGGTACGCATTCCCACGCAGGAGCGTGGGAACGAGGTGGAGATGTCCTGGTTCCCACGGTCCTCCGTGGGAACCCATACCGGGGCAGAGAGCAGAACAGGCGCTCATGCCGCGATGGAGCCTGGGTATGCATTCCCACGCAGGAGCGTGGGAACGAGGTGGAGATGTCCTGGTTCCCACGGTCACCCATATCGGGGCAGAGAGTAGAGCAGGCGCTCATGCCGCAATGGAGCCAGGGTATGCATTCCCACGCAGGAGCGTGGGAACGAGGATACCCACGCAACTGCGGCCACGAGAAAACGACGATGCTTGCGCTAAGCCGGGTGCTTTACCCGGTTTATCCCAATCATCCCAAACAAGTAAATGAGGTGTTTATTGTTTGTTCCGACACGGGTTCGCGCCCGTTCCCATATCCGGCTATTACGTCAAGCCGTCACAGGTCCGCATCCCGAAGGCAGATTACCTCGATGCGTCGCTGGGCATGACGATGCCGCCATGCATTTCGCTAAGGCCGCATTCGCCCCCGAAATAACCTTGCATCCGCTCGACAACGCCCGCGAGGCAAGCCGATGACGACCTTTTTCCGCATGGCTGTGCTCGGACCTCGCCCGTTATGCGCGGGCGCGGTGTTGTGCCTGCTGCTGACGGTGCTGGTCTACGCGCCGGGTTTGCACGGGCCGGTCATTTTCGACGACATGCCCAACATCTTCGAGAACGGCCGAATGCAGGCGGTCGACGGGTTCGATGGCCGGAAAATAGCCGCGGCGACCTGGTCCGGCGATGCGGGTCCGCTCAAACGACCGGTCAGCATGTTGACCTTCGCGCTGAATTACGCGGCGACCGGAGCCGATGTCTTTTACTTCAAGGTGACCAATCTCGCGGTGCATTTGATCACCGGCCTGAGCCTGGGGTATCTGACCTGGCTGTTGCTCGGCGCTTATCGCGAGCGGCAGCGGCCCGATTTATCGCCGGTTCGCCAAGCATGGCTCAGCTTGCTGGTCGCCGCCGCATGGCTGTTGCATCCGTTGAATTTGTCGCCGGTGCTGCATGTCGTGCAGCGCATGACCAGTCTGTGCGCGCTATTCACGGTTTGGGGCCTGATTTTTTATTTGCTCGGCCGCGAGCGGTTAACGCGGCACGGCCGTTCGCTCGCCGGCTGGTCGATGATCGGTTTCGGCTTGTTCGGCTTCGGCGCGCTGGCGGCGTTGAGCAAGGAAAACGGTGCATTGCTGCCGTTTTTCATGATCCTGATCGAAGCGCTGTTATTCGATTTCCATTGCCGCACGGCGCAGGCCCGGCGCCGGCTGGTCATTCTATGCACGGCGTTCGTGTTGTCCTCTGCCGTATTCGGCTTGTATTACCTCGGCGCGTTTCGGCCAAGCGGTTTGTCGGGCGCCTATGTCAACCGGCCGTTTACCTGGCACGAACGCGCGCTGACCGAGGGTCGCGTCTTGTGGTTTTACCTGAAAATGCTGCTGTGGCCCGATATCCGCGCGATGGGCGTGTTTCACGACGATTTCTCCATTTCGGCCGGCTTGTTGTCGCCGTTGCCGACGCTGCTAGCCTGGCTCGGCTGGCTGCTGATGATTCTGCTGGTAGTGCTGGTACGGCGTAAAGCCCCGCTGTTCGCTTTCGGCGTGCTGTTTTTCTTGATCGGTCACAGCATGGAATCGGGCATTGTCGCTCTGGATTTGATACACGAGCACCGTAATTATCTGCCCGCTTTCGGTATCTTGCTGGCATTGCTTTATTATGCGACGCATCCGCGTCTTTATGCCGGTTCGCGCTGGCCTGCCGCGGGCCTGACCGGCATCGTGGTACTCGCTGTGTTGGCATTCACGACGGCGGCGCGGGCCGGAACGTGGTCGAACATCATGACCTTGATGACGACCGATGTGACGCATCATCCGCAATCCGCCCGCAGCAGTTTGATGTTCGGCAAGGCGTTGTTCGATATCGTCGAGAAGCGCCTCGCTCAGGGCGATGACAGCAAGGAAATCCAGTCTTTGCGCGGCTCGGTCCGGGATGTTTTCGAGAATATCAGACGAAAAGACGATTTTTATCTGAACGCGCATATTTGGTTGTTGGCGCTGGATCAACTGGAAGGCAAACCGACGGACCGGGCGGCATTGACCGATTTGATCCGGCGACTGCAACGGCCGCCGCTGTCGGTAAATACGCTGGATGTGCTATATGGCCAGTTTGAACAACGAATGGGGCAGGGCCGTGGGTTGTCGAGCGAGTTACTGCAGCAACTGTTTGCGGCGGTTGCCAAAAACCCGGGATTGAGAGGCGGACGCAAGGCCGGCGTGTTGGCGGTGTACGCGAAGCTGGCCGATGTCAATGGAGACGGCGAACAAGCCTTAAGACTGGCCAGGCAGGCGGTGGCCATCGATCCGAATGAGCCGAGTTTACGAACGCTTCTGGCGCTACAGTTGGTCAAAAACGGCTTGTCGTCGCAGGATAAAGAATCTAAAACCGTTGTCGACGGAGGCGGACAATGAAGTTGATCGATGTATGCATGCCCGCGCCGGAGCGTGGGAACGAGGTAAACGTTCTTGCGGGGCAATTGATGCCGGCATTCGACAAGCAACAAGCGTGTAGACGTCCGCAACACGGTTTCACACTGCTCGAACTGCTGATTGTCATCACGCTGCTGGCAGTTATATCTAGTATCGGCCTGGTTGCTTACGAAGGTTCGGAAGACGAGGCGCGCAAGACGACGACACGCTTCGAAATGGGCGAAATACGCAAGGCTTTGCTGCAATTTCGTAAAGATACCGGCGAGTTTCCATGTCGGGTTTATCGGGAAGGAGACTACAAACCCGACAAAGCGGCAATGAGTCAATTGAAATTCGAACCGCTTTCTGAGACTCCCTCGCATGATTGGTGCCGTGATGCCGTTACCGGACAGGTCAACAACGGCTTGAATATGCTGCATACCTTTCCTTACGACGACACGGATACGGACTATACTGACATGCTTTGGAACCCAGATACACGGCGCGGCTGGAACGGACCCTATATCAGCCAGGAAGGTTTGGAAGATGCCTGGGGCAATCGTTACATTTTGCTTGATCCCGAACTGGATTATCGGGCGCATTATCGTTGTAAGGCGAACGGCTCAAATTATGCCATCACCGCTGACAGTTATGACTGTCTGACAGTCGATGATGACGGATGGGACTCGACATATACTTTGCCATCCGACGTAGCGCGTCTCGTCAGTCTGGGGCCGAATGGCCGGTTCGAGTCCAATTACCCAGCCGACCCGGTTAATCCTTGTGAGCCGGGCGGAGACGATATCATGCTGTGCTTACTGAGATGACGCAGCGCTGGTTCCCACGCACCTGGTTCCCACGGTCCCCCGTGGGAACCCATACGGAGGTTGAGTGCTGGCATGACGCTTATGCCCGTGTGGAGGCACAGGTCTGCATTCCCACGCGGGAGCGTGGGAACGAGGTTGTGCGACTCTGGTGTTTCTGGTTCCCACGGCCCTCCGTACCCTGGAGGGGCATAAATGGGAATCCATAAGGAGCTTGGGTGCCCGCATGAGGCTGATGTCGGCATGAATATGGATAATGAAGAGATAAAACATGGGTAGAAGTCGTTATAAAATCGTCGATCCGCGCTTGCCGCATTTCGTGACCTGTACAGTCTTGCATTGGATTCCGGTTTTTACCCGGCCCGCTACCGTCGATATTCTGCTGGAGTCCTTGCGGTTTCTTATGCAGGACGGGCTGAAGGTTTACGCGTTCGTAATTTTGGAAAATCATCTGCACATGGTCGTGCAAAGCGAGGATCTGGGGAGAGATATCGCTCGTTTCAAAGCGTATACGGCAAAACGGTTGATCGGTTATCTGTCTGAAAACCAGGTGACGCAAATACTGGAGCAGCTGGCTTTTTACAAAAAGGCGCACAAAGAGGACAGGGCGTATCAGTTCTGGCAGGAAGGCTGTCACCCTGAGTGGATTCAAAACGATCAGATGATGCGGCAAAAAGTGGAATACATTCATAACAATCCGGTACAGCGCGGTTATGTCGATTTGCCGGAGCACTGGCGCTATTCGAGCGCGAGGAATTATTCGGGGCAGCCGGGATTGATCGAGGTTAGCAGGGCATGGTGAGAGCACTCTGGTTCCCACGGTCCTCCGTGGGAATCCATACCGGAGCTGACTGCAGGTACGAAACTTATGTCGGTACGGAAGCGCCGGTCTGCATTCCCATTTATGCCCTTCAGGGTGCGCGGGAGCGTGGGAACGAGGAATGGTCACGGCAGCGCCGAAACGCGGGAACGAGGGCGGTAGCCGGTTTCACGTTGCTGGAAATGGTGCTGGTGCTATTCCTGATGGCGCTGGTGGCGTCGGCTGGATTGATGCTGACCGACGGAATCGAAGACCAAGCCAAATACGAAGAAACCAAGCGCCGCATGGAAATGATTCGCAAGGCCATCGTCGGCGACCCGACCCGCACCGTCAACGGCAGTCCGGAGATCAGCGGTTTTGTGGCGGATATGGGGCGGTTGCCGGGGTGTCTGGCGGAGTTGTTGGAGTTGGGTAAAGAGATTCCTGATACCGATCCTAGAGAGTACCAGTCTCCCTGCGATGATTCAGTTACGATCACCGAGTGGGATGTAGACGATGATACCGGTTGGCGCGGGCCTTATATTCAGGTGTTGCCTGAACGGAACGGAGCGCTGCGTTTTCGGGATGGCTATGGGAATACCGGTAACAGTGCCGATGATTTTCCAGGGTCTAATCCGGATGCTGATGGAATAGCGGAAGATGAGCGAAATTCAGGTTGGACTTGGCAATTAGTGAATAATGAAGAAGACAAACCTGTTGGCATTCGATTACAGAGTTTCGGCTTGGATGGAACGCAAAAATATCCGGCAGGCGAAATGGTTAGCGAAAACGACGAAGACAAACCGAGGCAATTGATTACTGAATACGACTGGCGAGTTCATCTGCCTTATAAGGTAAATGTGGTTTTTAAAAATCAAATTAGTGACGATGTTCCAGGAGAGGGTGTTACAAAGGATGTGGTTTTGCTGATTTACGGTAATGATTTCAGTTCGCCGCTTGCGAAAAGCGATCGTGTAGAACTTCAGTCAAAAGAAATTCCTTCAAATAGTTTTATCAATAAAGATTTTACATTCACTTCTCCTTCCGGTCCGATTGCTATCGGAAGCCGGCCTTATGTAGTCGCATGTAACGAATGGGATCACGACAATGATCCTGAAACTCCCGTTAAATATACGACTTTTTTGGGAGGCGGAGGTAGTGAAGGTTGCAGCACACAGTCTATAAGTAAAGACGATGCCAGGATGTTTTCTGTCGTTCCCCGGCAAGCTTTGCATTTGAACTTGGATTGGATCATTGAAATTGAATAAGCTTTTCGCTTTGCCGCGCTCCATGCCAATAATGTTGCCACCACCGACTGCATTCCCACGCCGGAGCGAGGGAACGAGGTGGCGGCATGTGGGATCAGTAGGGCGCTACTCTGGTTCCCACGCTCCAGCATGGGAACCCATACCGGAGCTCGGTTCAGCCACGGTCTGCATTCCCACGCAGGAGCGTGGGAACGAGGTGGATCTGGGCAATGGCCTGCCTTTAGACGCCGCCTCACCAGGGCTGATCGGCGAAACCGGCGGTTTGTCGCTACCTGCCGGCGGGAAGCCATTCCATGCCAGGTTCTTCCCATGAGGCTTAAAAAACTCCTGCCTTTCGGCAAACCCTCCCAACTGCTGGTCTGCGAAACCGACGGCTTTTCGCTGCGCGGAGCCGTGCTGGCGCGTTCCGGTACGCGGCTCGATGTATTGCATCAGGCGAAAACCGAGCAGGTGGATATGGCGGAAGCGCTGGCGGATGTGGTCGGGGCGCTGAAAGCCAGCGGCTGGCAAGGCGGCGGTTCGGCGGTGTTGCTGTCGCCGGCGGTGTTGTCGGCGCTGGTGGAACTGCCGGTGAACCCGAAAAAACCGCGGCCGGTGGCGCAAATGATGGAACTGGTGCGCTGGGAAGCGGAGCCGTTGCTGATGCAGCATATGTCGCGCTGGTCGTTGGGACAGTTGCTGATCGGCCAGGGCTATATGACCGAGGAGCAGGCTCAGGCGGTGCTGGATTTGCAGCAGGGAAAACCGAACAAGGCCGGCGGCCTGGCATTGTCGGACAAATTTACGTCTCGCCGCTTTGGCGATTTGGCCGAGGAGCTGGGCTATATCAAGCGCAGCCAGCTGAATGCCTGCCGGACCGCGCAGGCATGGCTGACAGCGGATGATGAGCAGATTGAATGCGGTTGGGCGGGGCAGGGACCGGTGGAGGATATACCGGGTACGTTCAACTGGCTGGTCAGTTGCGTCAATAAGGCATTGCTGCAGCGTTGGACGGAGGTGTTTGCCGGTCAGGGGCTGAAATTGAAGACGCTATATCCATTGACCGGGTGCTGCGCAACCCTGCTGCCAAAAAGCCAATCGACCGGGCTGGTTCTGGAGTCGCACCGCGGACTGGCGTTTGCGACGCGCTTGCATGCGGGCCAAATCGCCGTTCAGCATCAGTACCTTGATCCGGCCAAAACAGCGCTTGAGCGCTGCCTGGAAATTTATCATGCCATGCAAGCGGCGCCTGATGAGCCGTTGTGGCTGGCAAGCCGGCAGGGCGATGGGACGGCTTTGGCGGCTGACTTGCGGCAGCTGCTGGCGGTCGAGGTCAATGAACTGGGCGACCCGGCGCTCGATGATCAAGTGACGCCGGGTATGACCGGCGCGGCGCGTCATGCTTTGGGCCTCGGCGTCGAGGGCCGTTGTGCCGGCGTGCGCGAGGGCGGGCCTTTGCCGCCGTTGCCGCAGCGGCTGGAAGTGCGTGCCGCCGCCCTGGCGGCGCTGCTGCTGGTGTCTGTCGCGGCGGCGGAAATCTCGTTGATGGTGCGGAAAAATGTCATAGAAGCGCATAAACAGGAGGTGGATGCGCAGTGGAAAACCCTTGATGACGCGACCAAACGCATCAAGGCTCAAATCGAACAGGTCGAGCAGCGTAAACAGGCGTTGGCGCGGCAAAAGGCGGATCAGGTTCGGCTGGAAGCGATGCTGGACTTTTATAATAACGCCATTCCCGAGCGGGTGGCGCTGGTGCAGGGCGTGCTGAGCGTGTTGCAGAGCACGGTGAGCGGCGAGGTCATTATCATCAGCATCGATGAGTCCGGGAAAAGCGCGAGGGCGACGCTGGCGGCGCCGGAATCGCTTACCGCGCTGAAGGATAAGCGGGTCGAGGTGGAAAATTTCAATCTCGAGGCCTGGGCGATTTCCGAAGCCGCGGCGCAGACGTTCATACAGAAAATGAAAGAGGCGGTGGCGCCGTGGCAGCTGGAAGTGCGTGATGCCCAGGTATTGAGCCGCAGGGGGCCGCTGAATCTGGACGGCTTCGCAGTGTCGATGAGGCTGGTCAAGCTGGTTGAGGCCGACAGCGTTGCACCGGCCCAGCAAAAGGTGAAAGCGCAATGAAATGGCCGCCTAAGCTGAATAACCGGGAGCAACTGCTGATTGCGCTGGTGATCGTGGCGGTCGTGGCGGGCATTTACGGCGGGTTGCGCTTTCTGCCGGCCAACAAGGTCATCGCCGATTTAACCAACAGCGCGGAAGCGACACAGAAGCGTTTGCTGAAAGCGAGAATTCCTGAAGAGCCGTTCGAGGATATCGATAAGCTGATCGCGCAGCTGGATGAACAGGAAAAGGAGGTGGCCTTCATTCGCGCTGAGGCGGAATCCATGGAGCAACGCCTGGCGCCGTTCGATTCCCAGGAAACGATAGTGGCCATTTCGCAGCTTGCCCGCGATAGCCAGGTGCGCATCCGGGTCAATGAGACGATGAAAATCCAGGCGCAGGGCAATGCTCCCGCCGAGGCCGCGAGCAAGAAAACCAAAAAAAACAAGAAAAAAAATAAAGCCAAGCCCGCCGGCGAAAGCCAGAACCTGCCTGTGATCCTGCCGGAAACCATGAGCTGGATAGAGCGAATGTCGCCGGGCACGGTGTTTCATCGGCCGATACAGCGCATCGAGCTGGAAGGCTCTTACATGTCGATACGGCAATTCATTCATGGGCTGAACGAATTGCCTTATCAAGTCACGGTGCTGCGCTTGAAAATTGCAAAAACGCCGACGCTTGCGCCGGTGGGTTATTCGCAGACATTGATGTCTGAACTGGTGCTGGCCTTGTAGGAGACGGAAAGTCATGGCGTTAACCGACGAACAGTTGATCGATGCGGGCATGCGCAGCGGATTGATAGAACGGCCGGTGCTGGAGGGCTTGCGCCTGGAGGCGCGTCGTCAGCGCTTGCCGTTGCTCGGCATGGTGCAGGCCCGCTACCGTTTTCCGGTGTCGGCGCTGTATCGGGCGGTGGCGGAACAACGCGGGGTGGCCTATGTCGATTTGAACGCCTTGACCGTGGATATGGCGTTGCTGAAAAAAATCCCTGCCAGCCTGGTGCGGCGCAAACAGTTGTTGCCGGTGACCGATGGCGAGCAGGCGCTGCTGGCGGTCGCCGACCCCGGCGATCGCGGCACGATCGATTCGATACAAAGGCTGCTGGGCAAACCGTTGCCGCTGGCGATGGCGGATTTGACCGTGTTGCAGCTGAAAATTGCGCAGGCGCTGGCGGGCAAAGGAGGGCCTGCCGACGGCGAAGCGGTTTCGGCCGGGAACGAGACCGATCTGGTGGCGCTGCTGGATACCATTATTCGCGAGGCCTATCTTAACCGCGCGTCCGATATTCATTTGCTGACCGAAGCCGCAGGCTTGCGCGTTCGCCTGCGCGTGGACGGCAGGCTGCGGGATTATCCGGTCGAGGCCGATGCCTCGGTGGCGGCGGCACTGGTATCGCGGGTGAAAGTCTTGTCCGGCCTCGATATCGCCGAGCAGCGCCAGCCTCAGGACGGCGGCTTTTCCTATCATTTGTCGCCGCCCATCGACAAGGAATTCAATATCCGGGTCGCGACGGCGCCTACGCGCCTGGGCGAGCGCATCACCATGCGTCTGCTGGGACAGGAAGCCAGCGGGCTGACGTTGACCGATCTGGGCATGATGGATGACGATCTGCGGCGTTTCAGACAGGCCATTCACAGACCGTACGGCATGATTTTATTGACCGGTCCGACCGGGAGCGGCAAATCGACCACGCTGTTCGCGGCGCTGCAGGAGATCAATCGCCCGGACATCAATATCATGACGGTGGAAAACCCGATCGAATATGTCATGGACGGGGTCTCGCAGGTTCAGACGGGACCGAAAATCAGTTTCGCCGATGCCTTGCGCTCGTTTCTGCGTCACGATCCTGATGTACTGATGGTGGGCGAGATCCGCGACCATGAAACGGCCGATGTGGCGGTCAAGGCGGCGATGACCGGGCACATGGTGTTTTCCACGCTGCATACCAATAACGCCGTGAGCGCCGTCACGCGCTTGATCGACATCGGCTGCGAGCCGTTCCTGATCGGTTCGACGATGACGGCGGTGATCGCGCAGCGCCTGGTGCGCCGCCTGTGTGCCCATTGCCGCCGGCCGCGCCCCGCCAGTCAGGATGAGCAGCGGGAATTGGGGGCTGCGGATGAAAGCGTCGAGATATATGAGCCGGTCGGTTGCGCGGTGTGTCAGGGCACGGGATTCCGGGGGCGTCTGGGCCTGTTCGAAACCTTGTGGTTCGACGAAAAGCTGGCGCGCATGGTGGCGCGCGGCGCCGATGAGGAAGCGCTGGAAGCCGGCGCTGGCGAGCGCCTGCGATTCATGTGGGAGGACGGATGCCGCAAGGTGCGGCTGGGACTGACGACATTGGATGAAGTGCGCGATGTCGCGGTTTATAAAACGCGCGAACTGCTGGAATTGAACTGATATGCCGGAGTTTTCCTATACCGCGCTGGATGCAGGCGGCAATGAAATCGCCGGCCAACTGCAGGCCGACGATATCAATGCGGCGGCGATGATCCTGCGTCAGCGCGGCGTGCGCGTGATGGAGCTGAAGCAGGGGCGGAAGCAGTCCGGTTTTTTGGGGCAGGACAATTTTTCCGACTGGCTGGCTTCCCAGCGTTCGGTCAGCAACGCGTCGCTGATTTTCTTCTTCCGGCAGATGTCGTTCATGCTGCGGGCGGGGCTGCCGGTCGCTCAGGCGCTGGAGCTTGCCAAGGCGCAGCTGTCGAGCAGCCGGCTCAATTTAACCATTCGCCTGATGCTGAAGGACATCGAGTCGGGGCAGTCGCTGTCGGCGGCCATGAAAAAGCACAAGGCGGTGTTTCCGGATATGGCCGTGAATCTGGTCGTTGCCGGCGAAAGCACCGGCGATCTGGACGCCATCATGGATCGGCTGGCCGTTCATCTGGATAAAAAAGCGGCGCTGCGCGCGCAAATGATCAATGCCATGATTTACCCGGTCGTGGTGATACTGGCGGCGATTGGCGTGGCTACGTTCATGGTGGTCAAGATTATCCCCAAGTTTGCCCAGTTTTTGCTGGGGCAGGGGCGGGTATTGCCGCCGTCGACTCAGATGCTGATCGATATTTCGGACACGGTGCGCGCCAACGGCCTGTTTATTGTGGGCGGCCTGATTGCGTTCATCACTCTGGTACTGCTGCTTTATCAAACCCGCATGGGCCGCCTGTGGATCGACAATGTGCTGTTGCGGATGCCGGTGATAGGCGGCCTGCTGGTGAACGGTTCGATGGCGCAGATGACCTGGGCGTTATCGAGTCTGTTGCGCAGCGGGGTGACGGTGTTTGATTCGATGAAAATCACCGCCAATCTGATTGGCAACCGGGTATACGCCGACAAACTGCAGGAAACCTCGAGCAAAATTCTCGAGGGACGGGACATTTCCCGCAGTCTCGATCATCCGAAAATACCGCCGCTGGTGCTGCAGATGATCGCGGTGGGGGAGAGGACCGGCAGCCTCGACCATGTCTTGCAGGAGCTGGGCGTTTATTATGAAAAGCTGATGGAAGTTTCGATCAAGCGGCTGTCGGCAATGATCGAGCCGGCGATGATTCTGGTGATCGGCAGTATGGTCGGTTTTGTTTATTACGCGTTTTTTCAGGCGTTGTTTTCGCTGGTGTCGGGGGGGCGCTAGGTTTTTTCTGGATCCTATGCTCCTGAGACTGTGAAAGTATTCAATTTAAAGGATTTAACCACGAAGGACACGAAGAGCACGAAGTTTTAAGCTATTGATTAACTTAATTTTTTCTTCGTGTCCTTCGTGATCTTCGTGGTGAATAAGGCTTTTTATGACGTTTTTCACTAATTCTTTCACAGTCTCTCCTGCGTGGGAACCCATGCGGATGCTTAAATTTACAGTATATGTATTTCCACGCCGGAGCGTGGAAACGTGGTATAGGAAAAAAGTAATGCTGAAAGTAAATCTTGTTCATGGTTTGTCGTTGGGTGCCTTGTTGATGTTCTCTGTAAACAGTGCGGCAGACACCCGGCCGCCCGTTTCTCCTTCGAATCAGCCGGCTTATCCTGCGCAACAATGGGTTCGCGATCCGTTCACGCCCAGCACATTGATGTATGAAACGGTCGGGTCACAGTCCGGGATGAGGGGAGGCGCGTTTGGTTTTGTCCCTTCCGGCGAAGGGGGCAGCCTTCCTAAAATGAAACTGCGGGGCTTGCTGAATCAGGATGAAGACGATTTTATCGCTCTGCTTGAGGTGGCCGGAGTCGGCACTTTTATGGTGCGGGAAGGGGATGAGTTCAATATCGATCCGTCACAGCCGAAAAATGCGATTCGCATCGATAAAATAACGCGGCTGAGCGTGACGGTCGAGAGCGGCATGCTCGGTTCAATCCGGGTTCTGCGGTGATTACCGAAAAGGCTTTCAGGCATCCGTATGGGTTCCCACGCAGGAGAGACTGTGAAAGAATTAGTGAAAAGCGTCATAAAAAGCCTTATTCACCACGAAGATCACGAAGGACACGAAGAAAAAATAAAATTAATCAATAACTTAAAACTTCGTGTGCTTCGTGTCCTTCGTGGTTAAATCCTTTAAATTGAATACTTTCACAGTCTCAGGAGCATGGGAACCAGAAAAACCGCCGTATCGGTCAGACAGATGCCAGCCTCTCAGGTCTCTTCCTTGTCGACCCACTTGGTAACGGCCGGCGGTTCATAACCGCCGAAGCGATCGAGCAGTGCCTTTGAATCGCGCTCAACGATCAGTATTGAATGGTGCGCTGGCTTGATGAATTGTTCCGCGACGGCATGGCCCAAGAACGTGGCCAGCGAATCGAAATAGCCAGCAATGTTCAGCAGGCCGCAGGGCTTTTTGTGCAGCCCGAGTTGTGCCCATGTCCAAACCTCGAACAGTTCCTCAAGCGTTCCTATGCCGCCAGGCAAGGCAATAAATCCGTCGGAAAGCTCGGCCATCAGCATTTTGCGTTCATGCATGGATTGCGTGATGTGCAGTTCGGTCAGTTGCTTGTGCGCGACTTCCCGCCGCACCAGTGCTTCGGGGATCACCCCCACGGCCTGGCCGCCGAGTTGCAGCACGGTGTCCGCCAGCAAGCCCATGATGCCGACACTGGCCCCGCCGTAAACCAGTTTTATGTTCCGGTCGACCAGCGACCGGGCAAGCTCGCGGGCGGCGCCTGAATACGCTTCTTGCCTGCCGGGGCTGGAGCCGCAGTATACGCAAATACTTTTCATGAATCTGATCCTTATTTATTGATGGGATATGGCGCCTGCTGTGGAACTACCGGACTGAGCAGCTTATCGCACGGGGCGGGTTGGGCACAATGGGAAAAGGTTGGTTTTCAGCAGACCGCCGGCGGAAGGCCCATCCGCGAATTCGAAGGGAGGCTCAGCGGTCGCGATTGATGCATTTTACTTCATCGCCTATGGCTGCCCGGCACAGCCCGCCGCATCGAAAATCGCTTAAAACAACTTGGTGAAAAAACTGTCTATCAGGTATTGCCGATTTGACGCGGCCGGTTGTTGCAGTCTGCGGTTGAGTTTTACGCAGCGCCGCCTAACCCCGCAATGATCATATTGCTGTCATGATGTACCCTTACAGGAATGGCTTGAATGACTAGACGAAATGCGCTTTTTATCGCCAATAAAAAAAGTGGCAAAGCCGATAATGAGCTTAATGGCGCCGTTAAGATTCTTAAAGACGCGGGACTTAACCTGATCGAACAGGAAGCTGAAAATCCCGCCCGGATCAATGACTTGATCAGGCAACACCGTGATCAGGTCGATAGCGTGATTCTCGCCGGCGGTGACGGCACCATGGGCGCCGCTTCGGGCACGCTTTCCGAATGTGGCCTGGCTCTGGGTATTTTGCCGATGGGTACGGCCAATGACCTGGCCCGCACCCTGAAAATTCCGGAATCCATCGAATCCGCCGCGGCCATCATCGCCAACGGCCGCCTGCATGCCATAGATTTGGCCAGGGTGAATGGCCATTGGTTTGTAAATGCCGCGCATATCGGACTGGGCGTCAAAGTAAACCGCGGCTTGACCCGTGACCTTAAATCCCGCTGGGGACGGTTCAGTTATGCGAGAAGTCTGATCGATGCATTTAACTCGATGCGTCCCTATCATGCCGATATCGTCTGTGATGGAGAAGGTATTCGCATACGCTCGATTCATATCACCGTCGCCAACGGCCGGTTTTATGGCGGCGGTATGGCGTTATCCCAGACAGCGTCGGTCGATGACCATCAATTGAGAATTTTTAGTCTGGAACCGCAAAGCTTCTGGAGTTTTCTCAGTCATTCAGTGGTCATTCTGGGCGGCCAGTTGAAAGGCCGGGAAGGCGTCTGGCTTCGCGGCGGCCAGGACATCCGAATAGATACTTCAAGAAAAATGCCGATATGCGCGGATGGGGAACCTGTTTCCTGGACCCCCGCTTATTTCGAACTGCGGCCGAACAGTCTGCAGGTCTATGTACCGGATGAATATTTCACACAGGAGGAGGCGGACAATGCTGAGGACTGAAAAACAGGTGGCGCTTGACACCGTCATCAACTCCAGCCGCGGATCGATCGATCATTACCGCTGGGTCGCGGACGCCGGCGATGATGAACAGATCAAAACATTGCTCGACAGGCTGGCGCTGGAGCGGGAAAGGATTGTCGATAAGCTGGCGCCGCAGATGTATAAGCTTGGGGACATGCCGTCCGCGCCTGACCCTGAAAAACTGGCGGTCGAGGAAATGCTTACCCAATTAAAAGCCACATTTTCCGGGGATGAAAAGGATGTGCTGTTGGACAGTCTGGACGAACTCGACTCACAGCTGCTTCAGGAAATCAGCGAGGCCGTCAGACTGGATTTCGATGCGGAGACCCTGGCCATACTGCGGGAACTTGAAAAATCGGTAGCCGAAGCGAGGAAGAACAGGGGAAGCTGAGTGCTTGATAATGGCCGGTTCAGCGCATGGACGGCTCCTGATTCTAGCTTACCCTTCATCACAAAGGCGCTACACGGCCTCATCGCGCTAAACGATGGGCGGAGCATTATTGGCAAAGTCAGCGAGCAATTGGGGAAGCTGCAACATATCGTCGAATAACACCGTGTTTCCGGCTCGATGCGACGAGGCCTCGTCAATTCGCGCATGGCGGAATGCCTTCATGCCTGCGGCGGCTGCCGCCTCAATCCCAATATCGCTAACCCGCTGACGATATCGCTGTTCAAACATGTCCATGCGAGGGTCATACCTTGAATGCCGCGAACCGCAAGCGGACATAGTCCGCGATCCAGCCTTCCTGTTCGGAATATAAAACCGGCTTAAGCAGTGCTTCCGTTTCTTCATGGAAACAGGCTTTTTGATCCTGGCTCAGCGCCTGCGTTACGCTGTTGGCAAAGAGCTTTAGCCATTCGCGTACACCTGTTTTCAGTGGCGTAGGCCGTTCTATGGTCTCAATGTGACTAACACGGAAACCGCCTTGTTCCAGCGCCGCCTGATAAACCTCGGCGGATGGGAAAAACCAGGGATTTTTGAATTGTCCAAAGTCATCATGTTGAGCAAACACCCGCTCCATGGCATCTATCAGGGCGGCAATATTGCCCAGCCCGCCCAGTTCGCCCACGAATCTGCCGTTGGGTTTGAGCGCCCGATGAACGCCGCCGATGACCGCTTGATAGTCCGTCATCCAGTGCAGCGCCGCATTGGAGAAAACCGCGTCAAACTGATTGTTGAAATTCAAGGACTCCCCGCTACAGACCTCTGCGGACAGTCCTCTTAAAACCGCGGCAGCGATCATGCTTTCACTGGCATCAACGCCATGCACGCTCGCGCCAGTCTGTGCGATTTTCATGGTCAGTGCGCCGTCCCCGCAGCCCAGATCGAGAATCTTCTCTCCCCGGGACGGGTTTAGAAGCGCAACCAGGGGGACTCCGAGTTCAGCAACAAAAGCGGCATGGTCAATGTATTGGGATGCGTTCCAGGATTGATGGGCCATGAGGTCTCCTAAAGGTATGAAGCCGCATTCAGCGGCTTGTCCGTTGCAATGCTTCATCAGGTGTTTACAGGTCCGGCATTTCCTCGTACTGGATGCCGAAGCCACAAATTTCCCTTCTCACAGGTCAGTGTTGAGGGTCAATCAAAATCAGCTTCAATAGACGATCATTGCGGCCGATGATGATCGCCGTCCCTAACGCTGTGATTTTTGAAAGGGATAAGCCATTTGCCTCAGGTAGCCATTCGGTACCGGATGGCCTTTAATGCCATAACCGCCGGGCCATTCATGGCTAGGCATATAATACGTGCCGAACAAGCGATCGAATAACGGAAAGTGAATGGCAAAATTGATGTCAATCGCTTCTTCCTCAATACCATGGTGCCAATGATGAAATCGCGGCGTCACAATGAAAGGCTTTAACCATTCCACATTGAACCGGATGTTCGCATGAAGATAAGTGGAATAGAGATAGACCAGCAACAGATAGGCTTGTATGGCTATTTCCTGGTAGCCAAATGTCATCATGGGAATGACAGTGACGCTGCGCAAACCAATGATTTCAACAATGTGCATTCTGGAACCGGCCAGCCAGTCCATTTTTTGCGCTGAATGATGCACGGCATGAAAGCGCCATAGCCAAGGGATACGGTGGAAAGCCCGGTGAAACCAATATTGGATGAAATCCGTTAACAACATGATTTCGATAAACTGAAGCCAGACAGGTTGCGATCCGACCGCATGGCGGAAGGCGCTCCAGTCGGTATGGGCAACTATGGTATTCGATGGCCATAGCGACAGGTACGTTAATGTTTGCACCAGCAGGCTGCTAATCAGAAAATACAGCAGATCTTCGCGCCATTCACTCCTGAATAAGGGTTGATCGCGTAACCGGCCAAAAAAGGTTTCCAATGGAATAAACACGATACCGGTCATCAAGAGATTTAATACAAACCAGTCCAGGCTGATAATGGCGGTCGAGGCCGTCGAATCACGTGTTGCCGGCATGCTGCCGATGAGAGACGCCATGAATACCAAAACAATGGCACTGATACCTAAAATCCTGTTCTGGCGCAGAACCAGGCTGATGCAGGCCAATAAAAAGCTGGATAGCATGATGCCCTGAGTCAATAAGTCGAACCAGGATCGGTCATACAGGGTTCGGAATTGCTGAGTGGCAAGTAAGTCCGGGAAGTGCGCGCTTAAAATTACACCTGAAGCCACAACCGATAAGGCTAAAGCGCCCACGCCGCTAATCCATCCCGAGCCAAAGGATCTGGCTTCCACAGGTGATTCCAAATCAGATCGAAGTGCCCGACGTAATTGATTAATCATTCTTTATCACTCTTTTGAATTAAAAATTATCATTATTTGAATATCCAGCGACAGAGCCTTATATGCGCAACACGATAGAAGGCGCTGGTCAATGGGATACTGCCGACGTCAGACCTGTTCTGAGCGCAGTATGAAGGGAAACGCATCGATCGCTATTGATGCGTTTCTTCTTCGTCGGAAGCTTGGGTCACACATCCTGCCGGCCCGGTTCAGTGGATAAGGCGTGCCGGCAAGAAGCGGTGGCGCCGGTCAAAAATTATCAATCGTTGTCGATTGGCTATAAGCGTTAAAAAACTGTCTGGCAGTACGCCCGCTTTTAGCCGCATTTTGATGGGCGAAATCCAGCGCTGCCTTGTGCAAGGTCTCGCGATCGCCGGTGAATTCGGCGAAATAGCTGTCGACAATCTGAAGGTAGTCCGGGGTTTGCAGGGGATAAAAGGCGAGCCGCAAGCCGAACCGGTCAGAGAGCGAGATTTTTTCCTCGATGGCGTCGGAATAATGTACTTCGCCGTTCACCAGCTGCGTCTCCAGATTGTCGCGCATGTGTTCAGGCAACAGATGCCGGCGGTTCGACGTCGCGTAAAACAGCACATTGTCCGGCGGCAGTTCGATGGAGCCTTCCAGCACGCTTTTCAACGGCTTGTAGAGGCTGTCGCCGCTTTCGAAAGACAAGTCGTCGCAATAGATGATGAAACGGTGATCGTGCTCGCGGATGTCGTCGACGATTTCCGGCAGGTACAAAAGATCCTCCTTGTCCACCTCGATGATGCGCAATCCCCGGTCTTTATAGTCGTTCAGCAAGGCTTTGACCAGAGACGATTTGCCGGTGCCGCGCGCGCCCCAGAGCAGGGCATTATTGGCCGGCTTCCCGGCCAGAAAGCGTTCGGTATTGGTTATCAGCTGTTGTTTTTGAGCATCAATCCCTAATAACTGCCGCAGGCGAATCGGGTCTGTATGCCGAACCGGGCGTAAGTAGGCCTGGCGCTGGCGCCAGATGGCCGCATAAGTGGTGTTCCAGTCGATCATCGGTTTTGTTTTAAAGGTTGCTGAGGGTGTCTTGGATTGTATGCTATTCAATTCGGCGAAGGCAATCAGAGAACCGGGCGGGCAGGCATGGGCGGTTCCGAATGCTGGGTTTATTAGGATGCTGCCGACGCCAGGAGGCGCATTTATCGCGATTGCCGCTCCCCAATGCATCCTATCGAGCTGTAGACTCGCGCGAATCACGGAAACATTGTGACAATAGAGCAAGGAAAGAGGGCTTGATTACGCTATATCAAAACATCCAGGCCAAAGCCGTTTTTCATTATCCAGCTTCACTAGCCCTTGTTCTTGTAGAGCGGTTAAATCCCGCCGCTTGGTTTTATCAGTTCGGTTTTCATACAGGGCCATGTACCAAGGCGCTTGCCGTAAGACTGATAACGGAATCGGTCCCGTATTCAAGACTTGGCTGACAATGGCGTACTGCCGAGCGTTAATTGTTTTCTGGTCATACCGGCGCTTGATTTCTATTTCAAACAGCAAGATGTTAATGAGATTATTGGCTCGGTCATGCAATTTATTCAGGCTGATGAACATGCCTTGCAGAAAAAATTCCACAAAGGCGGTATTGGGAAAAGGGCGCTTTTTCATGGCCTGTTTGCGGCACAGATTAAATAGGGCGAAGTATTTGTCTATGTTTTCAAAATAATAGTGCGTCAGAGCAAAAGGCGCGTATTTAAAACCCTCAGCTTGGAGCAGCGTGGCTTCCAGCACGCGGCCGACACGGCCATTGCCGTCCCAGAAGGGGTGGATCAATTCATAATACAAGTGCACCAAAGGCGCCCGAATCAGCGCGGGAATCTTCTGGTCCTTCAGTTGCTGGTGCCAGTCCACCAGGGCTTCCAACAGCTTGATAATATCCTTGCCGTATTGAGGCGGTTTATAACGTCCACCATGTGCCGGATCACCGACATAAGTGGTGATTGATTTTGAATTATCGCGCAAAACCCCAGCTTGGTTGCGCTCATGAGGTAATTGGTCGGTTATGGCGGCATGCATGGTTTTAATAAATTCCACATCCAACTGCCAGTTGGGATCAGATGCCGCCTGACGGCTTAATTGATAAGCCTGTTTAAGGTTAAGGACCCGGCGTTGTTCGATGTCCTGAATTTTCGATGGATCGAGTTCCAGTGCTGATTGTGTTTCGGTCTTACTAAGCGCGCCGCCTTCAATACTGTTGGTGCCGAAAACACTGCTGACGATGACTTCTTTTTCTAAATGATTGGCAATGGGCGACAATGGTGAGGTGTGAAAGCGCTGATGGGCATCATTCACCCGCAATAAAAGCGTTTCCAAAGTTTGCATGTTACAGCCTATTTGCAAATCAAATGGCCCGAAACGGTCAGTTTCTATGCGAGCTAGATAATCCTCATATTCCTCAAGGGAAGATATCACAATTTATGTCTCCAACAATGTCCATAATTTTTTAATTAAAAATAATTATAATACAAATAGTTGTAATAATTTTTTATATTTTATGTCTAAAAAAATGTCCAGATAGATATTCGTTCTAATTATAATTAGAGGCGGAGAGCGTGTCTATCAACGCCAGGAACTAAAGCTGGAACAAGTCGCATGGAGGCTATCAACGCGATAAGTACGTTGGCTTTATCAGGATGCTGCCGATGCCGTGAGGCGCATCCATCGTCTCGGAAGATAGCTCGGCATTTATATCGATCCGCTGGTTCGAATCCATCGAGTTCGACCGCAGCAGGTGCATCAGCCCTCACTCCACCTCATACTCCAGTATCCCCTGCCGGCCGGCCAGCAGCGTCAGCTCGGCTATCGTAGTCACGCCCAGTTTTTCCTTGATCGCGGTGCCGTGGTTGCAGACCGTCTTGTAACTCAGGCAAAGCTTTTCGGCGGCCTTGTGCGTGTTGTAGCCCCGAGCCAGCAGACAGAAGACATCGAATTCCCGGGGCGACAGCAGCCTGATCTTTTCCGAATCGTCGTGGCCGGTTCCCATCGTGATCGCCAGCTGCTGGGCCAGTTCCGGATCCACATACGTGCCGCCGCGGGCGATTTTGCAGACCGCCGTCACCAGTGTTTCGGGCATGCTGTTTTTGGTGATGTAGCCTTTGGCGCCGGCCTTGATGGCACGCGTGACATAAACCAGGCCGTCATGGATGCTGAACACCAGGACCTTGCAGTTCGGGTCCCGGCTGAGCAGCCGTCTGATCGTTTCAAACCCGCCGATGCCCGGCATCGACAGATCCAGCACCACGATGTCCGGCTGATGCTGGCTGTACAGCTGGCAGGCCGTCTCGCCCCGGTCCGCTTCATAAATCTTGCCGATATTATCGGATAACGCCAGATAGGTCTTGTAGCCTGCCCGGACGACAGCATGGTCGTCCACCAATAATACATTGATCTTGCTTGACACTCGGTTACTCCCCTACAAATTCGCCCATGATGCATGGTTTGCGCGGTAAAAAATATGGGAGCTTTTCCCGTTTTGCCGATGCGGGCTGTACAGGGGAAAATTTCATGGGTATTTGGCGCAATTTTCCCGGTCATTTCGGGGCTTATTCCGTAACCCGAGCACAGCCGCCTCCCGTATCATTTCCGCCCAGCATAGCCTTGCGCGCCGAAAATCCAAGGCATTACGTTTTGATCAAGAAAGCTGATTGCTGCAAGTTGACACAAATAAACACATCGGCGCGTTAAGGCTAGGCCTTACTAATCAGTGCATAACAATAACCTGGAGGAAGTATGCGGATTTCGAAATTTGCTCGTCATGTGGGGACGACTACGGCGCTGGCGTCGGGTATCCTGCTGGCCTTGTCGCAACCGGCGCAAGCCAATAAAGAGCTGGACCAGATGTCGCGCCAGAACACCAATTGGGTGATGCAGACCAAGGATTACAGCTCCACGCATTACAGCGAGTTGTATGACATCAATATCACCAACGTCAAGAACCTGAAGCCAGCCTGGTCTTTTTCAACCGGCGTGCTGAACGGCCACGAAGGCGGGCCCTTGGTCGTCGACGGCATCATGTATGTTCATACGCCTTATCCGAACAACGTTTTCGCCATCGATCTGAATGATCCGGACAAAATCCTGTGGGAATACAAGCCCAAGCAAAATCCGGCGGCCCGTGCGGTAGCCTGTTGCGACGTGGTCAACCGCGGTCTGGCTTATGCACCGCAGGGCAAGAATTATCCGGCGACGATTTTCCTTAACCAGCTTGACGGCCATATCGTCGCACTGAACGCGAAAACCGGCGAGCAACTGTGGAAAATGGAAAACTCCGACATCGCGATGGGCTCGACCCTGACTGTCGCGCCGTTTGTCGCTGAGGACAAGGTCATTGTCGGCACGTCCGGCGCCGAACTGGGCGTCAGGGGCTACGCGACCGCTTATAACATCAAGGACGGCAAACAGGCCTGGCGCGTGTTCGCGACCGGTCCCGATGAAGACATCAAATTGTCGAAAGACTTCAACAGCGCCAACCCGCATTACGGCCAGTTCGGTCTGGGTCTGAAGACCTGGGAAGGCGACGCCTGGAAAATCGGCGGCGGCACCAACTGGGGCTGGTACGCTTATGATCCTGACCTGAGAATGCTGTACTACGGATCAGGCAACCCCGCGCCATGGAACGAAACCATGCGCCCCGGCGACAACAAGTGGACCATGACCATCTGGGGCCGCGACATCGATACCGGGGAAGCGAAATTCGGCTATCAGAAAACGCCTCACGACGAGTGGGATTACGCCGGCGTCAATTACATGGGCCTGTCCGAGCAGATGGTCAACGGCAAAATGACCAAACTGCTGACCCATCCCGACCGAAACGGCCTGGTTTATACCCTGAACCGTGAAAACGGCGATCTGGTCAATGCCTTCAAGATCGACAACACCGTCAACTGGGTCAAGCACGTGGACCTGAAAACCGGTCTGCCGGTACGTGACCCCGAATATTCGACACATATGGATCACGAAGCCAAAGGCATCTGTCCTTCGGCCATGGGTTACCACAACCAGGGCATTGAGTCGTATGACCCGAACAGACAATTGTTCTTCATGGGCGTGAACCACATCTGCATGGACTGGGAACCGTTCATGCTGCCTTACCGCGCCGGACAGTTCTTCGTCGGTGCTACCTTGAATATGTATCCAGGTCCTAAAGGCACGCTGGGACAGGTCAAGGCCATGAATGCGGTCACCGGCGAATTCGAATGGGAAGTCCAGGAAAAATTCGCGGTCTGGGGCGGCACCACGGCAACGGCGGGCGACCTCGTGTTCTACGGCACGCTGGACGGCTACATCAAGGCGCTCAACTCCAAAACCGGCGAAGAGCTGTGGAAATTCAAGCTGCCTTCCGGCGTGATCGGCCATCCGATTACCTATAAACACGACGGCAAGCAGTATGTCGCGATTTACTACGGCGTAGGCGGCTGGCCCGGCGTCGGTCTGGTATTCGACCTGAAAGATCCGACAGCCGGTCTCGGCGCGGTCGGTGCGTTCAAAGAACTGGCGCACTATACCCAGATGGGCGGCGGCGTCATGGTGTTCTCGCTTTAAGTATCTGAAAACGTAGGGCGGGCGGATGTTTTTCGCCCGCTATTACCACGAGGACAATATGCCATTTAAAGTAACTATCTTAACTGCTCTCTCTTTGGCGCTGGGCTTTGCGGCATCCGGCGCTTTTGCTCAGGAACCGTTGAAAGTCTGCGCCGCGGAAGACGAAATGCCTTACTCCAATAAAAAAGGGGAAGGCTTCGAGAACAAGCTGGCGCAATTGGTCGGCGAGGAACTGGGCCGGAAAGTCGAATACGTGACCTGGACCGATCCGCGCTTCTACCTGCGCGATTACCTGGACAAAGGGCTTTGCGACGTTTCCATCGGCATGGATAGCGGCGATCCGCGGGTACTGACCACGCGGCCTTATTACCGGTCCGGCTACGTGTTCATCACGCGCCAGAACGACAATCTGGACCTGCGGAACTGGGACAGCGAAGTCCTGCGCAAGGCTGAGCGTATCGCTTATGTGCCGGGTTCGCCGGCTGAAGTCATGATGCGCGCGATCGGGCGTTACAACGACATGTTCAATTACGAACAGGAACTGGTCGGCTACAAGTCCAGGCGCAACCAGTACGTCAAGTACGACAACGCCAAACTGGTTTCCGAGGTCGCCTCGGGGCGTGCCGAAGTCGCCGTGCTGTGGGGGCCTGCCAGCGCCCGTTATGTGAAGGAATCGGCAACGCCGCTGAAGGTGACGGTGATCCCTGACAACAATGCCCGCGCCGACGGCGAGAAGGTGGGCTTTCACTACAGCACCTCCATGGGCGTGCGCAAAGGCGACGAGGCCCTGCTGGCGCAGTTGAATCAGGTTATTGAAAAACGACAACACGATATAAGGCAGATTCTGGAAGCAGAAGGGATTCCCCTGCTGCCCGAAACGGAACCCGCTTTAGCCATGAAGAAACAGGATTAACAAAGAAATGAAACATAATTATTTAACAGCCGCCGCATTCGCGGTTCTGGCTTTGTCCAGCGCCGGCGCGCAGGCGGAGATCACGCTGCACCATGCCATTACCGGCGAAGTGCTGGACATGAGCGTCGCCAAATCCGGCGGTAACACCGAGGCGTTCAAGCAGTTCATGGAGACTGGCAAAAACCCCTATAACGGCGACAAGGAAGCGGTCGAGAAGGGTAAAAGCCTTTACATGACGGGCTGCTCCGGCTGCCACGGCCATGAAGCGGAAGGCAAGCTGGGGCCGGGATTGGCCGACGACTACTGGACCTATCCGGCCAACGCCACCGACAAAGGCCTGTTCGAACTGCTGTTCGGCGGCGCCAACGGCATGATGGGACCGCAATACGTCAACTTCAGCACCGATGAGATGCTGCATATCATGGCCTTTTTGCGGGACATCTACAATGGTGATCCAAAGAAAGCCAAATGGTTAAAAAAATAACGAGGACACGACAATGAAAAAATTACTTTTACTCGGTGCCGCAAGCCTTATGGCCACACTGTCATTTTCCGCATCGGCCTATGACGGCACCAACTGCAAGGAACCCGGCGTATGCTGGGAACCTAAACCAGGCTATCCGGATAAAGTGGCGGGCAGCAAGTACGACCCTAAACACGATCCCAACGAACTGAATAAACAATCACAATCCATCAAGGAAATGGAAGCCCGCAATGAGAAACGCTGGGAGAACTTGAGCAAAACCGGCAAGTTTGTTTATGACGTAGAGGATATCGAATAAGGATTTCCTCAAGGCCAGGCATGCCTCCCCCGCATGTTTGGCCTGCCCGAAGCCTGAAGCGATAGGCTTTGCCTCAGGCTTCGATCCTCATGCATTTTTTAAGACTAAGGATACGGCGGAGAATAACTTCCCCCAATTT
>SWCD01024516.1_pt1 | contig 52039 bp, 37 predicted proteins | sample 4693011 | NCBI WGS metagenome assembly SWCD01 (sample SAMN10267278, study PRJNA491770) | bioreactor metagenome | isolation source: DHS bioreactor inoculated with marine | place: Japan: Omine Ridge, Nankai Trough
GAGCGTTCAATGAAGGCGTGCGTCTGCCACACCCACGCCTAAGCTCGGGGCGAGCCCACGCCGCTAAATGTCGGAAGAGCGCCTACTCGTCGTCCTCATCCACTTCCAGCGCTTGCGTGCAGGTCAGGGCAATCCCGATCAGCGTCAGGTTCGGCACGATGCGCTCAATGAACTCGTCATCATTGAACAGTGCATCAGCGTCGCCGCCGGTGGCCAGGATCCGCGGATACGACCCGACCTCCTCCGCGTAGCGCTCGGCGAGCAGCCGCACCGCGCCGCGGATGCCGAAGTGCACGCCCTGCAACATCGCCTGGCTCGTGTTGCGTCCCCAAGGCCCGTCAGCCGGGTGTTCGTACTGCAGTTCGGGAAGCAGCGCGGTGTGCTCGTGCATGGCGCTCAATTGCAGTTGCACGCCGGGCAGGATGGCGCCGCCGTGGAAAACGCCGCTCTCATCGATGAAATCAACCGTTACCGCGGTGCCGGCGTCGACGACCACGCAAGCGTTCTCCACGACCGAGAACGCCGCCAGCGCCCCGAGCAGGCGATCGACGCCCACGATCGTCTCCGGATCCAGGTCGACCTCCAGCGGCAAGGGCAGATCCTCACCCACGCGGAAGACGTCCTGATCGCATTGTGTGGCCAGCAGTTCGCTCAGCGGGTTGGCGACGGCGTCGTTCACCGACGCCAGGGCCAAGGCCAGACCCGCTTCCTCATCGTCAGCCTGGGCTGCATCGAAGACGGTCTTGATCTCGCGCGCCAAGGCTGCGAGATCGTCGTTGGATTCGCTGCGCGGGGGGCCTCAGCTCCAGGGGATTGTCGCCGTCGATGCAGGCGAAGCTGGTGCGGGTGTTGCCGACGCTGATTGCCAGAAACTTGATCTTGGGCGTGCTCATGATCGATAGACCACCTTGGCGTGCGTGCCATCCTGGACGGCCTTGACCGCCTTCTCAAAGAGTAGTTGGGTCACGGGTCCGCAGCGACCGTCGGCGACGGGTTCGCCGTCGATCGCGGTCACCGCCGCCACGAAGGTCGTCGTACCGCAGAGAATCACCTCACGAGCCTGCCGTAGTTCGGCCCGACGGATGGGCCGTTCCACGATGCCGTGGTGCACATCGAGCAGGAGATCCCGGGTGACGCCCTGGAGCATGAGCCGACCCACGGGTGGGGTGACGATCTGGGCGGCATCGCCCTCGCCAAAGACGCAGAAGAGATTCGTAGCGCCGCCCTCGGCGACGTAGCCTTCGCCATCCGCCGCCTCGCGCACCAGGAGCGCCTCCCCGGCCCCGGCTTCCTCCGCCGCCATCTTGGCCAGCACCACCGGCAGCAGCGACACCGACTTGATGTCGCAGCGAAGCCAGCGCTCGTCGCGCTGGGTGATGACCTGCATCTCGGAAGGGGCCGTGATCTCCGCCAGGGGGATCGCGGGGACGGCATAGCCGAAGACGGTCGGCTGGATCTCCGCCTGGGGCAGGTGCCGGCGCGGGGCCGTCACGCCTCGGGTGACTTGCCAGTAGATGAAGGCGTCTTCCAGGCCGTTGGCGATGAGGAGTTCGGCGGTCAAGTCGGGCAGCGTCTCGGGATCGAAGCCCTCGATCCGCGCACCCGCCAGGCTGGCGCGGAGCCGGCTGACATGTGCTTGCTCCGCCACGACTTGCCCACCGAAGGCGCGGAGGCCCTCGTAGACGCCGTCCCCGAAGAGGAAGCCCCGATCGAAGGGGCTGAGCCGGGCCTCGGCGTGGGGGCACAGCCTGCCATCCAAATGCACAATCAGTTCCGGGTTCAAGTCAGCTCGTCCCTTGCGTCTCTATGATGCCCGCATGACCGCAACGATCATCGATGGCAAGGCCCTGGCAGCGTCCTACCGCACCCGGGCCAGTGAGAAAGTAGCCGACCTCATTCGGCGGGGCCACTCCGTGCGCCTGGACGCGGTGCTGGCCGTCGGCGACGCCCACGCCTCCTCCCGCGTCTACGCCGAGAAGCAGGCCGCCGGCTGCCTGGATCTTGGCATCGACTACCGCCTGCACGAGCTGCCCGGGGACGCCAACTTCGACGATGTGGCGGGCCGGGTGCTGCTGCTCAACGCCGACGAGGAGGTGCGGGCCATCATGCTGCACCTGCCCCTGCCGGACGGCGTCGACACCCAGCGGGTGCAGGGCCTGATCGACCCCGACAAGGACGTCGAGGGTGTCAACCCCGCCAACATCGGCAACGTGGTTTACGGGCGCACCTCGCTCGTCCCCTGCACCGCCCTGGCGGTCCTGAAGATGATCCGCTCGACCGGCATCGACCTCGTGGGCAAGCGGGCGGTCATCGTCGGGGCGAGCGACATCGTGGGCAAGCCCGTCGCCGTCCTGCTCATGCGCGAACTGGCCACCGTCATCTCCTGCAACAAGTTCACCGATGACCTCGGCGCCCTGACCCGGACAGCGGATGTGCTGGTCGTGGCGGCGGGAAAGGCGGGGCTCATCACCGCCGACATGGTCAAGCCGGGTGCGGTCGTCGTGGATGTGGGCATCCACCGCCTCAAGGGCCCGGATGGCAAGCGCCGCATCGTCGGCGATGTCGCCTTCGACGAGGTCTCAAAGATCGCGGGCCACATCACCCCCGTCCCCGGCGGCGTGGGGCCGATGACCGTGTCGATGCTGCTGGTAAACCTGATCGACGCCGTGGAGCGGCGGATTCATTGAGGACTGCGCATAGTGGATCACGCCGAAGGTCAGGACGGCTGTCGTCTCACCGCCGAGGAACACTGACAGGTACACCACTGGAACGACGAGCCAGCCCGTCTGCATACGCTCGGGACTGACGCTAGCCTTGGTGATGATCCCTGTAGTTGGCCTGGCCGGCAACGAGGATCAGAGTGTACTAGCGCAGAAGAGTAGCCCTATCAGCGCACTCATAAACCTGATTCTCGACTGCTTTCGATTGCCGCAGTATGGGCACTTGGAGCCTGTGGAACACTTCCCACAGAAGACTCCGCCACACTCGAGGCACTTAACGAGACGGTTGCCGAAGAACGCGTTGCCATTCGCATCGGCACGGCAGTTCGGACAGACCTTTCCCATGGCTTGTCTCCAGTGAATGCACAATCTGACTACGTAGTAATCCAAGTCAGAACACACCTTCGAACCGCCAATCGCGCAGTAATATGCTCGGTCTCTCGAGAATCCCCGATTCTTGGGGTCGGACACAGGCAGAAGGGGGATGAAGACGGGGCAGTAAACGTACCTGTCCCGTCTGCTCCGCCGTTTACCCCGCGTGAACCACCTTAGCTCTGGAACAGAGCCGGGTTCTGTGAACCCGGTGAACGTGCGAGGTATCAGTGGCGTGGGGTGCACGTGGATTCACCGGACTCACAGAGTCCGGCTCTGTTGTCCGACTACCCGCTCCGCCGATCAGTCGTCGTACTCCGTCGTCGGCTCCGGCAAGACCGTCAGCGTCGTCTCCGCGTGCTCATCGCCGCGGCTGACGATGACCGTGTACTCACCGGCCGGGACGAACTGCGGGTGGCCGTGCGGGTCGCCGATCTGCTGGTCGCGGGCGGGCTGCAGATCCCAGGTGACGCGGTTCATTCCCGGGCGGTTGCTGCCTGACATACCGCTGATGACGCGGCCTTGCTCGTTCTTGATCGTGATCCGCACGGGGGGCATCTTCGTACTCGCGCAGCCAGTAGGTGAGGATGGCGCCGAAGGGGGGATTGGGGGCGGCGAAGAGCTGATCGCCCCAGAGACCGCTCTGGTACAGGAAGTGACGCGGCTTCGCCGGGCGCGGGTCGAAGACATGCAGGGGCGATTGGATGACAGCATCCGTGAGCTGTGACAAGGGAGTCGCATCGTCGAGAATCCAGACCGACCGGCCATGCGTGCCCGCCACCAGATCGTGCTCACGCGGGTGCACCTTGAGGTCATCGACCGCCACGGTCGGCAGCGAGCCGGCGTTCAGCTTGACCCAACCCCCACTGCCCCCACCATCAATCGTCACGTAGATCCCCCGCTCCGTCCCCACGTACAACACATCGGGATTCCGCAAGTCCTCGCGCACCACCTTCGGCGGCGCGCCGTCCGGCAGGTCGCCCGCGATCGACGTCCAGCTCGCACCGCCATCGGTCGTCTTGAGCAGGATCGGCGTGAAGACATCGCTGCGGTGCCCGTCGATGGCGACGTAGGCGGTGTCGCGATGGTGATGCGAAGGCTCGATCTTGGACACGTACAGCCCCCCCACTTCCGCCGGCGTGACATCGGTCCAGGTCTCGCCGTCGTTCGTTGTGACATGGATTCTGCCGTCATCCGTCCCGGCCCAGAGGTACCCCGCCTGCAAGGGCGATTCGGCGAGGGAGACGACCGTCCCCGCTGTCTCCGCTTCCGAGCCGACCGCATCGATAACATCGACATCGCGGTGCGAGAGATCAGGGCTAAGGCGCTGCCACTGCTCGCCGCGGTCGGTGAGCTTGTAGACCGTGTTGCCCGCGAAGTAGAGCGTCGTCGGATCGTGGGCAGAGACGAAGAAAGGCGCGTTCCAGTTGAAGCGCAGGCGCTGCTGGCCTTCCTTGGCAGCAGGGTTAATGCTGTAACTCTTGCCGACATCAAGATGGATGCGGCCGATCTCGCCGCCCTGCGACTCGGCGTAGACGATGTTGGGGTCGAGCGGGTCGAAGTCGACATGGAAGCCATCGCCCCACCAGATGTTCTGCCACTGGGCGTTGGTGATGGCCTCACTCCCCCCCTCGGTCTGGAGGTTGCTCATGCTGGGGCCGATCCAACTGCCGTTGTCCTGGAGGCCCCCGCCGACGCGATAGGGATCGCTCATGTCGACGGAGACGTTGTAGAACTGGCCGACGGCCATGTTGTTGTGGAAATGCCAGGCCCCGCCGCCGTCGAGCGAGGTATAGACCCCGCCGTCCGTCCCGATGATGAGATGGTCGGGATCATCGGGGTTGATGCGCATGGCGTGGAAGTCGACGTGCGGCTTGCCGGCGATACCGGAGCGGAACTTCTTGCCGCCATCGTCGGAGACGTAGAGTTGCGAGCCGAGCAGGTAGACCCGCTCGCCGTTGTCGGGAGCGACGCGGAGGCGCGAGTAATAGAAGGCGCGGGGGTTGAAGTCGGTCTGGCGTGTCCAGGTATCGCCGGCGTCTTCGCTGCGGAAGACGCCGCCCTGGCGGTGGAAGTTGCTCCAGGTCTTGGCGAACCAGCCGTCCTCTTCCGACTCGACCACCGCGTAGACAAGGCTGGGATCTGCTTCGTAGAGCGCCAGGCCGATGCGCCCGGTCTGGCCGGGCAGGCCATCGGTCAGTTCGGTCCACGTCGCGCCGGCATCATCGGAGCGGTAGATCCCGCCCTCGGGCCCGCCGCTCTGGAAGCTGCCGATCGTGCGCTTGCGGGCATACATGGCGGCGAAGAGGCGCTGCGGGTTCTTGGGATCGATCAGGACATCGCAAGCGCCGGTGTGCTCATCGAGGTAGAGCACCTTGTCCCAGGTCGCGCCGCCATCGCTGGTCTTGTAGACCCCGCGTTCTTCGTTTGGGCCCCAGAGGTGCCCGAGGGCGGCGATGTAGCAGGTATCGGGGTCATCGGGATGCACGGCGAGGGCGGGGATGTCGTGGGTGGCTTCGAGGCCGAGGTGGGTGAAGCTGGAGCCGCCATCGGTGGAGCGGTAGACGCCGTGCCCCCAGGAAGAGCTGTTGCGGCCGTTCCCTTCGCCGGTGCCGACCCAGATGATCTTGGCCCGGCCTTGCTCGGCGAGCGCTTCAGTCGACTCCGCGTCCTCGCGCTGCTCATCGGTCCAGCCGGCCCAGTTCGCCGGGGCATCGCAGTAGGCGAGCGAACCGATGCAGGAGGTTTCGTAGGTGTCGAAGATGGGGGCGAAGGTCGTGCCGCCGTTCGTGGTCTTCCAGATGCCGCCGGTGGCGTAGCCCACGAGGTAGACCTTGGGATTGCCGGGCGCCAGGGCGATGTCGGCGACGCGGCCGCCCATGTTGGCCGGGCCGATGCTGCGCCAGGCGAGGGCGTTCAGATCCTCCGCCTGCAGTTCACGATGCTGAGCGTCCTTTGCAGCGCGAAAGAGCTGGCCTGCCGCCGGCGCGGAGCCACTCCCAAACACACCACAAACAACCATGCCGGCCAAGGTCACAGCGTGGACACGACGACGACTCTCTCTCATGCTCGCGCTCCATTCCATGTTCCTAGAATCGGCCGGTTCTGAGCCTGTCGTTGGCCTAAACCGAGTGATCCTGCCGGTTCTACCCGCAGCAGTCGGGGTCGCTGCAACGGCGAGAGGTCAGCCTGGGCGGTGCGACTGGCGTCTGCGGCCGCCCCTTGCCTTGGGAGTCGACCCCCAGGGTTCAGTTGACCACTTTGGGGGATAAGCCTTTTGCGCCCCGGCCTTTTTGCCTAGCCTAATGTGGGGACGGTGAGCGGCAGGACGATGAGAGACGGCTGGATGAGCAGAGAGAGCGCATCCAGCGAGAACAACACCAGAAGTCGGGAGAGACGATATGCGCTGTGATTTCAGGGTACGCGAGACACTGCTCGCCATCGCCGGAGCGCTGACGGTCGGCCTGTGCCTGCCGGCGACGGCGACCGCTCAAGCGGGACCGCTGCCGCCACAGGCCAACACCATCAACGATCAGTTGAATGACACGCTCGGGCTGGTCCAGAGCCAGGTCGTGCAGTTGGACCTGCCCGCCGGCGACCTCGGGCCCAGCTACGTTCCTTTGCAGATCGACGGCGTGGATCATCTGCTGATTCTGCGGCCCTACTCGGTCCGGGCTGAGGGGTATCGCCTGCTCACCCAGGTCGAGGACGGCTCGATCGTCGAAGCCGATCCGGGCGCTGTTCGCACCGTGCGCGGCGAGCTTCTTGGCCTGTCCGGCAGCCGCCTGGCGGGCGCGCTGCTCGACGACGGCCTGCATGTCCGCCTCGAGATGCCCTGGGGCGATGTCTGGTGGATCGAGCCGATCGGCGGACGCGTGGCCGGGGCCGGTTTGGACGATCACGTGCTCTACCGGGAGTCCGATGTGCTCGAGACGGGGCATGTCTGCGGCGTTGACCTGCTGCCGGATGCCCGACTGTACGCTGACTACATCGGCGGCAAGGGTGATGGCGACAGTGGTCCGCGGGCTGCCCTGCAGATTGCGGAACTCGCCTGCGATGCGGACTACGAGTACTACCTCGACTGGGGTTCCGTCGCCGCGGTGGAGAACCGCATCAACACGCTCATCAACACGATGAACCAGCAGTACGAGACGGAAGTGGGCATCAGCCACGCCATCACCACCATCCTGGTGCGCACCAGCTCCAACCAGCCCTACACCTCCACGGATGCCACGACGCTGCTCTACTCCTTCCGCGATGAGTGGAACGCCAATCACGGCAACATCCAACGCGACACCGCCCACCTCTTCACGGGCAAGGAAATCGACGGCGGCACGATCGGCATCGCCTGGGTCGGCGTCGTCTGCAACCTCTCCTATGCCTATGGCGTGGTGCAATCGGACTTCAACAGCAACTACGCCAGCGCCACCGACCTGAGCGCGCACGAGCTGGGCCACAACTGGAGTGCCGACCACTGCAACTGCACCTCCAACACCATGAACCCCTACATCACCAGCGCCAACACCTTCCACGTGGTGGATACGCGCCCGGAGATCGAGTCCTTCCGCGATTCGCGCTCCTGCCTGACCGACGGCGGCCCGGCGGACACCGGCGCCTGCTGCGTCGACACGAGCTGCAGCATTGAGACCGAGGTCGACTGCCTGGGCATCGGCGGCGTCTGGCAGGGGGCCAACACGGATTGCAGCAACGACCCTTGCGCCCCGCAAACGGAGATCACCAACTACGCCACCGGCGACTTCGCCACCGACAACGGCACGATCACGGCCGGGTCGTATCTCGACACCCGCACGCAGAACGACGGCTACGAGGTGCTGACCGAAGAGCACACCGGCGGCAAGCCTTCCGGGCGCTACAGCCTGCTGAGCCACACCTGGTCCTTCAACATCGCCGCGGGCACGAGCTACGCCCTCTACCTCGATGCCTACCACAGCGCCAACGGCGAGGGGGATGACTTCGTCTTCTCCTACTCGACGGACGGCTCCAACTTCACGCCGATGCTGACCGTCACCAAAACCAGCGACAACGACGGCCTGCAGAGCTACGCCTTCGGCGAGGACATCGCCGGCCTGTTGTATGTCCGCGTGGAGGACACGGACCGCACCCGCGGCAACGGCGCTACTGACAGTGTGTACGTCGATCACCTCTACATCGTCAGCCAGACGGACGGCTCGGATGTCACCCCGCCCTCGCCGCCGGCCGGTCTGACCGCGACGGGCGGCGACGCCCTCGTCACGCTCGACTGGGCGGACAACGGCGAGCCCGACTTCGCCGGCTACGACCTCTACCGCGCCGAAGTGAGCGGCGGTCCCTACACCAAGCTCACTGCAACCTCGCAGGCCAACAGTGACTACAGCGACATGAGCGTGGTGAACGGCGTCACCTATTACTACGTGGTGACCGCAACAGACACGACGGGCAACGAGAGCGCCTACAGCGAGGAAGCCTTCGCGACGCCAAACGCCAGCGGCGATGCGACCTCGATGCACGTCGGCTCGATCCTGGTCACCTTGGAGAAGGGCCCCCGGGGCACCTCCTTTGGCCGGGCCGACGTGCTGATCCTGGACAACTTCGGCCAGCCGGTGCAGGGCGCCATCGTCACCGGCACCTTCGGCGGGGACTTCGGCGAGCAGGTCGCCGCCGCGACCGGAGCCGACGGCGTGGCGGTCCTGCGCACCTCCACCTCGATCAAGAGGCCGACCTTCGATCTCTGCGTGGATGACGTCGAGGCAGCCGCCCTGCTCTACGACGAAGGTTCCAACGTCGAGACCTGCGACATGCCGTAAGCGCGACGCGATCCCAACGCGCGACAACACCGCAAGGCGGCGGGCCCTCGGGCTCGCCGCCTTTTCTGCGCCGCGTGCGCGCCTACCATCTCCGCATGCAGAGAGAAACCAAGGAAGGCATCCTCATCGCTTGTGACTTCACCGGCATCGACTGGGACCAGGAGATGCCCATGATCGAGGGGCATGGCGGCTCGGTGCTCAGCTTGTCGGCCCTGGCCCAGGCCATCGAAGAGGCAACCCCGTTGCAAGAGGGCGCGGTGTGCACCTTGTGCCTGCGGACACTGGCGCCGGCGACTCGCGCCTGGGCCCATCCCCAGCCGCCCGCCACCGCCAATCCGGAGGCGGTTGCCTGTTGGGACTGCCTGCAGCAAGCCGACCGCACCTTCGCGCGTGATCCGGACACCGACTGGGAGCGACGGATTCCGCCGGATTCGAATTGGCGCTAAGAAGGGAAGCGCGCGGTTCTCGCCGAGCGCCTCCGTGATCCCACCGGACAATCATGGTGAGCGGACAACTCGGTTAGCTGGTGCACCCCCAATCGCCGAGGAGGATGCCCAGGTCTGCCTGGCCCACGCAGTCATCGCCGTCGAGATCAGCGTTGGGGTTGTAGCCGGGGTCGCCAGCGCAGCGGCCGTAGGAGGCGAGCAAGGCGCCGAGATCGCCTTGGTCGGTGTCGCCATCGCCGTCGACGTCGCCAACGCAGGTTTGACACTCATCGGGAATCCCGTTGCCGTCATCGTCCAAGCTCGTGCCGTCCGCGATATCGAGGTCATCCGGGGTGTCATTCGGCTGGCAGTCGGCGATCTCGTAGGCGCCCATGTCGACGACCGGCGCGCCGCCGTTGCCGGTGTCGTCTGCCCAGGGATCATCCCGTCGCCGCGGCGCGCCGTCGAGATCGACGCCCAGATCGGAAACCGCGTCGTTGTCGCCGGCATCATTGCATGTGTCCGCCAGCCAGAGGCGCAGGTCGTCATCCTCGGTGCCCACGATGTCATCCAGGCCGTCGATGTCGCGATAGCCGGGCGGCACATCGATGTTGCCGTCGCCAGTCGCCCAGCCGCCCTCGACATTGCAGTAGTTGACATCCACGGTGGCGCCTGGCCCCTCGGTGTCAATCTCACCCATCGGACCGCCCGCGGCATCGCTGTTGTCGTGATAGATACAATTGGCGGTGTTGACCTGGCCGGACATGACAAAGAGGCCGCCGCCCCGGTCCGCCGCATGGTTGGCGTTGAGCGTGCAGTTGACGAAGTCGAGCAGGCCGTTGCCGGAGTTGTAGACGCCGCCGCCCCAGCCGTCGTACATGTCGTCGTAGAGATGAGCGGTGTTGCCCACAAAGATCGAGCTGCCGACGAGGGAGTCACCGCTGGTGTCCTCGTTGAAGATGGCCCCGCCGCGCGTCGCTTCGTTGCCGAAGAACGTGCAGCCAATGACGCTGATGGGCGTGCGGTTGCGGATCGCCCCGCCATAGCCGTAGTTCGTATCATGGGGGCGCTTGGTGTTCTCAAGGAAGACGCAGCCGCGGACTATAGTGCCGGCTGAGATGCTGCCGTAGTTGTAGTTGTAGAGGCCGGATCCGGTCCGCGCCAAATTGCCGCGGAAGGTGCAATCCCTGATCACCGTGTCGCTGCTGTTGTAGAGGCCGCCGCCTTCGGAGGCCTCGTTGCCCTCGAAGAGGCAGCGGCTGATGGTCGGGACACAATCGGCGCCAACCGCCATGCCGCCGCCTCCGCCTGCGAATGAGCCGGGATCGGCGGCGTTGTAGAGGATTTGGCAATCCACAATCCTGGGTGAGGCGTCGAGAGCGCAGGAGATGCCGCCTCCGGAGACTCCCTGCGCGTCGGAGACGACGGTGTTGAAGGAGATCTCGCAGTTCTTGATGGTCACGGTGCAGTCGCTTTTGCGCAGGATCACCCCGCCGCCGCTGCTGTCGAGGGCCGAGTTGCCGGTGATGAGCACGCCATCGACCATACCAGCGCCTTCGAGGTACATGCCGCCGGAAGTGTTGCCGCTTACCTCGCCGCCGGTCATGTTGATGGTGTAGTTGTCCGCCACCGACAGGCCGGTGCCGACGTTGTTCATGAAGAAGCAGTCGGTGAGCGTGATCGTACCGACGTCGGAGGGTGAGGCGCTCGTGCAGCGCATGCCGGCCCCGGAGGGGGCGGCGTTGGCCTCAATAATGCAGTCAATGAAGGTGGCGAAGGAGCGGTCGCAATAGACGCCGCCGCCGCGCTGTGCCGAATTGTCATGGATGTGGCAATTCGTGAAGGTCGGCTCGGCGTTGTTGCCAACTTCGACGCCGCCGCCAAAGGCGAAACCGACAGCCGTGTGATTGTCATAGACGCGGCAGTTGGCGATCTGCGGATAGGTGGGCCCGGCCAGGGTGATGCCACAGCCGCTCCGACCGTCCACATCGGGATCATCGACGAAGCCGTAGCCGTCCCTGATCTCGAAACCGTCGAGGACGGTTGTGTTCGCAAGATCAGTGGCGAAGCGCACCACCTGGAAGGCGTTATCCAGTTTGGAAGGAAGGCCCGGTCCGTCGCCCAGATCGTCCTGCCACAGGTCACCGCTGAGGACGGTTGGATACAGCAGCGGATCGCGGTCAAGCCAATCGCCGCCGCCCTCGGGAAAACCGCCGTAGATCTTCACACCGCTGTACTCGAGGTAGAAGGTGGCGGCGCGGGGATCATCCGAACCGATCAGGCGCGAGGGAATGTACAGGCCTTCCGCCACCCAGATCTCATCGCCGTCAGCCAGCGGTTGATCGAGCGCCTCCTGCAGGTCGACGAAGGCCTCGCTCCAGGATGAGCCGTCGCCGCCCGGGCCGGTGTCGTCGACGTAGTACGTGGTCGCCAGCGCGGGGCTCGCGCCCAAGAACAGCGCCGCCAGCGACCAGCCGCTGAGATCTCGCCTTCTCATGATTTGTCCCTTTCTTCGTCTGGGGAGGCGACGACACTCGCCGCCTGAACAGCGCGCCTCGTGCGGGGCGTGTGGGTCATCGCCGCGGCGGTCGGCGGGTGAGCATCAGGGCTGCGTGAAGAAAGGGCGATCGTCGGGGACTTGAGCCCGTGGCGGACGTGAGAACACAGCATCCGCGCCGGCCGCTGGCGGCCTCCAGTGACGAGTATGGCGTCCATTATGGGGCGGGCAACGACTTTCTGAGGATCTAAGCAATTCAGGCAGTTGGCCCGCTGAGGCGACGGAGGCAACCGCAGTCGCCCCTCATTCCGGCCAGCTAGCGGGGACCAGGGCGACTCGGACGCCGTCTTTCTCGACGAGGAGCAGGCCGACCAGCATGCCATCCGCCCGGGCCAGGACTGCCGCCCCGTGCCAGGTCTCATCAGCCGGGACCGCCGCGTCCACCGCCCAGGAGCCGTTGACTCGCTGTAACTTGTCCGCCGCCAGGGCCAGAGGCTCCGCCCGGGAGTCGCCGACGATGATGCAGTCCTCGGGGTCGACGGCGCTGCGGATGCGCGTGGCGGGCCAGACGCGCCTGCCCAGCGCCACGTCCAGCACCGCCAACCCGCCGGTCCCCAGGGAGCGACCGTTGCCGGCCAGCGACACCACCTGCCCCCCCCACTTCCAGCTCCGCCTGGCCCTCGCGCTCCTTCTCACCCACGACGAGCAACTGGCTAAGGCCGAGCAAACCGCGATCCGTCGGCAGCACCCAGCCCTGCCGACTGCGCTCGGTGTCGATCAACCAACCTTGCTCCCAACCGAGCGTGGCGCGCAACGGCGTGGGCAACGTCGCCCCGCGCGGCAGAAGCGAACTGCCCACCGCGATGACCGGCTGCCACTGGAGCCACTCTTCCTTGGGCTCAGCCGCCAAGGCGAAGCGATGCCCCGTGTGCACCACCTCGCCCGCGCCCTCCAGGGTCGGCGTCGCCAGCGTCACCGAGCCAAACAACACGGACTCGAGCGAGCGCGCCTGCAAGGTCACGCCCTGCAAACCGATGCGAGCGTCGAAGCCGCCGCTGTCCCAGAACCGCGTGGCCTCACGGATGAGCTGGCGGTACTCGCCCTCGATGTGCAAGCGCGACTCGACGCCCGTGCCGTCGCTGGTCAGTCCCACGGAGAGAACGATGCCGACCGGCAGATCGCGGTACAGCACCGGCGCCCCGGGGGAGACGCTGCCCCGGGTGGGGGCGAGAAGCACGATCTCCAAGTCCGCTGCGTCCGCGTCCTGCAAGAGGGGCGCTTCGCTCAGGCCCTGGAATTGCCGCTGTTCCCGCTGCGAAGACTCGCCCGGCTCGACCGCGATGTAGCGGCCGCCGAGGACCGTGTCCAGGCCTTCAATCGCCTGCAGTCCCACGCGCGGCCGCACGATCCAGAAGCGCGTCCCCGCCCGCGCCAGCCAGGCGGCGTTGCGCTCAAGCGCCACTTCGACCGCGACGCCCTCGCCGCGCTCACCCAGGGCCACGCCACCCACTTGCCCGACGACGATGCCGCGGTAGCGCACTTCGTCGCCCTGCTTGAGGCCAAAGCCGTTGGCGAAGCTGATCTCGATGGGCAGGCCGCGATCGATGTAGGCCTGGTAGCCCAGGTAGCCGACGAGCAGGAGGGCCGCGATCGGCAGGAACCAAGTCCAGGTCCAGCGCCGCTCGGGGCGCAGCGTCGCGAAGGGCAGCCGCCTTGAGATCACGGCGTCACGCTCGTCTGCCGGGCCGGTCGGCGCCTCGCCGGCGCTGGGAATGCTGTGGGTTGTTGGATCCGTGTCAGGCATGGTTCACCGTCAATTCTGCGAGCGCTCGCGGCCGAGGCCCGCCGGGAAGAGCGCGTGGGGATCGAAGGAAGCCGCCGCCAGAAGGCTGAGTACGACGCAGGCGACGAAGGCCGCCGCCGCCGGTCCGGGCTCGACTTCGACCATGTCGCCGAGCTTGAGCACCGCGGTCAGCACCGCCACCAGCAGCACATCGAGCATGCCCCAGCGGCCGGTCCATTCCACGACGTGGTAGGTCAAGGCCCGATGCCGATGCTTGGCGCCGCTCACCGAGCCGGAACTGAGCACCAGCAGCGCCAGGAGCTTCACCAGCGGGAAGACGACCGAACAGAGAAGCACGATGACGCCGACGAGCAGGTCGCCGCGGCTGAGCAGCGTGATGCTGCCGTTGATGATGCTGGCTTCGCTGTGATGGCCCAGTTCGCTGACGCGCAGCATGGGCAGGCCCACGCCCAGGGGATAGAGGATGAGCGCCGAGAGCGCCAGGGCGAAGGTGCGAAGGTTGCTCCGGGCCCGAACCGAAGCGCTGGCGAGGCGGGTGCCGCAGCGACTGCAGCAGGCCTTCATGCGCGGGGGGATGTCGGGCAGCATCTGGGCGAGCCCGCAGCAACTGCAGGTTCGAAGTCGCTCGCCGGTGCCGGTCGGGGTCATGGCCAATCTGCCTCCTGCCAGGGAGTCGCCGCGGGGCTTCCTGCCTGAGCCTAGGCGCTTTCACAGCCCGCCGCGAGTGAGCGGCTCTGACAACTGATTGGCCTTCTCTCGGCTGTGGTTTCTATCATGCCCCCATGGCCAGCCCGCCCGAGCAGCCCGCGGACTCCTACATCGATGAGCAGGGCCGGACCGTCTTCACGGCGTACTTCCTGCTCAAACGCGGCTATTGCTGCGTCGCCGGCTGCCGCCACTGCCCCTACGACGAGCAAGGCGACCCCCGGCCGGAGTACCGCGAGCAGTATCCGGAGCTATGTGATCCCAAGCGGCTGTTCAATCCGTTTGGGGGGGGAGCCGGACGACTGACGAGCGGGTGCCGCGACGCTACGCTGACGAAGTCCAGCGACCAGCGGGAAGGGGCCAGCTATGGCGACTGCGAACGACCAGGTGTCGAGGGACCGGGATCGGCTCTATTCGATTCTCCTGGACCTTGAATCGCGCGTGGGCAAGCGACTGCTTCGTGACTGTCATGGGCGGCTGAACTGGCCGAAGCGCGGCGTGTACTTCTTCTTCGAAGACGGTGAGTGCCGACAAGACGGCCAGACGCCGCGCGTCGTTCGGGTCGGCACCCACGCCATCAGCGAACGGTCGCGCACGACTCTTTGGAATCGCCTGAGCCAACATCGCGGGACGCAGGCGGGAGGTGGCAATCACCGCGGCTCTGTCTTTCGTCGGCACGTCGGACGGGCGCTTCTGACACGGGGCGATGTCTCGCTCACGCCCGACACCTGGGGTCAAGGATCGACGGCGAAGCGTCCCACGACTGACGTTGAGAAGAGCGTGGAGCGAACGGTGTCGGCCTACATCGGGTCAATGCCCTTTCTCTGGGTGGCCGCGAACGACGAACCCAGCCGAAGTTGCGACCGCTCGCTCTTGGAGACCAACTCGATCGGCCTGCTGAGTCGGTTGAGTCCAAGCGGTGCTTTCGCCGATGCCGCCTCCGCGACCTGGCTCGGTCGGCAGGCCGCAGCCCAGGCAGTTCGTGATTCGCATCTCTGGAACGTGCGTGATGCCAACGAAACGTACGACCCGGGCTTCCTTGATCTTCTTGAAAGATGCGCCCGGAACACAGAAGCGCTTTGAGTCAAGGGGAAAGCTGCGATGCACACGATTGCCCTGGTCAGTTGCGTGAAGAGCAAGAAGGCGCAGGCAAGCCCAGCGCGGGATCTCTACACCTCGGCTCTCTTTCGAAAGATGCGCGCCTACGCGGAGAGGAACGCGGACAGGTGGTACATCCTGTCCGCGAAGTACGGCCTGGTGCACCCCGACTCGATGATCGAGCCGTACGAGCTGACGCTCAAGACCATGTCGCGGGCGGAGCGCCGCAACTGGGCGGACAACACGCACGGCCAAATGGCGGGGCAAGGCCTCTTACAGCCGGGGACGAGGTTCCTCTGGCTCGCCGGCCGACCGTACATGGAAGATCTCGCCAGACTTCTCGCCGAGCAGGCCCAGGAGAACCCCATGGCCGGCATGCCCATCGGCGTGCGCTTGCACTGGCTGACTCAGCAGCTTGCGGCTCGCCAGGACTAGAGCGCTTTGCACTCGCTTGTAGCGTCCGCGACCCACCGCCTCGAATCCAGGCACGCCGCTACGAATGAACACAAGACGCCCTGAGCGGTCAACGAGGTGTGGGCCCGCCCGTCACATGAGCGCGTCAAGGCACTCGATCAGCCCCGCGATCTCCTCCGCCGTGTTGTAGTGCAGGGCGCTGGTGCGGACGACGCCGTCTTCGACATCGTGCAGGACGCCCTCGCGGGCCAGGCGGTCGCAGAGGCGGTAGGCGTAGAAGTGGCCGAAGCGGATGCCGAAGCGCTGGGCGTTCACGGCCCGCACGATGTCCGCGGAACGCTTTGACTCGTGCACGAAGCTGACCGTCGAAACGCGCTGCGGACCGCTGGTCTCCGGGCCGATCAGGCGCAGATCGCTGCGGCCACGCAGGTAGTCAAGCAGCGGCTGCTGCAGCGCCTCCTCCCGGGCGGCGAAGCGCGCGTAGGCCGCCTCAATCACGCTGCGGCTGGGCGCGCTCGCCGGCTCCGCCCCCGCTGCCAACGCCAGGTACGGCCAGAGCCCCAGGAGGGCAGCGCATCCCTCGTGCGAGGCGCCGCCGGGCTCGAACTTGTAGGGCACCTCGCTTCTTGGAATGAAGAAGTGGTTGGGCCCTTCCAACTCCGCCAGCGCCTCCTCCGTGCCGAAGAGCGCCGCCAGGTGCGGCCCGAACACCTTGTAGGTTGAGTAGACGTACCAATCGGCGCCGAGCTCGCGCACGTCGATGGCGCGGTGCGGCGCGTAGGCGACCCCATCGACGATTACCCTTGCTCCCACCTCGTGGGCCAGCGTCGTGATCGCCTTGGCATCCTCGATGCGGCCGAGCACGTTGGAGACATGCGGGAAGGCGACCAGGCGTGTGCGTTCACTGAGAATCGCCCGCAGATCATCGAGATCAAGCTCGCAGGACTCGCCGCGCACTTCCCAAGTACGGACTTTGAAGCCACGTTTCGCCAGGCGGAACCAGGGTCCGCCGTTCGCTTCGTGGGCCGTCTCCGCCACGACGATCTCATCCCGGCCTTCCCGGGGCGCCGAGACGTAGCAGTCGGCAAGCATGTTGCAGAGCACCGTCGTGGAGGAAGCCAGGATCACCTGGCCCAGGCCTTGGCCGTTCATGAAGAGATTGATGAAGTCGTGGGCTCGCGCCACCGTCTCCGTGGACTTCTTGGCCGTCTCGTAGTCAGCGCCGAGTTGCACGTAGGTGCTGAGCATGTAGTCGCGCATGGCGTCGGCGACACAGGTCGGCACCTGCGAGCCGCCGGCGTTGTCGAGCAGCACGTCGGGCGAGGCCGTCAGTCCGGGAAAGGCGTTTCGGAGTTCGATGACGTCGGGCTGCATGCGTGGTTTGTCCTTGCTCTCGTGGTTTGCGTCCTGCCCACCTTAGCCGGGGGCGCCTTCAGCCGCCCGGCGAATGCCGTGCAACAGGTGCTGAAAGACGGGGCCGTGCAGGGGCCAGATCGCATACCAGTAGGCCAGGCCCAGCAGCCCGCGCGGTTTGAAGCGCGCGGTTTGCACGAGGGTGCATCGGTCTTCCGCGCCAGCGTCAGCGGGCTTGATCTCGAAGCGCAGGAGCGCTTCGCCGGGCAGCTTCATCTCCGCCCGCAGGTCCAGGCGCCGGCCCGGCTCCACGCGCGTCACCCGCCAGAAGTCCAGGGCGTCTCCAAAGGCGAGGTGCTCCGGATCGCGCCGCCCGCGCCGCAGCCCGGGTCCGCCGACCAGGCGATCCATCCAGCCGCGAATCTGCCAGAGCCAATCCGCCCCGTAATACCCGGTCTCGCCGCCGAGCCGCGTCACCGTGGCGAAGGTAGCCTTGGCGCTCACGCGCACGGAACAGGATCGCCGGTCCACAAAGACGCGCCCTCCGGCCCAGTCCGGATCGCCGGGGATGGGCCCGGCATCGTGCCAGCTTGTCGTGACCTCGTGGCGCTCGATCGTGGCGATAGCCCGCTGCATCGACTCGCGCACGCTGAGCAATCGCTGCGGCATCAACCGCGCCGCCTGATCGTCACGGCAGACGACGCGATTGCGCAGCCCCTCCGCCAAAGGGCGCGCGATGTCCTTGGCCAAGGGCGTCACCAGGTGGATCCACAGCGAACTCAGCCGCGGCGTCAACACGGGCACGGGGAGGATAAGTCGCCGGCGCAAGCCCAGCACCGCCGCCGCGGTCTGCATAATCTGGCGGTAGTTCAACACCTCCCCGCCACCGATGTCCAGGGTGCGGCCGATCGTTGCCGGCGTCTCCAGGCAGGCGACGAGGTAGTGCAGCACGTTCTCGATGGCAATGGGTTCACACTCGGTGCTGACCCAGCGCGGCGTCACCATCAGGGGCAGTCGTTCCACCAGGTAGCGCAGGATCTCGAAGGAGGCGGAGCCGGAGCCAATGACCATGGCGGCCCGGAGCACGGTCACGGGCACCCCGCTCGAGGCCAGCACGGTCTCAACCTCGCGGCGCGAAGCCAGGTGCTTGCTGAGGGCATCGCCCATCTCCCCCAGCCCGCCGAGGTAGATGATCCGCTCGACGCCTGCCGCCGCCGCCGCCTCGGCGAAGTTGCGGGCCAGCAGGCGATCCTGCTCGAGGTAGGCCGATCCCTTGGTGATCATGGAGTGGACCAGGTAATACGCCGCGGCGCAGCCGGCGAGATGATCGCGCAGCAACTCGGCCTCCGCCAGATCACCCGAGACGATCTCGACGCCCGCATCCTCCGCCCAGGGCCGACTCTTCAACTTCCGCGGATCGCGCGCCAGGCAGCGCACGCGAAAGCCCCGTTCGAGCAATCGTGGCACCAGCCGACCGCCGATGTAACCGCTGGCGCCGGTAACCAGGATGGGCCTTTCCTCTACCATGTCGTGCAACTCTAGCACCACGGAAGCACTCAGAGGACGCTCTGAGCGGACCTATATCGATTTCTGCTGTGAGCGCTTGCCGGTTATTGACTCGATGCGCAGTCGCCAGACGCGTGTCTGCTTGACGACGTGGGCGTCAAACTCCCAATCCCGGTCGGAGTATTGCCGCATGATCCAGTTGAGCGCCGCCGCTTTCGCCACCGGGGACACGATCTCCTCGATGGCGCCGAAACCCAGGACGCTCTCGAAGGAGATGGTCCACTTGCAGCCGTCCGTTTCGTGCGGGACGAGCCTGACCTCGCGCACCATGTTGAAGCAGGCCCGGCGATTCTTCTCCATGAAATCGATCTTGGTTCCCTCGCGGGCCGAGTGAAAGTAGAGCGACTGACCGTCGTAGCCGTAGGAGAGGGGCACGAGGTACGGCTCATCGCCCGCCGCCAGGGCCAGATGGCAGACTGCGCAGCCGCGCACGATGGCGTCAATCTCGGAGCGCTTGCTGACTTCCTTGTCGCTGCGTCGCACGGCGGTCTCCCGGAACAGGCCCGCCCGAAGCGCTGGTGAGGACGACGGTGCGGCGCTGTCGCCTCCATCATACCGTCCCGGTGGCAAACCCCCGGCACCGGTGAAGAGCCCCGGCGTTCGCGGAGCCACACGGCCCGTCGCCAGCCCCAGGCCCGCCCGGCACCGGCGCTGCCGCCTCACAGACGCGCCGGTCTGTCGTGCTGCGGGCGCTGAGCGGCTGAGCGGTCGGCCTGCGAGCCTGGGGGTGAGCGCCCCAGCCGGGCTCAGCGCCGCCCGCGCCTGGCCCGCGCCGACCGCCTCCTTTCGCAGCTTCGTCTGGGCGCGGGTCGACGTCACCACCGGTCCAGGCGGACATTTCATCACGACTCCCACGGACGCCGCCGGTGTTTGAGAGGCCGGCGATCTTAATACATAACGCGACATCACTATCAAGATGTGGAGTAACGCGATGTGCTTCGCCTGGAGCAGCCCTGTTAATTAACCCAAATCCGATGACGAAGAAAAAGGTGAACTCGGTATACTTGAACGAAGGTCTGGCCACTGATGAGTTCGCCGGCCCCAGGCGAGTCTCTCTGGCGCTCTTACGAGTCGAGAGCCTCAGAAATATAGCGGCTCGCCGCCCATGCCGGACTAAGTGAGCGACATGTCCGAGAGCAGCTCAGCGCCATGACGGCCGCGCCCAGCAGCCCGCGTTGAAGCCGACGCCCACCTCTTTCTCGTGCCCGGCCACTGTGGCTCGCACGACGACATCGGGTCGGCGGCACGACAGGACACTCACGGACCCACCCACCCAACGGAGAGACATCATGCCAATCACACTGCGCTTCCTGGCGCTGCTCACGGTCCTGACGGCGGTAGCAAGCTGTGGCGATCCCGACCAGAGCAACAAGACCCAGACGACGACACTCGGCTTCTCTGCTCAGCTCTTCGAACATATGGGCCCGCATCGGCGCACCATCAGCACGGATTCGGCCCAGGCGCAGATCTACTTCAACCAGGGACTCACCTGGACCTATGCCTTCAACCACGACGAGGCGATTCGCTCCTTCACGCAGGCCGCGGCGCTTGACCCGAACTGCGCCATGGCCTGGTGGGGCGTGGCGCTGTGCCAGGGACCGAACTACAACGATCCGGAGATGACCGAGGAGCGCTCAAAGGCCGCCTGGGAGGCCCTGCAGCAGGCGCTGGCTCGAATCGACAACACAACGCCCGCCGAGCGCGCCCTGATCGAAGCACTGGGGCAGCGTTACGCCTCCCCCGAGCCGGAGGATCGCAGCGACCTGGAGGCGGCCTACGCCAGAGCTATGGCAAGCGTCTGGGAGGCGTATCCCAACGACCCCGATGTGGGCACGCTCTACGCCGAGTCGATGATGGTGCGCATGCCCTGGATGCTCTACACCCTCGATTTTGAGCCGGCGCAGGACACCCCGACCATCGTGGCGGTGCTGGAGCGCGTCATGGAGCTGGACCCGGACCATCCCGGCGCGAATCATCTGTACATCCACGCCGTGGAACCGAGCCGCGATCCCGATCGTGGCCTCGTTTCCGCAGCCCGTCTCGGCAATCTGGTCCCGGCGAGCGGCCACCTGCTGCACATGCCTTCACACATCTATGTGAAGACCGGCTACTGGGACAAGGCCATCCTGCAGAACAAGAAGGCCCTGAGTTCGGACTCCACCTACCGCTCTTTAGCGCCGGAGCAAGGCATTCAGCACATGTACATGGTGCACAACGCCCACATGCTGGCCTATGCCGCCATGATGAGCGGCCGCGAGGCGGAAGCGATGGACGCGGCCCGCGACATGTGGCGGAACATCCCGCCGGAGGTGCTGGAGGCGGTCGGACCGTTCATCGATCTCTGGATGTGCTCGGTCTACGACGTGCAGAAGCGCTTCGGCCGCTGGGATGCTTTGCTCGCGGAGCCGGGGCCCCCGGCCTACCTGCCGGTCACCAACGCCGTCTGGCGAGCCCATCGCGCCATCGCCTACGCCGCCAAGAAGGACTTTGCGGGAGCCCGGCGCGAGCAGGCCGCCTTCCGCGAGGCCAAGGCGGCGATGCCCCAGGATCTGATGTTCCTGACCGATCCGGCCCATCGGATTCTCCAGGTCAGCGAGCACTTCATCGCCGGCGAGATCGCCCTGCAAGCCGGTGAGTGGGCCCTGGCCGCGGCCCAACTCGAGAAGGCCGTCGCCGTTGAAGACACGCTCTCCTACGGCGAGCCGCCGCAGTGGCTCCAGCCCGTCCGCCATACCCTCGGCGCCGTCTACCTGAAGGCCGGTCGCTTCGAGGACGCGGAGCGCACCTACGCCGAGGACCTGGTGAGGTGGCCCAACAACGGCTGGTCGCTGTACGGCCTGACTCGCGCCCTGGAAGGCCAAGGCAAGACGCAGCACGCCGCGGAAACGCGCCAGCGCTACGAGACCGTGTGGGCCAAGGCGGATGAGAACACGACCACCAGTTGCAAGTGCATCCCGGAGGTTTGATCCGCACCGGGCGCCGGCCGCTTAGAGTCGCCGGTGCATGAGGTGAACATCCGTGAGGCCGCGCTCGGCGTGGCGGAACCCGTCGGGGATCGTCCCGATGATCTGGAATCCCATCGATTCCCAGAGGCGGAGCGCGCGGGTGTTCGTCGCCACCACGGCGTTGAACTGCATCGCCTGGAAACCACGCTCCTTCGCTGCCGCCAGCACGTACTCGGCGAACTTCCGCCCCACGCCCCGGCCGGCGGCGCGAGCGGCGACCATCCAGCCGGCGTTGGCGACGTGATCCCCCAGACCGATCCGGTTGGGCTTGAGATAGGCCGTTCCGACGATCGCGTCGTCCAGCAGCGCCACGAACGTGTAACGCCGCTGCGAGCCGTCGAAGAGCCAGGCCGCCCGCGCCTCGACCTCCGGCATGTCCGGCGGAAAGGCATACGTGTCGCCGCTGCGAATGACCTCGCGAAAGATCTGCCAGATCGCCGGCCAATCCGACGGCTCGGCTTGTCGGAAGTGGAGTTCGGTTTCTCTCTTGCTCGTCATGGCGATCGACTCCAACGGCACAGTGCCCAGCCGGCGAATCGTAACGGATCCCAAGGGACCACTGCGTTCGCCCTGATCGGGCACCCGTCCTTCGTATACTGCGGTGCATGAACCTCCCCGGACGCGGTTGCGTCGTCTCGCTCTCCCTCGGACTGACCCTTCCTCACCCGGCGCTGGCCAATACCGGCGACGATGAGCAGTCGGCGCCTCCCCGCCCCAACATCATCCTCTGCATGACCGACGACCAGGGCTACGCCGATGTCGGCTTCCATGGACACGAGGCGCTGCGCACGCCCAGCCTCGACGCCTTGGCGAGCCAGGGCATGCGGCTGAACCGTTTCTACGCCCAGTCGCCCGTCTGTTCGCCGACGCGGGCCAGTTGCCTGACCGGCATGCATCCGGATCGCCTGGGCATCACCAACGCCAACGTCGGTCACCTGCCCAGCGAGGTGGTGACGCTGGCGGAACTGCTCGCGGCCCAGGGCTACGCCACCGGCCACTTCGGCAAGTGGCATCTGGGCACGCTGACCACGGAGATTCGTGACTCCAACCGCGGTGGTCAGCCGGGCCAGGAACAGCACTACGCCCCGCCCTGGGACCATGGCTTTCAGATCTGCTTCTCGACCGAGGCGAAGGTGCCCACCGCCGACCCGATGCGCCATCCCGACACGGGCAAGCCGTACGGCACGCGCTACTGGAGCGGGCCCGGCGAGATCGTGACGGAGAACCTCGCGGGCGACGACTCGCGGGTCATCATGGATCGGGTGCTGCCGTTTGTGCGCGACTCTGCGACGAAGGAGCAGCCCTTCCTGGCGGTCGTGTGGTTCCACGCCCCGCACCTGCCGCTGGTGGCGACGCCGGAGAACCTGGCGCTGTACCAGGATCGAGTCGACCGCGCCTATCTCGGGGCGCTGACGGGCGTCGATCAACAGATGGGCAGGCTGTGGGAAACGCTTTCGGAAGCAGGCGTCGCCGACAACACCATGCTCTGGTTCTGCAGTGACAACGGCCCGGAACGCCGCCCCGGCGAGAGCATCCACCTCCAGGCGAACGACTACGAGAACCACGCCCTCGGTTCTGCAGCGCCCCACCGCGGTCGCAAGCGCTCCCTCTACGACGGCGGCGTGCGCGTGCCGGCCTTCGTCGTCTGGCCAGGGCAAGTGCCGGCCGACTCGCAGAGCGAACGCATCGCCTGCACCAGCGACTACCTGCCCACGATCGTCGAAGCCCTGGAATTGTCGCCGCCCGCGCAACCGCGCGACGGCGTCTCGCTCCTGCCACTCATCCAAGGGGAAGAGTGGACGCGCCCGAGGCCGCTCTTTTTCCTCTCCAGGAAGCAAAGCGTCATGATGCAACCGCCCTACAAGCTCATCACGATCGACGACGGCGAGACCCACGAACTCTACAATCTCGCCCAAGACCCGGGCGAATCGCACAACCTGATCGAGAGGCACGCCGAAGTCGCAGCGGTGATGCAAGCACAGCTTGCGGCCTGGCGGAAGTCGGTGGCCCAGGATCAGGCGCGGTACGCTGGCAAGCAGCCCTGAGGGCGAAGCGTCATTCCAACTCCCCAGCGACGTGGTATCGTGGTAGCGCTCCAATCACAGGAGGGTGCGATCATGTCCCCACGTCGACGAAGCGTACTTCATCGTCTCTCCGGCGCGGCAGCCGCAGCCGTTGTGCTGGCCGCTTGCACCGCGACCGTCTTCGCCGAGGAGCCGCCGCCCGCCAACGCTCTGCTCGAACGGCTCATCCGCGTGCCGGCCCAGCACCAAGTACTGCAGTCTTCCAGTCGTAACAAGACCGGACACAACGGCGATGAGAACTGGCCGCTCTACGTCGATGAGCACGGCGATGACGTGATCTTCGACGCTGCCGGACCGGGCTGCGTGCGCAGCATGTGGGGCACGCACTTCGCCGAGGATTCCGTCTTCAAGTTCTACTTCGACGGCGAGGTCGAGCCGCGCTACGAACTGCCTGTGCACGACTTCTACCGGGGCAAGCACCCCCACTTCCCACCGCCGCTCGTCTCCTACGAGGAACGCGGGCAATACGGCGATCTCGGCTGGTGCGGCAACAGCTTCGTCCCCATCCCCTTCGCCAAGTCCCTCAGGATCAGCGTCGCCGGCGAGTCGCGCTTCTTCCACCTGCTCTACGAGCTCTACCCGCAAGGCACGCCCACCCCGACGTTTACCGGCGAGGAGGATCGCGGCTCGGTGCTCGACAGCTTCGCGCGCCTGCACGACGACCCGGTGGGCGACCTGCAGGGCGAGGTGATCGAGGTGATGCCCGAGGGAACCGAGCCCGGCGACTCGGTGACGCTGCTGGATCGTCAAGGCGCCGGCATCATTCGCAAGCTCATCATCGAGGCGGAGGGATCCGAGGAGTTCTTCCGCGAGAGTTCACTGCACATGCACTGGGACGAGCGGGTGCTCGATGATGTCCATGTGCCAACCGGCATCTTCTTCGGCATCGCCAACCACGCCCGCGAGGCCGCCTCGCTGCCGCTGCGCGTCGAGTCCTTGGGCGATGGGCACGTGCGTTTGAGCTGCTACTTCCCCATGCCCTTCTGGCACGGGGCGCGCCTCGTCTGGCGCAACGACTCGCAGTACGAGTTGGCTTTGCGCAAGGCGACGATTCTGGTGACGCCAAACGAGGTGCCGAAGTCGCAGGGAACCTACTTCACGACCACCTACCGTGAAGGGCTGACGACCTACGGCGAGGACTGGCGCTTCTACGAGAGTCCCGGCAGCGGCTACTTCGTCGGGGCCGTGCAATCCATGCAGCACCAGCACTACTGCGAAGGCGATGAGCACTTCACCATCGACGGCGCGGTCTCACCGCAGATCAACGGCACGGGCAGCGAAGACTACTACCTCGGCTGCTTCTGGCCCAACCGAGCCTACGACTCACCCTTCGCCACTTGCGCCGGCAACGTTCTCTCGGCGGGCGGCGGCAACTTCTGGGCGGCCTACCGAATCCCCGCCAGCTACAGCCGCTTCCACCTGGAAGCTCCCATCCCCTTCTTCCAGAACATCAACGCCCGCATCCAGCACGGGGGGCTCAACCACATCCGCTCCAACTACCGCAGCCTCGCCTTCTGCTACCTGCAGCCCCGACCGACCCTGCGCGAGACCGACTTTCTGGACGTCGGCGCGCCGGCGAGCGAGGCAGCCCATGACTACCAGGCGCCGGACTCGACGCTGAGCGGTCCCATCATCGGCCATCCGGAAGGCGAGCGCTTCCAGACCACGCTGGAGGAGCGCGGGCGGCGACACGAGGGCGGCGTGATCACCTTCAACATCGCCATCGATCCCGACAACCGCGGCGTGCGGCTGCGGCGGCGACTGGATCAGTCTTCACCGCGGCAGATGGCCAAGGTCTACGTCGATGATGTCTACGCCGGCACCTGGTACCACGGCTACCACAACGAGCATCTGCGCTGGTACGACTCGGACCTCGACCTGCACCCGCAGCACACGCGCGGCAGGGACACGCTGACCATTCGTTTGGTCGTCGACGCCGAGGCTGGCCACGGCGCGTTCACCGACTTCAGCTACCGCGCCTACTGCTTTGTCGACTAGAGCGAGACGAGTTCAGCTGTGGCGATCAGGACCACATCCCGTGGGGGTGGGGCGGGCGTCTCGCCCGCCGGAGCGGACCCTTCGCATCGATTCGGGCAGGCGAGACGCCCGCCCCACCGCCTCGAGTTGGTCCCCGAAAAGTGCAGCGCCGCTGCACCTGATGAATCGGTTCCGCTCCAGCGTCCGCTACTTGAGGATGAACGCCGCCACCACCGCGTCAAGGATGCCCATGAGGGCGGCCCCGGCGATGATGCCGGCACAGATCGGCTCGTGATTCTCCACGATCAGCGATGGCGCTTCATCCTCGCTCTTCTTTGACTTGCGACCAACGCCGAGCAGCCAGAAGAGGATGGCCCCGCCGGCCATGGCGAAGATGTACTCGAAGCTGATGACAAAGGCCAGGCCGATCGCAATCGGCGAGAGGGGCATCTTGCCCTTGCTGAAGATACGACCCATCTCCAGACACAGGCCCAGCACCCCGCCGACCACCACCGCCCAGAGAATGCTCGGATGCATGTGTGTTAAGCCGTGCGTCAGCGCCTCGGCCACGGCCTTCCAGATCGACGCCGCCGGCATGGGGAACTGACCGCCCTGCAGATTGCTGATGGTGGCCGCGGTCGTCTCCGCCGTGGAGGTGTCGATGTCCGGGTTGCCGTAGATGAACAGAATGAAGAACAGGGGCACGCTGGCCAAGGAGCCGGCGATGATGCCGATGATGTGCCCGACGGCCTGTTGCCTGGGCTTGGCGCCAAGCATGTAGCCCGGCTTAATGTCCATCAGCAGGTTGGAGGCGTTGGACACCGTCTCGGCGGTCAAGCTGGCGGTGGCGAGGTTCGTCGGCGTGTTACCCGGAGCGATCACGCCGTAGAAGAGTTGCGTCACCTTGCTCGTGGCGCCGACGGGCGTGGTGCCGGTCAGAGCCGTGGAGCTGGCGGCGACCAGGGCCAGGATGAAGGCGAGGGGTAAGCCCGCCAGGCAGACCCAGGGATTCACCCCGAAGTACCACTTGGCCATGAAGGCGGCGAGGAGACTGAGCACCGGCACGCCGATGAGCGAGATCCAGAGGGGTAGTTCGATGTGCTTCAGCACATCGTTGCTCTTGTTCTTCTTGCCGGTGATGGCGGAGAAGGCGGCGATGAAGGCCTGCGGCTTGGCAAAGAGCGAAGCGAACGACGCCGCCACCATGCAGGCCACGCCGGGCCAGAGCGCCCAGGTGGTGATCACTCTGAAGCCGAAGACCGCATCCCCTGCCTCAAGCGAGCCCGTCACCGGTTGGATGGCCCCGTAGTGGATCATGATCGGCGCCAGGATGGCGTAGTTGATGAGCCCGCCCAGCAGCAGCGACATGCCGGCCCGGACGCCCATAAGCCCACCCGCGCCCATGAGGGCCAGGTCCAGGGAGGGATAGAGGGTCAACTCCTTCAGCGAGATGCCGCCGATGCCCAGCCCGATCTTGGCGGACAACCAGTCCGCCGCGCTGCCCAGGGACTCCGGAATCGCCAGGGCGTGCTCCCGAACCTTGAGCAGGTGGACCTGCAACCACTCCTGGATGGCGTGGGCCTGCAGGAACTTGATCGCGCCTGCGCCCAGGGCGGTGAAGAGCAGAATGCGCGCCTTGAGCACGCCGGAGGCGGCATCCGCCGAGTGCAAGGCGTCAAGCACCGCCCCGCAGGCCCGCCCTTCTGGGAAGGGATGTTGCTCGTCGTTGATGAATCGTCGTTTGAGTGGGAAGGCGAAGAGCACGCCGAGGCAGGAGACCACCACGTTCCAGGTCAGCATCTGCCACCAGGGCAGGAGTTCGCCCTTGACCAACATGTACGCCGCCAGCGACGAGATAAGCGGGCTGGTCATGTAGCCCGCCGCCGTGGCGATGGACTGCACGCAGTTGTTCTCGAGGATGCCGAATTCCTTGGCCAGCCCCGTGCTCTGCAGCACCCGGAAGAAGGCGAAGGCCAGGATGACGCTGGTGATGCCGACACCCAGCGACCAACCGGTCTTGGCCCCGATGTAGAGATTGGTCGCCGAGAGGAACCCGCCGAGCATGAAACCCATGATGGCGGAGCGGATCGTCAACTGCGGCATATCGCCACGGAAGACGTTCTTCAGCCACCAACGGTCTTTCTCTTCGAGGGTCCAGGTACGGATCTGCTCGTCGGTCAGGTGCGGAATAGCCATAGTCCGCAGAGTCTACAGGGACTTGCCTCCGGCATCGAGGCGGCGACTCGTCCGCTGCCGGGAGCAGATTCTGGAAACTCTCTTCCGGATTTGGGGCCACGCGGAGGAAACGGCGGCACACTCACTCGCCGGCTTCGGCCTGCGCCCGCCGGCTCTCCGCGAACGTGATCAAGCCGCGGGTGTCGATGATGTCCGTGTGCGTCTCAGGGTCGCGCGCGAAGAGCCGCTCCTGGCCGGCGAGCACCTGGTGCAAGAAGGCCACGGCCTCGTCGTGCCTCTCAAGTCGGCTGAGCACCTCGCCGTAGGTCGAGGCGAGGCGGAGCAGGCGGATGTTTCGAAGCCGGCCGGCTCGCGGTGAGAGACTCTCCGGGGTGAACTCCCAGAACTCGAGCTCGGCGCGGATGAGTGGCTCAGCCGCTTCGGAGCGATCGGTCATGGCGAGCAGCTCGCAATAGACCTGCAACGCGCGAAGGCACTGCTCATGCTCGCGTCCCAGGGCGGCGGGGGCCAGCTCCCAAGCCCGCTGCTGGTGCGTCGTCGCGGTGACGAGCCACACGGGATCGCCGTCGTACCGCGCGACCAACCTGCCTCCGACGCGATCGTGTATTTGGAATCGCTCGGAACTCGAGAGCTTCGCCTGAGAGAGCGCCTCCTGGAGCAGGCGGTTCTGACTGAGAGCGACCTGCAAGGTCTCCTCGCTGTGAAGAACGAAGGCGAGTGAGTACACCCGGGCTCGTGCCGCCGCTTGGCTCTGCGTTCGCCATTGCCAGACGACGATCGAGCTAAGGACTGCGATAACGACCAGGGAGACGAGCAATACATGGCGGTGGCGGCGAAGAAAACGACGCGTCATGTACCCACCTGACACCGGCTCGGCCAAGACGGTGCGGTCGTCGAGGACTCGCCGCAGGTCTTCGGCAAGCGCCGTAGCCGTGTCGTAGCGCCGACGAGGATGGCGATCAAGCGCTTTGGCGAGAACCGCTTCAACCTCACCCCGAAGCTGCGGACGCCGATCGCGAATGAGGGGCGGCTCAGCGCGGGCGATGACGCTCAACGCCGCCTGAATGGGCAAGCCTTCCAGATCGAACAGGCGCTCACGGGTGAGCAGCTCGAAGAGGATGACGCCCAGGGCGTAGACATCGGCGCGGGTGTTGGCCAGGGCCGCCGAGCCTGAGCATTGCTCCGGGCTCATGTAGCCGGGCGTCCCCAGTATGTCGCCGGCTTGAGTACAAAGAGAGGTGGCGCTCAATCCGCAGGCAGCATCTCGCGCGATGCCGAAGTCGAGGATCTTGGGATCCCCCTGAGCGCTGATCAGGATGTTGGCCGGCTTGAGATCGCGATGGATCACACCCAAGCGGTGCGCGTAGCCGATGGTCTCACAGATCCGCGCCATGAGTTCAATACAGGCGAGGTCGCTGAGTTCCTGTTTGGCGGCGTAAACATCGATGGCCTCGCCCTTGACGTACTCCATGGCGATGTAGGGCAGCCGCCCGAACTCCGTCTCCACCGAGCCGACCTCGACCACCCGCGCGATCGCCTCGTGCCGGAGCTTCTGGAGCAGTTCGCCCTCGAACTCGATACGGCGGGCGGTCTGCTCCGAGGCAATCGCCAGCCGGAGAAGCTTCAGGGCGACGACCTCCCCCGAGTCCGAGTCGATGGCGCGATAGACGATGCCGCTGCCGCCCCGGCCGATGAGCTCGACGATCTCGAACCTGCCGATGCGGCGCGCCGGCTCGGTCTCGCCAGAGGCTGGTGTCGCTGTCGCGAAGGGGTTCGCCTGATCGTCAACCAGACTCGCGTCGGCGTGCGCCAACATCCGCTGCACCTCGCGCTGCGCCTCGGAACAACCGGCGCAGAGCGCCGCGACGATGCCCTCACGTTCTTCCGGAGGTGCGTCGAGGGCGGCGGCGAAGGCGGACTTGACCAGCTCCCAAGTTTCGGCCTTCACGCCTCCTCCTCCTTGGACAACTCCGCCCGCAGCCAGGCCCGGCCGGCAGCCCACTCACGCTCGATCGTCCGCTCGGAACTACCCAGCAACTCCGCGATGGTGCGGCAAGTGAGACCGCGGTAGATCTTCAGCCGGATGACATCGGCCATGTGTGGATCTCGTTCACTGAGCTTCCTCATAGCCTGACGCACGGCATCGGTCTCCGGCCCGCCAGATTCGGCGCTGGGCTCGCAGCAATCGAAGTGGACCCGGACCTGTCCCCCACCCCGTTTCAGTGCCTTGCGATCGCGGCCGTAGTTCGAAAGGACTCGACGCATCATGACCACAGCAGCGCTGAGAAACCCATCCGCCTGATCCCAGACTCGCTTGCGCTGGCGCGAGAGTCGCAGAAACGCCTCGTTAACGAGCGCGGTGGGGCTGAGCGTGTGCGAGCGCCGCTCGCTGCGAAGTAACTTGCCCGCGCGGCGGCGCAAATCGTTGTAGTGAGCTGGAGTAAGCGATTCAAGACTACCGTGCGGCTGCGGCTCGTCCTCCCCTGGGGGAGGCTGGGGCACATCCGAGGGGGAGGTGGCGTCCTTCCGGCGTATCCCGGTCGAGCTCTCGTTGGAGCTGTCCATCAGCCATCCCTCCGCCCGCCTCGCCCAAGGCGGCCAGCGCCTGCACAAACATAGCCGCGATGGCAGAGAAAAACGACAGAATTCTGGCAGCTTGGGAAGGCCGATCGTGCGAGAGGATCTGATGTCTGTCGGATACAGACGTGGGGGCTGGAGAGGGCCCAGTCCAAGTCCCGTCGCTACGGCGCCCGGAACTAGCAACTCATCCGTGACAGCGATACATGAAAGGATCACCAAATGCGAACGAATACCAGGGCGGTACCAATTAATCAGGGTTCCCAGCGGAGACCAGCACTGAGGTTGTTGTCCATTCTTGGCGGACTTCTCGTTGCCGGCGCGGCCGGGACGACAGCGCATGCGTCTTTCATCAACAGAGTCACCAACCTCGATACCCCAATACACCTGAAGTGGGAGGCGGATTGGATCGCCCCGAGGGGTGCGGGTTTCCACTTCCAGTCGCCCAACTGGTCATTCGGATTTGAGGACGCCGCGCCGCACTTCGAGATCATTGACTTGGTGCAAGATGACGGCGAGGGACATACGGAAGGGGGAGCACACCTCGTCGGCCCGCATGGCGAGGTGGTTCCAAACACGTTTCCGGGTGAGATCTTCGCCAACTATGACCCCGGCGCCCGTGAGCGGCAGTATCTGAAGCTTGAGGGCCATGGCGCCACACACATCGACCTCTTTACATTCGTCCTGAGTCCGGTGGCCGGAGGCGTGATCCCGCCAGGGGGAAACGTAGCTGTGCCAGCGACTCATGTGAAGGTGGAGTTCGTACACATTGTACCCACCCCGGGAGTAGCCTCGCTCCTCGGACTGGCCGCGCTGACTATCGTCCGTCGCCGGGGCACCTAGCGACAGTCACCGGTCTGGGCAGTACGAGGCGGAATCGGCCATCAAGCGGTCCCACCCCCATGGACGTACCGGGTCGAGATTCAGGAACACCGGGCGCGAGGCGGTCTCGCCGGCCGTTTCGCGCCCCCTCCTTTCCTGTGGTGTCTGACCCGGCCTATCAATCCTCACCCGGAGGCGGCCAGCGCCTGCACAAACATAGCCGCGGTGACAGAGAAAGACGACAGCAATCTGGCGGCTTAAGGATGTGAACTGTGCGGCAAGGAGTGTGCAGAGTGCGCGGCCGTCGCGTGACGGAGCCGTGCCAGAACCAGCAACGATGTCGGATACCGACTTCTTCACCGACCAGGCAACGGATTCGGAGGCTCCGCGCCGTTCCAGGGTGGTCAGGGAGCCTCTGACGACGGAGCTCAAGACATGAGACACCGCACCTCGCTCATAGTCGTATTTGGATCAGCACTTGTCACCACACCTATGCACGCCGACAACATGGCGGGGACCGTCGTCACGGGCGGCCCAGGAACCGGCAACACAGTCATTGACGAACCGGAGAAGTACCGGGCCTACCTTACTCTCGTTTCTCGAGATACCGACGCCCGGCTTGGAATCAACTCCGATCTCCCCGTCGGCGTGGCTCAGACGCTCTTCTTCCTTTCAGGGAACAACTGGCAATTCAACCTGGGCTATGTCGCGGAGCGGTGGGACTCGGCGCAGAATCCCGGCACTGACTTGGGGGCCAGGAATGTCCAGCTCATCCTGGGAGGCGGCGGCAACGCGGGGCCCCCTGACACGCGATCACTGCACATCACTGGACCACACGATGCCGACAAGCCGAACAACGTCTTGCCACAGCGTTTGTCCATCCCGGAGGGCAGTGCCAACAAGATCAGGATGAAAGGATCCGGCAGGGCGAGTCGGGCGAAGATATCGGTCTACGGCAGAGTCGTTCACCCTGCCAGCGATGGTAAGTTCCATCAGGACTCCTACTCGTTGACAACCAGGTATCTGCGGGGAGTAGAGTGGATTCCCGCGGCCCCGCCGGCGCCAAACACACTCACCTCCAGCGTCCTTGTGGCAGCCGATCACAAGTGCTACCCGTCGGCGGCGCTGGTGGCGAGCCAGGCTGTGGGATTCGCGATTGGATCAAGCCCTGCCGCCGGTTCGAGCGTTTCTTACGATGTGTCCACCGGTCTGCTGAGCTTCGACATTGGGGCCATCGACATCCTCGGAGCGGATGGTGGCGTGGCCGGGGGCATTGATCCCGCCTTCGCCGACGACTCGCTGCTCGCCGGGAGTTGGAGCGCGACCGACTTGCAGTTCCAGGGCGCAGACCCCGACGGACGGTACCGGTTCAGCGGGGGCGAGATAGCCATCGTGGATCCGAATGCGGATGGCGACTTCCCTTCCGGCGAGTTCTTCGTCGGGGGGAACTTCAGTGAATTCCTCATCGATGACACCAGCGACAATGTTGTCCTCTCCAGCTTCGGCTTGTTCGGCACCATGAGCATCATGGATGTCGATGGAGTCGATCCCACGGAGCTGGGACCCTCCCTCTTCCTCGATGAGTTCGTCAATACCAACCTGCTCGGCGCCGGCTTCTCCGACCAGGCTTGGAATTGCTTCATGGGTAACGACTTCGCATTCATCACGGATACGAATCTGGCGACTCTGACCGATGGCTTCACAAGCTCCGTCTTCGACCTGCCCGCCACCTTCCTCATCTCCGGCAACTCGGTGCCCGCGCCCGCCCCCTCGGTCTTGCTCGTGCTCGGCGGACTAACTGTCATCCGTCGCCGACGGTGATCAGACGGGGATTGCCCGCACAGTGGAAAGGAGGTGAGCTTCGCAGCGTAATTAACCGGCGATCGAAGCGCCTGCCTCTCTCGGATCGCCCACATCAGAATGACCATCCGTCCCCAACCAACTCACAACTTGGCGGCGTCGCGAGATCTGACGCCGCCACAACCCAGGAGAACCACCGATGACACGGACAGCTTGCCAACTGGCGACGGTCATCTCCATCGCAGCCTTCTTGTCCTTCCCGGGCGCCGCTCAGGCAGACATCCCGCCCCACGTGGACTTTTATGCCGAGTACACGACTCCGGGCTCCGGCGATGCTGGATGGGCTGTCGTAAACGACCCACAAGGCGACCCCATTAACAAGTATGAATTCGATTTGCCCCATTGGCAGGATGGCCCGTGGGGCTCCGTGACCGAGTTGTACATCGACAACGAGGAGCATCTCAATTGGCACAAGGATGTGTGGTTCGAGGTGGAGTACTCGACCGCCGTGCCGAATCCACTCCCCATCCTTGAGCTCTATGACCCGGGCGCGGGCGTGCACCCCTCGGCCCCGGTTGTCAATGGACTGAACGTGACCTGGCACTGGCGCATCGATGAGCAGCCGGCTTACGAGGTCATTCGGTTCGAGAACAGCGACTTCTTCTGGCTCGCAATGGGCCTTCCGAACGCGATGGACCAGATCGAGGTCGGAACGTATTGCATTCCCGCCTCCGGATCGCTGTCCCTGCTCGGACTCGGCGGACTGGCGACCACACGCCGACGACGCTGACAGACAACGCAGCGCCTGCCGCCTCGCGCGACTGCATTGGTCGGGTCCGCGACTGACGCCACGGACTCGCCTTTCGAGATCCTACGGAGACGACAGGAGGCCATGAAGGAACACGAGAAGGCGCCTCCCAGACATCTTCCAGGCCTAGGCAGCCAGACGGTTTCGCCTTGTGCTACGACCCGCTGCCAACTCAGCGCGACACGGAAGCAACAAAGGACCAATGACATGCAACCACAGTCAATCAAGACGGCCGCACTGCTCGCGCTCGCGATGGCAGGCACGGCACAGGCAGACTTCGTCGTCTCAGAGGGCTGGGACCTCTTCTTCACCGTCGACGACACCGAATTCCTGGGCGTCCCCTTCGAGGGCGTACCCCTGGAGCTGTTCGACTTCGGCGCGCCGCTCGGCCTCAAGGACGTCGGGAACGTCGACACCATCGTCAGGCGCTTGGACGATGCCTGGGTCGACTGGCCCGACGACAAGATGACGACCATCGACATCGAGCTCGTGGCCCTGCACCTCGTCAGCGCCTGGCCATTCGATCCCGGAACCGGACTCGATTTCTACTTTGTGACGCTCGATCCCGACGCACCCAGCCTCGGCGAAATGGACATCCTCTTCGACGATGAGTTCGGCGGCTTCTTCGATTCCGAGTTCACCGTGAATTTCGACTTGAGAAAGGGGAGTCTCGACGGGCCCATCGTGTTCTCAGACAGCCTGGTGCTGGAATCGAGTGGGAATCAATGGGGACGCCTTGCCGCTCCCGGCGCGGTCGTCATCGATGGCATCGACCATCTCCTCAAGGGTGATGGGACGACCGACCAGGACTTCTGGCCCGGTGTTCCCCCGGGCGGCGGACACGCGTCCGTGATCGAACACGATGCCTCCGGCGCCGCCAAGCACTTGGTGATCGTCCCCAACCCCGCCGCGCTCTCGCTGCTCGCCCTCGGCGTCCTGACCACCACCGCTCGCCGCCGCGACTCGGCAACCACAGACTGACAGAAAACACGAAAGAGGCGGCGGCTCCTGAGGACAGACGGTGCGAGAGGAAGTGGACGACTGCCCGCCGACTCTCTCCGCATGATCCGGCTCCATTGGCAAGGCGCTGGGCCGGGCAGGTGACGAGCAACGGTGTTGGGGCGCTACAGGACGAAGGAAACACGCGAATGGAATTGGGCTCGCACCGCAAGCCATGTCCTCGGGGGGCGCGAACTGGCCACGGCCCCGGGAGACCGCAGACACTCGCTTCCGCCAGCGAGTGCGCCAGGGTTATCGGGACGCGTCCCACTCTCGATCCGCCGATCCACCGAGAAGTGACCCGGGCCCATGCCCCATCCCTCCCCTGCCTGCCGACGCAAAGCCCGCCACGGTTGTCGGGAATGGCAACCTGTGACGGTCGCAAGGTCCGGTCTTGCCCACCGCCGACGGGGGGAGACAACACCTCCCGGCGATCGGTCGATACTTGGGGCAACCCCGCCCAGTTGGAGGACCAGGGATGCCCAGGAAGAACGCCGGCAAGCGCAAGACCGACACCACGCGAACTCCAAAGCCAAAGTCGAAGTCAGCCGGCAAGCGCCCGAAGTCGCCGGCGGCGAAGACCGACCCAATCGACACGACGCTCGATCAGGGCGCCTCCGACTCCGAGCATGCGCGGTTCTTCAAGAAGAAGATGAAGCGGGCCGAATACGAGCAGCTCAAGCAGGACCTCCAGATCGAACTTCTGAAGATGCAGCACTGGGCCCAGGAGACCGGGGAGCGCATCGTCATGCTCTTCGAAGGCCGCGACGCCGCCGGCAAAGGCGGCACCATCAAGCGCTTCATGGAACACCTGAATCCCCGCAGCGCTCGCGTCGTGGCTCTGCAGAAGCCATCCGAGCGCGAACGGGGAGAGTGGTACTTCCAGCGCTACATCAGCGAACTTCCCACCGCCGGAGAGATCGTCCTGTTCGATCGCTCCTGGTACAACCGGGCCGGCGTCGAGCGCGTCATGGGCTTCTGCTCGCCCACGGAGTACCGCGAGTTCATGCGGCAAGTGCCCGAACTCGAGCAGATGCTCGTCAACAGCGGCACCCGCCTCTTCAAGTACTGGTTCTCCGTCAGTCGCGGCGAGCAGATGCGACGCTTCCGCTCCCGCCGCGACGATCCGCTCAAGCACTGGAAGCTGAGCCCCGTCGACCTCGAGTCGCTCGACAAGTGGGACGACTACACCGAGGCCAAGGAGACCATGTTCTTCTACACCGACACGGCGGCGGCCCCCTGGGTCATCGTGCGCTCCAACGACAAGAAGCGAGCCCGCATCAACTGCATGCGGCACCTGCTCGCCAGCCTTCCCTATCCTGAGAAGAATGAGCGCATCGCCTGCCCGCCAGATCCGGTGATCATCAACCGGGCGGCGGAACTCATGCTGGACACCGATGAGATCCCCACGCGTCTGGCCGCCTGAAGGCTGAAGAAGACAGGGACAGTGGCCACCCTCCGGGAACGGGAAGCCGCCCCCTTCCCGGTTGGCAGCATCCCTGGCGCTCGCCAGGGGACGCCAATCGCGTAGGATGGATCGCCGACTCAACCGCCAGGAGCGATCCATGCCCCACCGCCCCATCACCGTCACCGCCGCTCTCACCGCTCTCCTCACCTTGCAGGCAACGCCCGGTTGCTCGGCGACCAACACCAGCACCGCCACCCGCGAGGCAGCCTCGGGAAACCCCATCATCGAGGGCTGGTACGCGGATCCGGAGGGGGCCGTCTTCGGCGAGAGGTACTGGATCTTCCCGACCTACTCCGCGCCCTACGATGAGCAACTGCACTTCGACGCGTTCTCCTCGCCCGACCTCGTCACCTGGACAAAACACGAGCGCGTCTTGACATCGGCGGCGGTGAGCTGGGCCAAGCGAGCCATGTGGGCGCCGTCGGCCATCGAGAAGAACGGCCGCTACTACCTCTTCTTCGGCGCCAACGACATCCAGAACGATGAACAACTGGGCGGCATCGGCGTCGCCGTCGCGGACCAGCCCCAAGGCCCCTACCGCGACCTCCTCGGCGCGCCCCTGATCGATCGCTTCCACCACGGCGCCCAGCCCATCGATCAATTCGTCTTCCGCGATGTTGATGGGCAGGACTATCTCATCTACGGAGGCTGGCGGCACTGCAACATCGCGCGCCTGCGCCACGACTACAAGGCCTTGCTGCCCTTCGAGGATGAAGAGACGTTCAAGGAGATCACGCCGGAGGGATACGTGGAAGGGCCCTTCCTGTTCATCCGCGGCGGCCGCTACTATTTCATGTGGTCGGAAGGTGGCTGGACCGGCCCCAACTACCGCGTCGCCTATGCCGTCGCCGACTCCGTCATGGGCCCCTGGCAGCGTCTGGGCGTGATTCTGCAGCAGGATCCCGACATCGCCACCGGGGCCGGCCACCACAGCGTCATCCCCGGGCCCGGCGACGACGAGTGGTACATCGTCTATCACCGCCGGCCGCTCGGCGAGACCGATGGCAACCACCGCGTTGTCTGCGTCGATCGCCTGGAGTTCGACGAGGAAGGTCTGATCAAGCCCGTCACCATGACCTTCGAGGGAGTCCCCCCCGCGCCCCTGGCCGACTAGAACGACTCCGATCCGGGGTGGCGGTGACAGCGACCGACGAGCCACACCCGTTAGCAAGCGATCTTGTCCTGACGGTCGCGGCTCGTTCACAACACCGAGGAGTTGAGGAACGCTACACAGGAGGCGAAACCGCTCCGGAACGCTTGGCGCAGCCGCCCCTTCCCGCGTGGTTGAATCGCCTCACTCCCCAAGATCCAACCCACTCCGCACCCGATACACCGGGAACGTCGCGCCTTCCTCAATCACCTCATCGAAGAAGTTCCACCGGGCCAGACCGTCCGCGGCCTGCGGCTCCAGCAGAAACACCGCCAACGTCCCCAACGGCTGGGCCGTTCGCACCAGATGCGCCCCCTCGCCAAGCTCCAGGTCGCGCACCTCTGCCTGCACTTCGAGATCGACCAGCCGATGCCCTTGGTACACGCGCTCGGCCGGCTGCATGCCGGTGGTCGTGTAGACCTCAACGCGCGCCCGACCCGCGAAAGGCTCAACCGCAATGCCATGCTGCCGCAACTTCTCCAGCACCGCCGGCGGACAGGTCGTATCAAGCAAGTACGCGAAGGGGCGGCGCACCGCCACCTCCGCCTCAAACCGACCGAGCCGAATGACCGTATGATCCTTGGGTGTTTCCGTCGGGCGCGGTCGGCCATTCTCATCGGCCACCATCTCGTACCCTTCCACGACCACCGGCTCCGGCAGCGCCGCCACCCGACTGCGGATGGCAACAACATCGTCCGGCTGGGGACGACGCCCTCTCTCGACCGCGTCCTGCCGGGCTTCGACGCAGATCCGCAGCACCTCTTCCTTGTGCTCCCCGGCATAGCTGAGGATCTCGCGCAGGAACTCGCGCGAGACCAGAACGCGCGTCTCGTAGTCGACGTAAGCATGGGCTTCGCTCAGGATCGCCAGGTGGTGGCGCAGGCCCATGTAAGGCTCGCTGTAACGAGGTTCCGCGGAGTAAGAACGCCAGACGGTGTGCTCGCGATTGAAGTTGCCGTAGAAGAACGTCGCATACCCCGTCCGTTCACGCAGACGCTTCGACACCTCCGGCAGTAGATCCTCCATCACAAACGTCCGCAACGGTGCAAACGTGGATGGGTTCGTCGGCCCGTCGAAGGTGAGTGCGTTGCGGTGGTGCGAGCCGTTGGTGGTGTGCATATCAACGGTGAGGTGCGGGTCCCAGTCGCTAAGCAACCCGACCATGGCCCGCGTCTCCGGCGCGTCCAGCTTGGTCCAGTCGCGATTGAGATCGAGATCCTGAGCGTTGTGCCGCTGCCCCATGCCCAATTCCGGCCCCACCTGGTTGCGACGATTGTCCGGGCTCATGCGGTCGTTGCCGTCGGCGTTGTAGTTCGGTAGCAGCAACAGCACGTGATCAGCCAGCACCGGGTGGTTCGGCGTCATGGCGATCTCATTGGCCAACATGAGGATCGCTTCCTTGCCGCACACTTCGCCGGCGTGGATGTTGCCGTACAAAAGCGTGATCATCTTGCCGCTGGCCCGCGCTTCCTCCGGCGTCTGGATCGGCGGGTCCGCGATCACTGCCACCTCGAGCGGCCGATCTTCGTTCGTGCGCCCGATCTCCATGAGATGCACCAGCTCCGAGCGCTCCGCAAGCGCCGCCAGGAACTGCGACACCTCCGCCGAGGTCGCCGTCGCTCGATAACCGCTCGCCTCCGCCACGGTCAGTAGCTCGGGGGCCACGCTTGGCTCCGCCTGAGCCACGGCGACGAAACCCAGAACACAGAGAGCACTCGCGAGCAAGCAGCGTCCAAACAGCATGGCGTGTCTCCAACGTGGGATGCGATGGGCCACTATACCCGCCGAACGACCGCCGACGCCGCGCCACCACGCAGGCAAGCTAAACTACCCGGCGACATCCACACCAGCGCCCGCACCCGCCCGCTGTTTAGCCGCGATCCGAAGGGGAGCGCTTCCCGACTCCCCCAACCGACCCAGGAGCATGCCATGTCCTCAATCACACAAGAGAAAGTCGACCAGGCAGCCGCAGTCCTTTCCGAACTCAATATCGACGCCTGGCTCACCTTCGTCCGCGAGACGACCGAGACCGGCGATCCCATGCTGCCCATCATCCTCGGCCAGCCGCTCACCTGGCAGAGCGCCCTCATCATCACCCGCACGGGCGAGCGACTCGCCATCGTCGGCAAATACGAAGACGACGCCGTCCGCTCAACCGGCGCCTGGAGCGAGGTCATCCCCTACACGCAGGGCATTCGCGAGTCGCTCCGCGCGACGCTCGAGCGCCTGAACCCCGCCCAGATCGCCATCAATTACTCGCTCGACGATGTGAAAGCGGACGGCCTTTCGCACGGCATGCACCAGTTGCTGCTCCAACATCTCGAAGGAACCGACTTCGCCAACCGCCTCCTCAGCGCCGAGGAGATCATCCGCGCCGTGCGCGGCTGCAAGACGTCGGGCGAGATCGAACGCATGCAAGCCGCCATCGCCACGACGGACGAGATTTTCAGCGCCGCCGCCGCCTTCGCCAAGTCGGGACCCACCGAGGCCGCGATCTCGAAGTGCATGCACGATGATCTCAAGCGCCGAGATCTCGAACCGGCCTGGGAAGCCGCCATGTGCCCCATCGTCACCACCGGCCCCAACTCCATGGTCGGGCACGGCCTCCCCTCCGACACACTCACCGTCACACCGGGCGGCATCCTTCACATCGACTTCGGCGTCAGGCAAGACGAATACTGCTCCGACCTGCAACGCTGCTGGTACGTGCCCGAACCGGGCGAGACCGCGCCGCCGCCGGCCGTGCAGCAAGCCTTCGACGCCGTGCTGAATGCGATCAGCGCCGCCGCCGCCATCGTCAAGCCCGGCGCGCGCGGCCATGAAGTCGACGCCGCCGCCCGCGCCTCGCTGATCAGCGCCGGCTACCCCGAATACCAACATGCCACCGGCCACCAGATCGGCCGGGCCGCCCACGACGGGGGTAGTGTCCTCGGTCCCCAGTGGGAACGCTACGGCGAGACGCCCAACTACCCCCTGCAACCCGGCCAGGTCTTCACGCTCGAACTCGGCATCGAGAACGTCGACGGCAAACGAGGCTACCTCGGACTCGAAGAGATGATCGTCGTCACCAACGACGGCCTGAAGTGGCTCAGCAACCGCCAAACCACGCTCCCCCTGCTCTGACGCGCGATTCAACCGACCCTCAGAAGCCGCAAGCGGAGGGCCAGGGCGGAGAGCCTCCCGGGCCACACCACGCCCCGGCAACCCCTTCCGAAGCGACGGCTCCCCCACCAAACGACAACGCCGCCGAGTAGTCTCGACGGCGTTCTCCGTAAACCGGTGGGTCGGCTGGCTTTGCAACCGACTTCGCAATAGCGGGGGTAGGATTCGAACCTACGACCTCCGGGTTATGAGCCCGACGAGCTACCAGACTGCTCTACCCCGCAGCCATCTCCTCCCAGGGGAGGGAAGAACCATAGTAGCAGCGAGCCAGGGCCGGGGCAAGAGTGCGAGGGAAGCCCGAGCCCGGCCAACAGCCTCGGCTGGTGCGGGCGGGCAGGGCCCTTTACCTGGGCGGGCGGGGCCTGTGAGGGCCACTGGGGCCTATCGCGGGGCTTGTCTGTCGCGCCGAGCCCGAGGCTGGGTAAGCAGCCTCGGCTTTCGGGAGGCCACGAATGGGGCCACGGCCCACCTCCCCGGCCTCCCCGACCCCGCCGCCTCGCCAGCCCGGATATCATCCGGGATGACAAGCGCTGCCGATAGAGCCCTAGCGGTTGGCGATGGAGCCGACCGCGGGGGTTCGCCGAACGAGGAGCAGCAGGATGATTCGTCTTACAGCCGGTCTGGTCGTTCTCTTGGGTATAGCGGGGGTTGCGGTCACCGTGGAGGATCCCGACCCGGTCCCGCCCGAGCAAGCTACGGTCGAAACTGCCGAAGACGCCACCAGCGCCAGCGACGATGAACGTCTCCGCGGCCCGACCGTTGAGGAGATCCTCGCCGACCTGGAGGAGGAACGCGGGGCCCGTCCGGCAGGGACGGACCCGGAGCAACCCCCTGCGGTCAATCAAGTTACGCCCGGCGTGAGCCCGCTCCCCTGGATCGACCCCGACCGTCAGGCCGGCCCCAACAAGCTCCTCCTCGAGGGCACCTTCGTCTTCGAACGACGCGGTCGGCTCGCCCGTTCGCAACTCAGTGGTGAGTGGTACTTTATCTACGATGCCGACGGCCACGGCTTCGCCGATCCGCCCATGGTGCTGCTGCCCTGCATGGCTCTGCAGCACATGGAACGCATCGCCGAGCTGCGTGGCGACTCGGTCGTCTTCATCGTCAGCGGCGAGGTGAAGGTCTACCACGGCCGCAACTACCTCCTGCCCACGGGCTATCTCATTGATATTGCACGGGATACGGGGCTGGAGTAAACGCCGGGTCGCACCGTGGGAAGGGGTGCGTGGCGCGGGCGATCGCGCGCGCCTCGACTTCGAATGGGCGGCATGGCGCGGCGACGCCTCGGGGCGGTGGCGACGGCACGGACGGCCGTCGATCGAGCGAGCGCGCCTGCTTCGCCGTTGTGTCAGGCAGCTTACCCAATGTGAAAAACGCGCTACGAGCGCGTTTCTTGAGTCCCCGGTTTGGGTGTGCACAAGAGCGATGATTCTGCGCACAGGGGTGGTCTTCGGGGCGAATTCGCCTCGGCGCTAGCTGAATTGCAGGTGAGTTTCGGCGCGTTTCGGCTCGGTTTGGCGCGTTTTGGATCGATATCGCGAGGAATCGGCCAGTCCGGGCGCGCGATAGCGTCTTGTGGTTTGCCCCGCGCGCCGCGCCTGTGCGCAGCAGCGCGGCCGGTTTCGCCGCCGTCGCAACGGCGATGCGAGCGTTTCAGCGGGGGTCGCAAGTGCCAGTTCTGTGCGCACAAGTAGGACCGACAAGCCGAAGCGCGCTTCGCGCGCTCGCGGCGCGTCTGCGGCGACTCTGATTGCGAGATTCAGCGCCAGGCGGCAGGGCGGCGCCGTGACCAACTCCCTGCCCGGTTGGGGGGGCGAGCTCCGATCCGCCGCGGCCACGGACAATAGGGTGTCAATCTGGGGCCTCTGCGAGCCTCCCGGGGTCATTTGCGGTCAAATCTGGCCGATTTCGCGCTGCACGGGCCCAAAGCACGCGTAGATTGAATGAAGAGCGATTCTGCGCGCTCTGGGAGGTCTGATATGCGTCCCAAGAACCCCTTTGCCGTCGCCTGCTTCACCTGCCTGGCGTTCGCTGCTTTCGCGGTACCCTCGCTTGCCCAGGGCACGCCCATCTTCACCGAGGACCAGAAGATCCTGGCGAGTGATGGTGAGGCAGGTGATTGGTTTGGATTCATCGGTCCTTCTGGACTCCACGACGACCTGCTCATTGTCGGTGCAACCGATGTGGACGGATCCGGAGGCACAGACTCTGGTGCTGCTTACATCTTCCGCTTCAACGGAAGCGACTGGGTGGAGGAAGCCAAGATCTATCCATCTGACGGCACCACAGACGGATATTTTGGCTGGAATGTGGCAATCTACGATAATGTTGCTGTAGTGAGTGCTACAGAAGACGCAGATCCTGACAATAGCCATAGCGCTGTCTATGTCTATCGCTTTGATGGCCAGGACTGGATCTATGAGGCCAAGTTCATCGGAGACGAGGACGGATCGGGCACTTTTGGCAAGTCTCTTGCTGCCCAAGAAGACCTGATCTTTATCGGAGATACAGGGGATTATTCTTATATTCCGCACAGCGGATCAGTATCTGTCTACCGCTATACAGATGGAGAGTGGGTCTTTGAGCAGAAGGTGTATGGCTCAATCAATCAAAGTTACGTCAGTAGCAAAGCATGGAGCATTGGTGCTGACGGTGAACGGCTCATCATCGGAATGAACATGTTTACCTTGACTCCAGATATCTATGCTTGGGTCAGCATCAACAAGTATAACGGGACAGAATGGGTACTAGAAGCAGATCTCAGAGGTCCTGAGTACTCTCAGATAATGGGGTTTGGCCGTGCTGTGGATATTGAAAGCAATGTCGCAGTTGTGGGATGTCCTGATGATGGAAGCGAGAGGTATCGTGGTAGTGTCTACATCTACAGGTCCTCAGGTGCTCCAGACAATGAATGGGTAGAAGAGGTTGTGCTTGCGCCAGCGGACCTACAGAACAATGACTTCTTTGGCGACCAGGTAGTGCTTGCTGATGAGAATACTATAATCGTGCAGGCTGGCGGCCACGAGCTTGCTGGCTACGGCCGGAGTACACTCTATGTCTATAGGTACATAGATGAAGAGTGGGTTGAGACAGGACGCCTTACTACTTCAAGTCAGGGAGATTTCTTCGGTATAGTGGGAGGAGTTAGCCTTGCTGCAGAAGGTACCCATGTGGTTGTTGGTTCGCCAAGGGAAGACAACCAAAACGGAGTTGATGCAGGATCAGCTTTCTACTACGACCTCTCCTGCATTGGCGATTTCGACAACGACCGCGATGTTGATCAGTCTGACCTCGGCATCCTGCTCGCTTCCTACGGCGTTGATGACGGTGGTGATGTGGACGGCGACGGCGACACGGATCAGGCGGATCTGGGGCTGCTCTTGGCCAACTACGAGGAGGTGTGCCCGTGAGGCTGGCGGGACGAAGCGCTGTGGCGAGCGTCGTGGCGGTGCTGTGTTGTCACGCTCTCTGGATTCCCAACGCCCACGCCCAGGGCACGCCCATCTTCACCGAGGACCAGAAGATACTGGCGAGTGATGGGGCGGCTGGTGACTACTTGGGAAGGATGAGCACTTCGGCAATCCATGATGATCTACTCATTCTGGGTGCGCCCCGAGAGGACGGACCTGGTGGCACAGACTCGGGGGCTGCATACATCTTTCGTTTCAATGGTATTGGCTGGGTCCAAGAAGCGAAGCTCCTGCCGACCGATGGTACATATGAAGGCTACTTTGGCCGGTGCGTAGCTATCTACGACGACTTTGCCGCAGTCACCTCTCGTGAGGATGGTGATCCTCTCAACAACGACGGTGCGGTCTATCTCTACCGTTACAATGGTATCACATGGGATTTTGAGCAGAAGATTCTCCATGATGAGGATGGCTCACACAACTTCGGCAGATCGCTTGCTGCTCATGAAGACCTGCTCTTCATCGGCGACCCCAATGATGGGATCTTCAACTTCAGCACCGGCGCTGTCTCGATCTACAGCTATGTCAACGACGAGTGGATGTTTGAGCAGAAAACCTATGGCGTAGACATACTGAATTCTCACGAAGAGGCGTGGGCTATTGCTTCGGACGGCGAGAGGCTTATTATCGGAATCAACAACCAAACTGGGGCTCCGACTGATGAAAGCTGGGTGTGTGTTCTGCAACACAATGGAATGGAGTGGGTCATCGAAGATGAGATTACTAACTACACTTTACCTATTGAAGCTTGGTATGGCCGTGCTGTAGATATTGAAGGTAGTGTTGCAGTTGTTGGCTGCGCTGACAAGGGAACCAATAACTACCGTGGCAGTGTCTATGTCTACAGGTTCTCAGGCCCGCCGAACAATGAGTGGATCCTGGAAGCTGTGCTTGTGCCAGCTGACGTGCAGGACAACGACTACTTCGGCGAGCAGGTAGTCCTGGTTGACGAGAACACCATCATCGTCGGAGCCTTGGGTCACGAGATTCCAGGGTATGGTCGGAGTACGCTCTACGTCTATCGCTACATCGATCAGGCGTGGGCGCTGACTGGCAAGCTGACAGGAGCCAACACAGTAAACACCTTCGGGCAACTTGGAACTGCGTTTCTAGCTGCAGAACCAGGCAAGGTCGTGACAGGTGCTCCACTTGACGACCAGCTCGGCACCAACGCCGGTGCTGCCTTCTACTACGACATCAGCTGTGCTGGAGATCTGAACGGCGATCTGGTCGTTGACCAGTCAGACTTGGGGATTCTCCTGGCTGCGTACGATGTGGATGGCAGCGGTGACGTGGACGGCGATGGGGACACCGATCAGGCAGACCTTGGGCTGCTCTTGGCGAACTACGAGGAAGTGTGCCCGTAGGCTCTGCGGCTACAGCGGGGTGACGGACTCGACCCAGTTGGCGTGGAGGTCTGCCCACTTGGTGGAGGACGATCCGAGGCGGGCGGCTTGGCGGGGGTGGGCGAGGGGGAGGACCTGGCATTCGCATCCGGGGAGGGTGACCGGGTGGAGGCGGCCGTAGGTTTCGGGATCCTCGCCGAAGTCTTTGAGACTTTGCCAGCGCTCGTCGTAGTGGCAGAGGAACCATTGGAGGGGCTGATCGCCGAGCAGGATGAGGGTGGGAGCCTGCGACTTGATGAGCTCATCGAGGATCGCCTGGCGGCGGGCATCATCGGTGAGCTGCTTGGGCAGGCGCGGGACGGTGGGCGCGGGCAGGTTGCTAGCGGCGGCGAGGGGCGCGTAGTGGCGGTCGATCGCCTTTCTCTGGCGAGCGTTGACGCAGCTGTGGGGGACGAGATCGCAGAGCCAGGCTTCGGATCGGTCGATGTCGAGCGGCGAGAGGAAGAGCTCGTCGAGGGCGATCCCGGAGGGGCCGTTGAAGGTGGGATCTGCGGGCTCAAGGCGGCCGACCTCGGGCGGGACGGAGATGCGGCTGATGATCTCGGCTGCGCCATCGCCTCTCCAGAAGATCTCGGGTTCGCTGGCGACGGCGAGCGCCTGGACACGGGTGCGGTCATCGGGGCCGACCCAGCGGGCGTGCACAGCGCTGGCGTAGACGCCGAGCACGAAGACTCGCTTGGGCGAACGGTCCTGCTGGGTGACTTCCCGAAGTGGTTCACCGAAGGGGAATATGGCTTCAATCATCGCGAGTCCTCCTGGGGAAGGATAGCGAGGGGAGGGTGGTGGTGGTGGTCGGCGTGGGGCACTGGGTGGCACAGGAGGCAGTAGCACGCGCGAGGGGAGCACTGGTTGACACAGCAACCAGTGGCACGCGGAGGGGGGAGGGTCGGCACTGGTTGACACAGCAACCAGTGGCACCCGGAGGGGGGGAGGGTGGTGTGGGGCACGGAGTGGCAGGACTGGCAATGGCACCCGCATGGAGCACTGGTTGGCACAGCAACCAGTGGCACCCGAGAAGAGTGATGGTTGGTGTGGCAACCAGGTGGCATCCGGAGGGGGGGAGGGTCGGCACTGGGTGGCACAGCAACCAGTGGCACCCGGCGGTGGGGAGGCCTGGTTTATCGGCCCCCGGGCGCTGGAGGCGATGCGGCCCGCGGATGCCTCGGATTCCGCGGCACTGCGGCGGTGTCAACGGCACCCCGTTCGTGGGCTTGCACTACCATGGGGGCCGGTACAAGGACTGGGGGACGGTCACCGCTCGGCCTTCCGCCGAGATCCGCCGCCGGCCGTTCGCGCCGGGCGGCTCTGCTGATGAAAGGACAGTGAATGACTACTCACTCCCGACACGTGCTGACCACGCTTGCGGTGTTGCTGGTCGTTGTTCTCGCAGCGCCGCGGGCGCTGGCGGGGCCGCCGACGCCCGCGACGGACGAGGCGATCCAAGAGATGCTCGAGGCGGCAGGCGAGGCGGCGGACTACCAGAATGCGGCCCTGCTGTACGTGCTCGACGAGGCGGATGTCTTCGTCGAGAGCAGCGGCCTGGCCACGACGGAAAGCTGCCAGGTCATCAAGATTCTCACCGCCGCGGGCATCCGCTCGCAGTCGATGCTGCGGCACGAGTACGACCCGGACACGAACCGCGTGGCGATCCGCTCGGTGCGTATTCATCGGGCGGGCGGCGGGATCGAGGAGGTGTCGCTCGCGGGCCTGGTGACCCAGCCGACGAGGCAGTCGATGATCTACTGGGGCGGCGAGCAGATTCTGCTTTCGATTCCGCGGCTGCAGATCGGCGATGCCTTGGAGATTCGCACGAGCAAGGTCGGCTTCAACATCGCCTACCTGGCGTCGGACGGGGCGCCGCTCGATGCGACCGGCCTGCAGCCGCCGATGGACGGGCACTGGTACGAGGTGACGGAGTTCCAGGGCTCGCACCCGATGCTGCACAAGCGTTACTCGGTGCACATGCCGGCGGACCTGCCGATTCAGTACGAGGTGTACAACGGCGCGCTCGCCTCGTCGCTGTGGTTTGATGAGGATCGGCACGTGTTCACTTTCACGGCCGACGACGTGCCGGCGGTGCAGGGCGAGCCGCGCATGGTGGCGCGTAGCGACTGCGTGCCGAAGCTGGTGATGGCGACGGTGCCGGACTGGGAGATGAAGTCGCGTTGGTTCCACGTGGTCAACGAAGGTCAGTTCGAGGCGGACGACGCGATTCGGGCCAAGGTGGCGGAGATCACCGCCGGGCTCGACGACGAGGAAGCGAAGATCGAAGCCTGTCTGCACTGGGTGGCGGACAACATCCGCTACTACGGCACGAGTCGCGGTCCCTGCGAGGGGTTCACGCTGCACACGGGGATCGAGACGTTTCGCGACAAGGGCGGCGTCTGCAAGGACATCGCGAGCATGCTGGTGACGATGCTGCGGGTGCTGGGCCACGAGACCTATCCGGCCCTGACCATGGCCGGCTCGCGGGTGGAGGCGATCCCCGCGGATCAGTTCAATCACACGGTGACGGTGATGCGATATCCCGACGGCCGATTCCGGGTGCTCGACCCGACGTGGTCGCCGACGAGCAAGGAGATCTGGTCCAGTCGCGAGTCGCTGCAGGGCTTGGTTTACGGCACGCCGGAGGGGCAGTCGCTGACGCTCTCGCCGTACTTCTCCCCCGAGGAGAATCAATACCACGTCCGGGCGAGCAGCGTGATTGACAGCGGCGGCAGGCTGACAGCGGATATGGACATGAACCTGACCGGCTATCCGTGCACATCGCTTCGGCGCAACCTGAATCGCGTGCCGGGGCACGAGCGGCAGGGAATGTTGGAAGGGGCGCTGAACCTCGCGGCGAACGCCAGCCTTGATGAGCTGGAAGTGATCGAGCCGCTTGACTACTCCTCGGACAGTTGGGCCCGGATGAGCGTGACTGCCGATCAGTATGCTGCGGGCAAGGACGGCGTGCGGATGTTCAAGCTGCCGATGATGCGTCATCCCTTGAAGAACATGCTGATCCCGGACTTGTGGTACGACGTTGCCGCCACGGAGCGGAAGTACGGCATGAGTATGCGTGCATCCCGGCTGGTGCGCTACGAAGAGACGGTCACGCTCCCGGACGGGTGGACGGTCGAGGAGTTCCCCGAGTCGCGCACCTTTGAGTCGCCGTCTGCGACGCTGGATTTCGAGGTGACGACGGGCGAGGGTGAGCTGACCTATACCTTCGAGATTCGCCTGAAGGATCGCCTCATCGAGCCGGCGAACTATCCGGGCGTCAAGCAGGCGTTTGAGATGATGTACGAGATCACCGACGCCTGGATCGTATGCAGTACGGATTGACTGCGAAACTGCGACCAGCTTCTGTCTTGATACGACCTCCACTGATCGCTGCTGACGATTGAGAATGAATATGCACCACCTTCTTCCGATTCGAACGACGCTCGCTATGAACAACCTGCGCGGACTGCATCGCGGACTCGGCGTGATTCTGCTCGCCGCCTTCGTATCGATCCTGAGCGCCTCGGCGACGGCCGCTCCGCCGGACATGACGATCGGCGCTGAGCAGTACCCCGATGCCGACGCGATCATCCTGCGCTGGGAGCAAACGTGGACCATCGACGCAGACGGCACCGTGCATCGGCGCGACCACAAGTGGCTCAAGCTGCTCGATCGCCGACCGATCCGCGCCAACGCCGACCCGCGCATCGATTATCACAAGGACACGGACAAGGTCATCATCCATGCGGCACAAACGCATCTGCCGGATGGCGCCGTGCTGCCCGTGCCGGACTATTCGTTCAATCTCGCCGCCCCCAACGATGTCGCCGGTTGGCCGGCCTGGGCGGGTTGGGAGCAGACCGTCGTCTCCTTCAGCGGCATCGTCAATGACTGCGTGCTCGAACTCGACTATGAAGTGGTCACCGAGCCCGGCGTCGTTCCCTGGATCTCCGCCGATCTGCGCCTGCACCAGGAGTATCCGACGGTGCAGTGCATCGTGCGCGTGAAGCTGGCGACGGGAGTGGCGCTGCAGCATCGCGTGGACGGGCCGGTGGCGACGATGCAGCCGCAGCGCAAGAGAGTGAGCGGCGGCGGGGTCGAGTACCTCTGGCAGTTCGAGAATCTGCCCGGCATGCCCGAGGAGCCGCAGGCGCTGCCCTGGCAGGAACGCTGCGGGCGGCTGCGCCTCACGACCTGCCCCGATGCGAAGACCTGGGCGAGCACCATGATCGACGCCGTCGATGCCGCGGGTCAGCCCGATCCTCGCCTTGCGGAGTTCGCGCGCAAGGCCACCGAGGACACAACCGATCTCAACTCCGGCTTGAAGGCGCTCGCCAAGGCGATGCACGACTCGTTCAACTACGTGCACGCAGCCAAGACGATGCGCGGGGTCACCTGCCGTGAGGCGGCGGCTGTCTACAACACGAACTACGGCAGCACCCTGGAGTCGGCGGCGCTGCTGCTTGCCGCCTGTCGCTCGCTTGGCGTCGAAGCGGAGCCGTCCGTCGCCGTCGATACCCGGTTCTGGAATTCCGACACGCCCGTCGATCAGGCGCTTGACAGCATCGTCCTACAGATCAAGTCCGATGACGGCGTGCTGCTCGTGCATCCGGAACTCGGCCTGATCGACAACCCCGGCAACTGGGGAAACCGAACCTTGCTTACCAAGGGCAGCGGCGGCAGCCTCAGCGAGATGCAGGTCCACGCGCGCGGCGAACGTGAGCTGAGCAAACTCGACGTGACCGGTCGCCTCGAGCTTGCCGCCGACGGCACGGCTGCGGGAGAGATCCGACTCAACCTGACGGGGGCGTTCTATAACCCGTCTGATCTGGAGTCAGCGTCTGCCCAGCGAGCATTAGTGAATCGCTTCCTGGGCCGGGTCATCACCGGTATGACCGTCGACGATTACTCCGTCACAGCCCTCTCCCCGGAGCGGTTTGCCGCCACGATCAACGTCAGGTCGGACGGGTCGCTCACGGAGGTCGCGGGAAGGCGACTGCTGGCCTTGGGCGCCGAGCCCGCAGCGCTCGGCGTGTTCCACCTGCCGCTCGATCGAGCCGATCGCCGCACCGATGTGCGGCTAACAGGGGCGTTCCAGGAGCGCCTCGATCTGACGATCGTGCTGCCGGAGGATGCGACCGCGGCGATCCTGCCGGCTTCGCTGAACGCCGTCAGCGGCGACTGGGGCGAGATCAGCCAACGGGTGTCGCAAGTTGGCCAGGCGATCCGCATCACGCGAGTTGTCTCGCTGGAGCACCAGCGTCTCACCCCGGCCGAGCTAGCGCCAGTGCGTGAAGCGGTCAATCGTCTGGGCGCGACGGGCAGTCGCCATCTTGCCTATGGAGATTGATGCTCGGTGATGGAGGTTGTCCCGGCGACAAGCCCCCTACACGACCGACTACCTCCAGGATGACCTGAACCAGGTCACCTCCCGTGAGGTGCCGGACGATGTGGACATCATGGGCTACGGCGTCTCGGCCTCATCGGCGATCACGGTGGGCTCCACCCCGGCCACCCGTTGGCAGAAGTACTTCGATGCCCTCTTGCAGGACTACCCGAACGATGTCGGTCCGGTCTATGATGAGTTCATGGTGGCTGAGTCCAACCAAACTCCCTACGAGCGCGCCGTTTTCCTCCCCGAGGATGAGGAGGAGTTCACGTATGACGCCGATGGCAACCTGACCGGCGATGGCAAGTGGACCTACACCTGGGATGCGGAGAACCGCCTCGCCACGATGGAGACGCGCAGCGACCTGCCCATGCTGACCTGGGGGCTCGACTTCCTGAAGATCGAGTTCGACTACGACTACCTGGGTCGGCGCGTGCAGAAGCGGGTCTACAAGAAGATCGTGGGCAACCCCGGCGGCCCCGCCACGCAAGGCATCATGGAAGGCGGCACCGCCGCCACGACGATGGTGACACAGGACAGTGTGGAGGGCGGCACCGTGCCGCTGTACACGCTGATCACCAGCCGCCAGTACGTCTGGGATGGCTGGCTCTGCATCGCCGAGATCATCGGCCGCGAGGATCTGAAGCGGAGCCACACCTGGGGCGTGTCCCTCTCCGGCAGCCAGCAAGGCGCGGGCGGCGTGGGCGGGTTGGCCTTCCTGCTGGACCGTGAAGACACGACCGATGAGGTGTACCACTGCTTCTACGACAGCGCCGGCAATCTCATTAGCCTGCGTGATGACAGCCAGGCGATCGCGGCCCAGTACGACTACGGCCCCTTCGGCGAGTTGCTGACGGCCCGTGGTGACTATGCGGCCGAGAACCCCTACCGCTTCGGGGGGAAGGGCGGGGGGAAGGGGGGCGGGGGGAAGGGGGCGGGGGGAAGGGGGTCAACTCTTGACACTTGACACATCGGGGCAACTG
>SWCD01020262.1_pt1 | contig 51799 bp, 49 predicted proteins | sample 4693011 | NCBI WGS metagenome assembly SWCD01 (sample SAMN10267278, study PRJNA491770) | bioreactor metagenome | isolation source: DHS bioreactor inoculated with marine | place: Japan: Omine Ridge, Nankai Trough
TTCCAGATCATGTCGAGCCATTTTGCGAAGGCGTTGGCGAAGGTCGGGTTGTCGGCGAGGGTGCCGTAGAAGTTGCGTTGTTCGAGCCAGGCGGCGGGGGTGGTTCTGGCGGTGAGCGCCACCGCCTTGAGGTCGTCCCAGAACGGGTCGTTGGGCTCGATCACCGAGCCGTCGGCGCGGGTACCGGCGCACATCCGGCACCAGGCGGCCTCGACCAGGGCGAGGCCCTCGACCGGGCGGCCTGCCGCCAGGGCTTCGCGGATGGTGGGGATGACCATGCCGGGGTGGCGCGACGAGCCGTCGAAGGCGATCCGCCGCGCGGTGTCGACGATCGCCGGGTTGGCAAAGCGCGCCTCGATCAGCTCGAAGTACTGCTGCGGGGTCTTGCCCGGCACCGGCACCACCAGCGGCACGATCTCCTCCATCTCGACCTTGCGCAGGAAGGCCCGGATCGTCGGATGCGCCATGATCTCGGAGACCACCGAGATATCCATCAGCTCGGCGATGTTGGCAAAGCACTGGTGGCCGGCGTTGAGGATGCGGATCTTCTGCATCTCGTAGCCATGCACGTCGTCGGAGAAGGTCGCACCCACCTTGTCCCAGTCCGGCCGGCCCTGGCAGAAGTTGTCCTCGATCACCCATTGGCGGAAGTTCTCGTGGGTCACCGGCACCGCGTCGTCGATGCCGAACCCCTGCGCCAGCGCGATCTCCCTCGGCCCGGTCGCCGGCACGATGCAATCGACCATCGCGTTGGGGAAGGTGCAGTGGCCGTCGATCCAGTCGGCCAGCGCCGGGTCCGACAGCCGGGCGAGCGAGACCACGGTCTGGCGCAGGATGGCGCCGTTGCCCTGCAGGTTGTCGCAGGACTGGCCGGTGAAGGGGCCGGTGCCGCTGTCGCGCCGGATCCGCAGCGCCGCCACCATCGCGCCGAAGGCGGTGCGCGGGGCCTCGGGGTGGGCGGCGTCATGGACGATGTCGGGATGCGCCGCATCGAAGGCCTTGGTGGCCGGGTCGATGTAGTAGCCGCCCTCGGTCACCGTCAGCGCGACGATGCGGATGTCGGGCTCGGCCATGCGCGCGATCAGCGGGCCGTTGCCGTCCGCGACGGCGACGTAGTCGATCATCGCCCCCACCACCTCCGCCGAGCTGCCCGAGGGATCGAGCTCGATCAGCGTGGTGAGGTAGTCCTGCGCCGCCATCTTCGCGCGCATCGTCTCGTCGTAGGGCCGCACCCCGGCGCCGACGATCGCCCAGTCATGGGCCAGGCCCTGTTGCATCAGACGGTGCAGATACCACGACTGGTGCGCGCGGTGGAAGTTGCCGAGCCCGATATGCACGATACCGGCGCTGAGCGCCGAGCGGTCGTAGCCCGGGCGCAGCACGCCCTCCGGCAGCTGGTGAAGGGTGGCGTTCGAGAGCTTGATGGCCATGGCAGGACCTTTCCAGTCAATATTCACCGGGTCGCAGCCCCGGGCGGGGCTGCGGTGCATGTTGTCACCGCGGGATCAGTCCGCGCGCGCCGCGCGCCCGCAGAGGGCGTTCCCTCCGTAAGGCGCGCAGGCCTCGCAGAGGTCGCACCCTCTCGCGGGGGGCCCCGCGCCCCCGCGGAGGGCGTTCCCCCTCAGCTCATCCAGTTGCCGCCGTCGACGTTCAGCGTCTGGGCGGTCACGTAGCGCGCCTCGTCGCTGGCGAGGAACACCGCCGGGCCGGCGATGTCGGCCGGATCGCCCATCCGCCCCAGCGGCACCGCCGCGCCGACCTCGCGTTTCTTCTGGCCGAGCGGCTTGTTCTCGTATTTGGCGAACAGCGCGTCGACCACGTCCCACATCGGCGTGTCGATCACCCCCGGCGCGATCGCGTTGACCCGGATGTTGTCCTTGGCCAGCTCCAGCGCCAGCGACTGGGTCACCGAGATCACCGCCGCCTTGGTCGAGCAGTAGATCACGATGTTCGGCTCGCCCCGCCGGCCGGCCTGCGACGAGAAGTTGACGATCGATCCGCCGCCCTTCGCGCGCATCCCCGGCACCACCGCCTGGGTCACGAACAGCGTGCCGCCGACGTTGACGTCGTATTGCCGGCGGTAATCCTCCATCGTCACCTGGTCGATCGAGGCCATGTTGAAGATCCCGGCGTTGTTGACCAGCACGTCGATCCCGCCCCATCTGTCTTCGACCGCCTTCACGCCGGCGGCGATCTGGCCGAGGTCGGTGACGTCCATCGTCACCGCAAAGGCGTTTTCCCCCAGCGCCGCGGCGGCCTCTTCGGCCTCCCCCGCCAACCTGTCGGCAACCGCCACCTTCGCTCCTTCCGCAATATAGGCTTCGCAGATCGCGCGGCCGATCCCGCGCGCCCCCCCGGTCACCAGGGCGACCTTGCCGTCAAGGCGTTTCATTCCAGTCTCAGTCCTTTGCTGTCGAAACGATGAAGATGCTCGGGACGCGGCGTCAGATACACCGTGTCGCCGTAGCCGAACGCGCGCTCGCCGGTGGCGCGCACCGTCAGCGGCTCGGACGACATCTTGCATTTGACATGGAAGAAGGTGTCGGAGCCGAGGTGCTCGGAGACCCCGACGGTGCCCGTCCAGGTGCCCTCGGTCTCGGAGATGTCGATATGTTCGGGCCGGATGCCGATCGTGGTCGCATCGTGCTTGGCCGCCTCCGCCCCCTCGATCTGGTTCATCTTCGGGCTGCCGATGAAGCCCGCCACGAACTTGTTGCGCGGCCGCTGGTAGAGCTCCAGCGGGCTGCCCACCTGCTCGATCACCCCGGCCTGAAGCACCACGATCTTGTCGGCCATGGTCATCGCCTCGACCTGGTCGTGGGTGACGTAGATCATCGTCGTCTGCAGCCGCTTGTGCAGCTCCGAAATCTCCAGCCGCATCCCCACCCGAAGCGCCGCGTCGAGGTTCGACAACGGCTCGTCGAACAGAAACGCCGCCGGCTCGCGCACGATCGCCCGCCCGATCGCCACCCGCTGGCGCTGGCCGCCCGACAGCTGGCCCGGCCGCCGGTCGAGGTAGTCGGTCAGGTTCAGAACCCGCGCCGCATCCTCCACCTTCCTGTCCTGCGCCGCCTGGTCGAGACCGGCCATGCGCAGCGGAAAGGCGATGTTCTTCTTCACCGACATGTGCGGGTAGAGCGCGTAGCTCTGGAACACCATCGCCAACCCGCGCTTGGCCGGCGGGATGTCGGTCGCGTCGGTGCCGTCGATGGTGATGTGGCCGCCCGAGACGTCCTCGAGCCCGGCGATCAGCCGCAGAAGCGTCGACTTGCCGCAGCCCGACGGCCCGACGAAGACCACGAACTCCCCGTCCTCGATCGTCAGGTCGAGCGGCGGGATCACCTCCACGCTGCCAAACGATTTCGACACCTGGTTGAGTTGTATCTGTCCCATGTCCGTTTCCCCTATTTAACCGCGCCGAAGGTCAGGCCGCGGACAAGTTGTTTCTGGCTGAACCAGCCCATGATCAGAATCGGCGCAATCGCCATGATCGAGGCGGCGCTGAGTTTGGCATAGAACAGCCCCTCGGGGCTCGAGTAGCTGGCGATGAACGCCGTCAGGGGCGCCGCTTTGGCCGCCGTCAGGTTCAGCGTCCAGAACGCCTCGTTCCAGGCCAGGATGATGTTGAGCAGGACAGTGGATGCCATTCCGGGGATGGCCATCGGTGTCAGCACATAGAGCACTTCTTCGCGCAAACTGGCCCCGTCCATCCGCGCGGCTTCCAGGATCTCGCCTGGGATCTCCTTGAAGTAGGTATAGAGCATCCAGATGATGATCGGCAGGTTCATCAACGTCAGCACGATAATCAGGCCGACGCGGGTGTCGAGCAGGCCGAAATCCCGGAAGATCAGGTAGATCGGCACCAGCACGCCCACCGGCGGCAGCATCTTGGTCGAGAGCATCCACATCAGCACGTTCTTGGTGTGCTTGGCCGGCACGAAAGCCATCGCCCAGGCCGCCGGGACGGCGATCAGCAGGCCAAGGAAGGTCGACCCGACCGAGATGATCACCGAGTTGGAGAAGTGCTTGAAGTAGTCCGATCGCTCCTGCACCGCGGCGAAGCTGTCAAACGTCCAGCCCGAGCCGAACAGAACCTCCAGAGGCGCGCGGATCGCGTCCTCTTCGGTCTTGAACGACAGGATGAGGATCCACAGGATCGGGAAGAACATGAAGAAGCCGAGCGTTCCGGCGAGGGTCGTGTTGAAGACCTTGGTTCTGTTCGAGACTGCGCGTGCCATGGGCCCCTCCTCAGGCGTCGAGGTTCTTGCCGATCATCCGCATCAGGAAGAAGGCAACGATGTTGGCAAGAATGATGGCGATCACGCCACCGGCACTGCCCATGCCGACGTCGAACTGCAAGAGCGACGAGACATAGATCAGGTATGTCAGGTTGGTCGTCGCCGTTCCGGGACCGCCGTTGGTGGTGACGAGGATTTCGGCGAAGACCGACAGCAGGAAGATCGTCTGGATCAGGATCACCACGGTGATCGCCCGGGCCAGATGCGGCAGCATGATGAACCAGAACCGGTTCAGCCAGCTGGCGCCGTCCATCTCGGCCGCTTCGAGCTGTTCCTGGTCGAGCGACTGCATCGCGGTGAACAGGATCAGGGTCGCGAAGGGAAGCCACATCCACGACACGATGACGATGATCGAGAGCAACGGAATCTGGCCGAAGAAATCGACCGGCTGGAATCCCAGCCCGGTGGCGATGCGCCCGAAGATGCCGTTGACCGGGTTCATGAACATGTTCTTCCACACCAGGGCAGACACCGTCGGCATGACGAAGAACGGCGCGATCACCATGATCCGGATGATCCCCTGGCCGAACATCGGCCGGTCCAGAATCAAGGCGAAAAGGATGCCGCCAAAAACCGTGATCAGAAGGATACCCCCGACCAGCAGGAGCGTGTTGACCATCGCCGCCTTGAAGCTCGGGTCGGTCACGAACCAGTAGTAGTTCTCCCATCCGACGAAGGGATTTCCGGTCGGCGTGATCAGGTTGTAGCGCAGGAACGAAAAATAGATCGTCATCGACAGCGGGATGATCATCCAGCCGAGCAGGAGGATCACAGCGGGCGAGATCATTGTCCTGGCGGCGGCGCGGGAAGCTTTGGTTGCCATTGGTTCCCCCCCGTTGGGCTTTGGCTGCAGCGTTGAAGGAAAGACCCGTTCGGGCCTTTGCCACAAGACTACGCTAAAGGAATGTGCATGTCTGGAAAAGTGGGCCGATCCACCGGGACCGGCCCACGCCTTGGGAGGAGGTTACTTGATGTAACCGGCCTTGGTCATTTCACGGACGGCGAACTGCTGGCTGTTGGCCAGCGCCTCTTCGACGGTCACCTGACCGGCGAGGGCCGCCGAGACCTGCTGACCGACGTAGTTGCCGATGCCCTGGAACTCGGGGATCGCAACGAACTGGATGCCGGTGTACGGGACCGGATTCATCGTCGGATTGGTCGGATCGGCCGCGAAGATCGCTTCCTTGATGGTGGCAGAGAACGGCGCCGCCTCCAGGTAACGCGGATCATCCGCGATCGAAGCGCGCGTGCCGCTCGGCACCGCGACCCAACCCTCGGATTCGCCGACCATCTCGAAATACTCTTTCGAGGTGCCCCACTTCAGGAAATCCTTGGCGACGTCCGCTTTCTGCGAGCTGGCCGGGATGGCGAGCGCCCAGGACCAGAACCAGCCGGTTCCGTTGGCCGTAACCTCTTTCGGCGCCTGGAAGAAGTCGGTGACGTCGGCGACCTTGGAGTTCGCCGGGTTCTTGACGTCGTTGGCGGCCGAGGTCGCATCGACCCAGGTGGCGCATTTGCCATCCTTGAACAGCGCACGGTTTTCGTTGTGCCCGTTCCCGGTCGCGCCCGGAGGACCGGATTTGGTCATCAGGTCGACGTAGTAGGTGATCGCGGCGTTCCATTCCGGGCTGTCGATCGTCGGGTTCCAGTCCATGTCGAACCACTGGCCGCCGAAGGCGTTGACCATCGGGCCGACAAAGGCCATGTTCTCGCCCCAGCCGGCCTTGCCGCGCTGGCAGGTGCCGTAGATGCCGTTGTCCGGATCATGCAGCTTGGCCGCCATCTCGGCGAATTCGGTATAGGTGATCTGCTCGGTCGGCTTCTCGATGCCGGCTTTCTCGAACAGGTCGGTGCGATAGAAGGTGAACGAGGTCTCGGAGTAGAGCGGCACCGCGTAGAGGTGACCGTCCGCCGAAAGGCTGTTGCGAACGAGCGGAAAGATGTCCTCGAGATCGTAGGCGGCATCGTCGCCGAAATCGTCGAGCGAGGTCAGCCAGCCGTTGGCGCCCCAGATCGGGGTTTCGTAGGCACCGATGAAGATGATGTCGAACGAGCCGCCGTTGGTTGCGATATCCTGCGTGGTCCGCTGACGCAGGATGTTTTCTTCCAGAACGACCCAGTTGATCGTGTTGCCGGTCGCTTCTTCCCACTTCGGCGCAAGCTTCTGCATCACGATCATGTCGTTGTTGTTGACGGTCGCGATGGTAATTTCCTCGGCCGAAGCGGCCGCGCCGATACCGGCAGCGAGGCCGAAGCCGACCGCCGTATTCAGCAATGTGCGTTTGATAGACATGGAGTCCTCCCTTTTTTACACATGTAAAAAGTGCGCCCAAGCCCGACCGTAGTCAAGCTTCTTTTTGTCCGGTCGCGAAAATTTCGGGCTGTACGGGGCAGACATCGGCGAGCCGGTGCGGCACTCAGGCCGATTCGCGGAGTTTCAACGCGGCCGGTTTGAGGATCCGCACCGGATCGCCGGTGCGGGTGCCGCGGATCCGCTCCACCAGCAGATCGACCGCGCTTTTCGCAATCCCCTCAACGTCTTGCGCCGCGGTCGTCACGGCCGGGTACATGTACCGGCTGAGCGGGTGATCGTCGTGGCCGGCGATGCGCAGCACGTTGCGCGTGTCGCGGCCGCGAACGAAGAGCCCGTGCTTGTTGGCCGCGCGGATTGCACCGATCGCGATCCGGTCGTTGGCGCAGAGGATGGTGGCATCGGTGTAGCGCTGATGGCTGAAATGGTTCCCCATGATGCCATGCCCGTAGGCCTCGAACTGCCACGAATCACTTGCGCCCGCGGGGTCGATGAACCGCGGCTCCCGCCCCAGCGCGCGCATTTTCTCGACGTAGGCGTTTCGGCGTTCCAGTGCGTTGGAGTTCAACGGCGGCATGCCAAGAAAATAAGGGGCGTCGCCGGCGCGACACAGGTATTCGACCAGCGACGAGACGCTCTGTGAATTGTCGGTTCCGACGAAATCGGCGCAGGCGACCTCGCCGGTCGGATGGGCATCGGCGAAGACGATCGGGAGGTCGTCGCAGACCCACCGGAACAGCTCCGCCGAGCTCGCGGCCCCCAGCGGCGCGATGATCGCACCATCTGCGCTCATCGACCGCAGCTTGCGCACCGCGCGCTCCTCGATCTCGGGGTCGCCGTCGGAGCTCTGGGTCATGATCGTGTAGCCGAGCTCGCGGGCATGCCGCTCGATGGCTTCGAGCAGGCTGGCGAAAAACAGGTCCTTGAGATAGGGGATGATGACACCGATCAGCTGGGTCGACTTGCGGTTCTGCCGGGTGGCCAGGAAATTGTAGACATAGTCGACCTCGTCGAGGCGCTCGCTGATCTTTTTCGACGTCGACGGGCGCACCGAATTCGGATCCTGGAAGTAGCGCGACAGTGTCGGACGCGAGATCCCGATCGCCTCCGACAATTCTTTCATCGTGTTGATTTTGCGCTTCGTCATACCCAACCGATCTGTTCAGCAACGGTTTCCATCGCCGGAAGACCAGACAATCGACCACCAATCTTGTCCTACACTTTGACACATGTAAAAGAATTGTCCACCTCGATATTGACCGACCTTCGATGACGGCCGGCGCGTGCCGGTCTTGCTGGCCGTCGCCGTGTCCGGATCAGGGGCCGGTCTCGCAAGCGCCGCGCACGACCGGCGGGACCGTGCCGCCGGCCGCCCCCGGTTCTTGGATCCGTGCGTTGGCACGCCCGTCGTCGCCGAAGGCGCAGCCGCGCTGCCCAAATCACAACCGGGTTTCACCGCAAAAGGGCCCGAAAGGCCTTTCAATATTCAGAACCCGGGGCAATGGTTGCCGGAGGGGATTTCATCTGCGGTCTGGAGGGGACGCGGTGCAGCATGCATTTCGGCCTGAAATAGAGGGCCTGGCGCCCATCGTGGCGAAACCCGGCATTCCGATGCAAACCGCGGGGTGGATGGCGGCGCGGGCGCGGTTGGATTACGTCGGCAAGCCGAAGGTGCTCGCCGTCGGCCCGCCGGATACCCCACGGGCGACGGCGATGCTGTGCAAGACGCGGTTCGGTCTGCGCGAGATGCCGTTGATGAACGAACCCAGCGATTTCGCTGCCAGCGACACCGCCGCTCTGGAGGAGTTGGTCGAGCTGTTCATCCGCGAGCGAAAACCGTTCTTTCTGGAGCGGCTGCCGGAAGACTCGCCGACACTTGCCGCCCTGCGCAAGGCGGCGAAAGGCAAGGTCATGCTGCGGGTTCAGCCGGCCCTGCCGACCCCCTTCATCGACATCCGCGGCAAGTCCCTTGACGACCTGGTCAAATCCAGCCGGCGGTCGGACCTGCGGCGCGCCGAGCGACATCTGGCCGCGCATGGCGCGGTGAGCTACGAATTGCGCGCGGCGACGTCGAAAGACGATCTCGACACGCTGATCGACGAGGCCTTCGATGTCGAAACCCGCAGCTGGAAGCACGATATGGGGACCGCCCTGACCTCGCCCGGCGAGACCACCTATGCGACCGCCTTCCGGGGGTTCATCGAAGCGGGACACGAGGAAGGTCACATCCGTTTCGCCTTCGTGCGGCTCGACGGAAAGCCGGTCGCCATGCAGATCGCCAGCGTCTGGAACAACCGCTACTGGATCTACAAGGCCACCTTCGACAAATCCTGTCCGAAGGGCTCGCCCGGGAACCTGCTCTACTGGTACACACTGGGTCAGGCGGTCGAACAGAAGCTCTGTTTCTACGAATTCATGGGCGGCATGGACAGCTGGACCCGAGCCTGGACAGAAAACGCGCGCCAGTACGTGCAGGTGTATGGCCTGCCCTACAACCCGCGCGGGCTGGTCGGTGCGATGGTTCTGTCGCATTGGATGGCAAAGGGCTGGCTCAAGCAACGGCTGCGCGCCCGCGAAGCCAGGCGATGACCTGCGGCCTCTGCGGCGGCTGCGGCTTGGACGCGCCACCCAGTCCGGAGATATGAGCGGCTGCCCGTCGTTTGCTCACACCGGGCGCGGAAGCCCGTCGCGGTGGCCGGTGGCGAGGTCGGTGGCGAACCGCAGAAGCGTGCGGGGGTGCCGGGCCGCGCTTCGGATCGAATAGGGGATCCAGGCTTCGCCATAGGCGAGGTAGATCCGGGTCTTCAGCCCGGCCTGTCGCGCGACCTCGGCAGAGGCATCCATCGGCAGCCCGAAGAGCAACTCCTGCTCGACCCGTGTGCCGGCGGCCAGCAAGCGGCGGATGGCCTCGCGTGCAAGCCCGGTGTCATGGGTGGCGACCCCGACCTCGCGGCACCGCCCGGCAAGCCGGTCGATCACGGCGAGATAGCCCTCGGCAAGGTCGATATCGGGCGCCGCAGGATCGTCCCACTGCCCCTTCACGACCCGCACCCGCAAACCGAGATCGACCGCCCGGTCGGCAAGTGCCGGCGAATTGGCCCAGCGCCCGGGGATGGCGATGCCGAGACCCTCGGGGCCGGCCCGGGCCGCGGTGGCGTAATCCAGGTCCGCTTCGTGCGGCGCATGGGCGTCGATGTCGACGGCGATCCCTTCGGCGCGGGCTTTCGCCAGAACCTCGGCGATCAGCTCCGGCCGGGGCGCGAGCGGTGGCACCTTGATCGCCATATGGGCGTCGAGCCCGGTGCGCGCCACTGCGGCGATGACGGCGTGGTAGTGCTCGGCCACGGTGTCGGCGGGGTCATCGGGGGCATTCCAGTAACACAACGTAACCGGGTAACCGCGCGCGTCGGCCTCCTTCGCAAGCCGCAGGGCATCGTCGAGCGCGGTGCCGGCAAAATACGGCCGGGCGGCGCGCAGGACCACGGCCTCGATCAAACGGTTCATCTGCGCTCTCCATTCCTGTGCGGCTTCGAGGGTACGGGCTTGCCGCCATCTCCGCCGCTGCGCTGCCGGCCGATGTCTCGACCCGGCTCCCCGTCGCCGTTTCTACCCCTGGGACGGGGCGGCATTCTGGCAAACCTGTGTTCTCTTGGAGCCAAAAACGCCTGCGATTTCCATCGATTGGGTCCGTTCCGGCCGTCCCGTGGCGGGGACCGGTTGGGGCTGGAACACCCGCCGCGCCGACCCGGGCTTGCAACACCCGCCAGGCGGCGCCGGTGCTTTCGTCACCGGAGCCAATCACTGGAACCGCCGACCGCCGGGGCCGCGAGCTTTGCGCGGCCCCGGGCAACGCTCGCTCTGGCGGTGACGAAGCGGCCTTTCGTTCAGCTGCGGCGAGCCCCTCTTCACGCCGCCGACCGTTGCAGAGCTGTGTCTTTGCCGCACAATCGGGCCGAGAGACGGGTTTGGCCGGCCTTGCTTTCTGCGGCACAATTATGGATTGTTCGCTAAGTTGCGTGCAGCTCGAATCGTATTGCGGAGAGACGGCGCGAAACGGCGTGTCCGTGTCTTTGTCAGACGTAGGAAATTGCTGCGGTAAATAATTGATGGGTGGGAAATGACGATCCTTTACGCGTACGACCAGACCAACCTGGCGACGGTCAATCTGGATTTCTGGTATGGCCCGAATTTCGCATTCGACGAATTCAACAGCGGCGCCGGGACGTTCGGCTACGCGGACAACTACCACCTCTACACCGACACCAGCGACGTGCTGAGCCTCTACGGCTACGGTTTCGACCGCGGCAGCGAGCCTTTCGTTTCGGTCGGCACGCTGCAGGACCTGAGCCAGTGGGCCTGGGACGGGGTCAGTGAATGGGTCGAGCGGTGGCACTGGTCGGGCTGGGACGCCGACATGAGCGAATTCTACGCCGCCGGGCTCACGTCGAGCGTCGCGGACGACCTGGCGCTGATCAGTCGGGTCATGTCCGGAACCGATCTGCTCTACCTGTCCAACTATGACGACATCATGCGTGGGTTCGGCGGTAACGACGAGATCTATGGCCGCGACGGAAATGACATCCTTCAAGGCAACGCCGGAAACGACAGGCTGGCCGGCAATCTCGGCGAAGACGCCCTCTACGGCGGGACCGGCTGGGACAACCTGAACGGCGGCCCCAACGCCGACTTTCTGAGAGGCGGGTGGGGCAACGACGTGCTGCGGGGCGGCGAAGGGCGCGACGAGCTCCACGGCGGGCTCGGTGTCGACACCTTCACCTTCAAGACCGGCGATGACAAGGACTTCATTCTCGATTTCGACGCCAAGGGCGCGGTCCACGATGTGCTCGACCTGAGCGACCTGGCGTCCGTGCGTGGCTGGTACGACCTCAAGAACCATCACATGACACAGCTGGGGAACGACGTAAGGATCGACGCTCTGAACGGTGATCTGATCGTGCTCCTGAATGTCGATATCAGGGACCTCGACAAGGGTGATTTCATCTTCGGCGGCGACACGGCCAGTCTCCTGTTCGGGTGAGGCCTCGCGCCAAGGCGCGAAGATGTGATACGGTTCTCACGCGAGACCATGCAGACGGGGGCCCATTGCAGGCCCCCGTTTTCTTTGAGCTTTTCGGGACATCTCCGGGCGCCGTCGCCGGCGGTGTGGCACAGAAACCCGCTGGACGGGCACCGGATATCCGGGCCTGTTTCGCTGGCGCGGCGCCGGACCTGCGCCCTCCTGCCCTTTCGCGCTTGTCCCCCTGTCCGGGCCCGCGCCGGGGTCCGCCAAACCGCCCCCGAGAGGGGTACCGCCTGATTCGGGGCTCACGACCGGCCTGGCCTGCGGGCACTCACAGCGGTCGGTTTTTCGGAGCGCGACGGCAAAAGACGGCGCAAGGAGAACGCGAACCCGATGGATTGTGTCGATGCGGGCACAAACCGCGGCTTGCCGATCCGATTTCGGGGCCATTGTCATCCGCCGAACGCGCTGGCGCATTGCTGTGGCGTGCGGTTCATGATAGGTGATTGGAGCAATATTTTATGTCGGGTGGATTGTAATGGTCGAGGAAAGAAGTTTGTCGAACGAGGGCCAAGCGGACATCGAAGTTGCCAAGACCGATGGCGTGGACATCGGGCGCCGCGAAGCCTTGAGAAACATTGGCGCCCTGGCGGGTGCTGCGCCCGCAGTGGCACTCCTGCTGACCCCGTCGGCGTCCCGCGCCCTGGGCGGCGGTGGGTCGCCTTGCGACGATCCTTGTGGCTCCGGTCACGGTCCGACCCCCGGCTACAAGCCCCCGAACCCCGGCACGCCCGGCGGACAGGACACCGGCTTTCTCGGGAAGCGGCAAAGCTAGGCGTGCGCAACGTGGGCGGCCCGGCGCTTTGATGCCGTCGGGTGGCAGATATCATGCCTTCCGAAACCCTCCTGCGCCTCTGCGGTCGCCCTGTCTTGGCCGGTCCCCGATGACCGACGAGACCCAATTCGATCTTTCCGCCTGCCGCCACTGGCAGAAAAGCGCCGCCTTGGGCACGGCCTGGCTCGGGATCATCCCGGCCTGGAATGCCGTCACCGCGCTCAATCCGGCCGCCGCCGACATCTGGGATCTTCTGATCGAAACCGGTGAGGTCGGCGCTGCCGCGGCGCGCTATGCACGGGCCTGGCCGGACCGCGCAGATGTCGCGGTGAAGGACGTGACGACCTGTCTCATCGCCTGGGAAAGGCAGGGGCTGCTGCATGCGCCGGAGCCGTCGCCCGAACAACGCCAGATCGCGAACATGGCGGCGATGCCGGCGCCGCCCCCGGGGGCGGCCGGTTTTCGCCGGACGGTTTCTGTCGCAGAGGTCGCGGTGACCGTGGAGATCGCCGATCCGGCACTTGCAGATGTCATCGAAGATCTGCTGGCCGACTTTCCCGATACGGCCGCGCCGGCGGCGCGCAAGCTCCAGTCGACCGGACCGAAGGGCGGCTGGTACCTGTACCTCGACGGCGCCCCGGCGCGCCTTGCTGCCAGTTTCGTTGAAGCCCGGGGCCAGATCGTGGCCGAGCTGGTTCGTCTCGCCGCCGGCGCCGATAGCTGGCTGGCGACGGCCCATGGGGCGGTGCTGACCGGGCCTTCGGGCGCGGTGTTCCTCGCGGGGTCGACCGGTGCGGGAAAGTCGACCCTGTCCGCCGGCCTCGTCGCCCTTGGCTGGCGGTTGCTGGCGGAGGATCTCGCCGCGTTCGACGCCGAGGTGCGCGTGGCGCCGATGCCATTCGCGCTCAGCATCAAGGAGGGCGCTGTCGCGGTGCTGAGAGACGCCTTTGCGCAGCTTGCCCGGGCGCGCGCCCATCAGCTCGGACCCCGCCGCGTGCGCTACCAGGGGTTGCCCGCCCGGAGCCGGGCGACGCGCGCCGAACGCCCGCGGCTGATCGTCGATGTGGCGTACACACCGGATCTGGCCCCGGAGGATGTTGTGCTCAGCCGGCTGTCTCCGATCGAAGCCTTCGACCTGTTCATGAACGAGGAAAGCTTCATCGACTTCGCCCACGACAATGCACGCGGATTCCTCGACTTCGTTGAGCAGACTCCGGCCTATGAAATCCGTTACGGGAGCATTTCGGCGGCCGAGCGCGCCCTTCGCGAACGACTGGATTGGCACACTGATGCCGACCGGAAATGATTTCGGCCGCCGTCCACCCCGAAAGGCCGCGACCGGCGACGATGAAAGGCGCCGGCGGTCCGGCAAGGTGAATGGATTCCTAGTCGCCCGCGGCCAAGTCTGGTACACGAGATCGGCGCGCGGGCTGGCATCGGCTCAGGCCGGGGCCCGGCAACCGACATGCCGATGGGACGAGAATATCGCCTTCCGGCAACTCACTTGTCTGTATCGCGGATGACACTTATAGCGGGATCGGATTTCATACGGGTGGCATTGATATGAACAAGCAAAGCGATCTTTCAGTGTTCTCGCGGCGCGAATCCCCGGCCCAGGACGATGAATTCATCGACCTGAGGGCAATCGTCAAACTGATCTGGGGCGGCAAATGGATCATCCTGATCTGCGGGCTGTTCGGGTTGGCCATCGGCATTTTTCTGGCGTCCCAGATCGAGCCCAGGTACCGGGCAACCGCGAAGCTGCTGCTGGGCACGGACCGGGCGGATGTGCTGCGCAACGAAGGGGTCATGGTCGAAGAGTATTTCGGCTCGACCACCCTGATGACCCATATCGAGATCCTGAGCTCGACAAAGCTGATCAACCGCGTCATCGACAGTCTGAACCTCGATCAGGGGCCGGAACCCGAAGAGGCGACCGAGGCCCCCTCGGCAATCGAGGAATTCCTGACGGGTGTCGGGCTGCTCACGCCGCCCGCGCCGCAGCCATCTGCCGAAGTCGCCGCCGAACGGCACCGGCTGGGACTGGTCAAGAGCATCGAGTACGGCATGACCCTCGATGCGACACCGGACAGCCGGGTGATCTCGATCTCTTTCACCTCACCCGATCCCGACATGTCGGCCAGCATCGCGAACGAGATCGCGCAACAATACCTCGTCGACCAGCTCGAAGGCAAACTCGAGACGACCCAGAATGCCGTCGATTGGCTCTCCGACCGGGTCGAGGAGCTGAAGGTCAAGGTCGAGACCGCGGAAAAGGCCGTTGAAGCGCGCTATGCCCGTTTGTCGTCCGAGTCCGGGCAAAGCCTCGAAGCGACCCAACAGCAGATCCAGGCGCTCACCCAAACGCTGATCGAAGTGCGCCAGGACCTGGCGGCGAAGGAAGCGCAGGTCGAGCGGCTGACCCAGGCGATGGCGGAGGGACAAGACCTCGCGACGCTGACGGAGTTCCGCGAATCCCGGATCGTGAGCGATTACCGCCGGCGCGAGAGCGACATCGTGACCGAGCTGGCCGCGCAGGCCTCGACGATGCCGGAAGGGCATCCGTCGCTCGACCGCCTTCCCGGCCGGGCGCGGCTGGAGGCCGAGCTGGTCGAGGTGCGCAAGGGCATTCTGGCGGAGGCCGGGCGCATCGTGCAGGCCTTCGAGGTCGATCTCAAGGCCAAGCGCGAAGAAGAGGGCCTGCTCGTGACCGAGCTGCGCGAACTCGAGGAAAAGGCATCGCAACAGGCGCGCGACACGATCGAGATCCGCCAGCTCGAACGCGAAGCCCAGGCTTCCCAGACATTGTACGAAAACCTGCTCTCGCGGCTCCAGGAATCGACCGAGGAAGTCAGCTTGCAGGCCGCCGATGCGCGGGTCATCACCCCCGCCGAGGTCCCGCTCTGGCCGCTCGGCACCTCGGAACGGCGCACCAAGGCGGTGGCCGCGGCCCTGGGCGTGATCCTGGGTGGGATCATCGTCTTTCTGTTGGACCGGATGAACAACACCTTCCGGTCGCCGCAGCAGCTCGAGCAGATGACCGGGATGAACGTGCTGGGCGTGGTCCCGTTGGCGGGCAAGCGGCTGCGGCGTTTCGACGTGGTCACCCATCTGCGGGAAAAACCGAACTCGTCGCTGGCGGAATCGATCCGCAACCTGCGCACGTCGATCCTGTTTTCCGATGTCGACAATCCACCCCGCAAGGTGTTGTTCACCTCTTCCGTTCCCCGCGAAGGCAAGTCGACGACCGCGATCATGCTGGCGCTCACCAGCCAGCAGATGGGGAAATCGGCGATCATCGTCGACTGCGACCTGCGCATGCCGGCACTCGGCAAGACGCTCAACCTCGACAACGACGATCTTGGCCTGCTCTCGGTCATCAACGGCTCCGCTTCGCTCGAACAGGCGATCTACGTGGAACCCGATACCGGGCTTCACATCCTGATGACCAAGGCCTCCGAGCGGAACCTGAACATCAATGCGTCGGATGTGCTGGCGTCGCACCGGTTCCAGGTGTTGCTGGATTATCTCGCGAAGACCTACGATGTGGTTATCCTCGACGCACCGCCGACGCTCGTGGTCACCGACGCGCGCATCCTGTCGTCGATGGTGGACGCGGTCATCTACGCCGTGCGCTGGGACAGCACACCGCGCGATGCCGTGACGGAGGGATTGCGCGAACTTACCACGGTCGAGGCGAAAATGTCCGGTGTCGTCCTGACGATGGTCAACGAGTCCAAGGCGTCGAAATACACCTATGACGGCTACAGCTACTACAGGGGCCGCTACCGCGACTACTACGAGAGCTGATGAGAGACAGACCGATACCCAGATGTGGCATGGCCGATGTTCCGCCTGTTCGGAGGTAGACGCCGCCACGGCAAGGCGGTTGTTCCGGTGCCTCGGCCGGCGGCCGAAGACAGGCTCTACGTCGTCGGCGATGTCCATGGACGCATCGACCTGCTTGAGGCGATGTTCCGCAGGATCCTGGCGGATTTCGCGTTTCGCGTCGGCGACGGCCGCAAACCGAAAGTGGTTCTGCTCGGCGATGTCATCGACCGGGGCGACCATTCGCGTCAGGTGGTCGAGCGGCTCAGAACCGTCGTCGGCATGGGGCCGATGGGCGAAGTGACCGTGCTCAAGGGCAACCATGAAGCGGCCCTTCTGCAGTTTGTGAGCGCGCCCGAGCAGGGGGCCGACTGGCTCCGGTTCGGCGGCATGCAGACGCTCGCGAGCTACGGCGTGTCGATCCCCGGCGGACTCCTCGACGACAGGGCCCACCGCGACCTCGCGGCGCAGCTGCGCGCGTCGATGGGCGACCACCTGGCGTTCCTTGGGCAACTGCCGCTGACCTACCGCTCCGGCGAGGTTCTGTGCGTGCACGCCGGCGTCGACCCCGCGAACCCCGACGGCCTCGACGAGGACACCCTGTTGTGGGGCCGGGCCCGGTTTCCCGAGACCGGTCCCGTCGAAGGCCTGAGGGTGGTGCATGGCCATTACGATGCGGCCGAGCCCGTCATCTCGGAAGGGCGCATCTGCGTCGATACCGGGGCCTATTACTCCGGGCGGCTGACGGCGGTGCGCCTCGACGACGAGACGGGGGTTATCGTCGCCACGACCTGAGACCGCGGCGGGCGTGCACCATGGTGCCTACTCGAGCAGGATCGCGCGGAAGTCGTTCACGTTGGTGAGGGTCGGGCCGGTGATGATGCGGTCATCGAGCGCCTCGAAATAGCGGTGGGCGTCATGCGCCTTCAGGCTGGCGCGCGACGAGAGCCCGAGCGCCCGACCGCGTTCGAGCGTGTCGGGGCCGATCATCGCGCCGGCGGCCCCCTCCCCGCCCTCGCTGCCGTCGGTATCACCGGAAATCGCGTAGACCCCGGGCTCGCCGTCGAGCGCGATGGCGAGCGCGAGCAGAAACTCGGCGTTGCGCCCGCCCCGCCCCGCGCCACTGCCGGATACGGTGGTTTCGCCGCCCGAGATCAGCACACAATGCGGCTCGAACGGCTGGTTGTGGGTCATCACCTGGCGCGCGATCCCGGCCATCACGGTGGCCACATCGCGGGCCTCGCCCTCGATCGAATTGCCCAGAATATGGGCCTCGTACCCCTCGGCCCGCGCCACCCGCGCCGCCGCTTCCAGAGCCGCCTGGGGGTGGGCGATGAACCGGGTCTGGTTGCCGGCAAGGCGGGGATCGTCCGGCTTCACGCTTTCGAGCTCACCCGCCTCCAGGGCCGCGCGCACATGGGCCGGCAGGTCGATCCCGTAGCGATCGACGATCTCCAGCGCGTCGGCGCAGGTCGTCGGATCGCCCGCGGTGGGGCCCGAGGCGATGTTCGCGGGGTCGTTGCCGGGCACGTCGGAGATCAGCAACGTGTAGACCTTGGCCGGATGGCAGGCGGCAGCGAGGCGCCCGCCCTTGACCGCGGAGATGTGGCGCCGCAGGCAGTTCATGTCGTTGATGGTCACGCCGATCTTGATGAGCTGGCGGATAATGTCCTGGGCTTCTTCCAGCGTCACCCCCGGTGCCGGCAGGGCCAGCAGCGACGAGCCGCCGCCGGAAATCATGCACACCACGGTATCCTCCGCGGTGAGCCCCTCGGCGAGTGCCAGCATCCGCCGCGCCGCGTCGCGTCCGGCCTCGTCCGGCACCGGGTGGGCGGCTTCGACGATCTCGATCCCCTCGCAGGGCACCGCATGGCCGTACCGGGTGACGACGAGACCTTCGAGCGGCCGGCCGTAGTGTTTCTCTGCCGCGCGCGCCATCGCCGCCGAAGCCTTGCCGGCCCCGAGCACGACAAGCCGCCCCTTGGCCGGAACCGGTGGCAGGAACAGCGGCATGTTGGTTTGCGGCTGAGCGGCGGAGACCGCCGCATCGAACATGCGCCGCAGGAGTTTCTCGGACGAGGTCATGGGCGCAGGCTACTCCGTGGTTGGGCGGCAGTTCCGGTGCCGACATGTCTGCATGTTAGCGCCAAACCGGGCGTGAGTCCGGGAAAACCTGTGTCGGCCGCGACCGAGCAGGTTTCGGTTTCCGAAAGCCGGCATTCGGCTCCGAGGGCGCTCGCAAGGCGCCCTTGCCGGCCGGCACCGGTGCGGGCAGGACGATGCTGCGTCGGTCGCCGGCGCGGTGCGGTCGCGCCACAACCGCAGCGCCAGCTCGGCGGCGGCTGGCGCGGTGGCGAGCGGCAGGGGTTGATCGCAGGGCGAGAATCGGCGAGGTCAGGATTAGCTGATAAAAACAATCAGATTAGGATCATCGCATGCACGTCACGACCGGCACCTTTGCCACGGCCAATGGACCGAAATACCTTCAGCAGATGTGCAAGCATTTCGCCCATGAGCGCAGCGTCGAGTACACCGAGACCGAAGGCAGCGTGCGCTTTCCCATGGGCACGGCCCATCTGACGGCCGATGACGCCGGGATCACGGTCCGGTTCGAGCTCGAAAACGACGATGCTTTCGAGGCCGCACAACATGTGATCGACAGTCACCTCGAACGCTTCGCCTTCCGCGAGAGCTTCACCGGCATGGACTGGGACTGGGCACCGCCGCCCTCGCCCCGGTCGATGATCCACGCCGCCAAGACCTTGCTCAAGGCGCGCGCGCCGGGGCTTGTCGACCTGCTGCGCAAGGCAAAGAGCCGGCTGAGCTAGGCCGTCGGACCCAGGCCGCACGGGCTCAACGGCCGGTCGTCGGAGCCTGCGCCGATCCCGGGCGGCGAGGCACCCCAACCGGTTGCCGGCCCGTCACCACGGCACGACGCGCCCGTCGTCGAGGTAGATCCGCTCGGTGCAGCGCGCGGCGATCTTGTCGTCGTGGGTCGAAATCAGAAAGGTCGTGTGGTCCTCGCCATTGATTTCGGCAAGCAGCTGCATCACCTGTTCGGCCGACTCGCGGTCGAGGTTGCCCGTCGGCTCGTCGGCCAGCACCAGATCCGGCGTGTTCATCAGCGCACGGGCAATGGCGACCCGCTGTTTCTGCCCGCCCGACAGCGCGGTGGCGCGACTGTCGGCGCGGTCTTCCAACCCGACGCGCGCGAGCAGCTCGGCGGCGCGCCGGCGCGCCCGGGCGGTCTCGCGCCCCGCGCGCACCGCCGCCGGGAACATCACGTTTTCGAGCGCGGTGAGATCGGGGAGCAGGTGGTGGAACTGGAAAACGAACCCGATGTGGCGATTTCGAAACTCGGTGATCTCGCGTTCGCTCGCCCGCAGCAGATCCTGCCCCAACATGCTGTATTGCCCTGCCGAGGGCTGCATCAGCGTCCCGAGGATCGACAGAAAGGTGGATTTGCCGGACCCCGATCGCCCTTGCAGGGCCGCGAGGAGGCCGCGCGAGAGCGTGAGGTCGATGCCCTTCAGAACTTCCTGCGCCGCATCGCCGGAACCGTAGATCTTGGTGATCCCGTTCACCGTCAGCAGGGCCTCGTGCCGGCTCATTGCGAGATCACCCGCACCGGATCGACCTTGGCCGCCGCCCGCGCGGGCAGCACCGACGCGATGAGCGCGCCGGCGACGGTGAGCGCGATGGCCAGCCCGAACCCGCCCTGACCGACATCGATCGGGAAGCCGCCCGCCTCGATCTCGCCCGGCGGGGGAAAGGGCGAAAGCGCCAGCCAGGCGAGCCCGGCGCCAGCCAATCCGCCGACCAGACCGATCAGACCGCCCTGGGCCATGAAGACCATGACGACGAACCCCTTCGACGCCCCCATCGCGCGCATGATGCCGATCTCGGACCGCCGCCGATAGGTCGAGAGCAACAGCGCGCTGGCGACGCCGATAACGATGGTGAGCAGGGCAAAGCCCTTGATGATGTCGCCGGAGCGGGCCTGGGCATCGAGCCCCGAGAGCAGCTGCTGGTTGGTCTCGGTCCAGGGCACGGTGTCGAGCCCGGTGGCACTGGCGGCATCGGCGGCGAAGGCGGGGGCGGCCCAGAGATCGTCGAGGCGCAGGGCGATCTGCGTGACACCCTGGCGCATGCCGAACATCCCGCGGGCGGTCTTGATGTTCACGTAGGCGGTGCCCTCGTCGAGACGGTCGAAGCCGAAGTCGAACACCCCGGCGATCGACAGCGTCATGTCCACCCCCTGATCCGACCGCACCCGCAGCCCCTGCCCGGCGCCCACACCCAGATCCGCGGCCAGCTTGTGACCGATCAGAACCGACCCGATGGGAAGATCCGCAGCCCCGGCAACCAGGTTGGAGGCAATGTCGGCCACCGCCGAGACCTTGTCGGGCTCGACGCCGACCAGGCTCACGGGCTTCACCACCGAGCCCCGGGTGACGAAGCCGTTGCCGACGATCTGGGGCGAGACGGCGGCGAGCCCGGGAAGCTGCCCGAGGGTCGCCGTTACCTCGGTGATGTTGCGCAACATCGCGGCACGACCGGTGGTGTTCTCGGAGGCGACCAGGGCACCCTCGGCGGCGCCGTAGAGCCGGGCCGGCGCGATATCGGGCTGGGTGACGGTCACATGGGGCACATCGCCGACCGTCTGATCGACGAGGTAGACCGCGAGCCCGCCGATCAGCGCACTCATGAAGACGAAGACGAACACCCCCACCGCGACGCCGAGCACCAGCAGCCCGGTCTGCACCAGGTTCGAGGTCAGGTAGCGCCAGCCGATCTTGATCCGGTAGAGCATCGCCCGTCCTCACCGACCGGGCCCGGCGCGCACCAGCGCCCCGGGGGCAATGCCCTGGGGTGTGGTGATGAGCCGGTCGCCCGCGGTGAGCCCGGCGGTAACCACCAGGCGCTCGGCGGGCCAGCGGCGCACCGTCACCGGGACCTTGCGCGCGATACCGGCGCTGTCGAGCAGCACGTAGGGCGCGCCGTCGAGATCGCGGATCGCCGTGCGGGGCGCCGTGACGACCTCGTCGAAGGTCTCGACCACGATGTTGACCGACATCGTGAGCCCGCGCGGCAAGGTGAGCGGCGGCGGGGTATCGAAACTCAACCGGAGGGTCCGCCCGCCGGTGTCGGGATCGACGATCGGCGCGACGAAGGTCACCGTGGCCGGCATCGCCTCCTGACTGCCGGCCGGCGCGACCCGGGCGGTCAGCCCGGAGGTAATCCGCGCGCCGTAGACTTCGTCGACATCGGTCTCGACCAGGGGGGCGGAGAGATCGCCCACCGTGAACAAGACCGAGGTCGTGCCGACGACCTGGCCGAGTTCGGTATCGGCCTTGAGCACGGTGCCGGAAATCGGCGAGGTGATCTCGTAAAGCGCGAGTTGGCGTTGGGCCTGGTCGAGGGCGGCGGTCAATTGGCGGACCCGCGCCGCGGCGGCCTCGGCGGTGTACTTGGCGCTGTCGCGGGTCTGGGCCGAGACCGTTCCGGCAAGCGCGGTTGCGCGGTTGTAGGTCGCGTCCGCCGCTTCGGCCTCGATCCGCGCCGATTCCAGCAGAGCCTCGGCCTGATCCAGCGCGGCGCGCGCGATGGTGTCGTCGAGCCGGGCCAGCACCTGGCCCGCCGCGACCGTGTCGCCCGTCCTGGCCATCACCTCTCTCACCTGCCCCGCCACCGGCGCCCCGAGGTGGACCTCGTCGTCGGGCACGATCTGCCCGTTGACGGCGAGGATCTCGCGCGCCGGCCCTGGCGTCACCACTTCGACCGCCACGGCCACGGGCCTGGGTTCCCAGGGGCGCGCCCACCAGGCGTAGCCGAAGGCCGACCCGGCCAGGGCGATGAGAAGCACCAACCGGCGGAAGAAACGCTTTCGGGATCCTGGCATGAGGTGTGGTCGCTTTCTTTGCGGGACCGGGCCTGATCGACCCCGCCCTCTGTCTCATCCGAGACGGGCCGGGTGTGAAGTCACATTTGGGCCATGAGCGCATAGGTCGCGGCCCCTGGGCATGGGCCGGCCCCCGGCGCGCCTTGCAGGGGGCCGGGCGCCCGAGGGAGCGCATCGCTGCCCTCCGCCCGGGGACATATCGCTGCCTGCGGCACGGCGATCATGAGGCCGTGGCCACGCCCTTCATGCCGGGGTGAAACTGGCAATGGTACGGGTGGCTGCCGGCCGGGATGGTCACCTCGGCGCTCTGCCCGGGGTCGATCCGGCCGGTGTCGAAGGCGCCGTCGTCGGCGGTTGCGGTATGCGGCGCGCTGTCGGCGTTGACGAAGATGACGGTATCGCCGGGCTTCACCTGGAACGAGGCCGGGGTGAAAGCGAAGCCCTCAATCGCGACCTGATAGGTGGCCGCCCGGGCTGTCCCGGCGAGGAGCGGAACAACAAGGGTCGAGGCGAAAAAGGTCCGTCGGTTCATTCGAGACATCGGGTTTCCTCTGGTCGCGGCGTCGGCAGGGTGTTCTGCCTCCGCCCGGGTTGTTACTGGGTGGCAGGCACCCGCTTTTCTGGCGGATGCCGGTGGAACTGGTTGGCGGCCGCAAAGGGCCCGTTCACCGCGCGCCTGCGCATGGCCCACAGGAACCGAGGCGCGTGGCTGCAACGATTTCCGTGCGACGGTTTGCCGGCCAACGACTTGGCCGGTCGCGGTGATGGGGTCCGCGAAGACCGCGGGAACCAACCGGCGGGGCGCGGTCCCAGGCGATATGATAGACCGTGAGGGTCAGGAGACCGCCGGCAAGAACAAGCGCATGGGCCGTCGCGATTGTTCCGAACACCAGGTCGCTGCCGAGCGCGAGGGCGAAAGCGATGCTCCACGTCCCGGCGAGACCCTGCATCAGCCGATGCGGCCCGGCCTGGGCCAGAGGGCGCATCGGTTTGCGGGCGCCGGTCTTCACCGCACCGCCGGGTCTTTGGTGTCAAACCTGTTCATCTTTGCCTCCTCCATCTCTCAGGATACGGCCACGGCAAGGGTTGGATCACATTTCGCGACCTGCGCCTTCCGCCCTCGCGGACGCCCGATCCGCGCCTATCCGGGAGACCCAAAAAGCCCGCCCGTTAGGGCCGCGCCCTGCCGCGCGTCTCTCCGGCGCGGCGCGCGGCCCGGCGGACGCCGCGCAACGGGCTCGCGCGACGGGACCAGACGCGTTTCCATCCATCCGTGCCCGACCGCCGTAGTAGCAACAACGATGATTGCTTCGGAGCCCCTGCCATGCCGACGGATACTGGCGAAACCGGCCATCTGGCCCGCTATGCGGGTTTTGCCGCCATCGTCGCCGCGTCGGGCATTCCGCTCTACATCCACCTGCCGGCGTTCCTCGCGTCGCGTTACGGTATCGCGTTGGAGACGCTTGGCGGTATCCTGCTGCTGTTGCGGCTGGTCGACTTTGTCCAGGACCCGGGGCTCGGTTGGCTTCTGGCGCGTCTGCGGCGGTACCGGGGGGCGATGGTGCTGCTTGCCGGTGCCCTGCTCGGCGGCGGCATGGTCGGGCTCTTCGCCGTTTCCGCCCCTTTGGCGCCGATGCGCTGGGTCATTGCCTGCCTCATCCTGACCTTCACCGGGTTTTCGATGCTGTCGATCGTGCTCTACTCCGACGGCGTCCAGCGCGGGACGGCTTTCGGGCATATCCGGGTTGCCACCTGGCGCGAGGCCGGCGCCCTGACCGGGATCACCGCCGCCTGTCTTCTGCCCTTCAGCCTGCCCGGCGACGGATACCGCGGCTTCGCCGTCGTTTTCGCCGCGGGGCTGGGTGCGGCGCTGTGGGGGATGCGCGGGCGATGGATGGCCGTTGCGCCCCGATCGGCACCGCTCGGCGCATTGTTGCGCGACCCGATGGTGCGGCGGTTCCTGTTGCTGGCCTTCTTCAACGCCGCGCCGGTCGCGGTCACATCGACCCTGTTCGTGTTCTTCGTCGATGCGCGGCTCGACATGGCCGGGCAGACGGGGCTGTTTCTGGTGCTGTTCTTTCTGGCCGCGGCGGCCTCGACGCCGATATGGCGGGGTCTCGCCAGGCGCGTTGGGCCGCGCCAGGCGCTGGCGACCGGCATGACCCTTGCGATTGCGAGCTTTGTCTGGGCGTTCACGCTGCAATCGGGTGACGGTGTCGCTTTCGCCCTCATCTGCCTGGCCTCGGGCGCCGCACTCGGCGCGGACATGCTGCTGCTCCCGGCGATGTTCTCGAGCCATCAGGCGCGCAGTGGCGGCGACCAGGCGCTGGCCTTCGGCTTTTGGAATTTCGTCGGCAAGGCCACCCTGGCGATCTCGGCCGGGGTGGTTCTGCCGGCGCTGGCCTGGGCCGGGTTCGACCCCTCCGGCCCGCACGATCCGGCGGCCCTGGGGGCGCTGTCGGTGCTCTACGCGCTGGTGCCCTGCGGCCTGAAGGCCGGCGCGCTCGCGATCCTTGTGCTGGTGTTCCGCGAGAGCGAAACCGGGGCCGAAGCGATCCAATGAGGCCGGCGCCCCGTACCTGAGACAATGACCGGGGAGACGACCATGTCCAGAACCACGATCTATTATGATGGCGATTGCCCGCTGTGCCGGGCCGAGATCGCCTATTACCAACGCAAGGACACCGCCGGATCCCTGCATCTGGTGAATGTGGCCGCACCCGGGTCGGCGCTGCCGGCCGGGACGGAGCGCGCCACGGCGCTCGCACGGTTCCACGTCGCCGCGCCGGACGGCGACATCGTCTCCGGTGCGGCGGCTTTCGTCGAAGTCTGGCGCCGGCTCCCCGGATGGCGCCGGCTTGCGCGCCTCGCACGCCTCCCGGGCGTGATCCCGGCGTTGGAAGCTGCCTACCGGCTGTTTCTTCCGCTGCGCCCACTTCTGGTGCGGGCGTTCGTCGCGCTGAACCGGCCGGGGCGGGCGCGATGAAATCGATACGGATCGGTATGGTCGCCGCCGGGTGCGGTGCCCTGTTTTCGGCGTCGGTCGTATTTGCAGAGGGTGTGATGATCGAAGATTTCAAGGCCGGCCCGTCGCCGGGCTGGAGCTTTTTCACCGATCAGGTGATGGGCGGCGTGTCGACCGGGCAGGCCGGCATCGAGAGCGCCGGCGGCGAGACCTTCCTGCGCCTGCGCGGCCGGGTCAGCACGGCGAACAACGGCGGGTTCATCCAGGCCCGTCTGACGCTGTCGGAGCCGGTGCCGGAGACGGCGCGCGGGATCGAGCTGGCGGTCCGGGGCAACCGGCAAGGCTACTACCTTCACCTGCGCACCCGCGGCACGGTCCTGCCTTGGCAATTCTATCAGGCGCCGTTCGAAGTGACCGACCGTTGGACCGTCGTTCAAATTCCGTTTACGGCGTTCGAGGCCCGGGGGCGGGGATTGCGCACATCGATCGCGCCGGAAGCGATCCGGAGCCTCGCGCTGGTGGCCTACGGGCGCGACCACGACGCCGATGTTTCGGTGGCGCGGATCGGGTTTTTCTGACGCAGGCGCCGGTCACGTCGCGGGGCGATCGTGCCGCCGGCACGGCGCCGGCTCACCACGGCACGGGCTTGCCGGACCAATCGAAGAAACCGCCGGTATCGGCCGGAGACAACCCGTCGACCACAGCGAGCAGGTTCTCGGCCGCGGTTTCGGCCGAAACCTTCCGGTGGGCCGGGTAGCCTTGCGTGAACGCCGTATCGACCGTGCCCGGATGCAGCGCGACGACAATGGCCTGTCTGCGGCTGCGCGCGATCTCGATGGCAGCGGTATGCACGATCTGGTTCGCCGCCGCCTTGGCCGCGCGGTAGGAATACCAGCCGCCGAGCCGGTTGTCGCCGATCGAACCCACCCGCGCCGTCAGCACCGCGAACACCGACCGGCCGCCGCGCGGGAGGAGCCGGGTGGCGTGGCGCAACACGAGCGCCGGCCCGATCGCGTTGACGGCCATGACCTCGGCCATTGCCGTATCGGCGACCGCGCTCAGCGATTTTTCCGGGGTATTGCCGGCCGGGGCCAGGATACCGGCCGTCACCAGCACCAGATCGAACGGCCCGTCGAGCCGCGACAGGATGCGATCGACCGAGGATCGGGAGGCGATGTCCAGCCCGTCGCGCGACCGCGAGAGCCCGGTCACATCGACACCGCGTGCCGACAGGGTGGCCACCATCGCGGCGCCAATCCCGCCCGATGCCCCGACAACCAATGCGCGTGTCATGTTCCCTTCACCCCCTGTTGCCCGCGCGGCCTCTGCGCCCCCCATGCCTTGTGGCGCGCCGCTGACCGGATGCAAGACATTTGCTGCCATCGGTGGCGGGCCCTGCCCGGCTGTCAGCGCTCGTTCAGCATCCGTTCGATGGCGGCAAGCCGCGCGATCACGTCGTCGCGATAGCTGTCGGTGCGTTCGTCGGCTTCGGCGTGGTGGGCATCCTGCATCGAGTTGACCACCAATCCGACGACGAGGTTCACCACCACGAAGGTCGTGACCAGGATGAAGGGCACGAAGAACAGCCAGGCATAGGGATAGGTTTCCATGACCGGGCGGACGATGCCCATCGACCAGCTTTCCAGCGTCATGATCTGGAACAGCGAATAGGCCGAGGCGCCGAGGGTGCCGAACCAGTCGGGAAAGGTTGCGCCGAACAGTTTCGTCGCCATGACCGAGGCGATGTAGAACACCACTCCCATCAGCAGAAACACCGATCCCATGCCCGGCAAGGCATTGATCAGCCCCTCGACTACCCGGCGCAGCGTGGGCGCGACGGAGATGACGCGAAACAGCCGCAGGATCCGCAGCGCCCGCAGGACCGACAGCCCCTGGGCTGCGGGAACCAGGGCGATGGCGACAATCGCGAAATCGAAAACGTTCCAGCCGTCGCGGAAGAACTGCCAGCGCAACACGTAGATTTTCGCGGTGAGTTCGAACACGAAGATGGCCAGGCACATCGTGTCGAGCGCCAGGATGACCGGGCCGAACCGCGCCATCGCCGTGTCGGAGGTTTCTATCCCCAGAACGACGGCGTTGAACAGGATGACGGTCAGGATGAAGGCGCGGAAGTGCCGGAGCTCGATCAGTCTGGTCAGTCGTTGGTGAATTGGCACGGCCTTTGCCCCCGGTGCAGTCCCTGGTCCGGGCTGCATATGGGCGCAGGCCGCGCCCGCGTCCAGCCCATGGGGACCCTGTCACGCATCGTCTTTTTCGGTGCGGTGAAGGTCGCGGCGCTCAGGGCCCCTGGCATCGGGCCGGCCGCGAACCGGCTGCACAGATCGTGCAGCCCAGCGGGGTCGCGCGGCCGCGCCTCAGAAATCGAACAGCTCACCGAGGAACGATTCTGCGCGCCGTTTGCGCGGCCGACGGTCCCGGTCGTCACGGTCCCGGTCGTCACGGTCGCGGTCGTCGCGGCCGCGATCCATCCGCGGTGCGGGTCCCGCCGACTGGTCGATGATCTTCTCGAGTTCGCCCCGGTCGAGCCAGACGCCGCGGCATGTCGGGCAGTAGTCGATCTCGACCCCTTTGCGCTCGGCAATCACCAGAACCTCTCCGTCGATCGGGCATTTCATAAGTATCTTCCTTTCAGATCCGTTGGCGGCGACCGGCCCGCCCGGGCTGCGCCATTTCGGCGCCGGCAGTTACAGAACAGCCATCGGTGACATGGCCGGCCAACGCGATGGCAGGGGTGGGTTGGCGTATCGCACCCGCTCTGCCTGTGTTTGACAGACCATATCTGGGCCCGGATGTTGGATCCGAAAGAGCTATTGTCTGTTCCATTCGATAGGAATTTCCTATCTATACCTGGCCCGCCCCTCGCCGGTTCATTCCATCGTGACCAGCCCCTTGAACCGCTCCTCCGCGACCATCCGTATGACCTCGGCAATGCGTTCGATGACCGCTCCATGCGCCGAGCGCCGGCGCCAGGCCAACCCGACCGAACGGGTGAACCTGTCGCGGCGGAACGACAGCACGGCCACATCGCCGGTTTCGCTTGAAACCTCGGACCGGACGTAGAGTGCTGGCAGGAAACTCACCCCCATATCGAGCGCAGTCATCTGCCGGAGCGCATCGAGGCTGGTGCCCTCGTAATCCTGGCGCAGGGTGGCGCCAAGCTCTTCGCACAGGGCGACGGTCTGGTCGTGCAACAGGTAGCTGCTCGACATCGCCAGGATGTCGAGCCCGGCGAGGTCGCCGTCGCGCACCTCCGCCTTGCCGGCAAGCGGATGGTCCTGGGCCACGGCCAGTTTCAGCGGTTCGCGAAACAGGCGCCGGACCACGACATCGGCCGACCGGACCGGCAGTTGGGTCAGGATCAGGTCATGGCGCCCCTCCTGCAATTCCTCCTGCAAGGCGACCGCCGCGGCATCCCGCACGATCACCTTGAGCGACGGATAGGCCCGGTGCAGCCGCCGCATCACGTAAGGCAGGAAGTAAGGACCGAGCGTCGGGGTGGACCCGAGCCGGATCGTGCCGCTGACCCCGTCGCGGGCATCCTGTGCCAGGGCCTTCAACACCGCGGTCTCCTCGAGCACCTTGCGGGCCTGGGCCAGCACCTCGCGCCCCCCCGGGGTCAGGACCGCGCCGCGTTGTCCCCGCTCCACCAGGTCGAGGCGCAGCGCGGCCTCCAGCCCGACGATCTGCTGGCTGAGCGAGGGCTGGCTCACACCGACGCGTTCGGCGGCCTTGCGGTAGTGGTGGGTCTCGGCCAGCGCCACGAAATAGGTCAATTGCTTCAGGGTGAGGTCGTTCGCCATCGTGGCTCCTTTCTCCGTCCCGGTCGAACCGCAATATAGGTCATTCCGATCCGTTTTTCTGGTTCCATAGGATTTTCCCGGGCCGATCCGGTCGCATATCGTAGCTGTCGGATGGCACCGTATCCGGCCCCATCACCAAGGAGTTCGACATGCCAAACAGAGACGTATCCACCGGATCCCTCATCGCCCGGCTGAAGGCCCTGGTCCGTCGCCACCGCGAGCTCGACGACAGGATCGACAGCGAACAGACCCGTCGCTGGCCCGACACGCAAGGTCTCAAGCAGCTCAAACTGGAACGGCTGGAACTGCGCGATGCGATCCGCCAGGTCAGCTCGACGCTGTCGGGCGCGGGCCTGAAACCGCCCCACCTCAACTGACGGGTCGGAAAGGACAGACCATGTACTACGTCTATTTCGCGATCCTGTCGGCACGTCTGTTTCACAGCTCCGACCTTGCCGGGCTGCGCGAGGCGCTGGCGGAGCCTTGTGAAAACGGCGCCGCACGGGCTTCACGCCCGTAACCCATCGAAGCGGCCACATGCGCCGCTTGCCGCGCGGTGTTTGCCCCGGCGCCCGGGAGGCCGAGGCCGGTCTGCCCGGGCGCCACGCCACGCGGCGCGCGGCTTGGAACCGAAGGTCGGCGCCTGCCCGTCCTTGCGGTCGCCTGATCGCAAGGACGGGCCACGGCCGCCCCCCGGATCCGACCCCGACGGTCTCATTCCTTCGGCCTGCGCGGGTCTCCGGCGCCGTCGCCGCGCCACAGCGGCAGGCCGGACGATACCGCGGCGCGTGCGATCATGTGCGAGGCGATGGGCGCCGTGAGCAGCAGGAACAGGATGATGAGCACCGCACGGACACTGGTGCTCCAGTCGCCGAAATGCACCGCCGCGGCCGTCACCACGAGACCGCAGGACAGGGTACCGATCTTGGTCGAGGCATGCATCCGGATCAGGATGTCGGGCATCCGCACCAGGCCGACGGCGCCGAGGACCCCGAAGATGCCCCCGAGCAGGATGAGAAGGCCGGCAATCACGTCGCTCATGAGGTCTCCTTTTCGCAGCTCTTGTGTGCGCGTTCGGCAAACCGGGCCAGCGCGGCGGTTGCCAGAAACCCGACGAGGGCGAGGGCGAGCGCCACATCGAGAAAGGCCGGTTCATCGAACCGCACCGCGGCCAGCCCGCAGAAGGCCACGATGGAGACCGTCATCATGTCGAGCGCGACGACCCTGTCGGGCAGGCTCGGCCCGATCAGCAGGCGCAGCAGCGACAGCGCCGCGGTGATGAGGATGAGGCCGGTGCCGATATCGACAGCCAGGGTCAGGAACGGGCTCATGGCTTGCCCTCCACGGCGGCGATCACCCAGGCTTCCATCCCCGACTTGAGGGATCGGCACAGCGCCTCGGGGTCGTCCGCGAACATCGCGTGGACCTTGAGCGTGGCGCGGTCGTCGCTCACGTCGAGGCTCAGCGTGCCCGGTGTCAGCGAGACGAGATTGGTGAACAAGAGGATGCCCGCATCGCTCTTGACGTCGAGCGGCACGTCGATGATCGCCGGCCGGGCCCGGTGGCGCGGGGTCACCACGTCCCACGCCACCGCGATCGACGAGATCACGAGTTCGTAGAGGAACAGCACGATGAGCCGGATCCAGGCGAAGACGCGCGCGTGATAGGCGGTGGCCCCGGTCAGGGGCTGGACGATCCAGAGCGCGCCGAACCCGACCACAAAGCCGGTGAGGAACGACGCGAGCGTGAACCCGCCGGCAAGGGCCATCCAGACGATGGCGAGAAGAAGGTTGGTCGACAGCAGGTTCATTCGGTCTCTCCAAGCACCGCCGCGACATAGGCGGTCGGGTCGAGCAGTTGCGCCGCTGCGGTTTCGGCGAAGCCGACGAAGGCCTCGGGGGCGAGCCCGATCGCCACGGTGATCGCCGCGAGGGTGGCGATCGGCCAGATCAGGGCGCGGCGTTCGCCCGGCGCAAGGCTGCCAAGCGTCGGGGCGCGCCCGTCGGGATGCGGGCGCCAGAAGGCCGCCGCCCAGATCTTGGTCATCGAGTAGATCGTCATCAGCCCAACGGCGAGGGCCGCACCGGCGACGATCCAGGCCTCGACCTCGAGGGCGGCCTTCACGATCAGGAATTTCGCCCAGAAGCCCGAGAGCGGCGGGAACCCGGCGAGCGAAAAGGCAGGCACGACGAACAGCACGGACAGCAGAGGGGCGGTAGCGTAGAGACCGCCGATGCGGGCCAGTTCGGTGCTGCCCGCGATCCGGCTGGCGACGCCGGCGATCAGGAACAGGTTGGCCTTCACCACGATGTGGTGGATCAGGTAGAACACCGCGCCCATCAGGGCCAGGGGCGTCATCAGCGCGAGGCCGAGCACCATGTAGCCGATCTGGCTGACGATGTGGAACGACAGGATCTTGCGAAAATCGCTTTGCGCCGCGGCCCCCAGCACGCCGACCACCATGGTCAGCACGGCGACCCAGAGAAGGACGGTGTGGGTAAAGCCGGTGTCGTGCTCGAAGACCAGGGTGAACATGCGGATCAGGGCATAGACCCCGACCTTGGTCAGCAGCCCTGCGAAGACCGCCGAGACCGCGAAATGCGGCGTGTGGTAGGAGGCGGGCAGCCAGAAGAACAGCGGAAACAGCGCCGCCTTGACCCCGAAGGCGACCATGAAGGCCATCGCCACGACGGTCAGGAGCCCCTGGTCGGCGGCGTCGACGGCGGTGGCGAGGTCGGCGAGATTGAGGGTGCCGGTCATGCCGTAGAGAAGCCCGATCCCGGTGAGAAACAGGATCGTCGAGACCAGGTTGAGGGCGATGTATTTGACCCCGCCGTCGATTGCTTCGCGCCCGCCCTTGAGCACGAGCAGACCGAAGGACGCGATCAGCATCACCTCGAACCAGACGTAGAGGTTGAACAGATCGCCGGTGAGAAAGGCGCCGACGACACCGGCCATCAACACGTTGAACAGCGCGTGATACCCGGCGCGCTCGGCCGCCGCGTCGATGTCGGCAAGCGCGTAGACCGCGACCGCGAGCGCGACGACCGCGGTGATGAGCACCATCGCGGCGGCGAGGGGGTCGGCGACCAGGGTGATGCCGAAGGGTGCGGGCCAGCCGCCCATCTGCCCGGCGATCACGCCGGCCGCCAGCACCTGTGCCGTCAGCAGCACCGCGGCGACGAGCAGGGCCGCCGACCCCGCGACCGAGATCCAGCGCCCGGCCCGTCCGCGGCGGAACAAAAAAGCCAGGATGGCGGTCGCGAAGGGGATCGCCAGGGGAAGGGACAGGATCCAGCTCATCACGACCCCGACGCGGGGTTGACCGGGGGCTCGGCCGCGCGCATCTCATCGGCCTCGATCGTGCCGAGCGTGGTCCAGGCGCGCCAGACAAGGGTGATCGCAAAGGCGAAGAGCCCGAACCCGATCACGATCGCCGTCAGCACCAGCGCCTGCGGCAGGGCATTGGCAACGGGGCCGACCGGCGCAGAGGCCCCTGCGGGGATCAGCGGCGGCGTGCCTTCGGTCATCCGCCCGGCGGCAAAGATCGCCAGGTTCGCGGCATTCGAGATCAGCACCAGCCCGAAGATGAACCGCAGCATATGCCCCGAGAGCATCAGATAGACCGCGGCCGCGACCAGCGCGCCGATGGTGATGGCCAGGAGCGCTTCCATCAGGTTTCTTCCTCCAGGGCAAAGACGAGCGCCAGGATCGCGCCGAAGACCGCGAGATAGACGCCGATGTCGAAGACCAGAACGGTCGACAGCGGCAGGCCTTTGCTCTCCTCCGTCGCGCCGAGGAACAGCCATTGCCCGGTGAAGAAGGCATCACCGAACAGGGCCGCCGCGAGGCCGGCCAGAAGTGCCACCCCGAGGCCGGCGACGGCCAGGGTTTCGGGTGGCAGGCGCAGCGCGGCGCGGGCGTCTTCGGTGCCGCAGGCGATGGCGTAGAGCACGAAGCCCGCCGCCCCGATCAGCCCGCCGATGAAGCCGCCGCCCGGCTCGTTGTGGCCGCGCAGGAGCATGTAGACCGAGAACACCAGCAGCAGGCCGACGAGATAGCGCGCGCCGGCACGCAGGATGATCGAGTTCATGCCCGCGTCCCCCGCTTCTGGCGCAGCAGCGCCACCGCCGACAGGGCCGCGACCACGACGACGGCGACCTCGCCGTAAGTGTCGAGGGCGCGAAAGTCGACAAGGATCACGTTGACGATGTTGCGCCCATGGGCCTCGGGCCAGCTCGCGGCTTCGAAATAATCGCTCAGGCGCAGGTCGAGCGGCGCCGACAGCACCGCCAGCAACATCAGGCTGACGAGAGCCCCGACCGACAGCGCGATCACCGCGTGGCCGGGGCGCAAGCGGTTGCCTGCCGCCGTGAGCTTGGGCAGGCGCAGCATCACCACCGACACGAGCACCACGATCAGCACCTCGACCATCAGCTGGGTGATCGCCACATCAGGGGCGCCGAAGAAGATGAAGACCAGCGCGGTGCCGATCCCGACCACGCCCAGCGCCGCCACCGCGGCCATCCGCGAGGTGGTCACCACCGCCTGCGCCGCACCGGCGAGCAGCAGGCCGGCCAGCGCAACGTGGATCCAGCTGGTCTGCCCGGCGAGCGGCGCAAGCCCGGGCAGCCCGCGCAGCAGCATCGCCGCACCGATCGCGAGCGCGAAGGTCGTGAAGGTCGCGGCCAGGTAGTCGGTCATCCGCCCGGTCTGGATCCGCGCGGTCACCGCCACCGCGGCGCGGCGCAACCCGTCCATGAACCCGTCCCAGCCGCGGTCGAGAGCGGGGCTGGCCGCGGTGACACGGATCAGCGCCGCGCGCAGCCGGAGGTGGAGAGCATAGATCGCAAGCCCCAGAACGAAGGTGGCGATGCTGAGGAGAAGCGGCAGGTTGACCCCGGCCCAGAGCGTGAGCTCGCGCGCCTCGCCGGGCTGGCCGGTGAGCGACACCACGGTCGAGGTGACGAGCGTCCGTTGCAGCAGATCGGGGTAGAGCCCGAACAGCGCGCCGAGGGCGGCGAGAATGACCGGACCGGCGAGCATCGGCCAGGGCACCTCGCGGATGGATTTCGTGGTGGTGGTTTGGCCGCGCCAGAAGGGGCGAAACGCGACGATGCCGGCGACGGCGAACATCAGCGCGTTGGCCAGCAGCACCGCACCCGCCACCAGAGCCGGCTCGTCGGCGACGGCCAGGGCACCGGCGTATTTCAGCTCCTTGCCGATGAAGCCGAGGAAGGGCGGGAAGCCGGCCATCGACATCGCCGCCACGGCGGCCGCGACGGCCGTGACCGGCATCAGCCGTCCGAGCCCGCCGAGGACCGCGACGTCTCTGGTGCCGGTCGCCTTGTCGATCGCGCCGACCACAAGGAACAGCGCCGCCTTGTAGAGCGAATGCACGATCAGGAAGGTCGCGAAGGCGGTCATCGCGTAGCCCGACTCCTGGCCGAGGAACAGCACCAGCGTACCGAGCGCCATCAGCGTCGTGTAGGCGAGCGCCTGCTTGAGGTCGGTCTGGCGCAGGGCGAGCACGCTGGCGAAGACGGCCGTGACGGCGCCGAAGAAGGTGAGCGTGTAGAACCAGACATCGCTGCCGGCCATCGCGGGATGCATCCGTGCCAGCAGGTAGACGCCGGCCTTCACCATCGTCGCCGAATGCAGGAAGGCCGAGACCGGCGTGGGGGCGGCCATCGCGTTCGGCAGCCAGAAGTGGAACGGCACCTGCGCCGACTTGGTGAAGGCGCCGAGGAGGAACAGGACAAGGATCGGCAGGTAGAGCGCATGCGCCTGCAGGGCGGTGCCCTGGGCGAGGATCTCGGAAATGCGGGTGGTGCCCGTGGCCAGCCCGAGCAGGATCAGCCCGGCGAGGAAGGCGAGCCCCCCGGCGCCGGTCACGAACAGGGCCTGGAGCGCGTTGCGCCGGCTTTTCTGAGCGGTGTGGGAAAAGCCGATCAGCAGGTAGGAGGTGAAGGTCGTGAGCTCCCAGAACACGAACAACAACACCAGATCGTCGGCCAGCACCAGGCCCAGCATCGACAGCATGAACGCCACGAGATAGAGCGCGAACCGTCGATATTGCGGATGGCCGGCGAGATAGCTGTTGGAATAGAGCAGCACCAGCGCGCCGATGCCGCTGATGAGCAGCGCGAAGGTCAGCGACAGCCCGTCGACGACGAACGCCAGCGAAATGCCCAAGGCAGGCACCCAGGGCTTCACCACCGCCACGGCCTCACCCGCGGCAATCTGCGGGATCAGACCCGCGAACAGCGCGAACAGGCCGGCGGCCAGCAGGATCGGCAGGGCGCCCGTCACCCCGTTGCCTCGCGGGGTCATCTCCGGGTCGGCCGTGCTCATTCGATCGAGACCGGTGAGACGAAGCCCTCGGGTTTGACGGTCAGGATCGAGCACGACACCCTGCTCAGCACCGTTTCGGCGGTGTTGCCGATGAACAGCCCGGCTATTCCGGTGCGCGCGACCGACCCCATCACGACCGTGTCGATCCCCTCGTTCGCCGAATGGTCGGGCAACACCTCCGAGGCTTCGCCTTTCAGATGCAAAAGACGCATCCGGTCGATGAACCGGGAAAAATCGTCGGTCAGAGCCTTGAACCGCTCGGCACTGCGGGCCTCCTGGCGTTCGACCAGCAGATCGACTTCCGACGCGGCCACCCGGGCGAAACTGCTGCGCCTTAGCGTCGCTTCCTCGGGCAGCGACCAGACGTTCACCACGTCGAGCCAGGCGTCGTCCTGCTCGGCCAGCGAGGTCGCGAGCTGCAGGATGACGTGATTGAGCCGGTCGCGCACAGGGTCGTCCGGATCCGGATCCACCGCCGCCATGATCCGCCGCGACCGCGCCTCGAGGCGATTGTCGAGGATCCAGACCGGGCAGGGACATTTGCGTTGCAGGTGCATGTCGTCGCTGAGCAGCAGGGGCGACGACGCGGTGCCCTGTTCCGACTTGATCACCAGATCATGGCCATTGCGCAGGACACGGCGGACGACCTCGATGAACATCCTGCCGGTGTCGATGGCGACCTCCGCCTCGGTCCCGCGCCGGCGCAGTTTGTCGGCGAGGTCTTCGAGCCGGGTGCGCCGTGCGTCGAACACCCGCTCGGCCACCTCGGCACCGCGCGACCGGCCAAGGCTCGCGAAGGCCCGGGCAAGCTCGGTCGGGCTGGCTTCGACGACATCGACAAGCGTGACACGCGCGCCGTTGGCTTCGGCAAGCCAGGAGACCCGATCGAAGGCCGAGGCCGCGATGCTGTCGTCGTCGCAAAGGACGAGAATGTTCTTGAAGCGCTTCATCGCGGTCCCCCGGTGCTGTTTCCCTCAAACAGATGGGGCGCGTTCTTGATTGTGCCAATCGAAACCGTACGGTGTTTCCATAGATGTTCTCTATCAAGGATCTCTGCCGATGCCCTCGGTCCAGCAACTGCGCTACCTCGTCAGCCTGACGGAAACCCGGCATTTCCGGCGCGCCGCCGATGCCTGCCATGTCACCCAGCCCACCCTGAGCGCGCAGCTCAAGGAGCTGGAACGCAAGCTCGGGGTCACGCTGGTCGAGCGCAGCCGGAGCCATGTCATCATCACCCCCACAGGCACCGCCGTTGCCGGGATCGCGCGGCGGATCCTGCGCGACCTCGACGAGATTCGCGCGGTCTCGGCCTCGGGGCGCACCACCCTCGAGAGCACGATCCGGATCGGGGTGGTGCCGACCCTCGGCTCGTATTTCCTGCCCCTGATCGTGCCGGATCTGCACGCGCGCTATCCCCGCCTCGGGCTCTACCTGCGCGAGGGCCTGCCGCGCACGCTTCTGCGCGCGCTCGAAGACGGCGGGCTCGACCTGCTGTTCTTCCCGATGCCGGTGGGTGCGGGCGACCTCGACAGCCTGTCGCTGTTTCGCGAACCGATCCACATCGCCCTGCCGGTCGATCACAGGCTGGCCGCAGAGACCGCCGTAACCCATGACATGCTGGCCGGCGAAACCATCCTGGCGCTGGAGCCCGAGCACAAGCTCTACGAACAGGTGCGCGCGATCTGCGAGGACGCCGGCGCAGAGCTGTCGCGCGATTACGAGGGGACCAGCCTCGACACGCTTCGCCAGATGGTGGCGATGGGGATGGGCCTCTCGCTGCTGCCGGCGCTCTACGTGAAATCCGAGGTCGCACGCGAGAAACTGGTGGTCGCCCGGCCGTTTGCCCGCCGCGCCCCGACCCGCACGATCGGCATGGTCTGGCGCCGCGGGACCGTGCGCGAAGGCGAGTACCGCAAACTGGCGGTGGACATCTGCCAGATCCTCAAACGCACCGCGCCGGAGGTCTCGGTGCTCGGCTGAGGCGCCGGTGAGGCCGGCGATGGGCGGCGTTCGGATGGACGGAGCGCGGTCGGCGTCGCAAGACCTCGCCGCCCGGACCTGAGCCAGGAGTGGCGTCGGTGCCGGGCCCTAGTTCTGGACCAGCGAGCTCTCCCAGCTCTTGAGGAAATTCCGCCGCCGCAGCTGGTCGAGATAGACCAGCAGGCCGGGGCCGAACTGAATCGGGCGCAGCGCCGAGTTTTCGCCCAGCGAACCGGTGTCGATGGCCGGCAGGCCGGATGCAACGACGAGGTCCGGGCGCCGGCCGAGCCCGAGCAGGAAGTCGATGAAGGCGCGTGCGTCTTCGCCGTTTTCCGCCGTGGTCGGAATCAGCGCGGTGCGCAGCATCACGTTGACGTAGTCTTCGAAAGCGACGATCTCGAAACCGTCGATCAGCGCCCGCTGCGACGTCGCGTAGCTGCCCAGCACGTTGTAGGCGAGCGCCAGTTCGCCGTTTGCCACCGCCCCGATCATGTCGCTCGAGCAGCAGTAGAGCTTGGCGTCGAGCCGGCCCATGACCTCCATCAGCCGCCAGAAGGCTTCGCTGTTGCGGCTGTCCTGGGTCGCCATCAGGTAGCCGAAGCCGGAGCTGCGCACATCGTAGGTGCCGACGCGACCGTGGAACTTCTCCGGATCCTCGCGCAGGATCGCGATCAGGTCTTCGCGGCTGCGCGGCGCCGATCCGGGCGGGAAAAACGCATTCGACACGACCATCACCGCCGGCTCCTGGGTGAAGGCGAAGACCTGGCCCCGCCAGCTCGCCCAGTCGGGCAGGTTACCCAGTGGCGCATTCGCATAGGTCTGGGCGAAGCCGTCGTTGGCGAGTTTGGTCTGGAGATCCATCGCCGACGAGATCGCCAGGTCGAAGATCGCCCCCTCGGCCTCGATCGCCTGCATGAGATCGGTGGTGCCGGCGATCGTGTAGTCGATCTCGACATCGGGATGCTCGACCTGAAACGCCTCGATGATCGGTTCGAAAGCCTCGCGGTCGGCTGTCGAGATGATCCGCAGCACCGAGCCTGTCGTCGCGCTCGGGTAGACGACCCGGCCTTCGATCTCGTAGCCCAGCGCGGCAGGCACCAGAGCGGCCCAGATCAGCGCGGCCCGGATCAGCGGGGCAAGACAAGCGATACGCATGCGCCTCGTCCTTTCGGATTGGCCGAGATCGTCAGCCGGCCGCCGTGGGCGCGGGCGACGTCGTCGGCGATGGTGAGCCCGAGGCCCGAGCCGACGATGTCGCCGACGTTGTCGCCACGCTGATAGCGGCCGGTGAGCCGGGCGTGATCCACGCCGCCGAAGCCGCGGCCCTGGTCGGCGACCGACAGGGCGAGATCATCGCCAACCGCCAGCGCCACCTCGATCTCGCTCTCCTCGGGCGAATACTTGATCGCGTTGTCGAGGATGTTCATCAGCGCGGCCTGGATCAGGATACTGTCGCCGTCGATGGTCACCGGATCGGCCGGGCGCGAGCGACGGATGGTGATGTCCTTGAGATCGGCGGTCGGACCGAGCCGGTCGCAGCTCTCCGCCAGCAAGGCGCCGAGATCGAGCCGCTCGCGCGTCAGGCTGTCGGCACGGAAGGTGACCATCGCGTGGTCGAGCATCTGACCGGCGGAGCGCGCGCTCTCGTCGATGGCGCGAATCATCTCCCGGATCGCCTGGCGGTGCTCCGGTTTCTTCAGTTTGCGGTGTGTCACTTCGGCCTGTGCACGGACGGTGGCCAGCGGTGTGCGCACGCGGTGGGCGGCTTCGGCAATGAAGTCTTCGGTTCGCGACAGCGAGGTGCGCAAACGGCCCATGAAGCCGTTGAGCGCATCGACCAGCGGCGCGAGTTCCGCCGGGATGTCGGTCTTGACCGGGCGCAGGTCTTTCGGGCCACGGCGGGTGACTGCGCTCGTCACCCGGCCGATCGGTTTCAGCGCCGAGCCCGCGGCCCAGAGGCTGAGCGCGGTGGCCAGGAGGAAGAAACCGACGCCGATGCCGGTCGCCGTCGCGGTGATCCGCTGCGAGATCGCGGCCAGCCCCTGGCGGGTCTGCGCCACCGCCACCAGTGCCTCGGCCCGGCCATCCTGACTGCCGACCTTCCGGGCGACGGCGGCAACGCGCACATCTTCGCCGCGGTAGGAAAGGGTGTGAAACACCGGCTCGTCGAACGGGGCCGCGCGGGCGGGCAGCGGCAGGTCGTCGTAGCCGGTGAGCGTTTCCCCGGCGACATCGACGCGGTAAAAGACCCGGTCTTCGCTCACCGTGCCCAGCATCGACAGCGCCGAATAGGGCAGATCCAGCGTGATCCCGCCCTCTTCGCTGCGCAGGGAATCGGCGATCGCGGTGGCGGAAGCGCCGAGGATATCGTCCTGGGTGCCTTCCGCCGCCCGTTCGGCGACGTTCCGGACCACCAGGAAGAACGCCAGCGAAAGCAGCGCCGCCACGCCGGCAAGCTGAAAGAACAGGCGCCGCCGGATCGAGGCATGGGGCGTCACGCCGCAACCATCCGGTAGCCCAGACCGCGCACGGTCTCGATCCGCGCGCCCGACCCCTCGAGGCGCTTGCGCAACCGGCCGACATAGACCTCGATGGCGTTGTCGCTGGCCTCGTCGCTGAGCGAAAACAGCCGGTCCATCAGGTGCGACTTGGACAGCACCTGCCCCGGCGCGTTGAAGAACACTTCGAGCAGGCGCAGTTCGCGGTTGCGCAGCGCCACGACCTCGCCGTCGAATCGCAGCTCCCCGGCGGTCGAATCGAGCACCGCGTTTTCGAACGCCTTGCGGTTGTCGGCCGCCCCCCCCTGGCGCCGCAGCACCGCCCGGCACCGGGCCTCCAGCTCGGAAAAGTCGAACGGCTTGGTGATATAATCGTCGGCCCCGAGATCGAGCAACCCGACCCGGTCGGAAACCGCAGACCGCGCGGTGATGACGATCACCGGGGTGCGTTTCTCGGCCAGGCGCTGCCGCTCGAGAAAGTCGCGCCCGTCGCCGTCGGGCAACATGATATCGAGCAAAATCAAGTCGTAATCGGCCACCGCCATGCAGCTGTGGGCGGCGTCCAGGCTGTCGGCGTGATCGATCGCGTGGCCGTCGAGCTGAAGCCGTTCGACAACGGCGCCGGCGAGCTTCTGGTTGTCCTCGATCAGGAGAAACCGCATGGGGCTGCCTTATTTTGCGACGTGACAGGTTGGTGTCAGGTTTTGGCGCTTTGTTAAGAGCATGGGCGGCCTAGACCGCCGTGTCAAACGGGAGGAAACCATGACAAAACGCCTTTTCAAGGCGCTGATGACCAGTGCCATTCTGGGTCTCGGCGCGACCAGCGCGGCCTCTGCCGCCGAGTGCATCGCGCCGGCCAACCCCGGCGGCGGATGGGATTTCACCTGCCGCCAGATCGGCAAGATCATGTATGATATCGGCGCCGTCGACCAGCCGGTGCAGGTCACCAACATGGCCGGTGCCGGTGGCGGTCTCGCCTTCACCCACGTCGTGTCGGAGCGCAATGACGACGCCGAGCTGATCGTCGCCGCCTCGTCGGCCACCTCGACCCGCCTCGCGCAGAACGCCTATGCCGGCATGACCGCCGACCAGGTCCGCTTCGTCGGCGCGATCGGGGCCGACCCGGGCGTGATCGTCGTCGCCGCCGACAGCCCCTACCAGTCGCTCACCGACCTGGTCGACGCGATCAAGGCCGCGCCGGGCGAGATCGCCTTTGCCGGCGGTTCGGCCGTCGGTGGCTTCGACCACCTCAAGCCGCTGATGATCCTGCAGCGCGCCGGTGTGACCGACGTGAAGGCGATCAAGTACATCGGTGTCGATGGCGGCGCCGATGCGATCACCCAGACCGTGGGTGGCTTCACCCAGGCGATGACCGGCGACATGTCGGAGATCGTCGGCTTCATCAAGTCGGGCGACGTGCGCGCGATTGCCGTGCTCACCGATGAGCGGGTGCCGGGCTTCGAAGACATCCCCACCGCCAAGGAACAGGGCATCGACGTGGTCGCGGTCAACTGGCGCGGGCTCTACGTGCCCAAGGGCATCAGCGACGAGGACTTCGCGAAATGGGCCGACCGGCTCCAGCAGGTCGCCGACAGCGCCGAATGGGCCGAAGCGATGGCCGCGAACGGGCTCGCCCCCTTCACCAAGGTCGGCGATGACTTCCAGGCCTACGTCGACGGTGTCGTGGAAGAAATCCGCGTGCTTTCGAAAGAGATCGGGGTGATCCAGTAATGGCCTCGGACCGCATCTTCGGGGCGGTCGTGACCCTGGTGGCGCTGGCGTATATCGCCAGCGCCGCTCAAATCCAGACCAGCTTTCTCGCTGACCCGGTGGGGCCGCGCACCTTTCCCTATATCGTCGGCTCGGTCGCGGCGCTGTGTGGCATCCTGCTAGCCCTTCGCCCCGACGAAGAGCCGCAATGGCCGGGGCTGCACACCCTCGGCGCGCTGCTGATCGCGATCGTGGTTCTGATCGGCTACGCCTATGCGCTCAAACCGCTCGGTTTCCTGCTGCCGACCGCCATCACCGCCGCGATCCTGAGCTACCAGATCAGCCCGCGTCCGGTGGCGGCCCTTCTTTCCGGGATCGGCCTGTCGCTCGGGCTGTTCTTCGTCTTCAAATTCGCGCTCGGGCTCGGTCTTGTCGCCCTGCCGCACGCCGTGACCGGCTGAGGATCTCCCCATGGACCTGTTCTCAAACCTCGCGATCGGCTTCGGCATCGCGCTCAGTCCCTACACCCTGATGCTCGCGGTGTTCGGGTGCTTCATCGGCACGATCATCGGCGCGCTGCCGGGGCTCGGCCCTTCGAACGGCGTGGCGATCCTGATCCCGCTCACCTTCACCCTCGGGCTCGACGCGACCTCGGCGCTGGTGCTGATGACCTCGGTTTACTACGGCGCGATGTACGGCGGGCGGATCAGCTCGATCCTGCTCAACATACCCGGCGACGAACCGGCCCTGATGACCACGCTCGACGGCTATCCGATGGCCAAGGCGGGCCGGGCAGGCGATGCCCTGGTGATCTCCGGTTTCGCCTCCTTCACCGGCGCTTTCCTGTCCACCATCGGGCTGATGCTTCTGGCCCCGCTGCTCGCCGGAATCGCCTTCAAATTCGGCCCGGCGGAATACTTCGCGCTCTACATGCTGGCCTTTGCCACCCTTGGCGGGATCGCGTCCAACAGCCAGGCCAAGGCCGCCATCGCCTCGTGCATCGGCATCGGCATCGCGATGATCGGGGTCGACAACAATTCCGGCCTGCCGCGGCTCACCTTCGGCAACATGCACCTGTTCGACGGGGTCGACTTCCTGGTCGCCATCGTCGGGCTGTTCGCCATCGCCGAGGTCTTCTTCTTCATCGAAAGCCACGGCAAGAACACCTCGATCGGGGTAACGCTCGACAAGGTGCGCATCCCATGGAAAGACATCTGGGAGACCAAATGGACCCAGTTGCGCAGCACGCTGATCGGCTTCATCGCCGGGGTCCTGCCCGGGGCCGGCGCCTCGCTCGGCTCGTTCCTGGCCTATATGGCGGAGAAATCCATCGCCGGCGAAAAAGGCGGCTTCGGAACCGGTGTGGCCAAGGGGGTCGCGGCCCCCGAGGCGGGCAACAACGCGGCCGCCGGTGGGGCGCTGGTGCCGATGCTGACCCTGGGCGTGCCGGGTTCGGGCACCACCGCGGTACTGCTGGCGCTGTTGATGACGCTCAACATCACCCCCGGCCCGACGCTGTTCACCGAGCGGCCGGAAGTGGTCTGGGGCCTGATCGCCTCGCTGCTGATCGCCAACTTCGTGCTGCTGCTGATGAACGTGCCGATGGTCAAGATCTTCGTCAAGATCCTGAGCGTGCCGCCCTGGGTGCTGCTGCCCGGCGTGACGATGGTGAGCTTCGTCGGCATCTACTCGCTCTCGGGCAGCTATTTCGACCTGTTGCTGATGGTCGGCTTCGGGGTGCTCGGCTGGGTGCTGCGCAAGCTCGACGTGCCCACCGTGCCGATCATCCTCGGCATCCTCTTGGGCGGTCACATGGAAGACAGTCTGCGCCGCGCGATGGTGCTTTCCGACGGCGACTGGACCTATCTGTTCAGTTCCCCGATTTCCATCGGGCTGTGGGTTGTCGCCGTGACCGGTTTCGTGGCACCGATGTTCCTGCGTAATGTTCTGAAGAAACCGCAAGGGATCACCGACTGATGGTCAAGGTTCTCATCCCCTCGGGTGCGCTCGGGCTCGGCTACGACCGCGCCGCGCTCGCCCGGGGGATCGCGATGCAGCCCGACATCATCGCCATCGACGGCGGCTCGACCGACAGCGGGCCGCATTACCTCGGCACCGGCACCTCGAAATATTCGCGCAGTTCCACCAAGGCCGAATGGCGCGAATTGATGGCGGCGCGGCGCGAGGCCGGCGTGCCGCTGGTGATCGGCACGGCGGGCACCTGCGGGGCCGACGACGCGGTCGACTGGCTCGCCGAGATCACCCGCGAGATCGCCGCCGAGACGGGCGAACGGCTGACAGTGACCCTGCTGAAGAGCGGCCAGGATGGCGCGGCGATGGCGCAAGCCTACGCGGCCGGGCGGATCACGCCACTGCCCGCCGCGCCCGACGTGAGTGCCGAGACCTTCCGCGCCTGCACCAATATCGTGGCGCTGGCCGGCGCCGAGCAGGTGCTAGCGGCGCTTGACACCGGCGCCGACATCGTCATTGCCGGGCGCACCACCGACACCGCGATCATCTCGGCCCTGCCGCTGGCGCGCGGCTGCCATCCCGGCGGTGCCTGGCACGGGGCGAAGATCGGCGAATGCGGGGCACTGGCGACCACCAGTCCGAACACCGGCACCATCGTGATCGACTTCGACGAGGCCGGTTTCACCATCACCCCGATGGGGGAGGAGGCCCGGGCCACGCCGCACACCGTTTCGGCCCATATGCTCTACGAAAACGCCGACCCCTTCATCCTCCATGAACCCGGCGGGTATCTCGACGTGACCGGCGCAGATTACACCGCGCTCGACGACCGGCGGGTCCGGGTCGAGGGCAGCGCCTGGATCCCGTCCGACACCTACAACGTGAAGCTGGAAGGCGCGCGCCGCGCCGGCTTCCAGACCGTCTCGCTCGCCCTCGTCCGCGACCCGCGCTATGTCGCGAATATCCGCGCCTGGTGCGACGATATCGTGGTGAAATGCACCGAGAAAGCCCGCGCCCGTACCGGCGGCAGCTTTGAAATCGAGCTGCGGGTGATCGGCCTCGACGCCACATTGGGCGACCTCGATCCCAGGCCGGCCGGAGGCAGCGAGCTTGGCGTGCTCGGCATCGTCACCGCCGAAACCGAAGCCCTCAGCCGCGAGGTTGCCAAGGTGCTGAACCCCTTCCTGCTGCACCATGCGCTCACCGAGCAGGAGGAAATGCCGACCTTCGCCTTTCCCTTCTCGCCACCGGAAATGCCACGGGGCGAGATTTACGAGTTCTGCCTCAACCACGTGTTGGCGCTCGCCGACCCGATGGAGGCGTTCCGGCTGGAGCTCCTGGAGATCGGCGCATGACCCGACTTGGCGATGTCGTTGCGAAGATCCGGTCGAAGAACGCCGGTCCCTTCTGGCTGACCGTCGACATCTTCTGCGACGATCCCGACAGCTTCGCCCGGGTGGCGAAAGGTCTGGACACGGCGAGCGTGGCCGCGGCGTTCGCGACCGCGGCCGAAGAGGTCAGACGGTTCGAGATCGCGAGCCTCAAGGTGGTGAAATTCAGCCTGCCCCGGCCGGTGATCCAGGGCATCCTCGCCGACCGCGACATGCACGGCGCATCGTTCGCGCAGGTCGTCAGCGCGATCGAGATCTGACCCGGGCCGAAGGCGGCGGGGTCCGGCATGGGGTCGCGGCCCCGGGTGCCCGCAAGCAAAAACGCCGCAGGCACCTGGTGGCGGCTGTCGCAACCGCCTCGGTCACGACCGCGGGCGTTTCTTCCCCGCGGGCCCGGCGTGTTTGCCGGCACCGCCGGGTTTGCGCGCCTCCTGCGCCCGCGCCCGGTTCTTCTTGCTCGACGGCTTGCCAGCGGGCGGCGGCGGGCCCTTCGGTTTCTCTCCGGGCTTCGTGGCGCGAACGCTGCTATCGGCGTTGCGCCGCGGCGGCCTGGTCCCGCCTTTCGCCTCGTCGTGGCGCGGCTTCGAGTGGGGTTTGCGGGGCTCGGCCGCAGCCGCGTCCCGGCGCGGTGCGGGTCTGGCGCGCGCCTCGGCCGGCGGCGGGCTCGCACCGTCCTCGGCCGGCGTGTTGCGGGGGTATCCGGATTTCGTCTTGGGTCTGGGGCCAGGTTTCGGACCCGCACGGTCCGGACGCGGGCCGCGCTCCGGTCGGTCCGGGCGCTCGGGGCGCTCGGGGCGTTCGGGGCGCTCGAGGCGCGGCGGCGTGTCGAGCCGGGTGAGCTGCGCCCCCTGATCCAGCACCATCGCCTCACCGATGGTCGCGAGAAACCCCGGCACGCTGGCCTCGAGGATCTGCACGTAGCTCGTGTCTTTCTGCACCCGGATCGCGCCGATGTCGTCCTTGGTCAGATCGCCTGCCTTGCACAGCATCGGCAGCAACCGGCGCGGCTCGGCACCCGCGTCGCGCCCGCCGGACACCGCAAACCACACGCTCGCCCCGAAGTCCTTGCGCGGCGCCGGCTTGGCCCCGACCTCCGACAGCTCTTCGGGCGGCGCGCGCAAAGCGCGGATCAACCGAAGGTAGCCGGCGGCGACCTGCTCGGGGCTGAAGGTCGACACCAGCCGCGCAATCGTGTCCTGCTCCTCCTCGGGTATGGCATCGTGCCAGGTCGGATCGGCAAACAGCCGGTCTTCGTCCTGGGCGCGGACCTCGGCGGCCGAGGGCGCCTCGCCCCAGGTCGCCTTGACCTTGGCCGCAGCGAGGATGCGCTCGGCCTTCTTGCGGGTCTTGCCGGTGACGACCAGCGCGCTCACGCCCTTGCGGCCGGCGCGCCCGGTGCGCCCGGAGCGGTGCAGCAGGGTTTCGTGGTTGGAGGGCAGCTCGGCGTGCACCACGAGGTCGAGCTTGGGCAGATCGATGCCGCGTGCGGCCACGTCCGTCGCGACGCAGACCTGCGCGCGCCCATCGCGCATCGCCTGCAAAGCATGGGTCCGCTCCGCCTGCGACAGCTCGCCCGACAGCGCCACCGCCTGAAACCCGCGGTTCGACAGCCGGGTCGCCAAACGGTTCACCATCGCCCTGGTGTTGGCAAAGACCAGCGCATTGGGCGCCTCGTGCAGCCTGAGCGTGTTGATCACCGCGTTGTCGATGTCGCGGTCGGCCACCATCATCGCGCGGTAGTCGATGTCGGCGTGCTGGGTCTCTTCGGATTTCGCCACGATGCGGCGGGCGTCTTTCTGGTAGCTTTTCGCCAGCTGCGCGATCGACGCCGGGACGGTGGCGGAAAACAGCAGCGTCTGGCGCTCGGCCGGCGCCTCGCCGAGGATGAACTCGAGCTCTTCGCGAAAGCCGAGATCGAGCATCTCGTCGGCCTCGTCGAGCACCACGGCGCGCACCGCCGTGAGGTCGATCGAGCCGCGAGTGATGTGATCGCGCAACCGCCCCGGTGTCGCGGCGACGATATGCGCGCCGCGGGCCAGGGTGCGGCGTTCGTCGCGCATGTCCATACCGCCGACACAGGAGGCCACCGTCGCGCCCGCCTTGGCGAACAGCCAGGCCAGCTCGCGTTTGACCTGAAGCGCCAGTTCGCGCGTCGGTGCGATCACCAGCGCCAGCGGCGCAGCGGCCGGCGCGAAGGTCTCGGCCTCGCCAAGCAGTGTCGGCGCGATGGCGAGCCCGAAGCCCAGGGTCTTGCCCGAGCCGGTCTGTGCCGACACCAGCAGATCGCGGCCTTCCAGATCCGGATCCAGCACGGCCTGTTGCACGGGGGTCAGGGTGGTGTAGCCGCGTTCGTCGAGCGCCTCGCGGAGAGCGTTTTTCACGGTGCCGGTTTCTTTTCTCTGGGGCCGGCCGCGGGACCGGTCGGTCGGCGGGGGCTGGTTTCGCGCTCTCGCAAAGCGCAACAAACGTTGCCAGTATGACAAACCGGCGCGGTTGTATAGGTCCAACGACGCTGTTCATGCCGGTCTCATCTTCGCGGCGCGCGCCATTGGTGCCACGACCTGGCCGGGGCGTGGGGTGGGGATCGGTCCGGGCGGCGCGATCCGGCGTGGCGGCGCGCGCGGAGCTGTGCCAACCTGAGAGCGAACCGAAGGACGGCGAGACCGGCGCGGACAGGTCCGGGCGGCGGCGCGCCTTTCAACGCAGGAGCAGACATCATGACCCACCTCCCCCATGCCGACACGCGGGCGCTGATCACCGGCGGGTCGCAGGGCCTCGGCCTGGCCATCGCCCGCGAGTTGGTGGCTCAGGGCTGTACCCGCCTGGTGATAACGGGACGCGACATCGCCAAGGGCGAGGCGGCCGCGGCGGCGCTGCGGGACGGCGGCGTCGAGGCGTCGTTCCTGGCCGCCGACATGGGCGACGCGGGCGCGGTGGTGGCGATGGTGGACCAGGCGGCGCAGCGCATGGGGCGGGTGAGCGCGCTGGTCAATTCGGCCGCCGCCACCGATCGCGGGTCGATCCTCGATACCACGCCCGAGCTCTGGGACAGCGTGCTGGACGTCAATGCCAGGGGGCCGTTCTTTGCCCTGCAACGGTTCGCGCAGCGCTGCATCGACGAGAAGATCGCCGGCACCTGCGTCAACATCCTGTCGATCGTGGTGCATGGCGGGCTGTCGTTCCTGGCGCCCTACGGCGCCTCCAAGTCGGCGCTGCTGTTCATCACCAGGAACGCCGCCAATACGCTCGCGCCGCACCGCATCCGGGTGAACGGCATCAACGTCGGCTGGATGGACACCCCCGGCGAAGACCTGGTCCAGCAGAAATTCCATGGCCGTCACCCCGGCTGGCAGGACGAGGTCAATGCCGGGCTGCCGTTCGGGATGCTGGTTCAGCCCGAGCACGTCGCCCGGCAGGCGGTGTTCCTGCTCGGTCCGCAATCGGGCGTGGTCACCGGCTCGGTGATGGACTTCGACCAACGGGTGGTCGGCGCTTATCCCGACACCAACGAAAACTGACCGCGCCCGGCGCGTCCAGCCCGCCAACGCCCGGTGCTGCCTAATTCGCGCGAAGCATCGCGGTGGCCATGGCGGCCCCGCCGGAGGCGCCGCTGTACTCATACCTGAGGCCGCCGGATCCACCCATGTGCAAGGTGATCCACCCGTTGTCGAGGCACCTGCCCTGCCCATAGGTCAAGCGCTCCCGGAAGATCGCGACGTCGTCGCGGCTGTTGTCCTCCAGCTCCCAGTAGCCGCCACAGGACAGTTCCGGATAATCCACTTTGAGGAATCCCCCCGAGAGGAAAAGCCGCATCGAATAGGGCGTATTGGAAGACGGTTGCGACACCGGGCCGGACCACGAGGAGGCGCTGTGGTTCTGCTCGATGAGGGCGGCGGCAAAAATGGCCAGACCGCTCGGTTCGGGATAGGAGGCCGACGCCGCTGCGCCGGTCTGCGGAGCGGCGGGCGCGGCACCCGGTGCCGGACGGCCCGTGGCCGGGCCATCGCCGACCGGTGGCGCCGCGGGGATCGGCGGGACCGGGGCCGGGGCGACCGCCGGAGCGGCGGGGGCGGTGTAGTTGACGCCGGCCGCATCGGCGACCTGGTCGATCTGGCTTCGGATCGGCTCGTACCAGGCGTCGCCGGGCCGCGACCGCGCCCAGAGGTCGCGCCAGATCGCCAGGGCAACGTCGGCCCGGTCGTTCTGGCCGTACATCAGCCCGAGGTAGTAGAGTGCGATCCCGTTGCTCCGGTCGCCGCTCAGCGCCAGCCGGACGGCGGCCTCGGCTTCCGACGAGACCCGGCCATTCGCGGCCGCCACCAGGTAATAGGCCAGCATGGTGTAATCGTCGACCGTGGCGCGGGCGCCGCGCAGCGCGATCACGTAGCTCTTGTGCTGATGGGCGACCCGGTAGTTGCCGAGCGTCGCCTCGTACCCCGCCAGCACGTCCCGGGCCTCGATGTCGTTGCCAGCGGCCGCGACCGTCCGGCGCTGCTGTTCGACGGCCGCGATCTGTCCCGGGGTGATCCCCGGCGGCGGACCGGCCCATTCGGGCAGGCTCGTTTCGAGGTCGAGCTGGGAGCGCAGGCTGGCCAGAAGATCCGCATCCGACCTCCGCGCTCCGATCTGCCCGATCAGCCCGAGCGCGATCATCTCGGCGGGCTCGAACCAGTACATGTTCTCGGCCGGTGTGGCCATCATTCTGGTATGCACGACCGACGGCACGCCGAAATCCTCGAATGCCCGGAAGATCTCGCCGAGCGCCCTTTGCCCCGCCTTGAGGTCGTTGCTCGGCATGGCGATGGCGTGCACCCCCAACCGGCCTTCGGCGTCGCGCCCGACACCGGCGAAAAACAGGTAGCTGCAGGCCGAGGCGCAATTCTTGCCGCCGGGGATGTCGGTCTTCAACCCGACCCGGCGGACGAAATAGGCGAGCGGCAGAGCATCGTAGACGCTGCCGCCGTTGCTCGCGAGCTCCAGCGTCGTGACGCCCTCGAAACGCTCCAGCGCGCGTTGGAACATGTCCGGGGTGCGCCCGTCGATGGTCCCCTCAAGGGTCAGGATTTCCGGCCGGTCGGTATCGTGGATGAACGGCGTGAATGCGGTGATCACCTCCGCGCTTGCCACGGTCGGCATGGTCGCCATGGTCGCCGCGGTCGTCAACAGGAACGCTGGTACGCGCAAGGGCATCCTGATCCTCCGGTTCGTCGCCTCGGCCGACTGTAGCCGCCGCGCCGGCCAAGTCAAAGATCGCGGCCAGGAGCGAGATCGGGAGGCGCCCGGCCGGTCGGGCGCCTCCGGGCCGGTCTCCGAAGCGAGCGAAGACCTGGTGCGGGAGACAAGCGCCACGACCGCGCGCGTCGGCTGAACCGATGATCCGGCCCGCCTATTGTCAGCCTTGTTCGGCCCATGGTCCGTGCTGGCCGGAGGCCCCGTTGTCGCGGCGTTGGAAGCCGTGCAGGCCGAAGTAGTCGCGCTGGGCCTGGAGCATGTTGGCGGTGCCTCGGGCGGTGCGGATGGTGTCGAACCAGGCGAGCCCGGCGGCGAGGGCCGGCACCGGCACGCCGTGGCCGGCGGCGATGGCGACCACGTCGCGCAGGGCGGCGTGGGTCTCCTTGACCAGGGCGGCGAAGAACGGCGCAAACAGCAGGTTGCGGTCGGGCGCCTCGCCGAGGGCCGTGGCCATGTCGTCGAGCATGGCCGAGCGGATGATGCAGCCGGCGCGCCAGATCCGGGCGATCGTGGGCGACGACAGATCCCAGCCGTAGGCATGCGAGGCGGCCGAGATCATGCCGAAGCCCTGGGCGTAGCACATGATCTTGCCGGCGATCAGCGCCTGCTCGAGCCGCTCGAGCGGCAAGGCGGCGGGGTCGATCCTGTGCGGACCGGCGCCGAACAGCGCCTCGGCCGCGCGCCGGTCGTCGCGCCGTGCCGACAGGTTGCGGGCCGCCACGGCGGCCTCGATCACCGGCACCGGCGCGGCCAGGTGCTGGGCCTCGATCGCGGTCCAGCGCCCGGTGCCCTTCTGCCCCGCGGCATCGACGATCACGTCGAGCAGCGGCCCGCCCGTGGCGCGGTCGGTCACCCCGGCGACGATGGCGGAGATCTCGACGAGGTAGGACTTCAGCCTGCCGTCGTTCCAGCGCCCGAAGGTCGCGCCGATCTCGGCGGCGCCGAGGCCGAGCCCGTCGCGCATCAGCCCGTAGACCTCGGCGATCATCTGCATGTCGGCATATTCGATGCCGTTGTGCACGCTCTTGACGAAATGCCCCGCCCCGGCCTCGCCCAGCCAGGCGGCGCAGGGTTCGCCCGCGTGCCTGGCGGCGATCGCGGTGAGGATCGGCGCCACCCGGTCCCATTGCGCCCTGGCGCCGCCGCCCATGATGGCGGGGCCGTGGCGCGCGCCCGCCTCGCCGCCGGAGACGCCGATGCCGAGGAAGGGCAAGGGCCCGGCCTCGCGGGCCCGCCGGTTGGTGTCGTGGAAATTGGCATTGCCGGCGTCGATGATCAGGTCGTCGGGATCCATCAGCAGGCGAAGCGCGGCGATCTGGTCGTCGACGGCCGCGCCGGCGGGCACCATCAGGATGACCGCGCGGGGCGGCTTCAGGGCGCCGACGAGGTCGGCGAGGGTTTCGGTCGGCGTGATGTTCCCGGCCAGCGTGCCCGCGTCCGCGTGGAAGGCCCGGGTCTTCTCCGCGGTCCGGTTCCAGACCGCGATCCGGACCCCCTTCTCGGCGATGTTCAGCGCCAGCGCGGCGCCCATCGTGCCCAGGCCGATCAGGCCGATGTCGTTCAGGTTCGCAGGCATCCTGTCCTCCGTTGTCGTCAACACCCAAATCCACCGCTGTCATGCGTACCACAGCGGCGGCTCCGATTCATTCCCGCCGGCCGCGTTGACTGTCCCGGCTCAGAAAC
>SWCD01010779.1_pt1 | contig 51794 bp, 42 predicted proteins | sample 4693011 | NCBI WGS metagenome assembly SWCD01 (sample SAMN10267278, study PRJNA491770) | bioreactor metagenome | isolation source: DHS bioreactor inoculated with marine | place: Japan: Omine Ridge, Nankai Trough
CGACTGCGAACGCACGCCGGACGGGTTCAGCTTCCCCCTTACGCCGGAGACGGCGTTTCGGGATGCCGGAGAGAACGCCTGCGTCCTGCTGCTCGGCGAGCCCCTCTCGATGCCGGTGGATGTCTACCTCCGGCGTCTCAACGAGGACCACCCGGGCCTGCCCGTGGTGGGGGGCATGGCGAGCGGGGCGACCGGGCCGGACGAGAACCTGCTCCTCCATAACGACCGCCTGCGGACCTGCGGCGCCGTGGGCGTCGTGCTCTCCGGCGACGTGAAGGTGCGCACCGTCGTGTCGCAGGGCTGTCGCCCCGTGGGAAAGCCGCTCGTCGTGACCGCCTGCGACCGCAACAGCATGCAGAAGCTCGGCGGCCGCCCGGCGCTGGCCTGCATCCAGGAGCTGTTCACCTCCCTGACCCCGGAGGACCGACTCCTCTTCCAGCGCGCCCCGCACATCGGCGTCGTGATGAACGAGTCACAGCACGCCTTCGGCCCCGGCGACTTCCTCATCCGCAACGTCATCGGCGTCGATCCCGACAAGGGCACGATCTTCGTCGGCGACTACCTGAGGCGAGGGCAGACGGTGCAGTTCCACGTCCGCGACGGCGAGGCCGCGAGCCTCGACCTGAAGACGCTCCTCGAGAAGACCGCCGGCAACGGCCTGGCGGGAACCGCGCAGGCCGCCCTGATGTTCTGCTGCAACGGCCGCGGCACCCGTCTCTTCGACACCCCGAACCACGACATCGACACCGTCCTCGACCAGCTCGGCGAGATCCCCGTCTCCGGCTTCTTCGCCCAGGGGGAACTGGGCCCGGTCGGCGACCGGAATCATCTGCACGGGTTCACGACCTGCGTGGTGATTTTCGGCCTGTAGTACTTGAATCCACCCCGGCTCTGACAGGGTGGACCCCTCGGAGGGTCGGCCTCCGTGCCGACCGCTGTCAGGCCCACCGCTCCCACAACCGCTCAAACTCCCCGCGAAATGCCCCCACCAGACGCGCATCATCCGAAATCACCAGGTTCTCCTGGTTCTCGTCGGCCGCGGAGCGGGTCCAGTTGTAGCTGCCGGTGACGACGAGGCGGTCGTCGAACAGCGCGAACTTGTGGTGCATGTGGCTCGTCGCGCGGTCCGTGATCACCTCGACGCCCGCCCGGCGGAACTCCTCGATGTCGGAACCGGTATCTCCCACCTTGTCGTCGTCGGTGATGATCCGGATCCCGACGCCGCGCCGGTGGGCGTCCTTGATGGACCGGGAGATGCGGTCGTCGGTGATGGTGTAGACGCAGACGTCGGCGGTGGTCGCGGCTCCCTTGAAAAGGCCGGAGATCCTTTTGACGCACTCCAGGCCGGGGCTGAACGAGGCCTCGAGGAGGCTGGGCTTCATGCCTTCGTGCGCCGTGGAGAAGAGGATGCGCATGATCTCTTCGAGCCACTCGATCACCTCCCGGTCCTCCTGTCGGGAGGCGGCCTCCATCGCGATGCGGAAGGCGTGCGTCCGGATTTTGGCGATGTTCCGGCGGTCGGGAGAGAGGTCCTCGAGGACCTGCCGGAGGGCTTTCCCCTCTGTGCGCGACATGCGTCCGTCCTCGAGCGTGCTCCGGAGAATGGCGTCGATGTCCACGGCAGTCCTCCCGGGCGGCCTTCAGGTACTCAGGCCGTCACCCGTTCCTGCGAACGTCGCGGCGTGCGGTAGATCACCCGCGTCCCCGTCAGTATGTCGGAGAGTGTCCGCCCGCGCGTGAGGACATAGGTCACCAGTCCGGCCACGATGGCCGCGAGTGCCAACACCCAACTGATGCCCACCAGCCTGAAAGCCAGGCTCGAGAACAGGCTCGAGAGCAGGATCAGGGGTGTCGCCGGGTAGCGGATCAGGAAGCGGAAGATGAGCGGGCGGATGCCCGGCCGGTCTCCGTCCTTCCCCGTCACCCGCAGATTGAAGAGCAGCTTCCCGAGTGACCCTCCGACCAGGCGCTCCATGCCGAACTGGGAGAAGACGACGAGGGCGAAGGTGAAGAGATTCTTCGCGATACTCAGCGTCGGTCCCGGTTCCTTCACCTTGATGAGCAGGGCCGCTCCGCCGATACCCATCACCACCACCACGACCACCAGGACGGAGTCGATCAGGAAGGCCGCTCCGCGGGCCGCCAGCGGGGCGAGATCGAGCACGCGGGGGCGCAGGTTCTCCAGCATCGCGATGGCTTGATTCATGTCCGCCGGGCGATCTTCGGGTCTCTTGGCCGCGAACTTCGAGAGCACCTTGTGGACGGAGGACGGCAGTTCCGGGCAGTGCTCGGCGAGCGGTGGCAGAGGCTTGTTCATCTGGTCGTCGAGCACCACGCCGAGCGTCTTTCCGTCGAAGGCGTGGCGGCCGGTGAGGAGGTACCAGCCGAGCAGGCCCAGGTTGTAGAGGTCGCTTCGCGCGTCGAGCTTCTGGCTGCGACACTGTTCGGGGCTCATGTACCGCGGCGTCCCCATCACCTTGCCGGCGCCGGTCACATCGGCCTCTCCGGAGAGCGACTTGGCCAGGCCGAAGTCCGTGACCTTCACCTCTCCGTTTTGCATCAGCATGATGTTCGAGGGTTTGACGTCGCGGTGGATCACGTCGGCCTCGTGGGCCGCGGCCAGACCCCGGGCGGCCTGGACGAGCACCTCGATCGCCCCGGGCAGATCCATGGGCCCGTCCTCCTCGACCAACTCCTCGAGCGTTCGTCCGGGGAGGTGCTCCATGGCGAAGAAGTGGTGCCCGTCGGCCTCCCCGACGAAGTAGATGTGCGTCAGGTTCTTGTGATTGACCCGGGCCGCGGCGCGCGCCTCCCGTTGGAAACGCCGGACGATGTCGGCGTCCTCCGAGATCTCGGACTTCAGGACCTTCACGGCCACGATGCGGTCCAGACCGGTATCCTGCGCTTCGTAGACCGTCCCCATCGCCCCGGAGCCGATGGGCGTCCGAATCTGGTAATGGGCCAGCATGGTGGTCGGCAGAAGCAGGCTGTCGTCGGGGTCGCTCACGGTCATCTCGGCCCCAATGTACGATTCCCGGTCGCCCCGCGTCCCGAACTTCCGATTCCGACCTACCGTGCCGGGCCCAATTGGTCGAATTTCGCCCCTGCTTCCTCGGCTAAGGGCTCGCGCAAGAATGAGTTCGTAGGACGGAGAGCGCTGATGCGCCCGTCCAGCAAGGCGCGAGGAGCGCGCAACCTTACTGGTTTCAACAGACGAGCAACGCAGCTGGGCGGGATGCAGCAGCCCTCGAATCCTGAAGTTATTCTTGCGCGGGCCCTAAGGTGGGCCTCCTGCAGAGGCGCAGGGGCGCAGAGAGGGGAAAGAAGCGGACCGGCTTCGCTTCCGGGCGTTCTAAGATGGGGGGCACGGAGGCAAACGACTTGAAAGTGATCTGGCTCTTTCCCGCGGGGCTGCTCGTCGGAGCGGCGCTCGTCTACGTCTACTTCTCGGGTGGGCTGACGTCGTCACCGATCGGCCCCGAGGAGGAGCGGGGCGATGAAACGGTGACCGTCCCCGCCACGGGCACCGCCGACGCGTCCCCCGTCGCCGGCAAGCCCCCGGCAGAGCTGCCCGCTGAACTGTATGACTACGAGGTCGACCCGGAGAACGCGGTGACCTACTGGACTTCACTGGCCGTGGTGGACGCCATCGCCGGGCGGGTGGAGCGCTGCCGGGACGGACTCGCGAAGGCGATCGAGGCCGGCGACGACACCGAGGACATCCAGAAGATCCTCGGCTACCTGCCGGAGGCCGACCGGGCGGGCGTGCTGGAATGGCTCATCGAGAAGTTCCCGGACCACTCCTTCAATACCTGGGTGCTGTCCGATCTCTACGTCCTGGCCGGCGAGTCGGACAAGGCCTTCGATCTCCTCCTCGGAGACCTGAAGGATCTGGAGGAACCCCGGGACGTGACCATCCAGCGCCTGGTGTCGATCGACCCGGTGCGGGCGGCTTCCGTGCTGATCGTGCTGGCGGAAGAGTTCGAGTGGCTCGAGGACACACTGCTCCATATCGCACAGTGTCTGATCGACGAGGACCAACGCCCCCTGGCGCGTCCCTTCGTCCTGAGGGCCCTCGCGCTGGATCCGTCGAGCGATGACGCCGTCGAGTTGATGACGGAACTCGATCCCACCGCCGCCCTCGACCTGTCCAGAAAGGCCGTCGCGGCGGATCCCGAGAACCCCTTCGCCTGGGCCCGGCTGGCGGACCTCCTCAGGAAAGAGGGCGACGTGGCCGGGGCCTTCGAGGCGTACCGCAACGCGGCCCAGAAGACCGACGATGAGGACTTTCGCCGGGAATACATGATGGGGATGATCACCACGGATCCCGTGGCGGCCCTCAGCATCGTCCGGACTCTCGCCGAGGGGGGAGACGACGAGACCCTGGGCATTCTCGGCCACGCCTTCGTCGCCGCTCGACAGATGGACGCCGCCTACGGGATCTACCACATCGCCCACACCAGGGACGGTGAGGACTCCGAGTGGCTGCACCGCATGGTGGCCCTGGATCCGGCGCGGGCGGCCCGGGAGTTTCAGGCCGAGCTCGAGGACTTCCCGGCCACCGACAATGATGAACTGGTGGGGACCTATGCCCTGGCTCTCGAGAGTCAGGGGAAGCTCGGCGATGCCTTCGAGCAGTATCTCAGGGCGTGGCGGATCGACGACGAGGACTGGGAGTGGATGCGCGGCATGGCGCGCAGCAATCCACAGCGAGCCGCCGAGATCCTCGAGGATCGCATGAGGGAGTATCCGAACGACGGCAACACCGCCGGCGCTCTCGGCGACGCCTACGTCGGTCTGGGTCGCGGTTCCGAGGCCGTTCGCCTCTACGAGCAGGCGATCAACCTCGGCGACGACACCCCCCGCTGGATGGCCGCCCTCGCCACGGTGGAACCCGCCCGCGGCCTGCCCATGCTGAAGGCGGCAGTCGAGGAAGATCCCGAGGACGATGAGATGTGGGGCGCTCTCGGGTCCGCTTACCTCGCCCTCGGTCGCATGGAGGAGGCCCGGAAGGCCCTGGACCGGGCGCTCGAACTCGATCCCACCGATTGGGAGTGGAGCGTGGAGCGAGAGCGGATTCGATAGCGCCCCGCGGTTCCGGTTAGGATCGGGCCGTGCGCAACCTAAGGGCTCGTCTGGGAATAACTGCTGCATTCGAGGGCCGCTGCATCCCGCCCAGCTGCGTTGCTCGTCGGTTGAAACCAGTAAGCCGGTGGATCGTCCTTCTTCTCCTGCTCGCCTCGGGCGCCCCCCTTCAGGCCCGTGAGCGGCCGACGACCGTCCCCCTCCGCATCGACGGCGTGGGCGATCCCGCGGTCTCGGTGCCGGTGACCGGCGGCATCCCCTTCCCGCGAGGCGCGCTCGACAAGGCGGAGCACGCGCGCGTACTCTCCCGGGGAAGTGAGATCCCGGCGCAGATCGAGGCGACCGCCCTCTGGCCCGATGGAAGCGTCAAGTGGATCCTCGTCGATCTCGTGGTGAGCCCGAAGGCCGCCGGCGAACTGGAGCTGGAGTACGGTCCCGAGGTCCGCCGGATGGCGGTCTCAAAGCCCCTCAAGGCCCGCAGCTCGGGGGGTGGCGTCGACGTGACCGGGCCCGGGCTCACGGCCCGCATCGCCGCCGACGGCTCCCTGGCGAAGCTCGCCGGCGAAGGGCAGTCGTGGATTTCGTCCCCGGCGGGCCTCGTCCTCGAGACCTTGCGGACGGCCGGCCCCGACGCGTTTTCCGGGCCCTCCCGGATCTGCCGTGACACGAAGGCGAAGGCCTCCGTGGCGAAGGTCGAGATCGAGCACGTCGAGGTCGAGGTGGCCGGGCCCCTGCGGACCAGGATCCTGCTCCGCGGCCGTTTCCTGGTCCCCGGCCTCGGCACCGGCCTGCCGGATCGCGTCCTCGCCGCCGATCCCGCGGAGCGCCTGCCGTTCTCCCTGCGCTACACCTTCCACCGCGGCATTCCGGTGGTCACGATCAGCCATCAACTCGTCTACACCGGCGAGCCGGATCGCGATTTCATCACGCGCTGGGGCTTCGAGATACCCGGCCAGGGCGCCGGTGGACCGGGGTTGGTCCTGGAACCCGGGCTTTCGATCACGCGGAGCCCCGCCGCCCCAAAGCGGACGATCCTCTCGAGCGAGGGGCGCGTCGCCCGGGCGGCTCTCGAGGACGGCTTCGTCGTCCTCCGCTCGGGGTGGGAGAACCGGCCCTGCGGGCTGGGGGGACCTCCCGGAGAGACGGCCCGGATCGACTTCTGGCCGCGCGAGGCGGGGGTCTTCGATCTCCGGCGCTACGCCCGGGAGTGGGGGATCGGGGAGACCGGCGATCGCGAGCGGCCCGCCGACATGGAACTCTACGCCCGCTTTGCTGCGCGCGGGCTCGCCAAGTCGCACGAGTTCGTGCTCTGCTTCGACAAGAAGGCGAGAGAGAAGCCGGAGGCTTTCGACGAGCCCGCGCTCCTGATGGCTCCCCCCGTGTGGTACTCGAAGAGCGGGGCCCTCGGCGCCTTCGCCCCCGAGGATCCGAAGAGCGAGCACCGCGAACTCGACGACGGCATCCGGCGCTACCTCGACTACTTCCTCGTGAATCAGGACCTCTACCGCTGGCACGGCAAGCTGGCCTACGGCTTCTGGCAGACGCGCAACGGCGACATCCACCGCCACGACCGCTGGGACCGGGACTACGGCCGCTGGGGCTGGTCCCTCGGCGACGGGGCGGGGCGGATCGGCCACGTCCTGATGCTCGCTTTCTTGCGCACCCTGGAGCGCCGCTACTTCCGCGCCGGCGAGGCTTTCAACCGCGCGGTCTACGACACCTCCATGGTGCACACCACAAACCACCTGGAGAACGCGAAGCCGTCCTGGTGGAAGGTGGCGGGCACCAATCACCGCCACGGCGTCCAGCCCTTCAGCGGCCCCTACACCGGCTTCCGCGGCTCCAACCCCGGTGGGCACCGCATCCTCTGGTTCCTGACCGGCGACGGGGTGCTGAAGGACGGCCTCGACCTCGTCTCCCGCGTCTCCTACGAGTACGCCACCAACCGGCCCGGCGCGTTCGGCGGCAGCGGCGGCCCGGACGGGCAGGGCGGGGGAGCGATGGCTCTGCTCTTCGCCTACGAGACCACCGGGGAGGAGCGTTATCTCGCGGCCTGCCGGACGATCCTCGACAAGAGCGGCCTGATCCCGCCGAGCGAGCCGAGGCGACTCGGCTATGGCCCCGACTTCGGGCTCTTCCTCGCCGCCGAGGAGTATCTCGACCTCACCGGGGACCAGGGATTCCGCAAGCGCTTCCTGCTGACGGCGGACCTGGCGCTGGCCCGGAAGGACCCGACGAAGTACCTGACGGTGTTGGCCGCCGCCCTCCGCCTGACCGGTGAAGAGAAGTATCGAAAGGGGCTCCAGCGCGCTCTCGGCGCCCTCGACTTCAGCGGTTCCCTGGCGGAACTCGACCCCAAGATGTGGCCGGGCCACGGCGGCGTCCGCCGACCCCCCACCCGCGCGAACGTCGGTCGCGACCTGCCCTACGCCCTGGCCGCGCTCGATCCCGATCCGTCCGTTCCCACCTGGCCGAAACCGCAAGCGAACCCGGTGCGGCTGCCGGCAGAAGTGCCGCAGGACTGGATCCGGCCCGGGGGTGCGCAGGAGAAGCGAGACCGACTGCCGAAGGCCGAGACCGTGCTCGCCGCGAAACCGAAGCGGATGGACGATCTGCCCTTCGCCGCGCCCGAGCCCTTCGTCCTCCTCTGCCGGGACGACGGCTCCGGGAACTACCGGATCACCGAGACGAAGCGGGAGAGCGGAGGCGGTGTGAAGATCGGGCTCCGGGTGGTCGATGCCCGGGCGGCCGGCGTGCCGGCGAAGCGCGTGGAGATGGCGTTGACGGTTTCGAAGAAGCGTGAGCGGGTGGCGGGATACGGCGTCGAGATCCCGTTCCCGCTCGGCGACGACAAGCGAGCGATCATGGTCCATGCCGCGGGGGCTTTCCGGGTGGAGCGGTGGAGGGCGGATCAGTCGGACGAGAGGATCCCGGGCTGGCTGAACTCGGACTCGAGAACGCGCTGGCCGCTCTGGCGCGGCGGCGGCGTGCTGCTCGGGCCGATCGGCGCCTACCGGATCTACAAGCAGAACCGTCAGGATACCGCGCCGCTCTATGTGGACCAGGGCTTCGGCTCGCCGGGATGGCTCGACCTCACCGATCGGAGCGGTGAAACCCATTGCGGCCTCTCGGCCCGGATGCTCCGCGATCTTGCTGCTCCCGAGGACCTCGCCGTCCGCGGGATCTCGGTGGACGTCGAGCGAGGCCGCCTGATCCTCTGGTTCCACTCACCGGCCGCCGAGCCCCTGAACCCGGTTGACGGCCCATTCGTCGGCGCCGCGGACCTCATCGCCCACGACGGCTGGCGGCCGCCGCTTCTGCCGCCGGGACTCACGCGCAAGCAGTACCGCGCCTTCCTCGACGACCTGGATTACGGCGGCAACATCGGGCTTTTCGCCCTGCGCTTTCTGTTCTCGGAGACTCACCAGGTCAAGGGGAACAGGTACAAGGAACTGCTCATGGATGGGGGCATCGAGCCCCGGGAACTGCTGCTTTCGATGGTGTGGCGGGACGGGTTGGCGAAGCACTGTCAGCGGATCGGGGTGCGGTATGACGCGAAGAGTCCGGAGAGGAGTGTGGGGGAGGTGATGGAGTACTACCGCGGGAGGTGATGGGCACCGCCCTCCTCGCTTCGCTGTTCGCTGAAAAACAACACCGGGAGTCCTTTTTTGGAGGGCCGACCGCCGGGTCGGCCTCGTTCGACTCGCTTTCAGCGATCCCCTTGGGATTGTGGGTTCGGACGCCCCCCTGAGCTGTTTATCCTCCCCCTGCCGCCAAAGCGACACCGGTCGTTCTCCTGCGGCCGAGCGTTGCGGAACGCCGGGAGAAAAGGACTCCCGGTGTTGTTTTTTTTTGGGCGGGTTCAGTTCAGGCCCAGGTTCACACCCATTTTCCCCGGGAGCAGGGTGAGCTCCATCCTGGTCCCCCCGCGGAAGATCACCACCGTCACGGTCTCCTTCTTCGCCTCGATGGCGGCCATGATGCCTTCGCGGAGGTCGTCGATCGAGTCCACCCGGCGGCCGTCGTAGGTGGCCAGGTAGTCGCCTTGCTTCATGCCCGCCTTGGCGGCGTTGCTGTCGGCGACGACCTTCGTTACGAGGATCGTCGGGGCGGGCACCATCCGGTCGGGGCTGCGGTAGAGGATCAGGTAGCTCTTGACGTTGTGGGAGGCCTCGTTGATCTGCTTCTCGGTGGGCTTATTCTCCGACTCGGTGAAGTCGTAGGGCTTCGGCTCGTAGCGGAACTCCGCCTCCTTGCCGGCCAGGATTTTCGGTGTGAGGTCGATCCACCAGGGCCGGACGACGTCGCCGGGCGCCCAGCCCGCGCGGGGGTACTTCCAGGTTCCGAACTGGGGTCGGTTGGGGTTCAGGTAGCAGTCCGCCTTCCACAGCACGTTGTCGAATCGGAGTTTCTCGACGGTCTCGGCGGCCTTGTCGGGGACGACCACGATGGTCCGCTCGGAGGGCGTGAACTCGCCGATCTGCGAGTGACCGGTGGTCGTGGTGAAGATGCATGCGGCCTTCGCCTCCTCGTCGATCAGGACGGTTTGCGGGGTGAAGAAGTCGCTGAAGTGGTTCTCCGCGGACTTGTATCTGGCGATGCCCGTCCAGAGCGGGACGACGCGGTAGGGCTCGAGCTTCGGGGTGCCGTGATAGAAGTCGAGCGAGACGCTCATCAGGTAGCCGCGGCCCTTGTAGAAGTTCGTTCCGGCCCGCAGTTCGAAGGTCGTCTTCCCGGAGAGGAACGGCCGGAAGTGCGTCACGTCCACCTTCCAGTGGCAGGGGGTGCGGTAGGACGTGATGAAGGGCACGATGTTTCGCTTCACGCCCTCGGCGTCGATGATCGAGACCTCGCCGTTGCGGTCCCACTCGTCCCACATCTTGCCGCCGTCGTGGATGTCGAGGGTGAGGATGATTCGCCCGAAGGCCCAGTTCGCCGGTGGCAGGTTCACCTCGGCCTCGAAGGCGGTCTTCTGATTGTTCGTCATCACGTGGTGAAAGACCTCCACGTGGAGCGGCGGCCGCCGGGGCGAAGCGGGCCTGGTGCTGGTGAACCCGATGTCTCGGACGTCGAATTCCGTGGTGGCGTCCGACCTCGTGCCCGCACCGATGGCGAGCCTTGATTCGTAGGGCCTCAGCCCGGGGATGAAGAACCGGTCATAGACGCTCTCCGGCCCGATCCTGACCGTGACCTCCGCGCCGCCCGTCACGTGGTGGACGGTGATTTTGACCGCCGCGAAGTCGCCTCGGAACTCCGCGGGATTCACCCGCTTGACGATCTCTCGGCCGTCGAAGTGAAGGGAGATCTCGCGCTCCGGCAGCCCCTGGCAGTTGCCCCACGGCCCGAAGGGCTCCTCGGTCGGCGGGTTGTGGACATCGACCCCCACGGCGAAGGTCCCGAGGAGGTTCGGCTCCACCCAGTTCGCAACAAAGGGCGCCGGTCCGCGCGCGCCGAACTCGGCGGTGTTGAGGAAGACGAACGCGCCTCCGTCGCCGCCCGGCAGCACTCGCAATTGACAGTCGAGGGAGACCGTCTCGAACGCCCCCTTGGCGCCCCGATCGAAGGCGACGGCGTTGGACTGGCTCGCGCTCAACTTCCCGTCGAGGAGGTGGTAGACCCCGTCGCTCAGAGTGGGGCCGTCGCCCTCCGCGAAGCGGGAGAGGTGCGCTGTCGGGGCCTCGCCCTCGGCGAGGATCGAAGCCGGGGAGACGGCCAGAACAATCAGCACGGTCAGGATGAGGCGGTTCATGGGGGGGCTCCTACCCGGCGTCGGGGGGCGGCGGCCGGGGCGTGGTCTCCGGCTCGGCCGTGCGGTCCATCTCGTTGAAGATCTCGCTGCGGTGCGACTTGCGGTCGAACCGGCTCCAGGCGCGGTGGAACCTGGCCCGCGACCTGGCCGCGGCCCGGTCCTGGGCCGCGATGAGCTGCCCCAGCGCGAGGGCGGTCAGCAACGCGTCCCGGCGCCCGGTCCGGATGTTCGCGGCGAAGGCGCGGAGGACATCCCCGGCCATGCAGGCGTCCTGGTGGGCGCCGAGCAGGTCCTGCAACTCCACCACGGTCTTGATGAACTTCTTCAGGGGCTTGCCGTAGATGTCGCCGAAGAACTCCGCGGTGTAGCGCAGCCGCTTGCAGCGGATCCTGAGGTCGTGCAGGTCGTCGGGGATCGGGGTCTCGCCCACCGATCGCCCCTTCTTGAGCACCCGCTTCAGCTCGCGGCGGAAGAGCGTGGGAGCGGCGGTGGTGACCCGCAGGCGGGCCGAGGCCGTCGACGGACGCAAGGGCGCTCCCCGCTCGAGAAACTGATCGAAGCGGGTCACGAAGCGCTGGAAGCGGGCGGTGTCGAGGGCGCGCAGCAGCTTCGTCCGGGCCTTGACTCGACTTGAGTGCAGGTTGGTCTTGAAGATCTCGAGCCCTGCCCGATCCATCTCGGGGAGCGAAACGGAGTACTCCGGAAAACGCTCCAGGTAGACATCGAGATCCCGGACTTCGCCCAGCATCGCGGCGATCCACTTGAGCTCGCGGTTGAAGCCCGCGAGGCGCGGCGCCGGGAAGGCTCCGGCGAAGGTGCGGAACGCGGCCCGCAGGCGTCGCGTGGAGACGCGCATGTCGTGGAGGAACTCGATGTCCTCTCCCAGGCGTGTCCCTGGCTCGTTGACCCGCATCCGCTCGAAGTGCCGGCGGAAGACGCGATAGGCGGCGTCGATCAGCCGGTCGGTGGGAAGCACCGTCGTCTCGTAGGTCCGGTCCTCCTGACGGGCCTGGGCCAGCAGGCCGCGCACCGCCAGGCCGCGTTCGAATTTCGAGAGGCCGGACGGCAGCAGACCGTGGGCGGCGACCAGCTCCTGACCCAGGACCTCGAGTGCCTCCGGGCCGATCCCGCGATCCTCGGCCTCCATCTCGAAGAAGGCGCCGACCGGTGTTTCCGCACCCGGCGCGAAGACCTCGACCGAGTCCAGGCAGAGCTCAGCGGTGCCCCCCTCCGGGGTCCCGAGCACGTGCTTCTCTCTTCTGGTTCTGAGGATCGCCAGCGGCTCGATCCGCTGCCCGGCGAAGAGCGGTGCGAGTCGCTCTCCGATCGCCCCGGTAGAGCCGATGGCGCTCGGATCCTCGATGTCCTCCTCCCACTCCCCGCGGTCCGAGAGCAGCGGCCGCTTGCCCGGGGGCAGGATCTCCTTCAGCGTGACCCGGTACCGGCCGGCCTTCGCGCGGTGGCGAAGCGAGAGGCCGGAGCGGAACAGCCGGTAGTCCGGGGTGTCGAAGTAGGTGTCCTCCTGTTCCGCTTCTGAGAGGGGGCAGAGGGCATGCCCGCCGAGCGTCGGCAGGCGCCCGAGAGACAGGAGTTGCTCGCGGGACACGGCGAGCAGCTTGATCTCTCTTTCCCGGTCACCCATGACTTTTCCCCTCCGCGGCCTTGAGCTCGACCGGTCTTCCGAACACTTCCTCGAACAGCAGGAACTTCTTCTGTGCCGCCCACCGCTCCAGCAGCAGATTCCGGTCGGCGCTGACCCTGAGTTGCAGGCTCTTCTTCTTCACCGTCGCTTCGACGCTGCTCACGTGCCGGCTGTGATCCCGGTCCAGCACATCGGCCACGCGGAGGATGGCGGCGAGTTTCCGCACCGTCTCCTGCTCTTCCGTCGACAGCGCGGCGAAGGGTGGATGCTTCTCCGTCGGGTGACGCCTCCGGTGATACCGGGCCACGTTGGCCACGATCTCCCGCTGGGCGCGGTCGAGGCCGACGACCTCGGACTCGGAGATGATGTACTGCGAGTGCTTGTGATGCTTCGACGCGGAGATGAAGAGCCCGATGTCGTGCAGCAGGGCCGCCGCCTCGAGGAGCGTCCGCGCCTCGCCGGGCAGGCCGTGCAGGTCCTCGAGTTGATCGAAGAGCGAGAGGGCGAGCTCTGTCACCTTCAGCGCGTGGGGCTCATCGAGCCGGTACCGCCGGCCGAGGCCGAGGGCCGCCGCGCGAACCTCCTGGCGCCGCGAGTCGAGGGCGCCGGCTCGTTCCAGCTCCTCCACGAGGTCGAGGATCAGGCCGTCCTTCAGACCCACGTTCGGAACGAAGATCGTCTCCGCACCGAGGATCTCCGCGACTTTCAAGTAGATCATCGCGGCGGGGAGGATGACGTCGGCCCGGTCGGGGCGCAGTTGATACCGCTCGATGCGTTCGTTGAAGGAGAGGCCGGCCAGCGTCTGCGCGAACTCGCGTAGCGTGACCATCTCGATCGTGCGGACGCCCGGAGCGAGCACGGCCGGTCCCTCGGCATCCCGGCCGATGAGCTCCCCGAGGGTCTCCGCGGACCCCCCCGTCGCCGCCACCAGGTCCGCGCGCTCGCTGCCGAGGGCGGTGGCCACGCGGGAACGGATGGCGTCCAGGTATTCGTCGAGGAAGGAGAAGAAGTCGCTCGCTCCGCGGTCCGCGTCGTCGTCGAGCGCCTCGAGCAGACGCAGGGCGCCGATGGTGAAGGACTCGGCCTGCAATACCTTGCCGTCCATGACGGCGAGGATCTCCACGCTGCCCCCGCCTACGTCCACGGCGGCGGCGCGACCCTTCGACATGTCGAGCCGGGAACCGACCGCGCGGCGCACCAGGTGCGCCTCCTCCCCGCCGTCGATCACCTTCAGTTCGATGCCGGTTTCCTCCCTCACCCGCTTGACGAATTCCGGCCCGTCCGCGGCTTCGCGCACCGCGCTGGTGGCCACGGCCCGCACCAGAGTCACCTCGTGCGACCGGATCAGGCGGTGAAAGAGCAGGAAGGCCTCGACCGCCCGCTCCATGCGGGACGGGCCGATCCTTCCGGTGAGGAAGACGCGTGAGCCCAGCCGCACCGGTTCCCGGATGCTCTCCAGCACGCGCGGCTCGCCGGAGGCAGCGATCTCCACGACGTGGCAGCGCATGGCGTTCGAGCCGATGTCGATGGCGGCAAAACGGTTCACGCCCTGGCTCCCGCCTTCGTCACTTCTCAATGCCCGTTTCCTCGGGAGGCGTCTGCTCCTCGACGGGCGCAGGCTCCTCCGCCCGGCCCTCGTGAACGGTGCGGATCTCGTCCTTGTTCACCTTGTGCTTCCTGCCGTCGAGATCCTCGAACTCGTAGAATCCGCTGACGGGGTCGTACTCCGGCTCATTGTCGGCGTAGATCTGTTGGCCGTCCTTGAACACCACGGTGTAGTTGCTGGCGCAACCCGCGAGAGCCAGCACGAACACCGTCAGGCAAAGCATGAGCATGACGTTCCGCATTGCATCCTTCCTTGTGGTTGCAGGAGAGTTTACGCAGTGTGAGGTGTTCCTTGACCTTTCATCTGGCCCCCAAGCTGTTGAGCCCCATCCAACTCACCCTGCCGCCCCCCCCGTGTGATTGCGGGTTCGGCCGCCCCCGCCCAATCCGTTTTCCTTTTCCCCAGAATCCAACCAGCCCTCGAACCGCCCCCCGTCACTCTTCCGCCAAGGCCACCCTCACCCCACCCTTGAACTCCACCTTCCCGAACAACGGCTCCAGATTGACCGTCGCTTCCACCTCATACTCCCCCCGCGGCACAGCCACCGGCACCGGACACGTATTGCCTCAGCCGTAGTCCACGCTCTTTTCGAGCAGCACCGTGCTCTTCTTTCGCAGACGAACCCGGATCCGCTCCGGCGCGCTGCCTCGCATCGCCTTCCGCAGGCGGCCGCCGTTCGGGCCGAGAAGATCGACGCGCAGTTCGTGACCATCGTCGGCGGGCAGCACTCGGGCAGTCAGTCGAGACGGTGGTCCGAGCCTTTTCGAGGGTCGTGTGAAGCGGCGTCCGCCCGCTCATGAAGTTCAGGTGAAGGCCCTTGCCCACGACCGACCACTCCATGTGCACGTTCTCCCGCCGATCCTCGCAGTCGACCAGGCCGAGGAGGGTCGCCGACCACTGAAGGCCTTCGTGTCGAAACGGCAGGTACGGTACGGCGGAGCGCTGCTGTCGGCCTTCGTAGAGCGATCCGGCCATGAACTCCCTCACGGTCTCCGGCACTCCGTCTCCGTCGTAGTCGAGGACGGCCTGGTCGAACCCCTTGCCCGTGCCCCTCGGGCTGCTTTTTGCGTGCTCGAACACCAGGGCCGCGACCGGTTCCAGGACCGTGAAGATCCGGAGCCGGAGCCGACCGGATGTCCTCGGCTGGGCCTGGGCCACCACCATCCGCTCGCACCTCGTCGAGTAGCCGCGGGGGCAAGAGTCTCGGTGGAGGACCTTGCGGGTACTCCCGACGCCGGGGTAGTTTCCTCGTATGTCCGATCGCATTCTCGGGATCGTCGCCTCCGCCACGCACGCCGAGTCGCTCGAATCGATGCTCGAGCACGAGGCGGTTTCCGCGTCCTGGTGCGTCTACTCGGGCGATGACCTCGTCGTCTTCGATGCCCTGGTGAGCGCGAGCACCGTGGAGCCGCTCCTCGACGACCTGGGGCGCCGCTTCGGCCACGACGAGAACTTCCGGGCCATGCTGACCTCTCTGGCCGCGGTGCTGCCGCGGCCTCCCGCGGAGACCCCCCCCGAACCGGAGGAGAAGTCCGAGGAGCCGCCGAAGCGCATCCCCCTTCGCATCAGCCGGGCCGAGCTCTACGAGGAGATCGGCGGTGCGGCCCGCCTCAATCGGCTCTTCCTGGTGCAGGTCGGGCTGGCCACGATCGTCGCCGCCGTCGGGCTCTATCGGGACCTGTCCGCGGTGGTGATCGGAGCCATGGTCATCGCGCCCCTCCTCGGCCCGAACATCGCCCTGGCTCTCGGAACCACCCTCGCCGACTTCGACCTCATCAAGAAGGCGATCCGCACCACCCTGGCCGGACTTAGCCTGGCCTTCGGGCTGTCCGCTCTGGGGGGAGCGATCTTTGGCGTGGACGCCCTCTCCGGCGAGGTGGCGGCGCGGACCTCGGTTCACCTGACGGACATCCTGGTGGCCCTGGCCTCGGGTGTGGCCGGGACGCTGGCGTTCACCACCGGGGTGGCCACCGCGCTGGTGGGCGTGATGGTGGCGATCGCCCTGATGCCGCCGACCGTCGTCGCCGGTTCCCTCCTCGGCGCCGGGGAGTGGCAGCACGGTCTCGGGGCGACGCTCCTGCTCTCCGTCAATGTCGTCTGTGTCAACCTGGCGGCGGTGGTGACCTTCCTGGTGCAGGGCATTCGTCCCTCGGACTGGTGGGGAGAGCGGCGTTCCCGGAGACTGACCCGGCAAGCCATCGCGATCTGGTTCGCGGTGCTCGTGCTGCTGGCGTTCCTGATCTGGTGGTCGAGTCGCTGACCCGCGGGACACTAAACCTCGCCCGCGACTGATCTGAGGATTCGCCTCGTGCCGTGGCGGGGCAGGCGCGTGTGACCCGACCAGGCGGCCGCGGCGAGGACGCCTTCCGCCAGCAACTCGTCGAGCCAGTGTCCGGCGTGACGAGGGTCGCGCTGCATGATTCCCGCCCCCCGCTCCAGCAGGTAGCGGCGGTTGTGCCGCTCCTGGGCGCCGATGGGGGCGGAGAGGAGGAGTGGGATGCCGAGCGCGGCGTAGAAGACGAGTTCGCTCGGTTTCGTCCAGAGGATGTCGGTCTCGGCGAGAAGCTCGTTGAAGGCGCGGTAGTAGCCGTCGAAGTCGGGCTCGAAGAGGATCCGCACGGCGTCGGACGGAAGGGCGTCGGGGACGAGACTCGCCACTGCCCGCTTGAAGCGAGCCGCCACGCCCTCATGCACTCCGGCGACGAGAGCCACGCGGAGCTTCCCGGCGGCCACCGCGTCTCTCAGGCCCGTGAGGTAGGTCAGCACCGTCCGAATCTGCGCACCGGCGCCGCCGACGGCGAAGGTGATCAGGGGGGCCCGGCCGCGCTCCTCCTCGGGCAGTGGGGCTCCCAACGCGCGAAACTCCCGTCGGTACAGGCCCTTCGGATCCAGCCGGCAGAGGCGCCGGGCCAGGTGCTCCCGGGCGATGATCGAGTCCTCACCGCCCACCAGTTCCTCCGGCAGCGGGAACCCCGTGAGTTCGATGTTGGCCTTCGGCACGCCGTAGGCTCGTAGTCGCAGCACCGCCCGCCGGCTCGGAACGAGGTAGTGGATCCTCGTGGTCGTCGGATTCCGGGGCGCCCAGATCCGGTGCAGGTCGGAGTCGGTGACGACGCAGAAGATGTGTTCGAGCCCTCGTCGGTCGGCGGCCATCGCGGGAGCGTAGAAGGTCGTGATCAGGGAGGCGCCCGTTTCCTCGAGTCGGTCCGTCAAGCCGCGCATCAGCCCCTTCGCGATCATCTTGTCGAGGGACTTCACCGCACGGGTGGCGCGGGATTGGTCCCGCTCGGGAAAGAGGGGCGCGATCGAGGTCACCGCGTTCATCAGGGAGAGAAACGGTCGTCCGATCACGGGCGCCTGCGTGATCCGCGAGCCGAATTCGTAGAGCCCGCGAGTGCGGTTGAACGAGCGGACGTCGTCCGATCCGGCCAGCGGGGGCGCGTCGGCCCTCAAAACCGGCACCCCGAGCGCGTCCGCGATGCTCCGGGCCGGGCGCAGATGTCCGTAGCCCATCCTGACCGCGGCGACGACCGGGGATTGCGGGTCCGGACTCATCTTGTGGCTCGACGATCTCTCGCGGGATATGCTCGGGCCATGTTCGACCTGGGAGTCGGTCTCCTCGTGCTGCTCGCCTTCTCTCTCGTTTTCCTCATGCGCGAGTCCCAGCGCCGTCTGCTCGCAAAATCCCCGCCTCCGCCTCCGCCCGCGTGGCCGCCGGTGAGCATACTGAAGCCCCTGAAGGGCTCGGATGAAAACCTCTCCGGGAACCTCCGGAGCTTCTTTTGTCTCGACTATCCCGACTACGAGTTGCTTTTCGGCGTGCAGGACGAAACTGACGAGGCGCTCGTGGTCGTAGCGAAGCTGATCGGAGAGTACCCCGACGTCCCGGCGCGGGTGGTCGTGGATGGTTCCACGGTCGGCCTGAATCCGAAGGTGAACAATTTGGCCAACATGGCCCGGCGGGCCCGGCACGAAGTCCTTTTGATCAGCGACAGCAACGTGACCGTCATGCCGGGCTACCTGGCGGACCTGGTGTCGCACCTCGAGTCCCCCGGCGTCGGTCTGGTCTCCTCGCCGATCCGTGGCGTCAGGGGAACCGGGCTCGGGGGGAGGATCGAGGCCCTGCAACTCAACACCTTCGTCATGGGGGGCGTCTCGATCCTGAAGAAGCTCCGCCAGCCCTGTGTGGTGGGGAAGTCCATGCTCTTTCGACGTGAAGACCTCGAGCGGATCGGCGGGTTCCCCTTCCTCGGTCGCTACCTCGCGGAGGACCAGATCTTCGGGGAGGCGATCGCGGATCTCGGCCTGGTCAATGCCGTGTCTTCGATACCGATCGATAACGTCCTCGGTCGGCTCACTCTCGCCCAGTGTGCGAAACGCCACCTGCGGTGGGCACGCATCCGGCGGCGGATGAGTCTCCCCGGCTACGTGGCGGAGCAGTTCCTCAATCCCGTCACCACGGCGCTCCTCGGCGCCCTCGCGCTGCGTACCCCTGCGACCGCATTGATCGCGGCGGCGACGCTCTTCGCCACGTCGGTTCTCGCCTTCAGGGCCGAGCGGGACCTTTTGATTCGGCGACCGATCTACCACTACCCGTTCCTGGAACTCGCCCGCAGCCTGATGGTCGGCGTGCTCTGGCCCGCGCCGTTTCTCGGCAGCCGGGCCCACTGGCGCGGGAACGCCTTTCGCATCGGCCCTCGAACGCTACTGACTCCCGCCTGACCCCGCAAACCGGCCCAGGAACAGGATCAGCCCCGTCTTCCGGTGACGGATCAGGAAGAGGAACGGGTGGTCGGCGGTGAAGGTCGCCTGCACGTGCGGCACGCCGCCCTTCATCATCATCACCACCGTGGCCGCGGCGGCCTCGGTGCCGGCCTCGTCCACCTTGATGAAGGCCTTGTGCAGGACCGCACCGATGAAGAGGGGCTTCGCCGTGGTCATCCCGGTGAAGTCCGCCCGATCGGCATTGAAGGCGGCGGTCATGCCCATTTTCGGGAGGATTCCGGTGAGATCGATGGGAGCCGTGATCTCGAACTTCGGGATCTTCGCGTCGACCTGCTGCTCCTTCATGGCGCCGATCAGCCCCGCCAGCGAGTCCGCGGAGAGGGCGCTCTCCACCGCGGGGAGTCCGTCCGGCTTCCTCGGGAGGAGGATGACCATGGAGGTCTCCTCGCCCCGGTAGGGAATCTCCAGTGCCTTCAGGTCGTCGGTCTCGGTGTAGCCGAAGGTGCCGTTGCGGTGCATGAGGGGTATCGGGACCTGCTTCCCGGAGGCCGTGGTGAAAGGGGCCTCCGCCGTGAATCGTTCGTTGAACGGATCCTTCCAGGCGGCCTTGAACCAGATGGCGTTGGCCAGGGCGATGAGCGTGTCCGCGGTGGGGAGGTCCTCCGGGATGATGTCCCTGATGCGGTCCTCGGTCTTTACGGCCACCCAGTCGTTGATGATCTTCCGGGCCTTCGCAGTTTGGGTGAAGTCGATGCGCTCGAGCGGCGCCTTGAAGCCGTTCTTGAGCGTGGCGAGGAAGGGAGCTTCCATCTTCAAACCGTCCTGGGCCCAGATCGTGTTGGCCACCCGCATCTCGTGAGCGAGGTGTTTGGTGGCGTCTTCTCCCCAGCCCTCGGTCACGGTGCCGGGTTGCAGTGCCGCCGCGAGGCGCGCGTGCTCCGCGGCGGGGATCCCGTCGCCAAAGTGGAGCACCTCGTCCATCCCGGTCGCGGTCTCACCGCGTGCCCCGGCCCGGGTCATGGCCAGGGCCGTGGTGATGGAGTAGGGCGAGAAGAAGAGGTTGCCCTCTTTCGTCCGCAGCACCCCGTAGAGGTCGGTGGCGAAGGCGTTGTTCGCCTTCGCTGTTGGTGAGGGGGCCGGCTCCTCGGCGAGAAGGGCGGCGGTGGCGATCAACAGGATCAGGAAAGCGGTCAGGTGTCTCATCGTCTTCTCCCGCGTGAGTGGTGTTACTGCCTACTCATACGCTTGAAGAAGAGTACCGTTCCCGGAGCAGGGCCTCGAAATGGTTCAGGTGGTTGAGCCAGGTGATGCCCCGGGGGCCGCGGCGGATGCCGCGGGAGCCGGCGCCGCCGACCATCAGCTCGACTTCCGGGGGAAGCTCGCTCCTGAGTTCGGCGAGCAACCGGTCCGTGGCCGGGCCTCCGTTGGCGAGGGAAACACTGACGCACACCGCTTTCGCCCCCGAGTCCTCCGTGGCGGCCACGATCTCGGGGACCGGCACATCGATGCCGAGGATGCTCGGACGGATGTCGGAGAGCGCGGCCATGGCCGCGGCCATCTGGAGACCGATGCCGTGCATCTCCCCCGGCAGCGTGGCGAACAGCAGGACCGCGGCTTTCGCGGCGGGCTCGTGGGACTCGCGGATCTGCCTGACGAGGTCCGTCACGATCTCCGTGGTGAAGTGTTCATGGCGGATCTCGAGTTGCCCATCGGCCCAGAGGCGGCCCACCAGGCGGAGAAGCGGGGCGGCGGTGTCGCTGAGGAAGGAACGCGGGCCGTGGAGGGCCATCTCGACCCGGAGGGCGATCCGCAGCTCTTCATCCTGGTAGCTGCGGATCAGCTCGACGTGGCGGGAGAGGCTCTCGTCGGATCGCTCGAGGGCCATGCCGCCGCGGAGGAGTTCCCCCAGTTCGTCTTCATCGAGCGCAGCCACGGCGGAGGGACGATGCCCGTGGGCGACGGCTTCCGCCACGCACCGCAGCCGGCGAACCTCGGTTGCGTGATAGCGTCGATGTCCGGAGGGCAGCCGCACCGGGCGGGGGCGGCCGTAGCGGCGTTCCCACACCCGGATGGTGGCGGGGGAGATCGCGGTGGCTTCCGCGACCTCCCCGATGGACAGCAACTGGTCTGTGGCCTGGGTGACCATGGCCTCAGCGCGGCAGGATGACGGTGTCAATGACGTGGATGACGCCGTTGCCGGCCAGCACGTCGGCCGTTTCAACCCGCGCGCCGTTCACCGTGACGCTTCCCGTGTCGGTCCTGACCACGCTCAAGCTCCGACCTTCCGCCGTGGCGGCGGAGGTGGAACCGACCGGCAGGTCCGTGGAGAGCACCCGACCCGGGACGACGTGGTAGAGCAGGATGGCCTTCAGCTTCGCCGGGTCCTTGAGGAGAGCCTCGACCGTGCCCGCGGGGAGCTTGGCGAAGGCGGCGTCGGAGGGAGCGAAGACGGTGAAGGGCCCCTTGCTCTTCAGGGTTTCCACCAGGCCGGCGGCTTTCGCTGCGGCGAGGAGCGTGCCGAACGACTTGGCCTCGACGGCGGTGTCCACGATGTCCTTGCGCGGCAGAACGACGGTGTCGATGACGTGGATGATGCCGTTGCTGGTGCTGACGTCGGTGGCCAGGATCCGGGCGCCGTCGATCGTGACTTCATCGCCGGAGGTCTGGACGCGAAGGCTCTGACCCTGAACGGTCTCGATCCACTCCATGCCGAGGACCTGCTCCGCGGTCAGCCGACCGGGCACTACGTGATAGGTGAGGATCGAGGCGAGCTTCGACTTGTCCTTCAGCAGCGCCTCGACGGTGCCCGCCGGGAGCTTCTCGAAGGCGGAGTCCACCGGAGCGAAGACGGTGAAGGGGCCGTCGCTCTTCAGGGTGTCGACCAGGCCGGCGGCCTTCACCGCGGCCACGAGGGTGTTGAACTTGCCGGCGGCAACGGCGGTGTCCACGATGTCCTTGCCGGCGGTCGCCTTGGTGTCGGCGGTCGCGGAGCAGCCGCCGCAGCCGCAGGTGCCGCAGGCGTTGGCGGGGGAGACGGGGAAGATGAAGAGAAGCGCGCCGAGCAGCGCGAGGGTGAGTACAGATGTCTTCAGGGCCATTGGGGCCTCCTTGAGTTGGGGTTGACGAAGGGATTATGCGACTCGTTCTCAGTATGTCCAGTAAAATAACTGAACATTATTGAAGGGAGCCCACATGCACGTCGAACTCTACGAGCGGAGCACGGAACTCAAGGCCGGCCCGGAAGAGGTCTTTCGCTGGCACGAGCAGCCGGAGGCTTTCGAGCGGCTCACGCCGCCCTGGGAGCGGGTGGAGGTTGTCCATCGCACCCACGCCGGACTGGTCGACGGGAGCCGCGTCACCCTGCGCGTGGGTCGCCGGCCGTTTCGCCAGATCTGGGTCGCCGAGCACTCGGACGTGGTCCCCGGTCGAGGCTTCACCGACTTCATGGTGACCGGGCCGTTCGCCTGCTGGCGACACGAGCACCGTTTTGCTCCCGACGGGACCGGAGGCTCGCGCCTGACCGACCGGATAGAATACGCCCTGCCGCTCGGCGCACTGGGGCGGCTCTTCGGGGGCTGGTTCGTTCGGCGGAAGCTCGAGCGGATGTTCGCCTACCGGCACGAGGTCACCGCCCGCGAACTGGGCGGCGTCCGTCGCGAAGGAGATGCTTCTGATGACGAAGCCTGAAACCCCGGTTCTCGCCCGCCCGTCCGTCGTGGTCAGCCGCTGCCTTGGCTTCGAGGCCTGCCGCTACAACGGGGAGATGATCCCGAACCGGTTCCTCAAGCGGCTGGAGCCGCACGTGGATCTGTTGACGGTCTGCCCGGAGGTCGAAATCGGTCTCGGCACGCCCCGGGAGACGATCCGCGTGGTCCGTGACGGCGACGAACAGAAACTGGTGCAGCCCAAGACCGGTCGGGATCTGACCGCGGCCATGCGGACCTTCTCGCAGAGCTACGTCCTGGACCTGCCGGAGGTGGACGGGTTCATCCTGAAGTCCCGCTCCCCGTCCTGCGCCGTCACCGACACGAAGATCTACCCCGAGAAGGGCGGCGCCATGCTCGGCAAGGGGCCGGGCTTCTTCGCCGCGGCGGTGCTCGAGAGGTTCCCCGGGATCTACGTGGAGGACGAGGGGCGTCTCACCAACTTTCGCATTCGGGAACACTTCCTGACCCGCATCTTCACCTTCGCCGCGTTTCGCGAGGCCGGCCGTCGCCCGACCATGGGCGGTCTGGTCCGGTTCCACTCCGAGCGCAAGCTCCTCTTCATGGCCCTGAACCAGACCCGCATGCGGATTCTCGGGCGGATCGTCGCGAACCACGACCGCCTCCCGGTGCGGGAGGTTTTCGCCGCGTACCAGGTGGAACTCGAGGCCGCCTTCGCCCGCCAGGCGCGCCTGGTGTCCCACATCAACGTCCTGATGCACGCCTTCGGCTACTTCAGCAAGGAGCTGACCGCGCGGGAGAGGGCGCACTTCCTCGAGTTGCTCGAGCGCTACCGCGCCGGCAAGGTCCCCCTCTCCGCGGCCATCGCCGTGGTCCGGGCATTGATCGCTCGCTTCGGCGACGAGTACCTGGAATCGCAGGTCTACTTCGAGCCGTTTCCGGAGGATCTGGTGGAGATCACCGACTCCGGGAAGGGCCGGTAGTACGGAGGCAGACACCTTTTTCCCGACTCCGTTTATCTGTCCCGGAGCAATTTTTCCACACTCTGGAAAAAGGTGTCTGCCTCCGTACTCCGTTTGGCCGATGGGTCTGATATGACGCGGAAAACTCTGTACCTGCTGCTCGTGCTTATTCTCACAACGTCCTGCGGCGGGGGTGGGGGCGGGGGAGGATCCGGGGATGAGCCAAAGCCGCCGATCGCGCCGGCGGACGATCTCCTCTCCGCAACGGAGTCCGGCGCCACGCTGCTCGCGGTCCTTGCGAACGATGGTGGAGATCCCGCGGACGTGGACCTCTCCCTCGTCACGCTGCCTAAGAAGGGCACCGCGACCGTCGAGACCGACGGGCGGGTCCGCTACACGCCCGAGGACGGGTTCAACGGGACCGATTCGTTCACGTACTTCGCGGACGACGGGCGGGCGAGCGGGCAGGCCACGGTCCACGTCACGGTCTACGCCTCGCTGACGGGCGCGGCGCCGATCGTCATGCTCCCCCGGCTCTCGATCGAGGCGGAGGAACTGGCGGTCCTCGTGAACGACCAGGATGCCCAGTCCACGGCGGTCGCGGACTACTACGTCCTCAAGCGGAACATCCCGGCAAAGAACGTGATCCACCTCTCGTTCACCCCCGGCGGGGCCGGCCTGACAGAATCTGCGTTCGCGGCCCTCTTTGCCGAGGTGCAGGCAAAACTCACTCCGGAGATCCAGGCCCTCGCGATCACCTGGACCCGGCCCTACAAGGTCCTCGGCATGTCGATCACGAGCGCGTTCACCCTCGGCTTCTCCACCGATTGGTACGCCACAGAGGCGGGCTGCAACCCGACCAGTCCCTCCGGTTTCTACGACTCCGCATCCCGTCGCCCCTTCGATGATCACGGAATCCGGCCGGCGATGATGCTCGCGGGGGAGACCACCGATGACGTCCTCGATCTCATCGACCGGGGCGTCGCCGCGGACGGCACGTTCCCGACGGGGACCGCCTGGCTCGTGCGCACGACGGACGGCGCCCGCAGCAGCCGGTATCCGCTGATGATCGAGGCCGAGGCTGAGTGGGACCACGCGCCGGACGGCCTCACCGTGATCTATGAGGATCAGCCGGAGGGAAACCTCATCACGAACACCGCGGGGATCCTCGTCTACCTGACCGGCCTGACCTGGGTGGGGGAGCTCGACACCAACACCTACCACCCCGGCGCGATCGGCGACCACCTCACCTCCTACGGCGGCGTGCTCGGTGGAACCTCGCAGATGGACGTGATCCAGTGGCTGAAGGCGGGCCTGACCGGCAGCTTCGGCACGGTGCAGGAGCCCTGCAACTACACCGCGAAGTTTCCGGATCCGGTCCCGCTGCTCAGCCACTACTACCGCGGCAACACCCTGATCGAGGCCTATTGGAAGTCCGTTCAGTGGCCGGGTGAAGGGCTGTTCGTCGGCGAACCGCTCGCCAGCCCGTTCGGCCGGTTCTTCCTCGAGTACGAGGACGGCACCGTCCGCATCCGCACGACGTCTCTCGCCCCGGGCGAGCAGTACCGCGTCGTCGCCGCGGACACTCCGGCCGGGCCCTTCACCACGGTGCTCGACGGGATCTCGATCCCGCACCACCGCCTGGAGACGATCACACTTCCCGCCGCGGATCGGGCCGTCTACCGGCTCGAGGCGGACGACTGAGTTCAGGCTCCGGTCAACAGGCTACCGACCCGGCCGATGATCACCACGTAGGCGTTGCTCCAGGCCCCCTCGCGGAAGAAGCGCGTGGGCATGCCGGGGCTGCCGATGAAGGGCCGGAGTACCCAGGCCATCTGGATGGCGATGAAGACATAGACCACGAGCCAGGCGAACCGCCCGACCCGGTGCCGCGGGTTTCGGGCAATGAGCGCCCGATAGTGCCGGGAAAGCGTGATCTGGCCGGCGAGCGCGCCGATGAGGAACATCACGCCGTTCAGGACGATGGCGAAGTCGTAGTCGTGGTTCGTGGCGTAGAGGAAGAGCGTCAGCGGCGCGAGTGCGGTGAGGGTCACCGCCATGGTCGCCTGGGCGGCCACGATGCCCCGCATCGCGGCACGGAAGTCCTCGCGCAGCCCGAGGATGGTGTTCAGGACGAAGAAGCTCGGCAGACTGATCGCCGAAGAGACGAGCAGCAGGAACGGCACCTTGGTCCCGGAGTAGAGAGCCTGGAGCGCCCGGGCGTTGTACAACCCCATCGCCGCCCCGTAGAGGAAGCCCCCCAGGAGCAGATAGAGCCCGAGCGGCCGCCACGGCACCGCGGTCTCGCGGACCGAGAACCGCCCATCGCACTTCAGGAAACTGCTGAGGGAGGCCGGCATGGAATGCGCCTAGAACAGGTTTCCGATGGCCTGCCAGAGCGCCTCGAAGAAGCTCGATTGGCGCTCCCGGAAGAGTTCGAACGGTAGATCGGGCGAGCCGATGAACGGGCGGAGGATCCAGCCCATCTGGGCCCCCACCACCGAATACATCACGATCCAGGCGGCGAAAATCCGCCGCGGCGCGCGGTCGGCCGGCGGCCAGGTCGGGGGCGTGGGTCGGATCGATCGAGTCGTAGGCGAGGGCGGCGGGGGAGGGGTCTCCGGCTCCGCGATCGAAAACTCCCGGTCACCCGCCTCCGGTGCCTTCGCGTCCGACGTTTCCTCCGGTGGAGCATCTTCCTCGACGGCCGGCGCCTCGCCGACGAAGACCGAATCCAGCGCGCGCCGGAGGAAGACCAGGCCCGCGAACCCGGAGATCGCGAAGAAGATCACGTTCAGCACCTTCATGAAGGCGTAGCTGGTGGTGCTCAGGGTGAAGAAGCCCGTCACCGGGCCGAAGCTGGCCAGGAGCGCGAGATTGACGGTGACCGCTCCCAGCAGGAGTCGCAGGGTGTCGAGTTCTTTCAGCCTCGACCTCGCCAGCGCGGAGAACACATAGAGCGAAGGAAAGGTGATTGCCAGTGTGAGCAGGAACAGCAGGGGCACCTTCAGCATGGTGACGATGAGTTGGGCGAAGCTCACGTTCTCCGGCCGGAAGAGGGCGTAGAGCCCCATGAACAGGCCGTAGGCGGCGCCCAGCGACGCCCCCGCGATCACCAGCGTCCGGACGGGGATCTCGATCCGCCCCTTCATCAGGTCTTCGCGCCGGGTGAACTGCCCCCGGAGCAGACGGTCCGTGTCCCTGAACAACTCGCGAATGCTCACTCCCACGATTCCTCCTAACGATGCCGTGACGGCGTCGATCCGTGTGCGGCTAACGCACTTCCGGGACCAGCATGATAGAGCCCCCGTTGTCTTCCGCCAACCGTTGGAGGAAATCCGGGTCGAGGCCGGTGTTGCCGAAGGCGATCACGTTCGTCCTCATCCGCGCGAACCGGTTCAGCTCGGTGAACCAGGAGAGGAGCGTGTCGGCCTGGGTGATGTCGGATGCGGGTTCTTGCAGTCGCAGGTCCCCGCCAGCCGCTCACTGCAGGAGGGCCGCCACGACGCGGCGTGCCGCCGGAGGAAGCACTCCATCTTGTGGTTGCTCGCGCAGGTGGCGCCCCAGCCCGCGGGGAGCTTCTTCGGGCAAGACCCGGGCGCGATCCGACACCGGGGGCAGTTGCACGGATCGTCGGGCGGCGAAACGGGCGCCTCGAGGAAGTGGTGGCAGCCGTTCCCCTCCGGGCAGGTGCAACCGCCCGGCTCGGCCGCCGCGATCCCGGGAAACGCGATGAGCAGTGCCCTGGCGAGGACGGCCAGAACGAGTCGGCGAGTCTCTATCATGACGACCCTCATTCGACGGAGTCCGGAGCCTCGCCGTCCTGATCCGCGAATCAGGCTGGGTGAACAAGTACCGTCGGGCCCTCGCCGCCCAGGGTTTCGTGGACGTCAGACACGAGAAGCTGACGTTCCGTTCCGCGGGAATTGTCTCCGCCCGTTGGCCGGGGTAGCGGACTCACCTGCGGCGAAGTTCGGCGTCTTGACCGCGGTGTTCCGGTGGTTATACTTCTGGTATGAAGACTGCGGTTTCCATACCTGACGAGCTCTTCGAGGAGGCCGAGCGTCTCGCGAATCGGCTGAAAACCTCGAGAAGCGGGCTTTATGCCCGGGCCCTCGCCGAGTTTCTGGCGCGACACGATGAGGATCGCATCACGGCGGCGATGGATCGGGTCTGCGAAGAGGTCCGAACCGAACTCGACGACTTCTCCCGCACTGCCGCCGAAGAGACCCTCAGGCGCGTGGAATGGTAATCGGCCGGGGCGAGGTCTGGTGGGCCGAACTCGGTGAGCCGATTGGTTCCGCGCCCGATTTCCGGCGACCGGTGGTGGTCGTTCAGGCCGACGCGCTCAATCGGAGCCGCATCGGCACCGTCGTCTGCGTTCCGCTGACCAGCAATCTCAAGTGGGCGAACGCGCCGGGAAACGTGCTCCTCAAGAGCAGGCTGACCAGGCTCGCAAGGGACTCCGTTGCCGTGGTGTCACAGATTGTGGCGCTGGATCGAAGCCAACTCATGGAGTGCGCCGCGAAGCTCTCTCGGAGGCATGTGGAGACGATCCTCACCGGAATCGACGTGGTCCTCGGTCGCTGAGGGTCTGTGCCGCGTCACTCCCCCTGGGCCGGCTCGATTCGCAGCCCGGCCTCATCCACCACCGCCCTCAGGCCGCGGGGGAAGAGGATCGCGGCGAGAGCGTGGTCCAGGCGGATGTCCTTCACCCAGAGGTCGAATCTCGCCTTCTTGACCTCGCTGGTCAGTGTGGATCCGAGGCGGATCTTCATCCCTCCCTTTCGACCCAGGAGGTTCATCGCGGAGCCGATGGTGGACTTCCTCAGTCGGAAGGAGATCTGCTTCGTGCCGAGGGTCTCTCTAAGCTTCAGTTCGGGTGCCGGAGCGTCCTCCGTCGGCGCCGGAAGCAGGTCTTTCGGGAGCGCGTCCAGACGATCCACCTTGGCGATGAACACACCGCCCCAGCGGACGTCCCACATGACCTGCTTGCTGAGGAAGAGTGTCGACAGAGCCTGTCCCAGCGGCAGCTTGCTCTCCGAGGTCACGCGCATCCCAAGCGGTGGATTGGCCGTCGCCTTGAGCGCGGCCGGGTCGAGGAAGAGCGGGACCTCGGCCTGGTTCTCGATATCCGCCAGCCACTCGGGCAGTGCCGGGTCGCCCGCGGGGAGCTTCACCTCCACCTCCTCGAGCTTCTTCTCGATCTCCAGTTGCCAGGGCTCCTTGGGGACCGTGGGCACCGTCTCCGCGGCCTGGGCCTCGTCCGCGGCATCGCCCTCCGCAGGAGGTGCCTCGGACCGGATCGCGTACTTCTTCTCTCCGAGTTCCCAGAGGTGGACGCCCGCCGCCTTGGCCACGATGCGGAGGGCATCGAGCGGCTTCGACTCCACCGTGGCGGAGAACTTCTTCGCCTTGAGCGCGGGCTCGATTTCGACCGTGAAGTCGGCGAGCATCGTGATGAACTCCACCGCCTCTTCGAGCGTCGCGCCGTCGAAGTCCCGGTAGATCCAGACCTCCACGGGGATGTCCTGCGCGAGAACCGGCCCGGCGAGGAGCAGCAGAAGGAGTGTGACCGCAAGGGCTCTCATCGTTGATGTCTCCCGTCTTGCCGCGCGCCCCGAGTCCGGAGATTGTACCACTTGTGGGCCCGCCCCTATTCCCGGGCGTCCCACTCTTCCCACCACGCCTTCGCGTCCCCCTGCGACCAGGTCCCGGCTTCCGGAGCGGCGAGGAGCATCTCGCGCAGGGCGTCGGCCGACTCGGGACGGTCCGGCGGCGCCTTGGCCAGGCACTCAAGCAGGGCCGCCTCGAGTTCCTTCGATACCTCCACCCCGCGGGCGGACGGGGGAATCGGATCGGCGGCCAGGTGGAGGTTGACGAATCCCAGCGAGCTCTTCGCGTCGACGATCGGCTTCCCTGAGAGCAGATAGCAGCCCACCGCGCCGAGCGCGTAGAGGTCGCTGGCCGGGCCGATGGAGATCAGCAGCACGACCATGTTCCAGGCGACCAGATTGGCAAAGGACGGCGCGGGAAAGAGGAGATCGGTGTCGGCGAAGAAGTTCCCGTTTGCCAACTGCACCGAGAGGATCGCGGGGATGGCCGGGAGAGAGAGCAGCAGGGTCCAGGTGGCCCGGCTGGGGACGACCACCGCCCGCGCGAGCAAAAGGAGACCCAGAATCGGCACGACGAAGATCGGGCCATTCTCAAAGGTGAAGGCGTAGTCGAGCGTGCAGGCCAGGATGATGAACTCGGCGATGGCCGCGTCCACGACCCTCAGTCAACAGCGTGAGAAATCGGGCCGGCGCACGATGATGTGGCAGGCGAGGGCGAGAAGGATGCCGGCCAGCAGTGTGATGCGCCGGCGTCGAAGAGGCCCCGGGTCTTGTGCCAGCCCATGGCCACGTGGAAGGCCATGGAGTTCGCGAAGAGCAGGATGGCGAGGATCACCAGTACGAGAGTGCTGGTACGCAGGCGGCTGTGGAGGTAGCGGTTGAACTGGGACTCGAACCCCGCCGTCCCGCGACGAAACTTGCCGCGAGGCGCCCGCCCGCCGGTCGAGGCGGAGGGCTCCGGTGCGGCTGTTCCACGGCTCGGCACCTGCGCTACCCCTCAAGGGGGGCATTCTAGCCTGTGGAATCCGACGGCGCCATAGCCCAGGGAAGTCGTCACCGAACGCGGAATGTCCGGTTTCGAGGGAATGTCAGACCTGACCCCGGAGGGAACGGAGGAGTCGGATACTCAGGACTTCACGCACTTATGGCAATTGTGGGCTCATGTTTGGCTGCGTGGCCTTCAATCGACTCCTCCGTATTCGCACGCGGCCGGGTAGGCCGTCGCAACCTGAATATCGGGCAGGATGTGCATCCTGCTTGAGGCGTTTCCTCCTATGCTTTGTCTGTTTCCGTGCCTTCTAGGGAGTGTGGCGACATGGTACCCGAGCTGCGAGTCCGGGAGGTCAATGGCGGTGAGGTCCGGGATGGGGGGCGCTACGTCCTCTACTGGATGATTGCGGAGCGCCGCACCCGGTTCAACTTCGGCCTCGACCAGGCGCTCTCCTGGTGTCGGGAGCTCGGGTTGCCGCTGCTTGTCTTCGAGCCCCTCCGGGCCGGCTACGACCACGCCAGCGACCGCATCCATCAGTTCGTCATCGACGGCATGCAGGCGAACGGTCATCGTCTTGCCGCCACGCCGGGGATCCGCTACCTCCCCTACCTCGAGCCGGCGCCGGGAAAGGGCCGGGGGCTCCTCGAGCATCTCGCGGCGGCCGCCGCGGTGGTGGTGACGGACGACCGGCCGGCTTTCTTCCTGCCCCGCATGGTCACGGCTGCGGGAAAGAAGCTCGCCGTCCGCCTGCAGGCCGTGGACGGGAGCGGATTGCTGCCGCTTCGGGCGACCGACCGGATCTTCACCGTGGCCCACTCGTTCCGGCGTTACCTGCACGCGGAGCTTCTCCCGCATCTCTTCGAGACCCCGGCCGCGGACCCCCTCATGGGCCTGGCTCTCCCCAAAGCTCCGGTTCTGGACCCGCAAATCGCGCGGCGCTGGCCGTCCGCCGACCCTAAGGACCTCGGGAAACTGCCGATCGAGCACGCGGTCGCGCCCGTCGAAACGCGAGGTGGCGAGGCTGAGGCCGAAAGGAGACTCACACGCTTCCTCGCCGAACGGATCGAGCGCTACGGAGAGCGAAATCAGCCGGACGCGAAGGTCACGAGCGAACTGTCCCCGCACCTCCATTTCGGTCATGTCTCCCCGCACGAGATCTTCGACCGCATCGTCGCCGCCGAGGGCTGGAACCCGGAGCGTGTGAACCCTGACGCCAAGGGTAAGCGGGAGGGCTACTGGGGAGTATCGAGCGGCGCCGAGGGCTTCCTCGACCAGCTGATCACCTGGCGCGAACTCGGCTTCTGTGCGGCCCATCGGCAGAAGGACCACGACCGCTACGAAACCCTTCCCGAGTGGGCGCTTCGGACCCTCGCCGACCACGAGAACGACCCCCGCGACGACCTCTACACCCTCCCCGAATTCGAGGCCGCGAAGACCCACGACCCGATCTGGAATGCCGCCCAGCGCCAGCTCCTTCGGGAGGGCACCATCCAGAACTACCTGCGCATGCTGTGGGGCAAGAAGATCCTTCACTGGGCCGTCAACCCCCGCGAAGCGCTCCGTATCATGCTCACCTTGAACGACCGCTACGCCCTCGACGGCCGCGATCCGAACTCGGTCTCCGGCATCTTCTGGTGTCTCGGCCGCTACGACCGCGCCTGGGGCCCGGAGCGCCCGATCTTCGGCAAGGTGCGGTACATGACCAGCGAGAGCACGAGGCGGAAGTTGGATCTCAGGCGGTATCTGGCCCACTTTGACTAGACCCGACCAACGACCCTTCACCACTCCCCCAAATGCTGTTGAGCCCCGTCCATCAATCTTTCACCGTCCCCCTTGTGATTGCGCGTAGCCCCTCCCCCCGCCCCCCCCTCCGAAACACAATCACGGTTTGGGCGAGCCACCGGGCATGTGCTACCGTCTCCGCTCAGCGAGAGAACGAGGTGCAGGCATGGCCTTTTGCTGTCCCTACTGTCAGACGACCGAGATGCCCCGGACCGAGAGCAAGGTCAGCACCGGCGGCTCGTGTCCCGGGGCCTGAGTTCAACCTACATTCGAGGGCCGCTGCATCGCGCCCCGCTGCGTTGCTCGTCTGTTGAAACCAGCAAGGTTGCGCCCTCCTCGCGCCTTGCGGGGCACGCGCATCGGCGCTCTCGGTGTGACGGCGAACTTAGGCCCCTGGACACTGGGTCGTCTTCGTAGTGGTGCTCTTCGCCTGCTTCCCCTTCTGCTGGATCGGCCTGCTGATGAAAGAGGACATGAAGGTCGGCCGCGGGTGCGGCATCAAGCTCGGCTGATCGGAGCCTCACCCCGGAGCGCGGCCTTCCTCACCCCGGCCAGCATTCCCGCGAAGACGAACTGATGCAGGGTGTAGATGCCGTACCAGTACGCCAGGCCGGGCAGGCCGAGGGGGTCGAAGAGGGCGGTCTGCCGGATCTTCGCGCCTTCGCCGTCCTCCTCGATCTCGAACTGCAGCCAGGCCCGGCCCGGGAGCTTCATTTCCGCCCTGAGTCGGAGTAGGCGGTTCTCGGTGACCGCCTCCACCCGCCAGCAATCCAACGTGTCCCCCGGCTCGAGGTGTTCCGGATCCCTCCGGCCCCGCCGCATGCCGACTCCACCCACGAGGAGGTCGAAGGCGCCGCGAAGCCGCCACAGCCCGTCGCCGTAGTACCAGCCGTTTTGGCCGCCGATCCGGCGCACGGCGGCGAACGCCTGCTCCGCGGAAACCGGAACCCGCGTCACGCGCGTGTCCACCAGGCGGGAACCGAAGCGGACGCCCCCGTAGACCTCTTCTTCAGAGGAGGAGCAGACGGCATCGAACCAACGCGTCTCCGCGAACTCCCGGTCCTCGTTTACGAGGGCCCGGGCGATGGCCTCGGCACAGCTTCGGGGGCGGATGGGAAAGTCCACGAGGGCCCGGCCATCGGTGACGACGGTGTCGTTGACCACCCCCTCGAGCAGAGCCCGGCCCACGCGGGCGAAGAGGGGTGTGACGAGGCCCAGCCAGAGGCTCGACAGCCGGGGGGTCAGCACCGGCACCGGGAGGATCCACCGCTTGAGTCCCCGCTGCTTTGCGAACTCCCGCATGAGGTCCGTGTAGGACACCTCGTCGGCGCCCCCGATTTCGTAGACCGTGCTCCCGTTCTCCAGGGGCAGGTCGAGGCAGGCGAGCAGGTACGAGAGCACATCTTCCACGGCGATCGGCTGGGCACGGGAGCGGGTCCAGCGTGGGGTCAGCATGATCGGAAGGCGTTCCACGAGAGCCCGGATCATCTCGAAGGACAGGCTGCCGGAGCCGATGACGATGGACGCCCGAAGCTCGATGGTCGGCACACCGGAGTTCGCGAGGATGCGTCCGACTTCCTGTCGGCTGCGCAGGTGGCCGGAGAGGTTGTCGCCCTGCCCCAGGCCGCCCAGGTAGACGATGCGGCGGACCCCGGCTTCCCGCGCCGCCCGTCCGAAGTTCGTCGCAGCTTCGCGGTCCCGGGCCTCGAAGGTGTCGTGGCCGGACATGGAGTGGACGAGGTAGAAAGCCTGGTCGACGCCATCGAGGGCGGTCCGCAGGCTCTCGGGATCGAAGACGTCTCCGCGCCGGACCTCGGTGCCGTCCTCGACTCTCGAGGACAGGAACTCCGGGTTTCGGGCCAGACAGCGAACCGGTCGACCGCTTCGCTCGAGGAGCAAAAGGAGCCTGCCGCCGATGTAACCGGTGGCTCCGGTGAGGAGAACGGGGCCGGGTTTCTGGCTTTCGGGCGTGCTCATGGGAGGGGACGGGGCCAAGCCTTTGAATTGTCCAAGTAAGAGTTTATACATGCTCTCTGCGTCAGCCTTTCTGATTTGGTGACTACGAAATGAGCGAAGAGCACGCCCTGCACTCCATCGGCGACGTGGCCAAGGCTACAGGGATCTCGGTGGACACGGTCCGCGTCTGGGAACGGCGCTATGGCCGCCCGGAGTCGATTCGGCTTCCCTCCGGTCATCGGCGCTACACCGACGAGCACATCCGCTGGCTTCGGCGGGTGGCGGAAGCGCTGGCCCGCGGACACCGTCCGGCGAAGGTGATCGGGATGTCGGAGAGCGACCTGGATCTGCTCCTCGCACCGAAAGCCGGAGAACCCGAGCCGAAGTTCCTCGGTACCCTGCTCGAGTTGATCCGGGAATCGAAGACCCATGAACTGCGGAGCTCCCTCACCTCCCTCGCCAAGGGCCTGAAGCCTCTCGACTTTCTCAACCGGTGCGTGTCCCCCCTCATCTTCGCGGTGGGGCGCGGCTGGGCGGACGGGAACCTCGGGGTTCGCCACGAGCATTTCTGCAGCGAGGTCCTCGAGGACTTCCTCCGGGCCTACCGCGACGGGTTGCCCGAGTCGGACGAGGGCCCTCTTCTCGTCCTCGCCACCCTGCCCGATGAGACCCACGATCTGGGCTTGCAGATGGCTGCCGTGGTGGCCCGGGCGGCCGGCACCCGGGTGCTGCTGCTCGGCACGAACACGCCGCTCGAGGAGATCGCCGCCGCGGCGGAGGAGGAGAAAGCCGTGGCCGTGGCGGTGAGCGTATCCCTGGCCACCGGCGGCCCGGCCACGGACCGCTCGCTGGCGGATCTTCGGACCTTGATCCCCGAGCGGATCCGCCTGATCATCGGCGGTCGCGGCGCCCGCGGGATCCGTCGGGGGCCCCGCGGCATCGACTACGCCGAGAACTTCGAGGCGTTCCACTCCTTCCTGGCGGGCCTCAGTCGGATGAGGCGACATCGGTGATCGCTCTCTCCCGCACCGGGATCTGCACCTCGCAGTACTTCAGGAAGGCCGGGACGAACGGGCTGTTGTAGCCGAGGATCCTGAGATCCCCGGCGACCTCGTAGCGGCTCCCGGATTCGGCGAGCCAGAGGAGGAGCCGGTCCCTACCTGCCCCCCAGGAGCGGTCCTACCTTCCTCGCGAATTTCCGCGTGGAGTCGAGCACCGAGGCGCCGAACTTCCGGGCGGCCTCGTGTGCGCGGGGATCGTCGGGCGCGGCCACGACGAAGAGGTCGCTCCCGGGGACGCCGTCTCCTTCGATCGTCCCGGAGTTGAACGCGAGCTTGTCCCCGTCCCGATCGCGCAGGTCGATTCCGCCGAAGGTCACCGGGCTATCGCCTTCGCCCTCGTACTTGGGGAGATCCACCTGCTGCACCCAGACGTAGAGCGTCAGGTCGGCGGAGTCGTCGGGCTCATCGACCACGGCCAGTGTCTCCGGTCGAAGGGTTGAGCCGGGGTAGATCGCGGCGTAGCCCCGCTCCTCGATCTCCCTCATGATCTCCCCCGCGGCGACGCGGGAGAGTTCCGGGCTGTGGGAGTAGGAGGTGTCCCGCGGGCCGGGCAGGATCACCATGCTTTTCGCCACGGGAGTGGCGCAGCCGGCCACCAGGGTGGAAAGCAGGAGGAAGGATACGGCGCCGAAACAGCCGTTTGGTCTGCGGTTCATCGGCTTCTCCTCAATGTTGTCATCCTACACCTGTCCCCTTATTGTGCGCCGAGGTGGGTGGATTTCACAGGTGGCTCCGGCTGCCGGGAAGGTCGTGAGGTGCGTTGAAGCATATTCGGATTCTCGCGCGCGACAACGGCGCCGGGCTGGGCCGGAGCGTGGTGATCCTCGGCGAGCTCCTTCGTGGGGCGGGCTTCGAGGTGTCTGCGGTCAAAGAGCATCGGCCGTGCCGATTCCGGCGCGTGAGGGCACGTCTCGGCGTCGGGGTGGGGCGAGGCACCATCAACCTGTTCCTGGAGCGCGTCTGGCCCGACTGGCTGCCCTTGGCCGGCGTCAACTGCCTGATGCCCAACCAGGAGTGGTTTCGCGTCGGATGGACCAGACATCTCCCGACCTTCGATCTGATCCTGGCGAAGACCAGGGAGGCGGAGAGGATCTTCAATAAGCTCGGGGTCCGGACCGAGTTCACCAGCGGGACGAGCCTGGACCGTCTCGACGAGAACTGCCCGCGAGAGGCGCGCGCCTGCCTCCATCTGGCGGGGAGAAGTCTCCAGAAGGGAACCGCCGCGGTGCGCGACCTGTGGCTTCGTCATCCCGAGTGGCCCCCGCTGACCATCGTCCAGCACCCGAAATCCGCCTGGATGGTCGAGGCCGGGAACATCGACCTCAAGGCCGAAGTGCTCGAGGACCGGGAACTCATCCGACTTCAGAACCGGTGCTGCATCCACGTGCTCCCGTCCGAGGTCGAGGGCTTCGGCCACTCCCTGGTGGAGGCGATGAGCGTGGGGGCCGTCGTCGTCACCACGAACGCGCCGCCGATGAACGAGTACTGTGCCGACGGCCGGGGCCTGCTTGCCGAGCCCAGCGCCACGAAACCCCAGCGACTCGGGATGTGCTACGCCGTGGATCCTCGGTCCCTCGAGGAGAAGGTGGAGCAGGCGCTTGCGTTGTCCGCCGGGGCCCGGGCCGGGTATGCCGCCCGCGCGCGCGAATGGTTCGTCGAGAACGACCGCTTCTTCCGGAAGCGGTTGGTCGAGGTCCTGGCGGGCCTCTGACGCTCATGTCCGCGAATGTTGACTCGCCCCTCGTCGGCGGCTAAACACTCCGCCATCCGCCGCACACACCAAAGATCAGCAGGAGCCGGAAAATGCCGAAGATCAACTACGCCACCGAAGTCACCGACGAGATGCGGGAAGCCAAGAAGGACTACCTGGACCGCCACACGCCGCACGTGGTCGCCCCGGGCAAGGTCGCCAGGGGCGAGCCCTTCAGCGTTGTCGTGAAGATGGGGCAGGACTACGTCCACCCGGACACGGACGACCACCACATTCAGCGCCTGCAGCTCTTCAACCGCGACAGCCTGCTGGCCACCGCCATCTACGAGCCGGGCGCCACCACCGCGGGCATGGACGAGCAGAAGGGCTTCACCAGCACCGTCTTCAACATCTCTCTCGCGGGTTCCGCGCGCCTGAGCGCGCTGACGTACTGCACGAAGCACGGCCTCTGGATGAGTGAGGAGTGCGCCGTCGAAGTCGTGTGACGGTTGTGGTCGGTGGCGGGGCCCCTTGAAGGCCCCCGCCACTGATCTCGAGTTCCCTGGTGAGAATTGCAGGCTACCCCTTGCGGGATTCCCTCTTGCGCTCCGCAGCCTTGAGCAGGCGCTTGCGCATCCGGATCGCCGCAGGGGTGATCTCCACCAGTTCGTCCTCCGCGATGTACTCCAGCGCCCCCTCGAGCGTCATCCGGCGTACCGGGCGCACTCCCGAAGCATCGTCCTTGGCGTGGGTCCGGATGTTCGTCTGCTTCTTGGCCCGAACCACATTGACCGGAATGTCGTTTTCCCGGTTGTGCTCGCCGACGATCTGCCCCTCGTAGACCTCCTCGCGGGCCACGAAGAAGAACCCGCGGTCCAGCAGGTTGTCGAGGGAGTAGGCCGTCACCCGGCCCATCTCGGTAGCGGTCATTACGCCGGACGTGCGGTGCGGGATATCTCCCCGCCACGGTCCGTAATGGGAAAATGAGTGGTGCATGATGGCCTGGCCCTGCGTCGCGGTCATCATCCGGCCGCGCAGTCCCACCAGACCCCGGGCGGGGATGGTGAATTCCAGGTGCACGAACCCGCTGGCCCCCGGCTTCCCGTCGATCCGGACGATCTCCGCCCGGCGGTTGCCGATCAGGGACATCACCGCGCTCTGGATGTTCACCGGGACGTCCACGACGAGAAGTTCCATGGGCTCCTGGATCTTGCCGTCGATCTCCTTCGTGACCACGCGGGGCTTGCCTACGGTGATCTCGTACCCCTCCCGGCGGAGGTTCTCGAGCAGGATGCCGAAGTGCATCAGGCCGCGGCCGGACACCTGGAACTCGTCGGTGGTCTTCCCCGGCACGACCCGCAGCGCGACATTCGAGAGCAGTTCCTTCTCCAGGCGCTCCTTGATCTGGCGGCTCGTGACGTACTTGCCCTCCCGCGCGGCGAACGGCCCGTCATTCACCCGGAAGTTCATGTGCAGGGTCGGCTCGTCCACGGGGATGGACTCGAGGGCGCCCGGATCCTCGGGGTCGCACAGCGTGTCGCCGATGTAGATCGGGTCCAGGCCCACCACCGCGCAGAGGTCCCCGGCCTTGACGGACTCCTGCTTCTGCCGGTCCAGGCCCTCGAAAGTGAAGAGTTCGGACACCCGCCGACGGTAGGGGATGACGTTGCGACCCATGACCGCGACTTCCTTGCCGGACTGGATCTCGCCGGCGGTAACGCGGCCGATGGCGATGCGACCCACGTACTCGGAGTAGTCGAGGGTGGTGACCAGCATGCGGAGCGGCTCGTTCGGATGGACCTCCGGAGGAGGAACGTGGCTGACGATCGCGTCCAGCACGGGGCGGAGGCTGTCGGTTCGGTGATCGAGATCCGTCGTGGCCCAGCCTTCCTTCGCCGAGGCGTAGATCACCGGGAAGTCCAGGGTGCTGTCGTTCGCGCCCAGATCCACGAGGAGATCGAATACTTCGTCGAGCACCACGTGGGGGCGGGCGTCGGAGCGATCGGCCTTGTTGACGAGGAGGATCGGCTGGAGGCCGTAGCCGAGGGCCTTCTGCAGCACGAACCGGGTCTGCGGCATCGGTCCTTCGAAGGCGTCCACCAGGAGGAGAGCGCCGTCGGCCATGGACAGCACGCGCTCGACCTCGCCGCCGAAGTCGGCGTGGCCGGGGGTGTCGATGATGTTGATCTTTATCGGCGCGCCGTCGGCGTCGTGGTAGCCGATGGAGCAGTTCTTGGAGAAGATCGTGATGCCCCGCTCGCGCTCCAGCGGGTTGGAGTCCATGATCAGGCCATGCTGGCCTCCGGCCATGCGGTCCAGATCTTCGTGGCGGAACATCCCCGACTGGTACAGCAGGCGGTCCACGAGGGTCGTCTTCCCGTGGTCCACGTGCGCGATGACGGCGACGTTCCGGATGTGCTTGGCGTCCATTCCGGCTGGCTTTCCATTCTGGGGCGAAATCGGATTTGAAACCCCGGATTCTACTACTTCCTCCGGCCTCCCTCCGGTTTTCCATGGGAGCGATTTCCCCACCTCGGACAATCGAGCCAACACAACCAATGGGAGAGCACCATGGATCTCAAGGGAACCAAGACGGAAAAGAACCTGCTGGGGTCGTTCGCCGGGGAGAGCCAGGCCCGGAATCGATACACGTACTTCAGCTCTGCGGCCCGCAAAGAGGGCTTTGTCCAGATCGCGAACATTTTCGAAGAGACCGCGATGCAGGAGAAGGAGCACGCCAAGCGCTTCTTCAAGTTCCTTCAGGGTGGGGAAGTCGAGATCACCGCGTCGTTCCCGGCCGGGGTCGTCGGCAGCACACTGGAGAACCTGATCGCCGCCGCCGACGGAGAGAACGAGGAGTGGACGACGCTCTACCCGAGCTTCGCCGAGACCGCCCGAGAGGAGGGCTTCCAGGGCGTCGCGATGGTCTGGGAAGCGATCTGCGTGGCGGAGAAGAACCACGAGAAGCGCTACCGGGCCCTGGCCCGCAACATCGAGGCCGGCCTGGTCTTCGGCCGCGAACTCGAGCAGGTCTGGTACTGCCAGAACTGCGGCTACATCCACGAAGGCCCCGCGGCCCCGAAGGCCTGCCCGGCCTGCGCCCACCCGCAGGCGCACTTCTGCCTGCTGGCGGAGAACTGGTAGGGGGAGGCACCGCCCTCCTCGCTTTGCTCGTCGGGGCGGCGGTCGGCTTTGCCGGCCGCCGAGGTCGGAGCCCCTGAGGGGGCTCCTCCCCGGTGCATTTCTTCAGGGGATCGTGATCCCCTACGCTCGCTCGGCGCCTTCGCGCCGGACTCGCTACCCCTACACGCTGACGCCACAGGCGTGGGCGGGCGAAGGCGCTTCGCTGTTCGCCTGAAAACAACACCGGGAGTCCTTTTTGGAGGGCCGACCGCCGTGTCGGCCTCGTTTCGCAGGCCTTCTGCGTTCCCCTTGGGATTGCGGGGTCGGGCGCCCCCCTGCCTGAGCTGTTCAAGTTCGCCTGAAAACAACACCGGGAGTCCTTTTGGAGGGCCGACCGCCGTGTCGGCCTCGTGCGACTGCCCCTTGTCGATCTCCTTGGGATTGTCGGTTGGGGCGTGCCCCTCCCGATCCTCTGTCCTTTCCTCTGAACCCCGCGGCATCGACGGCACGCCGGCCTCCGGGGCTTTGGCCCCGCCCTGAAACCGGAAATCCCCTTGCATCCGACCTCTCTTGTCGTACTTTGAGACGCGTTCTCAGTGAGAGGGTTTCCCGTGGAACTGCAGATCACACCCAACAGGCGCGCCGGCGACCCGCGGTCGGATCTGGACATCGGCGATCCGTTTCCCGGTCAGGCCAACTCCATTCGCATGCTGCGTACCGTGGCCGGCCAGCAGACCGACCTTCGGCGCATGCGTACTCTTCTGGCCCGGGAGTGGAACTACCTCGATGTCAGCCGGCTGACGGATGAGGGGGTGCGGCGGCAGGTCTCCTCGCTCCTCGGCGCCGGTCATCTGCGACTGGGTGAGGTCGAGCAGAGCAGCCGGTACGGCAGCGCGGGCGTTCTCCCGCCGCCCTCGGCGGCCGAGACGGAAGAGCCGCCGCTCGTTCCGGTGGTGGATGACCTTACGACCTGGGTGATCATCAAGCTTCTCGACATGGAGGGGGAGCCCATTCCGGAGGAGCGCTACCGGGCCCTGCTCGAGGACGGCTCCAGCCGCGAGGGCAAGCTGGACCAGAACGGCATCGCCCGCCTGAGTTCCCTCGAGCCGGGCGTCGTGAAAGTCTGCTTCCCCGACCTCGATGAGAGCGCCTGGGAAGCGGCCTGATGTCCGGGAGCACCGTCCACTACACCTTGAAGCGCGGGCCTCACGGCGGCGACGGCCTGAACACCCTCGACACCCCCGGCGGCTTCGCCTGCTTCACCGGCGATGTCTACACCTTCGAGCCGGAGGACGAGGAGGACGGGACCCGATTCACGCCGCTTCGGGAGACCGGGTTCGCCCCGGTGCAGGAGACCTTCTTCGTGGAGTTCTTCCACGCCGAGGACACGGAACTGCCCTCCTGTCACCTCCTGATCGTCGTGGCCCACCAGACGCTCCGGGACGCCACGCTCTCGCTCGAGATCCCCTTCGAGGATCCCACCGACGATCCCAACGTGCTCGCCCCGGTGATCGAGACCTTCGAATACCCCATGGAGGACGCTCTCGACCTCCCCGACGGCAAGTGCTGCCTGCGCTTCCTCTTCCTCAGCGGGAGCGTCCTCGGTGAGGGGATCGAATTCCCCGACGTCCACCTCCTGAACGTGAGCGACGGCAGCAAGCAGGGCTTCCCCTCGAGCTTCAAGCTCAAGGTGGGGGAGGATGCCGAGCCGCTGGAGCTTCGGTTCATCGAGTCGATGCCGGAGCTCGAGGTGACGGACGAGTTCGGGGTCTTCGACGACCGGGACTGATCTGCCGCGGAAAAACAACACCGGGAGTCTTTTCGTTGCCGCTCGGGTTGAAGCGAGAAGCCCCCGCGAAAAAGGACTCCCGGTGTTGTTTTTCAGCGGGTCTGTAGCTCGTCCCAGTAGTCCACGAACGCCGGGAACGGGCCTTCGATGAGGAGGAGGATCTCCTCGAAGCGGTTGCCGGCCATGGCTTCGCCGTCGTCGGGTTCGGCCAGGAACGCCTTCATGCACTGGTCAGCGGCGTCCACCCACTCCTCGTGGCTCTTCGCGCTCTTGTCCTGCTCGAGCGCCTCGACCCAGTCCGCGAAGGCCTCATTCAGGGCGAAGTGCAGTTGGAGGAGGAGCTTCAGGTCCGCGAGGTTGCTGTTCTTGTAGCGTTTCGTGGCGGCCAGGGCGGCGAGGTCCAGGACAGCCTTCCTGAGATCCCCCACACCGTCAGGCTGCAGACCCCGGATCGATACCGTGCGCTTCTTCGAGAGCGGGAGCTTCAACACCACCTCGAAGCCCTGCTCGTAGAAGGGCAGGGCATTCTTCGCCTCGGAGAGTTCCCGGTTCTTCAGGACGTCCGGAGCGATCTGATAGAACTCGGAGTGCCGGAGCTGCCCCGTGGCCTCGTCGAAGGTGTCGTGGGGGGCGTACTCGAAGAGACGCTTCTTGTTTCGGAACTCCCGAGCGTACTGGTTGTCGAGGTAGGGGGCCTTCTCGACGTAGAAGATCCGGGCGTTGCGGTGGAAGGCCAGGGTGAACTCGATCCGGCCCTGCGGCGGCGCGAAGTAGAGCACCTGCTGCTTCCAGGGAGCTTCGAGCGCGTTCAGCCTCGCCTTGACCTGTGTGGACCGCCAGAGAAGGTCCGTCAGTCGGCCGTTCAGTTTCATCAGGTTGTTGCGCTTGTTCTCGCTCAACCCCAGCGTCTTGTCCTGGCGGTCGAAGAGGAGCTGCTTGGCGAGCTCAGCGCAGGACTCGGTCAACGAGGCTCCCTTCGTGGTCCCCGGGAAGAGCGACAGCCAGTCGTCGAGCCGGCCCGACAGAGGACTGCTCTCACTCCAGTCCGCCGTGCGCTTCGCCAGTTCCTCGTGTTCGAGCGCTTCAGCGTGAGCCCTGCTCTTGGGGTCCCTGGCGATCCGCCGGAACAGATCGCAGAGGTTCTTCGTCTGGCTGTCCAGGTACTGCTTCCAGTCTTCCTTGCCGGTCGGGCGGAGCTTCATCCCGTTGAAGATCGTCTCCAGGTAGGTCAGCGTCCGCGTGCCGATCTCCTCCGAGATGGCCACCGTCTTGGAGCCGGCGATCCCGAGGTTGAGTCCGATCCCGACATAGAGGGGAATGTCCAACGTGGCGGACTTCGAGGAGGTGTAAACCCACCGCCGGTACTGGAGCCGATAGCTGCGCCAGGGGTTCTCACCCCCTCCGATGAAGTTCAGCTCCAGGTACCGTGAGCTGCGGTTGTAGTCCACACCGAACGAATCGATCGGCGCCTCCTGCTCCGCGTCCCACGATTCGTCCCACCACTCCTTTACCCAGGCCTCGATCTGGGCCTGGCCGAGGAGGGGAGAGGCGAACTTGCTGTAGGTCTCGCTGGTGGCCTCCTCGTCGGAGTCCTCCGGCAGATCGGGGAGGTCCTCGGAGTCCTCGTTGAAACCGAGGCTCACGCCCCGCGCCAGCAGCCCCCCCTTCAGCTTGAGGTTCAGGTAGTGACCGTCGTTGTCGGGGTTGGCGTTCTTGACGATCCGGATGTATCCGACATCGAGGCCCGCTTTGATCCAGGTGGAGATCTCGGCGTTGACCGATGCTCCGTACGAGAATCCGCGGCGCCGGCTGGTGACGAGCTTCGGTGCGTTCTCCCTGGTGACCGCCCGCTGCTCCCGGCGGCGCTCCTTGTAGCCGAGATCCAGCTTCTTGACCTTCGCCGCGCCGTGTTCGAACGGTGTGGCGGCGAACTTCACCTGCCAGCAGTCGTCGGGGGAGATCGTCGGGTCGGTCACGCCGTCCTTCAGGATCGTCTCGAGCCCTCGGGCGGCGGGGTCAGGCGGGACAGCGGTGTCGTCACCCGGCAGGAGCGGCCAGTAGTGGCCGCCTGAAGTGGCCCGGTAACCGAAGTGGAGGACGGGATCCTCATCCGGATCGAAGTCCGGGCTGAAAATCTCCTCCTTCTCGCCACCCTCCACGAAGATCACGAACTTGACATCCCAGTAGTCGGCCAACGCCGCGAGGATGGAACTCTCCGCGTAGGCCGATCCGTCCGCCATGCCGGTGCGGAAGCGTTTCCGATCCTCCAGGTCGGCCACGGCCGGGGCGTCCAGCCACTTTGCCCACCAGGTTGCGGATCCGCGGCGACGGTGATAGAGGTGGGTCCACCAACTCACCGCATCCCGGCGCACCTTCCGAAAGCCGTTCCGGTCGTGCACGTCATCCGTCAGGATGTCCTGCATGGCCAGCAGGAAAAGAGCGCTGTAGAAGAAGCAGTGCCCGTCCGCGCCGGCCTCGAACTGCCAGAACTCGGGGACGTCCACGGATCGCTGGGCTCCGGTGGTGGCCGGCACCGATCCACCCGTGCCGCCGTTGGGGATGACCAGCTGGGAGCGCTGGAAGGCGACCGGCTTGTAGAGGTTCCCCGAGGCGCCTCCGCCGGCGGGAATCACCGTACTGCTGAAGCCGAAGTCGATGTCGGGGCAGCCGAGCCGCGGCACCACCGCCTTCACCACCGGGCGGGTGCAGAGGTAGTCCTCCATCTCCTCGAGCTTGCCCGGACTGTCCTGGAACATGGCCTTCAGGATGTCCTTCAACTCCGCGTCATAGACCGAGAGGTACTGGTTCAGCGCGTGTTTGCCGTAGGCCGTGAACTTCCGGCGGAGGTGATAGATGTTCGCGATTCGGAACGCCAGGTAGTAGGCGAAGTGCTTCTCGTCCACGAAGGCGTATTTCGCGTTTTTCACCGTGAAGCCGAGCTTCGCGGAGAGTTCCATGAGCTTGGTGTCGCCGCGACCCACCTTCGCCTTGAAGTTCGGCTGCAGCGAGATGTCGATCCCGGCCCTGAGCCTCCGATCGTCATCCATGGAGATGGTGCCGGTGATGACCACCGAGAGGCCGACGGTGATCGAGGCGCCGAGGAGATCCGGGCCGAAGTTCAGGCCGATCTCGAGAGCGATGTCGCGGGCCCCGGTGAGCCGTTTGTGCTCTGCGTAGTGCCCCCGCTCCTCCTTAGGCTTTCGCTTTTCGAGCAGCCACTTGGAGGAGCGCTTCACCGTGGTGACCGAGTTGCCGAGCTTCAGGAAGGTCTGAAAGCTCTTCTCGATCCGGTCGACGAAGGTCCAGAGCGAAGCGACGTTGGTTTTCAGGGTCTTCAGTTCATCGAGTCCGTGCTTCTCGGCCACGAGTTCGCGGATGGGCCACGAGGTAAGCTCGATTTTCCGGTCGAGTTGCATCATGCGCCCGAGAGGGTTCAGGTTCGTCAGGCCGTCGTCGTCATCCAGATGGGGGCTCTCGATCATCTTCACCTGGGCCGAGGTGAGCGGATCCCCGATCAGGGTCCGGCGCCGGGCGAGAAACTCGTTGCGCTGCTCGTCGCTGTACTCCGGCTTCAGGGGATAGCACGTGCCGGCGAGTTCCCGATTGGCTTCCCGAACCTGCGCCTCGGCCTCGTGGTAGTCGTGGTTCAGGGCGCTCAGGCTGGGCCCCAGGATCTTCTTCAGGCCGGGTTCCTGCGCCGCGGAGGAGAAGGTCAGCTTGAACTTCCCGTCGATGATCCGATTGATCTTGTCGGTCCGGAGCTTGATCAGCTTCCCGAGGTCCTCCTTGGACTGCTTCAACTCCTTTTCGAGCCGGGCCTTCTCCTGGGTGAGATCGTCGATCTCCTTCACCTTCCGCTGAAGGTACGCGATGAGCCGGTCGTTCCGGTCCCGGTTGGTTCCCGGGTTCTCCTGGCAGTACTGGATGAAGTTCCGGCACTCCTGCTTGAGATTCTGGAGGGTCTTGCGCCGCGTGAAGACGCCCTGGAAGGGGCGGCTGAAGATCCGCGTATTCTCCAGCTTGAGGGTCTCGGTGATGAGGTCGTCCTTGAACTGACGCTTCTCGAGCGTGAAGCGGTAGAGGCCCTGGGCCCTCGCGATGTACTCGTTCTTCTTCCGGCGGATGCGATCGAGGTCCACCTGTCCGGCTTCGGCATCCCGCATCAGCGATTCGTCGCCGTCCGTGCCGTAGATCCGATCCACTTCCTCGCGTTCGGAGGGCGAGTCCCAGCCGCCGGTAACCTTCAGCTGGGGGGCCAGGTAGCCTCCCTCTTTCATCTCCCCGATGCTGAAATGCGGCTTCAGCTCCGCCATGGGGCATTCCGGCACGTCGTCGCAGAAGTCCTCCGCATCGAAGTCGGCTGCCTTGATCTCGGCGACCGTGAAGCCGGCTTCGTAGAGATCGGCAGCCCAGCCGCCCGCGCTCTCAGCCATGTCGCTCGCGGTATAGCCTCCTTCGCGCAACTCGGTCAGGGTGAAGCCCGTATTCACCGCAGTGAATGCGCGGATCCCTCCGGCCTTGAGTTCCGTCGGAGTGTAGCCCGCTTTCTTCAGCATCCATGGGGCGGCCCCGTACCAGTGGATGTCCTCCGGCCCGAAGCCGGCCTCCTTCAGCTTCGGGAGAGCGAAGCCGCCATGATAGAGGTCTTCCGCGATCTTGCCCGCGCCCGCAAGCTCCGTGGCGGTGAAGCCCTGCTCGCGGAGATTCCGGGTGTGGTATCCGGCCCGGACGATGTCGCGGACGGAGTAGCCGGCCCGCTTCAGCGATTTCGCGCGATACCCGGCATGACGGAGGTCCCTCGCGGTGAACCCCGCGTCCTTCAACTCTTCCGCGGTAAACCCCACGGTTCGGAGTTCCGATGCATCCACTTCCGGGAGAGTGTCGAGCTCTTTCGCAGTGAATCCCGCCTCGCGCAGCTCCTCGAGGGTGTAGCGCTCGGGCAACTCGTGGATGGAGCGGACGGACTTGCCGGTTTCGCGAAGTCGCTTGAGTTCCTCGGGGCGTCCCATGTCAGTACTCGTTCTCTTCGTCGTGGACCTCGATGAGTTTCTCCTTCGTCGCCTCGTCCGGTTCGCCGGTCGGCTCGAGGCCGAACCTGCGCTGGAACTGCCCGATGGCTTTCCTGGTCTCGTCGTTCAACTCGCCGTTGGGCTCCCCGCAGGAGTAGCCGAGGTTGTTCAGACGCGCCTGAACGCCCTCGATGGTCTCGATGGGCTGGAGCTTCCCGAAGTCGAATTCGTAGACCTGCTCGTCGGGACCGATGGTGAGCTTCCCGCTCGCGGCGTCCGGCGGAATGAAGACCCGGAGCACCCCGTCTCCGTCGGTCTTCCCGGTCTGGTCTCTCCGCCCCGCGACCTGGAAGGTGTACTCCTCGGTGGCGCGCGGCTCCTCCCCCCTGAAGAGCTGCAGCCTGACCTGTGCCGGGATGCCCTTCTTTCGAAACTCCCAGGTGCGCCCCGTCTTGACCGGGACCTCCTTCTCGCGGAGATCCGGAATGTGCACGATGTCGCCGGGAGCGAGCGTGTGGGGATCCTCCCGCTTCTCCCGCAACGCGGCGTTCTCCGGCAGCCCCCAAAGGTACTCCCAGAAGAACCCGTGCTGATCGGCGATGCTGGTCATGCACTCGCCGAGCTGAACTTCGTGATCGGTGGCCATGTGCCCTCTCTGCAACTGAGACGCAATAGCCTACCCACGCCCGCCGCGGTCGAGCAGAGGATCTTTGTTCCCCGAAAACAACACCGGGAGTCCTTTCCGGTCTGCTCCAGGCGCAAAAAAACAAAACCGGGAATCATTTTGAGCTGCGCAGGAAAAGACTCCCGGTGTTGTTTTTCAGGGGGTGGGGAGGGGGGTGCCGGGGTGCCAGGCCTTTTGGGCGAGGGATTCCAGCAGGCCGAGGATTCGGGGGCGGTCGGCGTGGGTGAGGAGCAGGATGAGGTCGCCCGGTCGGGACCAGGCGAGGGCCGTCAGGACCGCATCGTAGTCGGAATCGGTCTGGCGGATGGAATCCGCGTCGGTGCCCGGACGGAGGAACTCGTTCTTCAGGATCGCCGTGACCTCACCCTCCTCGCGGCCGCGCAGGAGGTCCCTCGTCTCCTTCAGGATGACGAGATCGGGGTGAGACTCGAAGGCGATCCGGGCGAGGTCGCGGATGGCGCTGTCGGAGCGGTCGCCGGTCTGTCCCAGCACCACGAGTCGGCGCTTCGCCGGCAGCGCCTTCGCCATGGCGAAGAGGGCGCGGAGGCCGTGCGGGTTGTGGGCGTAGTCGACGACCGCCCGCGCGCCGCCGAGGTCGAAGATGTTGCCGCGCCGCGCCGCCGTGGGCGATGGGCAGATCGCTCACCGCGAGGATGCCGCCGATCGATCCGTCCAGGAGGAGCATGAGGGTGTCCCCGTCGAGCCAGGCCGCGTCCTTGCCGCCGGCGATCTGCTCGGTCAGCCGCCCGTTCGCGGGATCGAGGGAGAACCACGCCCTCTTCGCATCGGTTTCGGCGGCCAGGCGGACGAGCAGCGGACTCTCCGCATTCAGGACGAGGCGGCCTTCGGGCATCACCGCCTTGCCCACCACCATCTTGCCCCGGGCGAGCGTCTCGAGGTCCCCGACGCCCCACTCCCCGAGGTGGTCCTCGTCCACGTTCGTCACCAGGGCCGCCTTCGACTCCTCGGGACAGGTCACGTCGAGAATCGCTCCCGGCCGGTCCGACAGGAGGTTGGCTCCCGTCAGCCGCCGGGAATCGTGGATCTCGATCCGTCCCATCAGTCGTCGGACTCCCACGCCAGACGCACTCCCCGCTCGTCCCGGATGATCTCCGCGTCTCCGAGATCGAGATCCGGAGGAAGAGGGTCTTCGAGATCGAGCGGCACCGCGGCGGGCCCCTCTCCCCTGGTCAGGGAAGAAGCCGGCGCGTCCCCGGATTCGAAGTTCGTGATCTGGCTCCAACTCCGGCTGATGTTGTCCCCGAAGACCAGCACCAGGTCGTCCGTACGCGCCATCTCGAGCGCGTGGCGAACGGCGGCCACTTCGTCCGGAATCAGCTCGATCAGGGCCTCCTCCACACCGCCGTCCATCAGCCCCTGCTTGAGCAGGCGCGGCACCTCGTCGAGCTCGCGCCCCCGCAACCGATCGTCCCGGCGGCAGATGTGGTGATCGAACCGGCCCGCGGCAAGGCGCCCGATTTCGAGCATGTCCTCATCCCGCCGGTCGCCCGGCGCGGCGGGCACCACGATGCATTTCCCCTTCACGTCGAGTCGGCCGACGAGGTCCACCATGGCCTTCACCGCGGCCGGATTGTGGCCGTAGTCGAGGATCACCTTGAAGGGGTGGTCGTGGTAGATGTTCATCCGGCCGGGGGCCTAAAAGTACGTCGTGTCGAAAGTCTGCAGGCCGTGGCGGATGTCCTCCAGGCGGACGCTCATGGCGTAGGTCGTGGCCGCCGCGAACATGGCGTTCTGCACGTTGTGCATCGCCCTCCCGTCGAGAGTGGCCGGGATCTGATGCGTCCACAGGAGCGGCAGGTGCGATCCGCGATCGTAGAGCGTGATGATCTGGCCGTTGATGGCCGTCTCGAGCACCACGGCATAGCCTCCGGCGCGAATGTGCTCCTTCACCAGCGGGTGGCGGGGGTTCATGGTCACGTAGCAGACGCGCGACGCCTCGGTGTGGTCGGCCATCCTCAGGCAGAGCGCGTCGTCCGCGTTCAGCACGGCCACGTCCAGCGCCACTTCCATGACCACGCGCTTCACGTTGGCCAGCTCCTCGATCGTGTTGACGCCGCGCAGTCCGAGGTGGTCGGCGGCCACATTCAGGACGGCCCCGACGCTGCACTTGCGATAGCCGAGGCCGGCGCGCAAGAGCCCCCCGCGCGCGGTCTCCAGCACGGCCACGTCCACCGACGGGTCGCGCGACACCATCCGCGCCGCGATCGGCCCGGTCATGTCCCCCTCCACGGTCCGGTGGCCATCGATGTAGACGCCGACGTGGCCTCCGGCGAGCTTGTGGATGTGGGCGGCCATCCGGGCGCAGGTGGTCTTGCCGTTCGTCCCCGTGATCGCGGCGATGGGGATACGCGACGGCGTGCCCGGCGGGAACAGCATGTCCATGACCGGTCCGGCGGCGTCCCTCGGTTCTCCCTCGCTCGGGGCCACGTGCATCCGGAAGCCCGGGGCCGCATTCACCTCGCAGATCGCCCCGCGGGTCTGCTTGTAGGACTTGGTGATGTCGTTCGTCAGGAAGTCCACGCCGGCCACGTCGAGGCCGATGGCCTTGGCGGCCCGCACCGCCATCTCCCGGTTGTCGGGGTGGACCACGTCCGTCTGGTCCACGGCCGTGCCGCCGGTGGAGAGGTTGCCGGTGGAACGCAGGAAGACCCGCTCGCCCTTCGGCGGCACGCTGCGGCGGGTGTAGCCCCGCAGCTCCAGCAGGCGCTCGGCCTGGTGATCGAAGGTCAGCCGGGTCAGGACCTTCTCGTGGCCGATGCCCCGGCGCGGGTCCGCATTCACGGCCTCGACGAGATCCTCGATCGTACTCTCGCCGTCCCCCACGACGTGGCCGGGCAGGCGCTGCGCGACGGCGATGAGCTCGCCGTCCACCACCAGCATCCGGTGGTCGAAGCCCTCGATGAAGCCCTCCACGATGACCGTGCGCCCGTGCTCCAGGGCGTGGCGGAAGGCCGTCTCCACCTGCTCCCGGTCCATCAGGCGGATGGACACGCCGCGGCCGTGGTTCGCGTTCAGCGGCCTGACCACCACCGGAGATCCGATCCGCTCGGCGGCCCGGACGGCCTCCCTCTCCCCGTACACCAGTTTCTGCTTCGCCACCGGCAGGCCGAGGTCGGCCAGGATGCGGTTCGTCTCCTCCTTGTCGGAGGCGATCTCGACGGCGATGTGCCGGGTCTCGCTGGTGACCGTGGCCTGGATGCGTTTCTGGAAGACGCCGTGGCCGAACTGGACCAGGCTGTAGCGGTTCAGGCGCAGATGGGGATGTCCCGCTCCTTGGCCGCCCTGACCAGAGACGCGGTACTCGGGCCGAGGGCCCGGCGCTGGCTGAAGCGGATGAACCAGTCCCGTTCCTCGGCGAAGTCGTAGTTCGAAGGCACCGAGCCGTCGGGCTGGAGTTCCCGGGGGAGGAGCGAGTGGAGAAGCCCGAGCGCCACCTTTCCGGCCTGGGTGCCCACCTCGGCCTGCTCGTACTCGTAGACGACGTGGTACTGGCCCGGTTCCCCTGTGCCACGCGTCTTGCCGAAGGTGACGTCCTCGCCCGCCATGCACTGCATCTCGATGGCGGCGTGCTCGAGGACGTGGCCGAGCCAGGTGCCTTCCTCCTCCCGCATCCGTCGGAGGAAGCCCCCGGGCTCGCCTCGCGGGTGGCGAGGTTGAAGGTCCCTCCGTGGATCAGCACGTGGAGCCGGAGGCCGATCACCGATACGGGAGTCTGACCGTTCGCCTGGTCCATGGAGGAGTAAGCGACGTCACCCGGATCCACGATCGTCAGGCCACCGCTGCCGACGGCGGTGATGGTGTCCTCCGGATCGAAGAAGGCCCCGGTGTCCTCGTCCACCCCGATCCCGACGAACTTCGGGTTGTAGGAAAGCGCGGTGATGAGGCGGCCCAGGCGATTGCGCTGGCGGAAGTGCTGATCCACCACCAGGCGGTCGGTCAGGCCGAGGCCGGGAGCGAGGGTGACCATGCCGAATCGGGGCGTCTCGCCGTCACTCCCGAAGGCGATCATGTGCGAGGAGATGAAGGCCGCGCCGGCGGACGTCCCCGCCACGTGGAGCCCCTCCTTGTTCCGGCGCACGAGCGTCTCGGCGAGCGGCGTCCCTCCGATGATCGTCGCCAGTCGGAGCTGGTCGCCGCCGGTCAGGAACACGCCGTCGGCCCGCTCGAGGACCTCGAGGTTCTCGGATCGCCGGCAGTCCGCGCGCCGCTACACGTCGAGCAGCTTCACCGAGCGCACCTTGAGATCGCGAAAGAGCCGGACGTAGTCCCGGCCGGTCTCCTTCAGGCGTGAAGCGGTGGCGATCACCGCGCTCTCGGCGACACGACCTCCGCAGATCTCGACGAACCGGCGCAGGACCACCCGGTCCCGGAGCTTCTCCTCCGCCCCGCCGATGGGGACGATGTAGCCTCAGCGTTCGCTTACTCAATGCCTCGCTCGAAGGTCCCGAAGACCTCAGTGTTGCCCTCTCGTCGATGCCACCGGCCGCGCGCCATCACGTCCCGGATGTCGCCGTCGCCGGAAAGCACCACCAGATCCGCGTCCGCTCCCGGCACGATCCGACCCTTCCGGGGGCGCCCGAGCAACGTGGCGACGTTTTTCGTGAAAGCCGGGAGGATCTCCGGAAGCGGCAGCCCGTC
>SWCD01023522.1_pt1 | contig 51631 bp, 44 predicted proteins | sample 4693011 | NCBI WGS metagenome assembly SWCD01 (sample SAMN10267278, study PRJNA491770) | bioreactor metagenome | isolation source: DHS bioreactor inoculated with marine | place: Japan: Omine Ridge, Nankai Trough
CCCCCGGCGTGACAGGCCGGTACTCTAACCAACTGAGCTACAACCGCTCGCCGTCCGCCCCGTTGATCGCATGATCGCGGGGCGTGGCGGCGTTCTATGCGCCCCCCCTGCCCCCGTCAAGCGCGCAATCCTGCCAAAGCACAGAAATTCTTGGCACCCGGATTCGCCGCCCCGCCAACAGGTGGTGAACGCAGACGTCGGGTCCAATGAACCGGCACGCACATCGTAAATTTCAGCAAAAGCGCAGGAAAGGATGGTGGGTGATGAGAGGCTCGAACTCCCGACATCTTCGGTGTAAACGAAGCGCTCTACCAACTGAGCTAATCACCCGCCGCGCTCTCTTAGCCCGGTCTTCGGCCAGCCTGCAAGAGGTTTTCGGACCCCGCGGCGGGAATGGCGAAAGACAGCGTCCCGCCCTGCGCAAGCGGTGGGTTTTTCAAAGGGCCTGGGGTCAGATCGCGGGGGCGCGGATCGCGCCAACGGGATGGAATGGTGGGTGATAAGAGATTCGAACTCCTGACATCTTCGATGTGAACGAAGCGCTCTACCACTGAGCTAATCACCCGCCGGGTCGCTCTTTACCCTCAGTCTTCAGACTGTGCAAGAGGCCCGTCATCCGAGATTTTCGTCACGTCCTTGATGCGCACCTTGGCAGTCACAACCGTGGCGTTCCCGGCGTCGGTCTGGCGCACGGGCTTGATCTTGGCACGGGGCATCAGGGCCAGGGTCCGCCCCTCTTTCAACGTCTCGGTGAAGACGTCCAGAAAGGCATCGATGGCGCGGCGGGCGTCGGGCTTTTTCAGCCCCGAGCGTTCGGCTACCTGCAGGATAAAGTCCTTCTTGCGCAGGATCATCGGATCGACCGGCTTATCCGCACCGTCCGCTCCGTCTCCGGTGGCCGCGACCATGCCGGCGAAGCTGCCGGTCTGGTCGGTGTCACCGCTTTTCTCGGGGCTCGAGGCCTGCCGCTCTTGCCGGCGCTCACGCGCTTCGGCGGCGGCGGCTTCCGCGATCGCCGAGGGTTGGCCCGCGCGACCGACCGGGGTCGAGACCGGCTCACCGCCCGAGGATTCGGGTGTCGCGGCAGAGCTTCCCTGAGTGGGCTTGCTTCGCGCCGCCGTGCTGACCGCAGCCTGCAGCGTCGCGTCTGCGGCGAAGCTGTTGGACGGGGCCGGCCGCCCCTCGGCCAGCGGAAGAATATTGCTCGTGGGTTTGGACGTTTTCGCTTTTTTAGCCATCTGTGCCTGCCGAACCTTGATTATGATTTGACCCAACCCTAACCGAAATCACGGCTTTTGGCCACGTGTCGGCGACCATCGACGGTGAAAGATGCCGTTTTCGGACCTTTGGATGACGCGCGGGCCCGGCGCTGTGGCTCCGTAGGCGACCCCGTATCCATCCCCCGGAACGCAAAACGGGGCGCCCGAAGGCGCCCCGTTGAAGTTAGTGACTGTATCTGATCGCAAAAGCGGATCAGTGGGCGACGGTCGGACCCTCGCCCGATTTACCGCTGGCCGAGGCCCGGGCCGCGGCAGCCTCTTCGGCGGCCTCGTCCCATTCGATGGCTTCGGGCTGGCGCACAAGCGCCTGTTCCAGCACCTCGCTGACGTGGCTGACGGGAATGATCTTCATCCCTTCCTTCACGTTGTCGGGAATCTCGATCAGGTCTTTTTCATTCTCTTGCGGAATGAACACCGTCTTGATCCCGCCGCGCAGGGCCGCCAGCAGCTTTTCCTTCAACCCGCCGATGGCCAGCGCGTTGCCCCGAAGCGTGACCTCGCCGGTCATGGCGATGTCCTTGCGCACGGGGATTTGCGTCAGCACTGACACGATCGACGTGACCATCGCCAGACCCGCCGAGGGGCCATCCTTGGGCGTAGCGCCCTCGGGGACGTGGACGTGGATGTCCAGCTTGTCGAACTGCGGCGGCTTCACCCCGATCGAGGGGCTGATCGAGCGGACGTAAGAGCTGGCGGCGTCGATGGATTCCTTCATCACATCGCCCAGCTTACCGGTGGTCTTCATCCGACCTTTGCCCGGCAGGCGCAGCGCCTCGATCGACAGAAGCTCGCCACCCACGGACGTATAGGCAAGCCCGGTGACCACACCGACCTGATCCTCTTCCTCGGCCAGACCATAGCGGAACTTCTTCACGCCAAGGAAATCATCAAGGTTGTCTTCGGTGATCTGCACCTTCTCGGCATCCTTGCGGATGATCTTGGTGACCGCCTTACGCGTCAGCTTGGCCAGTTCGCGTTCCAGATTCCGCACGCCCGCCTCGCGGGTGTAGGTGCGGATGATCTCGGTCAGCGCCTCATCGGTGATCTCGAACTCGCCCTTCTTCAGGCCGTGGTTCTTGATCTGCTTGTCGATCAGGTGCTGACGCGCGATCTCGCGCTTTTCGTCCTCGGTGTAGCCGGCCAGCGGAATGATCTCCATCCGGTCCAGAAGCGGCCCCGGCATGTTGTACGAGTTCGCCGTGGTCAGGAACATCACGTTCGACAGATCGTATTCCACCTCAAGATAGTGGTCGACGAAGGTGCCGTTCTGTTCAGGATCCAGCACCTCGAGCATGGCCGAAGCCGGGTCGCCGCGGAAGTCCTGCCCCATCTTGTCGATCTCATCGAGCAGGATCAGCGGGTTGGTGGTCTTGGCCTTCTTCAGCGCCTGAATGATCTTGCCGGGCATCGAGCCGATGTAGGTCCGGCGGTGGCCCCGGATCTCGGATTCGTCGCGCACGCCGCCGAGGCTGATGCGGATGAACTCGCGCCCCGTGGCCCGTGCGACCGATTTCCCAAGCGAGGTCTTGCCCACGCCCGGAGGCCCGACAAGGCACAGGATCGGCCCCTTCAGCTTGGCCGAGCGCTGTTGCACGGCCAGATATTCAACGATGCGCTCCTTGACCTTCTCAAGGCCATAGTGATCGTCGTCCAGCACCTTTTCAGCACGCAGAAGATCCTTCTTCACCCGCGACTTGGTGCCCCACGGGATCGACAGCATCCAGTCCAGATAGTTGCGCACGACCGTGGCTTCGGCGGACATGGGCGACATGGACTTCAGCTTCTTGATCTCGGCGTCGGCCTTTTCGCGGGCCTCTTTCGACAGCTTGGTCTCGGCGATCTTCTGTTCCAGCTCCAGAACTTCGTTCTGGCCGTCCTCGCCGTCGCCCAACTCCTTCTGAATGGCCTTCATCTGCTCGTTCAGATAGTACTCGCGCTGGGTCCGCTCCATCTGGCTTTTGACGCGGGTCTTGATCTTCTTCTCGACCTTCAGGACGCTCATTTCGCCCTGCATCAGGCCGTAAACCTTCTCCAGCCGCTCGGCGACCGAGAGGGTTTCCAGAAGCTCCTGCTTCTGCTCGACCTCGATACCCAGATGACCCGAGACCAGATCGGCCAGTTTCTGCGGCTCGCGCGAGTCGGCGACGGTGGCAAGCGCCTCTTCGGGGATGTTCTTCTTGATCTTGGCGTAACGCTCGAACTCTTCGCCGACCGAGCGCAGAAGCGCCTCGACCGTGGCCTCGTCGCCGGTTTCCTCTTCAAGGACCTCGGCGTTGGCTTCAAAGAAATTCTCGTTGTCCAGATAGTCGGTGATGCGCACGCGCGACCGGCCTTCGACCAGCACCTTGACGGTGCCGTCGGGCAGTTTCAGCAGTTGCAGCACGTTGGCAAGCACGCCGTGGCGGTAAATGCCATCCTCGGTCGGGTCGTCGACGCCGGGGTCGATCTGGCTGGACAGCAGGATCTGCTTGTCGTCGGCCATCACCTCTTCCAGCGCCTTCACGGACTTCTCGCGGCCCACGAACAGCGGGACGATCATGTGCGGAAACACCACGATGTCGCGCAGCGGCAGCACCGGGAAGGATTGGGTGAGTTGCTCGGGCATTCTTTATCCTTGTTTGCTGGCAGGAAGGCCGGGCCCCGCATCGCAGCAGCCGCGTCTTCCCCATACTCGGGAAAGATGGGATCTTCGGTGTCCGCATTCAATTCCCAGCCGTGCTATTCGTTCCAGAATGCCCCCGCCCGCAGCCGGGGGCAAGCGTCTGCACCGATTTTTCGACGCTTTGACCCAGCGACCGTTGCGGCCCCTGCCCCAGAACGGTGTCGGCGCAATAATCTGGCCGATCCCGGCTTTAGGGCGTCTCTACGCACGCCCCCTCGCGGTCGCCATTTTTACGCCCCATTTGCGACACATACTGTTAAAAAACAAATCAACTTGAGCAGTACATCATGGGCATCAGCTTCTGGGCACGCGGCGACAGCGCCAGTGCGAACAATTCCGAGATCAACTCGATGGGCACCAACAAGGTGGCCACCACACAGCTGACCTTCGAGTCCTCGGGCGCGAACGGGGATACGAAATTCGATTTCAACGGCGGTGATTCCGATCCCGATACCGTGATGATAATCGACGGCGTGGCGCGCACCTTCACGGTCGAGATCATGGGCACGCTGGACGCCAAGAAGCTGAACGACGTGAACGGCGAGGATCTGCGCGGCGAAAAGGTCGTGATCGTGACCGACGATCTGACCGGGCAGCGCTATTATTTCATGCCTGACCGGCAGACCTCGTATCAGACGATGGACGAGATGCCCAACGGCGCGATCCCTGTCAGCAACGTGTCGACCCAGGAAAACCCGCCGCTGTGCTTCCTGCGCGGCAGCCACATCGACACGCCCGCAGGACCCCGCCCGATCGAGACGTTGCAGGCGGGCGATCTGGTCGTCACCGACCGGGGGGCGCAGCCGATCCGCTGGATCGGGCACAGCCATCTGACCCCGACCGCGCTGATCCTTGATCGCAGCCTGTGGCCCGTGCGTATCCGCGCCGGTGCCCTTGGCAACGGGCTGCCGACCCAAGATCTGACCGTGTCGCCCAACCATCGCATTGTGCTGTCGGGCTGGTCGCTGGAAATGCATCTGGGTCTGCAGAATGCCCTGTGCGCGGCCAAACATCTGACCAACGGTCTGTCGATCGCGCCCTGGCTGCCCGACGAGGGGGTCGATTATTTCCACATCATGTTCGACACGCACCGGATGGTGCGTGCCCATGGCATCATGAGCGAGAGCCTGTTTCTGGGTGCGCAGGCCCTGCGCCATGTGGGCCCCGAGGCGATGGCCGAGCTGCGCCGCCTGTTCCCCGAGATCATGGCCGCTGCCGAGACTGGCACCGAGGCCGGAAGCGAGGCTGGAAACGAGGCTGGGGCCAAAGCCGGAAACGAGGCTGCCTCTGATGTCGGGGGCGCGACCGTGCTGCCGGTGCTCAAGCGCCACGAGGCGCGGCTGGCGGGATAGGACGCGTACGGCCCGAAGGTGGGTCAGACGAGCATGACGGCTCAGACAGGCTCGATATCGCCCTCGGACCGCCGCGCGTGGAAATCCCTCTCGAATTCAGCGAAGTTCCCCGCCGCGATGGCCTGACGCATGCCCTCCATAAGCACCTGATAATAATGCAGGTTGTGCCATGTCAGCAGCATCCCCGAGATCATCTCTCCGGCGCGGAAAACATGGTGCAGATAGGCCCGGCTGTAGCTGCGGCAGGCCGGGCACGTGCAGCTTTCGTCCAGCGGGCGCGGATCGTCCCGGTGACGCGCGTTCTTGATATTCACCACGCCGCGATGGGTGAACACCTGCCCCGTCCGCCCCGAGCGTGACGGCAGCACGCAATCCATCATGTCGATGCCCCGCGCCACGGCGCCGACGATGTCGTCGGGCTTGCCGACGCCCATCAGGTAACGCGGCTTGTCCTCGGGCAGCATGTCGGGGGAATAGTCCAGCACGTCGAACATGGCCTCCTGCCCCTCGCCCACGGCCAGCCCGCCGACCGCGTAGCCGTCAAAGCCGATCTCGCGCAGGGCCTCGGCGCTTTGCTGGCGCAGATCGCGGAAGGTGCTGCCCTGCTGGATGCCGAACAGCGCGTGCCCGGGCCGGTCCCCGAAGGCGTCGCGCGACCGCTGCGCCCACCGCATCGACAGGGCCATCGAGGTCTCGGCCACCTCTTGGGTTGCGGGAAAGGGGGTGCATTCGTCGAAGCTCATCACAATGTCCGAGCCCAGCAGCGCCTGAATTTCCATCGAGCGTTCGGGCGTCAGTTCGTGGCGCGCGCCGTCCACATGGCTGCGGAAGGTCACGCCCTTTTCGGTCAGCTTGCGCAACTCGGCCAGACTCATCACCTGAAACCCGCCCGAGTCGGTCAGGATAGGCCTGTCCCAGTTCATGAACTTGTGCAGCCCGCCAAGGGCCGCGATCCGCTCGGCGGTGGGGCGCAGCATCAGGTGATAGGTATTGCCCAGCAGCACGTCGGCGCCCGTCTCGCGCACGCTTTCGGGCCGCATCGCCTTGACCGTGGCCGCCGTGCCCACCGGCATGAAGGCGGGTGTTCGGATGTCCCCGCGCGGGGTCGAGATCACACCGCGCCGGGCCTTGCCGTCACTCGATTGCACCTGAAATGTCACCCTTTGGGTCATGGTCGCCTTTCGGATCTGCGGGCCCCGCTTGAAAAACGGGCCGGTTGCGGCGCCTTTTGGGCCATTTGACCAGCTTTGCCAAGCGCCGCGCGCCCGCAGAACCCCCCGGGTCCGTTACGGCACCTGTATCACGGGCGCGTGCCATCCCTTTACCCTGCCCGCGGCATTCCTTATATCTTTGCTCGGGTAATGCGAAAGGCAGGTCATGACATCCCAGACCACAGAAAAGCTAGAGGGCGCTCCGCTGATCAAACCGTCCAGCACGGACCATCCGCTGTATGACACGGTGGTCGAGGCGTGCCGCTCGGTCTATGATCCCGAGATCCCGGTGAATATCTATGACCTTGGCCTGGTCTACACGGTCGACATCACGCCCGAGAACGACGTGTCGATCCTGATGACCCTGACCGCGCCGGGCTGTCCCGTCGCCGGCGAAATGCCCGGCTGGGTCGCCGAGGCGGTGGAACCCCTGCCCGGCGTGCGCACCGTCGCCGTCGAGCTGACGTGGGAACCCCCCTGGGGCATGGAGATGATGTCCGACGAGGCCCGGCTGGAGCTGGGGTTCATGTAAAAGGCCCCGGGCCAGACGACCCGACGCGCAAGAAAACCGACGCACCACAAGACCCACCACGACGACACGGCTAACGGCCAGCAAACGCTGAGATCACACCGCGATCAAAGGAGCGAGACACATGTTCGGCATTCCAGGCAAGCAAGCCCTTACCATGACCCCCGCCGCCCGGGCGCATATCCAGCGTCTGATGGAAAAGGACGGATCGAAGGGGCTGCGCATCGGCGTCAAGAAAGGCGGCTGCGCGGGCATGGAATACACGATGGAATACGTCGAGGAGATCGCCTCGGGGGATGAGGTGGTCGAAGACGGCGGCGCACGGATCATGGTCGCGCCGATGGCGCAGATGTTCCTGTTCGGCACCGAGATTGACTATGAGACCGCGCTGCTGGAATCGGGCTTCAAGTTTCGCAACCCCAACGTGGCCGACGCCTGCGGCTGCGGCGAGTCGATCAAGTTCAAGGACGTGTCGGAACTGGACGCCAGCGCCCAAGGCTGATCGCGGGGGCCCGCTGGCCCCTTTCCGCCACGCGGGGCTCAGGCCCCCGCCATCCCCGATTTCATATGCAGATAGGTCTCGTCGAACCGCCGCGCCAGATGGCTGCCGGCGGTGATCGGCGTGGCCGATCCGGGCGGCGATATGTCGGTGTCGTAGTTGGGGTTGAAGAACAGCGGCACCGAAATCCGCTCCTCGGGGCCGCCGATGACCCGGTGCGGCGTGGCGCGGACCCGGCCCGCGGTCCAGATCTCGAACATCTCGCCGAAGTTGACGATGAAGCAGCCGGGTTCCGCCGTGACGGGCACCCAGTCACCGGCAAGGCTGCGCACCTCTAGCCCGGCGCGTCCGTCGGTGGCCAGAAGCGTCAGGCAACCGTAATCGGTATGCGCCGCGATGCCGAAATCACGCTCGGTCGCCCAATCGGGGCGCACGGGGTAGTAGTTTCCGCGCAGCAGCGCCATCGGCCGATCAAAGCGATCCGCGAAGTAATCGGGATCCTGCCCGACGACCCCCGCCAGTGCCCGCAGCAGATCCAGCGCGAAGCCGGTCGCCTGCGCATAGTAGGACCGCACCAGCGGCGCGAATTCGGGCGGATTGCGTGGCCACTGGTTGGGCGCATAGACCGACAGGTTCCGCGCGGCCAGCGGATCGCCCGCCGCCAACTCGAACCCGCAGTCGAAGACCTGCTTGTAGTCGGGGTTGGCATCCGGGTCGACCTGTTCGCCACCCGGAGCGCCCCATCCCCGGTTCGCCCCCGTCCGCGCCATGTCGATCAGCGTCTTCTGCGCATCGGGCAGCCGGAAGAACGCGCGATAGGCCGCCAGCACCTGCAACACCCGGCTAGGGGTGATTGGCGTGTCATGCAAGGTCAGAAACCCCGTCTGTTCGGCCCCAAGGCGCAGCGCCTCGCGGGCCGCCGCGTGCCCCGGGCGGGCGGGGTCCAGCAGGTCTCGGGCGCTGATACGGGGGATCGGCATAGGGTGTTGTCCTTTTAATCTGACAGCCCGGTTGCGGGCGCGGTCGTGCCCTGCATCCACTGCCGGGTCGGATCGGTCGCGCCCAGAGATTCCGTATTTGCCGCATGCTGGCAAGCCGCTTCTCGGTTGGCGGGGCCGCGACACATGACGTATACCCCCTGAAGCACAACGATGGGAGAGCAGGGCATGGGCAGAAAGCTGGCAGCGGGTAACTGGAAGATGAACGGCTGCGCCCCGGCGCTGGACCAGATCGACGCGCTGTGTGACGGGCTTGATGCGGGCGGCGACGGCGCAGGCGGGACTAGCCCCGGCGTCGATGTGCTGATCTGCCCCCCCTCGACCCTGCTGCACCGGATGGCGGAACGCGCCGACGCCCGTGCCAAGGGACTGCTGGCCATTGGCGGACAGGATTGCCACCCCGAGCAATCGGGCGCGCATACCGGCGATCTGTCGGCGCAGATGCTGGTCGATGCCGGCGCCAGCCATGTGATCCTTGGCCATTCCGAGCGACGCGCCGATCATCATGAGACCGACGATCTGGTCCGCCGCAAGGCCCGCGCCGCCATCGCCGCCGGTCTGACAGCCGTGATCTGCCTTGGCGAAACCAAGGACGAACGCGACGCGGGCCGGGCGCTGAAGGTCGTGGGCGATCAGCTTGCAGGCTCGGTCCCCGATGCGGTCACGGCGGGCAACCTTGTGGTGGCCTATGAACCCATCTGGGCCATCGGCACCGGCGCCACCCCCACCACCGCCCAGATCGGAGAGGTGCACGACCTGCTGCGCACCAACCTGCAAGATCGGTTCGGTGCCGGGATCGGCGGGGGCATCCGGCTGCTTTACGGCGGCTCGGTCAAGCCCGCCAACGCCGATGAGATCTTTGCCGTGCCCAACGTCGACGGGGCGCTGGTGGGCGGAGCCTCGTTGCTGGCGCGGGATTTCCTGCCCATCATCAAGGCGCTTGAAGCCTCGTCGTGAGCGATGGGGCGACGGGTGGAATGATTTGGGACACGGTCATTCTGGGCGCAGGCGCCGCCGGCATGATGTGCGCCGTCGAGGCCGCCCGCAGCGGGGGCCGGGTGCTGGTGCTGGACCACGCCAAGGCGCCGGGCGAAAAGATCCGCATCTCGGGCGGCGGGCGGTGCAACTTCACCAACATGCACGCGGGCCCCGGCAATTTCCTGTCGCGAAACCCGCATTTCGCCAAATCCGCCCTGTCTCGCTATACCCAGTGGGATTTTCTGGATCTGGTGGGCCGCCACGGCATCCCATGGCACGAAAAGACGCTGGGGCAATTGTTCTGCGATGGCTCGGCCAAGGAGATCATCGCCATGCTGCGCGCCGAGATGGCCGCCGTCGGCGCCAAGCTGTGGCTGGAGGTGGCGATCACCGACGTGCAGGCCACGGCAGACGGCTACGCGGTCGAGATCCGGCAGTCTGACAGCACGCGCCGCCTGAGTTGCCGCAATCTGGTCGTTGCCACCGGGGGCAAATCCATCCCCAAGATGGGGGCCACGGGCTTTGGCTATGCGCTGGCCGAACAGTTCGGCTTGCCGCTGGTGCCGACGCGGGCGGCGCTGGTGCCGCTGACCTTCTCGGACACCACCCTGCCCCGGCTGAAGGCGCTGGCGGGCCTGTCGGTGGATGCCTCGGTGCAAAGCGGCGGCACCGCGTTCCGCGAGGGGCTGCTGTTTACCCATCGCGGCCTGTCGGGTCCCTCGATCCTGCAGATCTCGAGCTATTGGACCGAGGGCGCGGACGTGGTCGTCGATCTGTCGCCCGACACCGATCTTGGCGCGCATCTGCGAGGGCTTCGCGCACAGGCCGGACGGCAGGCCGTGGCGACGGCGCTGGCGTCGGTGCTGCCGAAACGTCTGGCGCAGGATGTGGCCGACCGCGCCGCACCGCGTGGCAATCTGGCCGATCAGTCCGACGCCGAGATCGACCGCATCGTCGCCCACGCCCACGCATGGCGCCTGCGCCCCTCGGGCACCGAGGGCTACCGCACAGCCGAGGTCACGTTGGGCGGCGTGGACACCGCCGCCCTGTCCTCGCGCACGATGGAGGCGCGGGACGTCCGGGGCCTTTATTTCATCGGCGAGGTGGTGGATGTGACCGGCTGGCTGGGCGGGTTCAACTTCCAGTGGGCGTGGTCCTCGGGCTGGGCCGCCGGTCAGGCGATTGCGGCGGGCTGAAAATTGCCTCCGGCGGGGATATTTCCGCGGCCCTAAACGACAAGGGCCGCGCCCCGGTCAGGAGGCGCGGCCCGAGGGCTGACGAAAAGTCCGGTCACTATCTGGTGATCAGCTCTGGCCCCATCATCATCGTCGGCAGATAGGTCGAGATCCACGGCACATAGGTCACCAGGATCAGGAAGACGAACAGGACCGCCAGGAAGGGCAGCGCCGCGCGCACCACGGCCAGCATCGGCATGCCGGCCACGCCCGAGGTGACGAACAGGTTCAGGCCCACGGGCGGCGTGATCATCCCGATTTCCATGTTCACCACCATGATGATGCCAAGGTGGATCGGGTCGATGCCCAGTTGGATCGCAATCGGGAAGACCAGTGGCGCCACAATGACGATCAGGCCCGAGGGCTCCATGAACTGGCCGCCGATCAGCAGGATCACGTTGACGATGATCAGGAACATGATCGGCCCGAAGCCCGCGGACAGCATGGCGCCGGCGATCTGCTGGGGGATCTGCTCGTCGGTTAGGACGTGTTTCAGGATCAGCGCGTTGGCGATGATGAACATCAGCGTGATCGTCAACTTGCCGGATTCGAACAGCGTGCGCTTGGTGTCCCGGTGGAAGAAGGCCGAGACCAGCGCCAGCGGCTTGTTGAGCAGCGGCGTGTTGGGTTGGCCGTCGGGTGTCGCCAGCGGGCCCATGTCGCGATAAACGAAACTGGCGATGAAGAAGGCGTAGATCGCCGCCACGGCCGCAGCCTCGGTCGGGGTGAAGATGCCGCCGTAGATGCCGCCCAGAATGATGACGATCAGGAACAGACCCCAGCCCGCGTCACGGGCCGAGGCCCAGACCTCGCCCCAGCCCTTCCACTCGCCCTTGGGCAGGTTGCGGGCCACCGCGATGCCGTAGATCGTGGCCATCAGCATGAAGCCGGCCAGCAGGCCCGGAATGACGCCTGCAAGGAACATCCGCCCCACCGAGACATCGGTGGCCGAGGCATAGACCACCATCACGATCGACGGCGGGATCAGGATGCCCAGCGTGCCCGCGTTACAGATCACGCCGGCGGCGAACTCTTTGGAATAGCCCACCTGACGCATGCCTGCGATCACGATTGAGCCGATGGCGACCACGGTCGCGGGCGAGCTGCCCGACAGGGCCGCGAACATCATGCAGGCGAAGACGCCCGCGATGGCCAGACCGCCCGGAAGATGGCCGACGATGGCGATGGAAAACCGGATGATCCGCCGCGCCACGCCGCCCGTCGACATGAAGGACGAGGCAAGGATGAAGAACGGGATGGCCAGCAGCGTGTAGTGCCCCGCCATCGCCTGATAAAGCGACTGCGCGATCGAGGCGAGCGAGGTGTCCGAATAGACCAGCAGAAAGACGATCGAGCTAAGGCCCAGCGACACCGCGATCGGCACGCCGATCAGCAGCAGGGCGATCACCATGGAAAAAAGAATGACGACGTCCATGTGCTCAGACCTCTGCGTTCTTGGCGGCGACTTCTTCGACCGCTTCTTCGGCTTCGTGGCTGACGATCAGGCTGCGGCGGTGGCCGCGCCAGACGCCGAGAGTGGCTTGGACCAGCCGCACCAGCAGCAGGGCCACGCCGAATGGCAGCATGGTGTAGGGGATCACACGGGGCAGCTTGTCATAGCGCTCGCCCTCGTTCAGCCAGCCTTCCATGAAGCGCAGGAAATCGGGCATCGGCACCTGATCGGTGATGTACCACGCCTGATCGCGGGTCTTCTCGAACCCCAGCGGGAACCAGTGCCCCGAGGTGCGGTTCAGACCGGCATAGGGCGCCCAGTAGTCCCAGGCTCCTTTCATCAGCAGCATCGCGTAGATGATGCACAGCACGCCGACGACCAGCGCAAGGCGGCGCTGGCTGCGCGCCCCCAGCAGGTTGACGACCGCGTCCACCCCCAGATGCGCGTTGACCTTGACGCAGTAGCTGATGCCCAGAAGCACCAGCCATGCGAACAGGATCAGCGTGACCTCCAGCCCCCAGATCAACGAGGTGTTGAACCCGTAGCGCAGCACGACGTTGATGAAGGTCACCAGCGTCATGAGGCCAAGGATGAGGGCCATCGCGGTTTCCTCCAACGTGTGGACGGCGCGCGCGAAGCCCGACTGCGGTTCGTAGCGATAGCTGCTCATGAAAGGATCCCCCCTAGTGGAATGGCCCGGGTGGCGTACCCCCGGGCCATTCGATCATTTTAGCGCGTGATCCGCGAATTACATGGATTCGTTGATCTTCTGTGCGGCTTCGATGTTCTCGACGCCCACGTCGCCTTCGAACTTGGACCAGACGGGCTTCATCGCGTCGACCCAGGCCTGACGGTCCTCGGCGGACAGTTCGCGCACTGTGCCGCCAGCGTCCAGAATGGCCTGCTTGGCCTCTTCGTTGACGCTGAACGACTCGGCGTTGCGGGTCTCGGTCACTTCGCGCAGGATGGTGGTCAGCTGCTCGCGCACGTCGTCATCCAGGCTTTCGATCCAGTCGACCGAGGTCACGACCAGATAGTCGATGATGCCGTGGTTGGTTTCGGTGACGCCGTCCTGAACCTCGAAGAACTTCTGGCCGTAGATGTTGGACCAGGTGTTTTCCTGACCGTCGACAACGCCGGTCTGCAGCGCGCCATAGACTTCCGAGAAGGCCATCGGCTGCGGGCTTGCGCCCAAGGCTTCCATCTGTGCAACCAGCACGTCCGACGGCTGCACGCGGAACTTCAGGCCCTTGGCGTCTTCGGGCTTGTTCAGCGCCTTGTTGGCCGAGAACTGCTTCATGCCGTTGTGCCAGAACTCCAGCCCCAGCAGACCGCGGCGCGACATGGATTCCTTCATCGCCTGACCGGTTTCCGAGGTCTGGAATTTGTCGACCGCGTCGATGTCCTTGAACATGAACGGCAGATCAAAGATGCGGAACTTCTTGGTGAAGGCCTCGAACTTCGACAGCGAGGGGGCGGCCAGCTGCACGTCGCCCTGCAGCATCGCCTCGAGCACCTGATCGTCGTTGTAGAGGGTCGAGTTCGGGAACACTTCCATGCAGGCCTTGCCGTCCATCTCGGTGTTGACCCGCTCCATCAGCAGCGATGCCGCGATGCCCTTGGGGTGGCGGTCCGAGTTGGTCACGTGGCTGAACTTGATGACCATCTCGCCATCGTCGCAGCCGTTGGTGTGGCTTTCGGCGGAAACGGCGCTGGCGGTGAACGTCAGAGCGACGGCGGTGGTGGCAGCGGTAAAGAATTTCATGGGAACCTCCCTTGATAGCCCATTGGGTCAAAGGCCCCTCGCGTCAGAGAGGCCGGACGCATCCGACAGTGGGCAAAGAACCGCCCCCGGCATAGAGGCATTTTTCGATTTACGACGAGGGTACGGAAAGCCAAGCTAATCCAGACGGTTAGCGCATGTATCGGATGCGATTGCTATTCCTGTGGGCGGCGACTGGGCGGGATTCCGCACAAAAAGCAGGCGCGATTGTGCGGGATGTCACACAGAATCAGCGTTCTCGGCACCGGGGACCCCGGGAAAACCGGCAGCGACCCGGGGGTCTTGGGCAAGTCGGCACCAGCCCTGGCCTAGCGGAAATCGTCGGGTTTCAGCGCGTGGCGGGCCAGTTTGTCGTAGAAGGTCTTGCGCGGCAAATCCAGCGCCCGGGCGGTGTCGCTGGCGTGGCCGCGGTTGCGGCGCAGGGCCTCGACGATCAGCGTCCGCTCGACCTGACGCATGCGTTGGGCCAGACCCACGGGGCGGCTGTCCTCGATATCCGAGACGCCCAGCGCCATCCGCATGGCGACGTTCTGCAGGGCCCGCGCGTTGCCGGGCCAGTCTTGCTCCATCAACCGGTCGATGAGGTCTTCGGGGATTTCGGGCACCGGCAGGGCGGCCTGTTCGCAGGCGGTGGTCAGAAAGGCGCGGAACATGGCCGGTATATCCTCGGCCCGTTCGCGCAGGGCGGGGATGCGGATCTTTGCGACTTCCAGTCGGTAGAACAGATCGGCGTTGAACCGCCCCGCCGCTGCCTCGGCGGGCAGATCGCAGTTGGTGCCGGCGCGGACCGGGGTGGCGGGGTGATGTTCGATCAGGTCGATCAGGCAGAACTGGGCGGCCGGGCTTAGCGCCGAGACCTCGTCGATGAAGATCGAGCCCGCGCCCGCCTGCGCGAACTGCTCGGTCAGCGTGTCGGGCGTGGCGGCGGGGCCGGTGACGCGCACGAAAGGCTCGTGGGCGCGGCGCGACAGAAGGTGCAGCACCTCGGCCACGCGGGCGGTGCCGGTGCCCGGCTCGCCCGTGATCAGAACGCTGACGTCGGCGGCGGCCAAGGTGCGCAGACGGCTGCGCAACGCCTCGGACAGCGCCGAGCCGCCGACGATCATCCGCGCCGCCGCGTCGCCGGTTTCCACCTGTCGCCGCAAGGCACGGTTTTCCAGCACCAGCGCGCGGGTCCGCAGCGCCCGTTGCACCGATTTCAGCAGTTCGGCCGGGGCGCAGGGCTTTTCCAGAAAGTCGAAGGCCCCGGCGGACATGCCGCGCACGGCCATCGGAATGTCCCCCTCGCCGGTCAGCAGGATCACCGGCAGGTCGGGGTCGCGGGCTTGCGCGTATTCCAGCAGGGCAAAGCCATCCTTGCCGGGCATGCGGATATCGCTGACGACGACGCCGTCGAATTGCGGGGTCAGATGATCCTTGGCCACAATGAACGAGCCCGCGCTGACGGGGCTCAGCTCGGCCAGTTCCAGCGTCTGGGCCAGTGCCTCGCGGACGGCAGGGTCGTCATCGACCAGAAGGACGCGCCGGATCATGCGGCCTTCTCCATTGCGGATCGCGCAAGTTCGACCGTGAAGACCGCGCCGCCGCCTTGGGCATTGCGGCCCCGGATCGCGCCGCCAAAACTTTGCACCAGCCCGTAAGAGATCGACAGCCCCAGCCCCATCCCCTCGGAGCCCACTTCCTTGGTGGAGTAGAACGGATCGAAGATCTTTTCAGGCTCGTCAATGCCGGGGCCGGTGTCGCGCACGATGACGGTGACGGTGTCGGAATCGGCAGGATGGGGTGTGTCGCCGGTCAGGGCCGAGGGCGCGGGGCCGATGCCGCCGCCCGTTACGCCGCCCGTTACCCCGCCCGTCACGCCGATCTCCAGCCGTCTGGGGCCCGCCTGCCCCTCCATCGCGTCGATCGCATTGCTGATCAGGTTCAGCAGAACCTGCTGCAACCGCACCTCGCCGCCGCGCACCAAGGGCGGGGCGGCGGGCGGCGACCACAGCAACGTGACACCCGAGCTGGTCAGGCGGCTTTCGGAAATCTCCAGCACGGCCTCGACGGCGGCGACGATATCGACGTCGGTGATCGGTTCGTTTTCCTGCCGGGCGAAGGCGCGCAGGTTGCGAATGATGCGCCCCATCCGGCGGGACAGCTCCGAAATGCGGCCAAGGTTCGAGCGGGCCCGGCCCGTGTCGCCCCGGTCCAGAAATACATCGGCATTCTCGGCGAACGAGCGGATCGCCATCAGCGGCTGGTTCAACTCGTGGCTGATGCCCGCCGACATCTGGCCCAGCGCGCTGAGCTTGCCAGCCTGCACCAGATCCGCCTGAGTGCGCTTGAGCACGCTTTCCGCCTCTTGCCGTTCAAGGACCTCGCGCAGAAGGGCGGCGTTGGTGGCCGACAGCTCGCGGGTGCGGTCGGCGACGCGCTCTTCCAGAACCGTCTTGGCGGCGGCCTCGGCCTCCAGCCGGGCCGACAGCACCTGCCGGCGGCCCGCAAGTACCAGCAGCACGGCGCCGAAGGCCAGACAGATCGCGCCGGCGACAGCCGCCTGCAACAGGGCGAAGGCCCGCGCTGGGGCCACGTCGAACAACAGCTCTCCGGTCAGGCCGATCACCGGCAGCGGCAGGCTCAGGTGCATGGCCCGCGCGGGCAGATAGGGCCCGCCGTCCAGCGCCCAGATCTCGTGCCCGGCAAAGCGGTCGACCTGATAGTCGTGAAACGGCTTGACGCTGGCCGCCAGATAGCCCGGCGGAAAAGCCTCGGCGCCGGTCGCGTCCCCGGGCCCGGCGCCCCGCTGACGCAACAGCATCTCGGAACGGTTCGAGATGAACACCACCCCCGCCCGGTCGGTAAAGAACACCGTCTGCGGCAGCCCGCGCCATTCGGATTCCACCGCGTCGATATCGACGGTCACGATCACCGCCCCGCGCACGGGGCCGCCGGGCGAATACATCGGCGCCGCGAAGGTAAAGACCCGCTGCCCCGTGGGGGCGGTCTGCGCATTATAGGTGCCCAGCATGCCATCCAGCGCCCGGCGCAGATAGGGCGCCCCCGCATGGTCGCGCCCGGCTTGGGGCGACGAGCCGGCCCAGACCCGGCCCGCGCTGTCCAGCAGTTCGATCCGCAGCCGCCCGGTCTTGTCGGCGGTGCGCAGCAAGACGGCGTTGGCAGCATCGACCGCGCGGTCAAGCCGGTCTGTCGGGCCACCCGCCTCGATCCGTTCAAGCAATGACTCCAGCGTCGGATGATCGGCCAGCAGCACCGCCACCTCGCGATACCGCTGCAACTGGCCCACCAGCCGGTCGGCGGCCAGACGCAGATCGGCCTCGGCGCGGTTGGCGGCCTGATCCAGCGCGGTGCTGTAAGCCACGCGCCAGACCCCCGCCGAAAACATAGTGATCGACAGCACGAACAAGATGATGGCCAGCAGGTGGCGGGGCAACGCGGGCTCCATTGCGCGGGGTCGGCGTCCTATCTTGCAAATTTCCGTGGTCGAGGGAAGCCTTCGGCGGCCCGGCTGCCCGCAAACGGCAGTGGCCCCCTACAGCGGCAGGTTGGTGGTGGACTTGATCTCTTCCATCGACAACAGGGCGGTGACGTTGAAGATCCGGACTTCGGATATCAGGGCCTGATAGAAGACGTCATAAGCGCGGGCGTTGGCGACGCGGACCTTCAGGATATAGTCGATTTCGCCCGCCAGCCGGTGGGCCTCCATGACCTCGGGGCGTTCCTGCAGCGCGCGCAGGAACTTCTGCTGCCACTCGGCTTCATGCTCGGAGGTGCGGATCAGGACGAAGAAGCACGATTCCAGCCCCAGCGCCATCGGGTCCAGGATGACCGTCTGCTGACCGATCACGCCCGCCTCGCGCAGCTTGCGGATGCGATTCCAGACCGGCGTCTTGGACGAGCCCACTTTCTTGGCGATCTCGTCCAGCGACTGGCTGGCGTCCTGCTGCAGTTCCGCCAGAATTTTCCGATCCAGATCGTCGATGCGAACAGCCATTCGCGCTTCCTTTCCGTTAGTGGACTGACGCCCCTATGGGCGACACATACAGAACATACGTCCTTATTGGGCGACCGCAATGGTAATTATACAGAACAATGTTCTATATTAAGGATAGTCAAACCGAAGGTCTCTCATGCGACATTTCCCGATCTATCTTGATATGACCGATCAGCCGGTACTTGTTTCGGGTGGCGGCGAAGCGGCCGTGGCCAAGCTGCGCCTGCTGCTGAAAACGCCCGCCCGGATCACCGTTCTGGCGGCCGATCCCGTCGAGGCGATCACCGCATGGGCGTCCCAAGGGCGTCTGCGGCTGATCCGGCGCGAGATCGCGGCACAGGACGCGCAGAGCGCGCGGCTGGTCTATGCCGCGAACGAGGATGCCGCCCTTGACGATCGCGCCGCCCGGATCGGTCGCGAGGCCGGCGCGCTGGTCAACGTGGTCGACAACCTGCACGACAGCGCCTTCATCACGCCCGCCATCGTCGACCGTGCCCCCCTAACCATCGCCATCGGGACCGAGGGCGCGGCCCCCGTGCTGGCCCGCCGGATCAAGGCAGAGCTTGAGGCGCGGCTGAGCCCCGGCATCGGCCTGCTGGCCCGGATCGGGCAGCGCTTCCGCCCTCGCGCGGCCACGCTGCCGATGGGCCGCGCCCGGCGCGAGTTCTGGTCGGCCTTCTACGACCGGATCGGCCCGCGCGCCCTTGCCACCGGGGGCGAGGCCGCCGTCGGCCCGGCGCTGGACGCGCTGCTGGAGCGGTACAGCGCCGAGCTGGATCAGGGCCCCGTAGAACCCGGTCACGTCGATCTGGTCGGCGCCGGCCCCGGCGACCCCGAGCTTCTGACCCTGCGCGCCCGCCGTGCGCTCGATACTGCCGACGTGGTCATCCACGACCGGCTGATCAGCCCGCAGGTGCTGGAACTTGTCCGCCGCGAGGCCATCCTGATCCCCGTCGGCAAAGAGGGCTTCGGCCCCTCGGTCCCGCAATCGCGCATCGATGATCAGATCGTCGAACATGCCCGCGCGGGCGCCCATGTGGTGCGGCTGAAATCGGGTGATCCCACCGTCTTTGGACGTCTGGACGAAGAGCTTGCGGCCTGCGAGGCCGCCGGCATCTCGTGGCAGGTGGTGCCCGGCATCACCGCCGCCTCGGCTGCAGTCGCGGGCATCGGCCAGTCGCTGACCCGGCGCGGGCGCAATGGCGCGGTGCGCTTTCTGACCGGCCACGACATGAAGGGCTTTGCCGAACACGACTGGCGCGATCTGGCCCGTCCGGGCGCGGTTGCCGCGATCTACATGGGCAAGGCCGCCGCCGGCTTCATCCAAGGACGGCTGCTGATGCACGGCACCGATCCCGACACGCCGGTCAGCCTGATCGAAAACGCCTCGCGCCCGGATCAACGCACCGTCGTCGCGCGGCTGGGCGATCTGTCCGAGGTGGTCAGCCAGCAAGTGGTACGGGGCGGCCTGTCCGGCCCAGTGGTGATGCTTCTGGGGCTGAAACCGCGCGAGGCTGCGGCCTTCGGTCAGACCTCTGGCCGGATCACCCCTGCCCTGTCCTGTGCCGATCCCGACACCCTGACCACCGTTATCCTGAAGGAGGCCGCCTCATGAGCCGCCAATTCACTCCCAAGGTCGTGACCGCCAACGCTCTGCTCGAGGGCGACCCGATCTATCTGACCGCCGACGACCGCTGGTCGCGGAACCATGCCGAGGCCGAGTTACTGACCGACGAGGTGATCGCCGAGACGCGTCTGCTGTTCGCCATGGGCCAGCCCGGCATGGCGGTGGGCCCTTATCTGGCCGATGCCCGCGCCGGACGCCGCGGCCCCGAACCGGTGCACCACCGCGAGGCGTTTCGCACCACCGGCCCGTCGAACTATCCCCACGGCCCACAGGCCAAGGCTGGCACGACCCCGCTTGGGGCGCCGTGTCGCGACGGGGCCTGACGCCCCGCCTTCGCACCACCACCCCAGCCAGCCGACCCTTTGAAGGACCCGCCCCGATGTATGTCTATTCCGAATTCGACCGCGCTTTCGTGCACGACCGCAACGCCCAGTTCCGCGAACAGGTCGCCCGCCGCATCTCGGGCGCGCTGACCGAGGATGAGTTCAAGCCCCTGCGCCTGATGAACGGCGTCTATCTGCAACTGCACGCCTACATGCTGCGGGTGGCGATCCCCTATGGCACGCTGGACAGCGCCAAGATGCGGCAACTGGCCCTGCTGGCCGAGCGGTGGGACAAGGGCTATGGCCATTTCACCACCCGTCAGAACATCCAGTACAACTGGCCCCAGTTGACCGATATCCCCGACATGCTGGACGCGCTTGAACAGGTCGAAATGCACGCCATCCAGACCTCGGGCAACACCATCCGCAACGTGACCGCCGACCATTTCGCCGGGGCCTCGGCGGACGAGGTGGGCGATCCGCGCCCGGTGGCCGAGCTTTTGCGCCAGTGGTCCACCGACCACCCCGAGTTCCAGTATCTGCCGCGCAAGTTCAAGATCGCCGTCACCGGCAGCCCGCAGGACCGCGCTGTCATCAAGTCCCACGACATCGGCCTGCGTCTGGTGCGCAATGCCGCCGGCGAGCCGGGCTTCGAGGTCGTCGTCGGCGGCGGCCTTGGCCGCACGCCGATGGTGGCCCAGACCCTGACCGAGTTCCTGCCCAAGGCCGATCTGCTGCCTTACGTCGAAGCGATCGTCAGCGTCTACAACCTGCTCGGTCGGCGCGACAACAAGTATAAGGCGCGCATCAAGATTACCGTCCACGAGAACGGCATCGACGAGATCCGCCGCCGGGTCGAGGCCCGCTTCGCCCAGATCCGCCCCACCTTCAGCGGCGTCGATCAACAGATGCTGGCCGGGATCGAAGCGCAGTTCGCCCCGCCCGCCTTCGACTTCCGCGACGCGACCGCCTATGAGGCCGCCCGCGACGCCGATCCGGTGTTCCGCGCATGGGCCGATACCAATCTGGATGCCCACAAGGCGCCGGGCTATGCCATCGTCACCGTCTCGCTCAAGCGCCCCGGTGCGACGCCGGGCGATGCCTCGGCGGATCAGATGCGCGTGCTGGCCGAGCTGGCCGAACGCTACGGCCACGACGAGCTGCGCATCAGCCACGAGCAGAACGTGATCCTGCCCCACGTCCACCGCGCCGATCTGCCTGCCGTGCACGACGCGCTGCGCCACGCGGGTCTGGCCACGGCCAACGCGGGGCTGATCTCGGACATCATCGCCTGCCCCGGCATGGATTACTGCGCGTTGGCAACCGCACGCTCGATCCCCGTGGCGCAAGAGATCGCGACCCGCTTCGAAGAGCTGAAGCTGGAGCATGAGATCGGGCCGATGAAGATCAAGATCTCGGGCTGCATCAACGCGTGTGGCCATCACCACGTGGGCCATATCGGCATTCTGGGGCTGGATCGCGCCGGCGTCGAAAACTACCAGATCACCCTTGGCGGCGACGCGGGCCCCGACACCGTGATCGGCGAACGCGCCGGCCCCGGCTTTGCCCACGACCAGATCGTGCCGGCGGTGGAACGCATCGTTCAGGCCTATCTGGACCTGCGCGACAGCCCGGCCGAGACCTTCCTTGACGCCCTCCGCCGTCTTGGGTCCGAGCCGTTCCGCGCCGCGCTTTACCCGAAGGAGAAGGTCCATGCCGCTTGAGTCTCCTCTGGCCGATCTGCATGACCGCGCCCGCGATCTGAACCGCCGTCACCGCAACAACGCCGCCGTCACGGTGCTGGAACACGCGCTGTCGGACCCGCTGGTCGGGCCGGTGGCGCTTGTCAGCTCGTTCGGGGCCGAGTCGGTGGTGCTGTTGCACATGGTCTCGCGCATCGACCGCACGCTGCCGGTGCTGTTTTTGCAGACCGGCATGCTGTTCGCCGAAACGCTGAGCTATCAGCGCGAGCTTAGCCGCGATCTGGGTCTGACGGATGTCCGTCTGCTGACGCCCGACCGGACCGAGCTGTTCACCGACGACCACGACGGGCTGCTGCATCTGGCCGATCCCGACGCCTGTTGCGCTTTGCGCAAGTCGCGCCCGCTTGCCGCCGGGCTGTCCGGTTTCAACGCGTGGATCACGGGCCGCAAGCGGTATCAGGGCGGGCAACGCCAGTCGCTGGACTTCTTCGAGGCCGACGGCTCGGGCAATCCCCCCCGTCTCAAGATCAACCCGCTGGCCCATTGGCGGGCCGAGGACATCGCCGCCTATATCGACAACAACCGCCTGCCGCGTCATCCGATGGTGGCGCGGGGCTACCCCTCGATTGGCTGTGCGCCCTGCACCGGCCCGGTAGATCCGGGGCGCGATCCGCGTGCGGGTCGCTGGCCCGGCATGGGCAAGACCGAATGCGGCATTCACTTCGGCGCGCGCAAGGCCGGGGATGCCCGCGCGTCCGCGTCCACCCGCGAGGGGCGCAAACCAAGGAAAGACACGACATGACCATTATCGTCACCGACAACGGCTTCACCCGCGAGCCCGCATCCGCGCCCGGCCTGACGCTGGACGAGGCGCTGGCACAGGCCTCTACCGACGCTCCGAATCTGTGGGTGGATCTGGAGCCCGACGCCGACCCCGAGGCGCTGGCCCCGCTGCTGCCGCACCTGACCAGCATCCGCATCGCCTTTCCCAGCAGCGCCGATGGCCGCGGCTTCACCATCGCCCGCCGTCTGCGGCTGATGGGGTTTTCGGGACGGCTCAGGGCTGCGGGCCACGTGATCGCCGATCAATACGCGCTGGCCCGCCGCGCAGGCTTTGACGAGGTCGAGATCTCGCAGGATCTGGCCAGCCGCCAGCCCGAACCGATGTGGGTCGGACCCACCAGCCAGCGGGCCCACGACTATCAGTCGCGGCTGCGCGGCTGACGCCACCCTTTCAACCCGGACAGCAAGACGCTAGATAGAGGCCGGCGGCCCTGACGCCCCGGAAATTGCGACATGAACAAGATTATGACCTTGACCGACGCTCAACCTGATAACGCCAAAGCTGGCAAAGCCCCGACCCTGCCCGACGCACAGACCGTGACGTCGGTTCAGCATTGGACCGACAGCCTGTTCTCGTTCCGGGTGACGCGGCCCGCTTCCTTGCGCTTTCGCTCGGGCGAGTTCGTGATGATCGGCCTGCTGAAGGACGACGGGCGCCCGCTGCTGCGCGCCTATTCCATCGCCTCGCCCAATTGGGACGACGAGTTGGAGTTCTACTCGATCAAGGTGGCGGACGGCCCGTTGACCAGCCGTCTGCAGCACATCGAGCCCGGCGATCAGATCATCCTGCGCCCTAAACCCGTCGGCACGCTGGTGCATGACGCGCTGCTGCCCGGCAAACGGCTTTACATGTTCTCGACCGGCACGGGCATCGCGCCCTTCGCCTCGCTGGTGCGCGACCCCGAGACTTTCGACAAGTTCGATCAGGTCATCCTGACCCACACCTGCCGCGACGTGGCCGATCTGGCCTATGGCCGCGAGTTGATCGAGGGGCTGACCAACGACCCGCTGATCGGCGAGATGGTCGAAGGCAAGCTGCTTTACTACCCCACCACCACCCGCGAACACAGCCCGCGCATGGGCCGGATCACCACCCACCTGCGCGACGGCACGCTGGCCCGCGAACTGGGTCTGCCGCCGATCTCGGCCGAAACCGACCGGGCGATGGTCTGCGGCTCGATGGGTCTGAACACCGACATGAAGCAGATCCTCGAAGAAGCCGGCCTGTCCGAGGGCGCAAATTCCGAACCGGCCGAGTATGTCGTCGAAAAGGCTTTCGTCGGCTGACGTCTTCCGGGCGCAAGTCCGGCCCGGCGCCAGGGGGGTCGCAGGCAGGGCCAAGGGGCATTTCGGGCGCTTTGACGGTGCCTCGACCCCGCTTTGACCCCGCTTCGACCCCGAAAAATCGCCGTCAGGAACCGCAGCGCCGGAAAAGCAGTTGAAGCTGGGCGGGTTGACGGCTAATTTGCCCGCCAGTCGAACGACACCATCGATCAGAACCACAGAAGGAACGTCAAGATAGCCCGCAGACCCCACAACGCCCCCCCGGTGCGCGAGACCGGCCCCCGTGTAAACGAACGGATCCGGGCCAATGAAATCCGCCTTATCGGTGCCGAGGGTGAAAACCTCGGGGTCGTGACGCCCGGCCGCGCCATGGAACTGGCCGAGGATGCCGGTCTTGACTTGGTCGAGATCTCGCCCAACGCGGCGCCGCCCGTGTGCAAGATCATGGATTTCGGCAAGTTCAAATACGAACAGCAAAAGCGCGAATCCGAGGCCCGCAAGAAGCAGAAGACCATCGAGGTGAAAGAGGTGAAGTTTCGCCCCAACACCGATGTGCACGACTATGACGTCAAGATGCGCAACGTCTTCCGGTTTCTGGAAGGTGGCGACAAGGTCAAGATCACCCTGCGTTTCCGGGGCCGCGAGATGGCGCACCAGAACCTGGGCCGCGAGTTGCTGGAGCGTGTCGCCGAAGACGTGAAAGAGGTGGGCAAGGTCGAGAGCATGCCCAAGATGGAAGGTCGTCAGATGATCATGATGATCGGTCCGATCACCAAGTAAACGCGATCCGGGTGCGGGCCTGTCCCGCCCTTTCCGCAACCAAGGCCCCCTGTTCTCAGGGGGCTTTTTCGTTTGCAAGGGTGCGCCGGGCTGTACCGGAATGCGGCGGGCCCTAGCCGCGGGCCTCAGCCGTCGTAGGCCTCGCGCGGGCGTCCTCGCTGCGGAATTTCCTTCAGCAGGCCGCCGACGGCCATGTCGGCGAAATCCTCTGGCCCAAGCGTCAGACCACAAGCCACCCGCGACAGCACGAAATCCACGCCGTTCAGCGCCGGGGACCGGGCACAGCCCGGCAGTCCGATGACCGGCGTGACGCCGATCTCGCCCAGAAACAACAGGTTGCCCGGATCGACCGGCATGCCGAACCGGCTGACCGAGCCGCCCGCCTGCACCACGGCCTGCGGCGCCACATCGCGTATGTCCGACGTGGCCGAAGCGGTCAGGATCAGCCGCAAATCAGCCTCCTCCTGCCCCAGCGCCACGGCGATGGCCGCGGCGTCATGGGCCACGGTCGCGGGCTCGGCCATCTGCATTCCCAACGCCTCCAGTCGGGCGCGGATCGCGGTGATGCCCTTGCTGTCCCCAGCCTCCGGGCCGTGGTTCAGCCGGGTCACGATCAAATGTGCGCGCCGCAGCGTGACCGGGCGCACCCGCATCGCCCCACGCCCCAGTTCGGCGGCCCGCGCCAACGGCCCGGCGCTTACCCCGTAAGAGATGATCTTGACCGTGCCCAGCAACGTGCCCTCGCGCGTCTGGGCCCAGGGCTTTGTGCTGGCGAAGGTGATCGTCGGGTCCACGGCGTTCAGCGCCCGCACCCGCGCGGCGTCGATCTGGGCCACTCCGGGGCGGGTGGCATAGAGGTTGACGCGTCCGGTTGTGGCCACGCTTAACCGGATGCCGGGGTCCGGGGGTGCCTGACCGTCAACCGCAGCGGCCCCGATCAGCGCCTGACCCAGCGCCGTCGCGGCGGCATCCTCGTGCAGGTCATCGCCTAGCAGCCGCGCGACGGTCACAGTCGATATGCCCGCCCCGGCCAGCCGTGCGATGTCGGCGGTGTCCAGCACCCGCCCCTTGCGGATCCTGCCGCCGCCCTCCAGCGCCACCGAATGCGCAAGGATCGCTCCTTCGGCCTGCGCCAGCGGGACGGGGCCGAACATCATGCGCCGCGCCTTAAACGCTGGGTGATCTGCGCCAAGGTGGACAGCGCGATTTCCGCCGGGGTGGCGGCGCCGATATCCAGCCCCACCGGCGCATGGATACGCGCGATATCAGCCTCGGACACGCCGTCGGCCCGCAGCCGGTCAAGGCGTTTGGCATGGGTCCGGGTCGAGCCCAGACAGCCAAGATAAAAGACCTCGGACGCAAGCGCCGCGCGGATCGCCGGGTCGTCCAGTTTGGGATCATGGGTCAGCGTTACAACGGCGGTGCGATGGTCCAGCGCCAGCCCCTGCAGCGCTTCGTCCGGCCAGTCGGTCAGCAGCTTGCGACCGGGGAAGCGTGCGGGGTTGGCAAAGGTGTCGCGCGGATCGACCAGAACGCTGTCGTATCCGGCCACATCGGCCATCTGCACAAGCGCCTGCGCGATATGGACGGCACCCACCACCACCAACCGCAGCGGCGGGTTGCCGATGGCGGTGAAGACCTCATCATCGAAGCCGGATCGGTCCGACAGGAAACGGCTGCGCAGGGCGGCATCAGCTTCGGACGGCAGGACCAAAGCCCGCGCCCATGTCTTGGGGGTCACCTGATATGCAAAGGCCTGCCCGCCTGCGCGGTGCGTGACGATCTGCTCCAGCAAGGCTGCCGGTAGGCCCGGCCCGTCCGCGTCCGTTACCGGCTCTAACAGCACCCGGATGCGACCGCCGCAGGCAAGGCCGACGGCAAAGGCCTCATCGTCCGAGACGCCGAAGTCCAGCATGCGGGGTTGGCCGTCGCGGATGGCGTCGTCGGCCTCGACCACCACCGCCCCCTCGACGCAGCCGCCCGAGACCGAGCCTGCGATCTGTCCGTCACCGCTGATCGCCAACTGCGCCCCGACCCGTCGCGGGGCCGAACCCCATGTCTCGACCACGGTGGCCAAGGCGGCGCCCAGCCCGGCGCGGTGCCAGCCCAGCGCCTGTTCGGGGATATCGTCATGAGTCGCTGTCATACCCAAACTATTTGCCCGAACGGGGCCGAATACAACCACGGCCTAAGGCGTAAGCTGCGGGGTGGCGAAAGGCCGACCCCAACAGGCGGGCACAGAAAAGCCGCGCCCCCGATGTCGGGGACGCGGCGAAGGGTTTGGGCGCGCCGATCCGGGCGCTGCCCCTTTGCCGTCCAGCCGATTAGCGCGAAGCGGTCAGCAGCGGCGTGATGCGACGCACAACGGCGCGGCGGTTGCGGCGTTCGTCGGTCTGCGTGGCGACCTTCAGGAACTTCTCGCCGTAGCCCTGAACCACAAGGTTCTCGGGCGGCACGTCGAAGTATTCCGTCAGGGCCAGCGCAACCGTCTCGGCGCGACGGTCAGACAGCGCCAGGTTGTAGGCGTCGTTGCCGACGGCATCGGTGTGGCCTTCGATCAGGAAGACCTCGCCCGGACGCTCTTGGATCGAGGATTTGATCACCTCGCCCAGTTGCACCAGCGCATCGACCTGCGCAGGTTCGATCGCAGCGGAGCCCGACCGGAAGGTCACGGCCTCAAGGCTGACCGCAGGGGCCACCGCACGAAGTTCAGCCGTGTTGCGGACCTGAGCCAGCGAGTAAGTGCGACCCAGATTGGGGTCACGGGCCAGTGCCGCGCGCAGAGCCTCTTCGTCAGCCGAGGATTGGATCTCGGGCTGCATCTCGGTGTCCTGCAGGGCGACACGGTCCACGGGGCGGACTTCGATCGTATCGTCGAACAGCACCGTTTCCTGACCATCGGCCCCGATCCGGACACGGCGCAACACGCGCAGTTCGGCATCGCGGACGGTCACGATCTGGGTGCCATCGTCGCGGGTGATGGTCTGCTTGGTCGAACCGTCGTTATAGGTGGCGGTCTCGACCCGGTTGCCGGGCTGACGCAGCAGGGCGTTATCGTCTTTCAGAACGATGATGTCTTCACCATCGCGCACCACGACCCGGTCGCCCGAGTTCGCAACGACTTCGCGGTTGGAGTTGGCCAGCACGGCCGCGCCGACAGCCAGAGCACCCAGACCAAGGATGGCCTTTTCGGTATCGCTCAGACCGCTGTCGGAAGACGCGGTGGTGTTGGCGCCGACAGCGGCATTCGTGCCGGTGTTGGCCTGTGCACCTTCGCTGGCCGGGGCTTCACCCACGGCGTTGGCGAAGTCTTCGTCGCTGGTGCGGACGCTTTCTTCGGTCACCGTCTCTTCGGTCACCTGCGCCTCGGCCTCCGAGTCGGTGGCTGCAGCGGCGGCAGTGGCCATGGCGGCAGCCTGCGACAGGTCGCTGCCCGACTGGCCGTCGGTCGTCTGAGTGCCAGCCGTCTGGGTGCCGGTCTGCGTGTCGGTGCCTGTCGCGCTGCCAGCGCCGGCTTCGGCCATGCCAGTGTTGGCGTCCGTATTGGCATCGGTGCCGTTGTCGATGCCAGCCGCGGTCACAGTATCGCTCGACGTCGCGGTCGTGGCGTCGCCGGATCCGCTGGTGTCGGTCGAGGCGGTGGTATCAGCCGCCGGATCAGCCGTCGTGGTGGCCTGACCGTCGGTCGAGGTCGTCGCCATCGTGTCCGCGCCAGAATTCGTCGTGGTCGTATCCGACGTACCCGTGGCTACAGTTTCCGATGTCGACGTGTCGGCAGAGGCACCTGCAGTCGAATCCGTGCCCGCCGCTTCCATAGCGCTTCTGGCGGCGGCCGTGAGGTCAGAGCCGCCGGAGTCGCCCGAGGCGACGCCGCTTGATGCGGCAGCCGTATTGCCCGAAGCCGACGGATCGGTCACGGGAAGCGCGGGTGCGCTTTCGCTGGATGCAGCGGTGTCAGTATTGGCGTTCGCGCCGCCCTGTGTCTCAAGGAAAGCACGCTGGGCGTCCTCGGCTTGGGTGCGGGCGTCCGCGATGGACTTCTCGCGCTCGGCCGGGTCCATGTCCGCGCTAAGCTCGGCATCCATCTGGTCGGCTTTCAGATTGCCAGCCTGCTCTACCGTCAGCGACGCGTTCGACTCGCAAGGTTCGCCAACGGGCGTCTCACAGGCCTGAGAGGCTTCTGCCGAGGGCTCGGCGACGGATGTCTGCGCCGTCTGGGCCGTGGCCGGGGCGTTCAGGATCATGGACATGCTCGTAACCAGAGCAGTAGTAACGATAAGTGAGCGTTGCATTCTTTTCCCTCCGTGGGTCTATTCTGCTTTGGCCACTCAACGTGTGTCTGATCCGCCCTGTTCCGCCTTATCCGGAAGAATTCTCAAGCAGCGCCAAAAGGCGCGGTTTTTCGCCGGTGTCGCCGGATTTGCCCAGCGCATCGGCCAGCCCCTGCAACGAGGCGATGTTGTGACCCGCGCGGAAGCTGTCCACATGGGGCAGCATGGTGCGGATGCCCGTGGCGCGGGGCGCAAAGCCGTCCCAACGCAGCAGCGGGTTCAGCCATATCAAGCGGCGCGACGACAGCCGCAGCCGCTGCATCTGGGCGTGAAGCTGGTCAGCCGCGCCCCGGTCCAGACCGTCTGTGACCAGCACCACCACAGCACCCTGTCCCATCACGCGGCGGGACCAGTCGCGGTTGAAGGCGGCCAGACTGGCGCCGATACGGGTTCCGCCCTCCCAGTCTTGCGCATGGGCGCCGGCGGCCCGCAGGGCGGCATCCACGTCGCGCTGGCGCATGTGCCGGGTCACATTGGTCAGCCGGGTGCCGAAGGTGAAGGCATGCACCTGCGCCCAACCCTGTCCCTGCCCCCAACCCGAACCCTGCCGATTGGCGACGGCATGCACGAAATGCAGCACGGCACGGGAATATTGCGACATCGAACCGGAAATGTCGCAAATCACCACAAGGTTCGGCCAGCGCTCACCGGGGCGGCGCATCTTGGGGGGACGCATCTCGCCGCCGTGGCGCAGGCTGTCGCGCAATGTGGCCCGCCAGTCGGGCAGATGCCCCCGCCGGTCGGCCCGCAACCGGCGCGAGATCATCGGCGGCACCGGCAGATGCAGCCGCGCGATCAGGCGCTTGGCCTCGGCCATTTCGGCAAGGCTCATCTGTTCGAAATCAAGGGTGCGCAGCCGCTCTTGCGCCGATTGGGTGCCCGAGGCGTCCAGCAACAGCTCGTGGCTGTCCTGCTCGGTCTGCTCGGGCTGGTCGGCGGGCGGCACATGGTCCTGCGCCCGGTCGCCCAGCAAGGCTTCGGCAGCGCGACGTTCGGCGTCGGCGGCCTTGCGGTCCTGCTGCACCCCCCGCACCGAGGGGCGCAGAAGCGACATCATATGTTCCAGATAGCGCGGGTCGCGCCAGTAAAGGCGAAAAAGCTGCGCGAAAACCCGGCGATGCTGGGGCCGCGAGACGAAACAGGCGTGCAGGGTCCAGTAAAAGTCGGTCTTGTCGGTGAAGCCCGAAGCCTCGACCGCGCGGATCGCGTCGATGGCGCGGTCCGGCCCCAGCGGCAGCCCGGCCCGCCGGAGCGCCCGCGCGAAATGCAGGATGTTGTGCGACAGATGCCCATGTTCGGGGATCGCAAGGTCGGGCAACGCGGTCATCGGTCGCCAAGGTCGGGGAAACCACCGCCGCACTGCAAGGCGACGGAACGCGTGGGCACCCGGATCATGCGGGCATCGCCATGCTGTCGGTCGCCTCTTGCAGCAGACGCGCGGCTTCTGATCCCTGAACCTTCTGGATGTCGTCCTGATACTTCAGGATCGCCCCCAACGTGTCCGAAATCACCTCGGGGCTCAGGTCGATCACGTCCAGCGCCAACAGGCATTTGGCCCAGTCGATGGTTTCGGCCACGCCCGGTTTCTTGAACAGATCCTCGGCCCGCAACCGCTGGACAAAGGCCACCACCTGACGGCTTAGCTGCTGGGCGGCTTCGGGGGCCCGTTCGGCAAGAATACGCATCTCCAGATCGAAATCCGGGTAATCCACCCAGTGGTAGAGGCACCGGCGTTTGAGCGCATCATGCACCTCGCGCGTGCGGTTCGAGGTCAGGATGACGATCGGCGGCTCGGGCGCCCGGATGGTGCCAAGCTCGGGGATGGTGACCTGAAAATCGGAAAGCGCCTCCAGCAGGAAGGCCTCGAACGGGGCGTCGGTGCGGTCGATCTCGTCGATCAGCAGCACCGGAGCGCCACCCGGCTGGGGGCGCATGGCCTGCAACAGCGGGCGCTCGATCAGATAGTCTTGGGTGAACAGCTCGGCCCGCAGCGCGTCGCTGTCGGCCTGCCCGCCGGCCTCGGCCGTGCGGATCGCGACCATCTGGGCGGCAAAGTTCCACTCATACACCGCCGAGGCCGCATCCAGCCCCTCGTAGCATTGCAGCCGGATCAGCCGCCGCCCCAGCATCGCCGCCATCGCCTTGGCGATCTCGGTCTTGCCGACCCCGGCCTCGCCTTCCAGAAACAGCGGGCGGCCCAGACGCAGGGCCAGAAAGGCCACCACCGACAGGGACCTGCCGGCCACATAGCCCTGTTCGCCCAGCCGGTCCTGCACGGCCTGAATGGTTGAGGTATCGGTCACGCGGCGTCTCCTGATTGATCGGGTCCAAGGCTGCATGCCACCGCCGCCCCGTCAAGCATCGTGGCGCGGTGCGCGGGCCGTGGCCCTCTGGACATTGGTCGCAAGGGGGGCGCATCGGGTGGGCGTCCCGCCCCGCCATGGCAACTGCCGCGCACCACCGTAGATTGCGCTTGTCGGTACAGCACGGTATGCAACTTCAGCCGGTCAGCAACACCAGGAGACGACAGATGAACGACACAGCCCCGATCCGCGCCGCCAAGGATGCGCCCGACATGGCGTCGTTCACCTGGGATGACCCGTTCCTGCTGGAAGACCAACTGACCGAAGACGAACGCATGCTGCGCGACGCGGCCCATGAGTTCGCCCAGAAAAACCTGCAGCCCCGCGTCATCGACGCCTACCGCGAGGCCGCCGTCACCCCCGAGATCTTCCCCCAGATGGGCGAGGCCGGCCTGCTGGGCACCACCATCCCCGAACAATACGGCGGGCTGGGCGCGGGCTATGTGACCTACGGTCTTGTGGGCCGCGAGATCGAGCGTGTCGACTCGGGCTACCGCTCGATGATGTCGGTGCAAAGCTCTTTGGTGATGTATCCGATCTACGCCTACGGCTCGGAAGAGCAGCGCAAGAAATACCTGCCCGGCCTTGCCGCGGGCAGCCTGATCGGCTGTTTCGGCCTGACCGAGCCCGACGCGGGCTCTGACCCCGCAGGCATGAAGACCCGCGCCGTCAAGACCGAGGGCGGCTACCGGCTGAACGGCTCCAAGATGTGGATCTCGAACAGCCCTATCGCCGATGTCTTCGTGATCTGGGCCAAGTCCGAAGAGCACGACAACCAGATCCGCGGCTTCGTGCTGGAAAAGGGCATGAAGGGTCTGTCGGCCCCCAAGGTCGGCGGCAAGCTATCCTTGCGCGCCTCGGTCACCGGCGAGATCGTAATGGACAACGTCGAAGTCGGCGAAGAGGCCCTGTTGCCCAACGTCTCGGGGCTGAAAGGCCCCTTCGGCTGCCTGAACCGCGCCCGCTATGGCATCGCCTGGGGCGTCATGGGCTCGGCCGAGTTCTGCTGGCACGCCGCCCTGCGCTACGGTCTGGACCGCAAGCAATTCCGCAAGCCGCTGGCCCAGACGCAGCTTTTCCAGAAGAAACTGGCCGACATGCAGACCGAGATCACGCTGGGCCTGCAAGCCGCCCTGCGCGTCGGTCGCCTGATGGACGAGGGCCGCGGCGCCCCCGAAATGGTCTCGATGATCAAGCGCAACAACTGCGGCAAGGCGCTGGACATCGCCCGCATGTCCCGCGACATGCACGGTGGCAACGGCATCTCCGAGGAGTTCCAGATCATGCGCCACATGGTCAACCTTGAGACCGTGAACACCTACGAGGGCACCCACGACGTCCACGCCCTGATCCTGGGCCGCGCCCAGACCGGGCTGCAGGCGTTTTTCTAAGGCAAGTGGACATGGGCGGGCAGCCCCCGCTTTAGGGTCGCCCAAATATCCCCGCCGGAGGCTGCACCGGCAGGCACCGAAAGCGCCCCGCCCGTGGGGCGCGCGCCCCCCTCACCGCTTGTGGATGACCGCGACCTGATCCCTGCGGTCCTTCTGGAACCGCACCTGATGCACGAAACAGCCCGAGATCTCGCCGCGCAGCGCGTCGAAAGCGGCCGCGACCTCGGGGTCTTTATGGCTGAATTTCCGGTCTGACAGATAGCTCTGGAACAGGTCTGCCGTCTTGGTGATGCCGGGCCTCTCGTAGGCTTCGGGCTGCCAGCGCAGATCCTCGATGATATAAAGCCCGCCGGATTTCAGGCGGGGGAACATTTCCAGAAACGCGTTTTGCTGGTGGTGGCTGGCGTGGCTGGCGTCGTCGATGATGATGTCGCAGACCGGCAGGCTGGCCCCTGCATCGGCAAGTTCGGCGCGGCTGTCCATGTCGCAGCGCTGGAACCGGAACCTGTCGTGCTGGAACCAACTGAAATCCGACACGTCCAGACCGATGATCTGCGCGTTGCGGAAGTATTCCAGCCACATGCGGATCGACGGCAGATCCGGGGTCTCGCGGTCGGCGCCCTTGCCGTGCTCCGGCCCGCCGATCAGCAGCCCCATCTCCATCAGTGTGATCTTGCGGTCGCGGTAGGGCTGGAACAGCATGTGGTAAAGTTCGGTATACCGGTGCTTGTCCGAGCCTTTGTCCGAGCCGAAGCGATTGGCAAGCTCGGTCAGATCCGGGCGGCGTCGGGACTTGGACGCCGTGGGGGCCGCCGCCGCCGCGACGCTCGGGCTTTCGGCCCCCGCCTTGTCGCGTTTGGCGCGTTCGGCCTTGGCGGCGCCGGGCTTGACCGATCCCGGCAGCGGCGCGGTCTTGACCGGGGCCGCGGCCATGTCGATGCCGTGCTGATCCAGCAGCATGTGCAGGTAACTGCCCTCTTCCGGGCGGCCTCCGTGGTTGGCGATGAAGCGTTTCATCCGCCGCCCGTAGAAATGGATCGAGAAGCTGTCGGGTTTGACCATCCCGGCGATCTTGGCATGACCCGCCGCGCGCATCATCTTGCGCCGGTCGGCAAAGCCCATCGGATACAGCATGTGGCGCGGCAGCGCGTACCGCGCCTCGCCGGTCTTGTGCAGGTAATGGCTGATGGCATGGGGCCCCCAGACCCCCCAGTCCATTTCCGAGACGTGTTCCGGCGTGCCCGCGTCGGCCAGCGCCTGCAGGCGGGTCCGCTCATGCTCGGGATACCATTCGGGGATGCCGTATTCATCCTCGGTCATCTCCAGCAACTGACCCAGCGCCTCGCTGTCGCGGGGCAGGCCCAGCACGCCGCCGTTGATGTGCCTCTCGCTTTCCCAGCCGTAGAAATGGCCGGTGTCAGAGGTGAAGGGGCGCAGGCAATAGGCGTCGGTATCGGCCCAGATCACCCGGTCGTTCTGTTGCAGCAGGTGATAGCGGAAGACATCCGAGAACAGGGCGAAAGACCCGGTGCGCCCGTGCTGGATGAAGTTGTCGATCGACAGCACCTCGTTGCCGTCCACCACCTCGACCCCGTCGGGCACGTTTTCCAACTCACCATAATTGTACAGCTTCACATGCTGGCCCGCGTCCAGAAAGGATTTGGCGCAGAGTTGTTCGACAAAGCTCAGCGGGCCTTTGACCCACAGCATCGCGATTTCATAGTCCGGTCCTGCCACTGTTCCTGCCTTCTTGGTTCTGTCGTCTTTTGGTGGTCCCGACGTGGCCTAATCCGCGCCAACGGTCTCGGGCCGGATCATGGTCAGACCCGGATCCGCCGCCAGTTCGGCCACGTCCTTTTCGTAAAAATGCGTCAGATGCTCGCGTTCTTGCGCGGTCCAGGGGTCGTAGCCGCCATAGTCAGCCCCCCGGGGGTAACGCTCTTGCAACTCGACCCGCTGGCGCAGGGCCTCGTCGGCGCCCTGCTCGTAGATCAGGCGCATCAGTTCGGCCACCGCCCGCCCCGAGGCCGTGGGCCGCTTGTTGCCATCCTTGGGCGGCTTCAGCTTCGAGATGTCTACATCCGGCCCGACAAGGTTCTGGAACAGCCGCGGTTCCAGCGCACGGAAATCCTCGTGCCGCCAGACGTGGATGCGGCTGTCGGGAAAGAAGGTCTGGATGGTCTTCATCACGTTCTGCCAGCTTGGCATATTCTCCAGCACCTGCCGCTTCATCTTCTCTTCGCTGATGAACCATTCGCCCGTGACCGAGCGCAGGTATTCCACATAGGCCGAGGCGAAGAAATCCGCGTAGTTGCGCACCGCGATATGCACTTCGGCCACCGGCAGGGGGATCTGTTCGGCGAAGTTCTTGATCAGCGCCCGGCGCCAGCGGTAAAGCACGCCGCGTTTGACGCAGTGGCCGCAGTGGCCCGCCATATTCTCGTCGCTGAGGATGATCCGGCGCTGCCCCGAAGCGATCAGCGGGTCGAAGAACGCCTTGGAGTGGGCGGCAAGCTCGGCATCGGTGATGCGCGGCGACCAGTCCAGCCCCAGCTTTTCATAGGCGTTGACCTGACACGGAATGGTCAGTTGCTTGCGGGTGTCGCGGTGGTGGACATAGGCCACCCCGCGTTTGGCCAGATAGCCCGAGTTCCGGCCCAGCGTGGACTGCACATGGCTGGTGGCGGTCTTGTGAAAGCCGCCGTGCAGAATAACATGCGGGTCGCTCATGCGCCGGCCCCGGCGGCCCCGGCCTGTGCATCTTCAGCATCCGTCTCAGAGACAAGGCTGGTCTTGTCCACCGGATCTTGCCCCGGCGGGTTGATGGCGACGATCTGGCTGTGGAACTCGGTCCAGCCCTCGCGCGCCTTCAACTCGTCGATCTTGGCGCGGTGGATGGCCACGGCGCCCTCGTGCAGACGTTTGAGTTCCGGGTCGCTCATCAGCATCTCGAACTCGGCCCGCGCTTTCGGCAGATGCGGCGCGATCGAGGTGTCCTTTTTCTGATTCAGGTTCATGTCCGCCCAGTAAAGCAGCCCCTGATCCCGGTCGATATGGTTGGTCCGCCCCCGGTCGCGCTTGACCAGAAAGCTGTCCGCCGAGCGGACGGCATAATGGTGCAGCCGGGCGTTTTCGTGGCTGAAATTCTTGTGCGCCGACCAACCTTGGGTCATGTACCCCGGCGGCATCATCTGCCCGCCCGCGTCCTTCCAGACCAGATCGGTGCACTCGGGCTGGAACTTGGGCCGGTGCACGCTGAGACGCAGCAGCTTGTCGTTGCGCCGCACCAGCGTCTTCAGACCGCGCGCCTTGTATTTCTCGAAATAAACCTCGGGGGCGGCCCATTCGAATTGCTCGGTCACGAAGCCTTCGCGGTAATCCACCTGCCCGCCCGCGCCGAAGATCTTCCAGCACAGCGAGATGGCATCGGCATAGCCCGTCGTCTCGATCAGGTCGTCAAGGGTGCCGCCCTTGGTGCGGACGTTCAGAAACTCGTCGCAATCGGCGCAGATCAACCAGTCGGCGTCTTGGGTGAACGCGTGGTTGAACCCCCGCCGCAGGGCGACCCGCTGGGGGCTGGCGCCTTTCTTGAAACGGTTGTCTTCATGCCGCGCGATGCCAAGCTCTTGCAGGCGCTTGCCGATCAGGTCTGTGTTGTCCGAACAATCGTTGGTGTAGATCAGGAAATCGGTGAACCCGATGGCCCGGTTATAGGCGACCCATTCAAGCATGAACGGACCTTCGTTCTTCATGGTGGTGACGATGACCTTCTTGTCGTTCTTCACCGGGGCGGTGTGCACCGCTGGCGCCTGCGCTGCGGGTGAAGGGTTAGCGGGGGCAGATTGCTTGGCTTGTTTCGCCTTGACCGGCGCGTCGGACGTGTCGGCCTTGCCCGCCTTGCTTGCCTTGCTTGCCTCTGCGGCCTCAGCCTGCTGCAACCGGCGCAGGTTGGCGCGGAAGGCTTGAGTGGCACGCTCGGCCATCGCGGGGCGGTTGCGATCCTCGAAATACTTGGCCAGCCCGCCGCGATACCAGCGCAGACTGCGCCGCGCCCGGTAGATGCTGTAGAAGTCCGTTGGGGTCAAATCCTCCATCAGGGCCTTGTGCATCACCGGCTTCAACCCTGAGATCCGGCGCATGAACACCGCCGATTTATGGTTCGAGAACCAGCACTTGTAGCCCAAAACGTTGTCGCCCGAGAAGCGGTTGAAATGCTTCAGATCCAGATCGAAGAACGGGTCATAGAAAATATGCACCTTGCTCAGCCCCGACGTCAGCTTGGCCGCGTCGCCCAAGGGCAGGCTCCAGTCCTGACGGCGACCAGACCAATAGCGCGTCTCCCACGGGACCAGATCGGTATCCAGCGTGGACTGCGGGTTGAAGGCCACCACATGCGCCCCCGGCACCAGCGAGCCGAAGGCGATCGAGGCATAGGCCCCCATCGAGGTGCCCGCGAAGACCACCCTGTCGTAGCCTTCGAAAAAGCCCTCATCGGCCAGCCGCTGCATCCGCGCGATCAAGCCCGCATCGCGATACCAGTCGGCGACATGGGCCATGATGCCCAGATGCGACACGCGCTGATCGCGGGCGAATTTATAGGCCCAGGGCACACGCTCGGCGCTGGAATCGTTGACGTTGGCCAGATTGTCGAAGGTCACCAGAAGCCGGTTCACGGGACGGCGCACAAACATCAGGGAGTGCTTGCCGCCCTTCTCAAAGAAGCCCTCGCCGCTGCCGCCGGGCGACAATTCGTCGAACCACGCGGGCAAGGCCCCGCCCTCGGCGTCGTCCAGATCGTCACGCTCGGACTCGTCGGCGGGTGCCGCGCTTGCCTGCGCGGGCTTTGACGGCGACGCCGTCTCCTTGTCCGGCCGGGTCCCGGTGGAACGGTCTGACGGCTGCGTGCCCTCGAACGCCTGCTTCGGCTCTGCGCGGGTCATCGTGATCCTCTTGCCTGCTGCGCGCCCTGCCCGGCGCGGTCGCCAGAATACTATCGCCCCGTGGGGTCAAAAGTAAGGCATTCCCGCTGCCCCTCGCCGCAAATCGTCCGACATTCGGGAGATTTGGCAACAATGGCGCGTTTCCCCCGGCGCGAAAACTTCCTAACCTGCGCCCCAATACCGATAGCCCGAATACCGACAGCCCTACCGACAGCCCGGCTACCCACAAGCCGACTACCCACAGCCCGGCTTCCCACAGGCCGAACGCCGCCCGCACAAAGGAGACCGTCCGATGGAAAGCCACAGCGACCGCCAATCGGACCAACCCGCCCTGCATCTGCACATCGGGGTGCACAAGACGGCCACGACGCACCTGCAGAAAAGCCTGCGCAACAACCAATCCCTGTTGAAAACCGTGGGCACGCGCTTTCTGCCGCCGGGACAGTATCGCAAGGCCCTTGCCCCCCTGCACGCCGAGCTGCGCGATGGCGGCCCCGCCGATCAGATCCGCGACAGCGCGGCGGCCCTTGTCCACGGCGCGGCGCGGGGGTGTCCCCGGCTGATCCTGTCGGACGAAAATATCGTCGGCAACCTGCCCCGCGTCGCCCGCGACGATCAGCTTTACCCGTGGTCGCCGGGCCGGGTCCGGCGCACCTGCGCCCTGTTTCAGGGCCACGATCTGACGCTGTTCATGGCCATCCGCAATGTGGGCAGCTTCCTGCCCTCGGCCTATGGCGAAAGCCTGCTGCACGGGCGCTACCAGACGTTCGAGAGGTTCATCTCGAACACCGATCCGCTGCGCCTGCGCTGGTCGGACATGGTCGCGGCCCTGCTTGACGGGCTGGGCGGCCTGCCGCTGGTTGTCTGGCGGTACGAGGATTACCGCCCCCACCGCGACCGCATCGCGCAGGCCGTGATCGGCGCGCCCTTGCCCGAGGGGTTCGACTTTCTCGACAAACGGACCCGGCCCGGACTGACGGCGGATGCCCATCGGCTGCTGGCCAACTGGGCCGAGGACGGACGCGATCTGCGCGACGAACGGCTGTTTGCCCACGCCGCCAAAATGTGCCCGCCCGGCCCCGACCACCCGCCGTTTCGCCCGCTGCCGGAACAGACGCTTCGCCAATGCGACGCCAACTACGCCGAGGACTGGCAGAAGATCGCCGCCATGCCCGGGGTCACGGCGCTGAGATTCGACGAGACGGGCGTGGCGGGGGCAACGGGTGTGGCGGGGGCAGCCGGCGACTAAGCCGCGCCCGTTGCGGCGGCATCCACGGGCCAGCAAGGCGCGCCAACCGGGCCATCCAGACGAAGACCGCTCGCCAAAGGGTTGATCGGCTTAAGCTATTTACGCCCGCGCCCCGACTGTTTCGCATCTTTCACAACAGATTTTCGTGCTTATTCCTCATTGCTGCCTGTTTGTGTGCTTAGGCAGAATTAACTATGATGAGAATGAATTTGCTGCTTCCGTAAACCGGGCGGCAGCGGAAGACGGGACGGTGTAAGCGGTATGGACGTGGAAGAAGACAGTCTGAAGATTCTCAGGCACTCGGGGCCGACGCTTGAGCGGTCGCTTGAACACGTGGGCGAAGAGCTTGGTTTCTTCGAGCCGTTGGGCAAGCACCATATGGCGGTTTTCGTCGATGCCGACACCGCCCTGTCCGAGGGCGACAGCACGACGCTTCTGGTCAGCTTCGTGCAGGCCGACCCCGACGACATGGCCCTGTCCGATGTCTGCCCGCTGGGCCACCACCTGCGCCAGACGGCGGGCTGGGCGCAACTGTGCATTGTCACGACGGGCGAGACATGGTTCCGCGATCCGGCGCTTTACGGGCTGTTCGACCGGCTGGTCGATGACGCCTTCTTCGAGGATTTCGACAAGGTCATCTTCATGGGCGCACAGATGGGTGGCTATGCGGCGGCGGCGTTTTCGGTGGCGGCTCCGGGCGCCAGCGTGGCGCTGTTCAGCCCCCGCGCCACCCTGTCGCCCGACCGCGCCGGCTGGGATCAGCGCCACCGCGCCGCCCGGCGTCTGGATTTCACCAGCCGATATGGCTACGCCCCCGCGATGATCGAAGCCGCGGGCGAGGTCTTCGTGGTCTACGACCCCGCCGAGACCGAGGACGCCATGCACGCGGCCCTGTTCTCGGGCGCCCATGTCCAGCACCTGCCCATCCGCCTGCAGGGCGGCGATACTGCCGACGAAGTCGACACCATCGGGTTTCTGGCCGAGATGGTCGTCGCCATTCAGGAAGGCATCTTCGACCGGCTGATGTTCTATCGCTGGTTCCGCCGCCGCCGCATGGTGCGCCGTTATCTGCGCCGCCTGCTGGCCGAATGCGACCGCCGCGAACGGCCCTATCTGACCGCGCTGGCGGCCCGAGCGATGATGACCTACATCGTCGGCCAACGCATCCGCGACGCCTATTCCCGCGCCATGTCGCAGCTAGAGGCCGAGGGGCGCACCCTTCCGCCCCAGCGCATGAAGGTGCTGAAGTCGGCCTGACCGGTGTGGGCGGAGGCGCTGACAGACGTCGGTTCCCGGTCACACACCGGCGACGCAACGCTGGCCAAGCCCCCCCGGGATCGTGTATGCCCCTCGCCTGAAGAAGACGTCGGACAGGAGAGATGACGGCAATGCAGACCCTCACCCTCAGACGGCCCGACGACTGGCATCTGCACCTGCGCGACGGCGACATGCTGCGCGCGGTTCTGCCCGAAACGACGCGCGATTTCGCCCGTGCGATCATCATGCCCAATCTGGTGCCCCCGGTCGTGACCGGCGCCGACGCCACCGCCTATCGCAACCGGATCCTGTCCGCCTTGCCCGCGGGCGACGGCTTCACCCCGCTGATGACCCTTTATTTGACCGAAGAGACCGACCCCGACGACGTGGCCCGCGCCCATGCCGCCGGGATCATCCATGCGGTGAAGCTTTATCCGGCGGGGGCCACCACGAACTCGGCCTCGGGGGTGCGCGATTTTGACAAGGTGCGCCCGGTGCTCGAACGGATGGCCGAGATCGGCCTGCCGCTCTGCGTCCACGGCGAGGTGACGGCCAGCGACGTCGACATCTTCGACCGCGAGGCGGTGTTTCTGGAAAAGGTGCTGGACCCGGTGCGCAAACGCACCCCCGGCCTGCGCGTCACGCTGGAACATGTGACCACCCAGAACGGCGTGGATTACGTGCGCGACGGGGGGGCCGGGATCGCAGCCTCGATCACCACGCACCATCTGATCATCAACCGCAACGACCTTTTCGCGGGCGGCCTGCGCCCGCATTACTATTGCCTGCCCGTGGCCAAACGCGAACGCCACCGGATCGCGCTGGTCGAGGCCGCGGTCTCGGGCGACGCTCGCTTCTTTCTGGGCACCGACAGCGCCCCCCACCCCGACACCGCCAAGCAAAGCGCCTGCGGCTGCGCCGGTGTCTTTTCCGCCACCAACACCATGTCCTGCCTGGCGCATGTCTTCGAAGCCGCCGACCGGCTGGACCGGCTGGAAGCCTTCACCAGCCTCAACGGCCCCGAACATTATGGGCTGGAGCCGAACGAGGACACCATCACCCTTGTCCGCGACGACCAGCCTGTGCGCTTTCCGCAAGGCATCACCGTGGGCGACGAGCGCGTGACCCTGTTCGATCCCGGCTTTCCGCTGCATTGGCGGGTGGAACGGGGCTGAAGCCTCCGGCGGGGATATTTTCGCGGCCCTAAAGGCCGGGCTGCGCCCGTTGGCGCGCGTGCCCCGATGGGGGTTCCCCGCGCCAATGATTGACGCTAAAGCGGGCGCAGCAAAAATCCCGAGGCCCCACATGATCCCCAGCACCTTTCCCGACGCCAAGACCATCGCCCGGCTGACCGCCCGCATGCTGCTGGAGATTGAGGCCGTGCATTTCAACGCGCGCGAGCCCTTTACACTGGCCTCGGGCCTGCCCTCGCCCACCTATATCGACTGCCGCCGGATCATCAGCTTTCCCCGCGTCCGGTCCACGTTGATGGACTTCATGACCTGCACCGTGATGCGCGACGCAGGGTTCGAGGCGTTTGATAACGTGGCCGGCGGCGAGACGGCGGGCATCCCCTTTGCCGCGCTGGTGGCCGAACGCATGGGCCTGCCGATGAGCTATGTGCGCAAGAAGCCCAAAGGCTACGGACGCAACGCCCGCATCGAAGGCGGCATGGCCGAGGGCGACCGGGTGCTGCTGGTCGAGGATCTGACAACCGACGGCGGCTCGAAGCTGAGCTTTGTCGATGCCATCCGCGAGACCGGCGCAAGCTGTGCCCATACCGCCGTGGTCTTCTATTACGGTATCTTCCCCGAGACCGAGAAGACGCTGGGCGACCACGGTGTCGCGCTGCATTACCTGTGCACATGGTGGGACGTGCTGGACGCCGCGACCGAGATGGAGGCTTTCGATGCCGAGACCTTGGCCGAGGTGCGCCGGTTCCTCGATGACCCCCGCGCCTGGCAGGACGCCCGCAAGGGCTAAGCGCGGCTTTCCGCCGCCGGTCAGGCCCACCGCACCCGGGTCACAGGCCCGTGGGTAAAATCAAGGCCGCGTGGCATTTGCCCCATATCCTGTAGGGCACTGCCGCCGGGCCACCCGGATGTTGTGGCGAAAATTGCCCACATTCTATCCACAAAGATATACATTTTGCCCCAGCCCCCCCGGATGGCGTATCCTTGCCGCCGTGGGGATGGATGCGACGGGACGGGGTTTACAGCAGCCCTGACCTGGACGAGAGACGGGCCTGAAATGTCGGACGCGCAGCAGCAACGTCCGCGCGCATGCCGTTTCGGTGTGTGAGGTGAGCGGGGACAGACAGATGAACGAAATCAGCACCATTGCGGGCAGTCCGCAGGACGCGGGCGACGCCGGGGCCACCCAGCCGAAGACCGGGACCGGCATGACCGTCGCTTCGGCGAACCTGCCGGTGGCGGGGCTGGAGGGCACCGACTCGCAGCCTCATAACATCGAGGCCGAGCAGCAGTTGCTGGGCGCGATCCTGACCAACAACGATCTTTACGACCGGATCGCCTCGATCGTCAGCGCCGAGCATTTCCACGAGCCCGTCCACGCCCGCATCTTCGAGATCTGCGCCGCGCGAATTCAGAAGAACGCGCTGGCCTCGCCGGTCACGCTGAAACCGTTTCTGGAAGAAGATCAGGGTCTGGGCGAGTTGGGCGGGGTGGCCTATCTGGCGCGTCTGGCCGGGGCCGCGATCTCGGCTTTTGCGGCGCGGGATTATGCGCAGATGATCTATGATCTGGCGATCCGGCGCGAGTTGATGCGTCTGGGCGGCGACATCGCGGCCAAGGCCCGCGACGTGCAGGTCGCCAGCGAGCCCAAGGACCAGATCGTCGAGGCCGAGCAGGCGCTTTACAAGCTGGGCGAACAGGGCAAGACCGACAGCGGCTTCCAGTCGTTCCTGAAGGCCGTGACCGATGCGGTCAACGTCGCCAACGCCGCCTATCAGCGCGAAGGCGGGCTGGCCGGCGTGTCGACGGGGCTGACGGACATGGACAAGAAGCTGGGCGGTCTGCACCGGTCGGACCTTTTGATCCTCGCGGGGCGCCCCTCGATGGGGAAGACGTCGCTGGCGACCAACATCGCCTTCAACATCGCCAAGGCCTACAAGCGCGGGCGCACCCACGACGGCAGCGACGGCGCGGTCGACGGCGGCGTGGTCGGTTTCTACTCGCTCGAGATGTCGGCCGAGCAGCTGGCCGCGCGGATCCTGTCCGAGGCCGCCGAGGTGCCCAGCGAACAGATCCGCCGCGGCGACATGACCGAGACCGAGTTCCGCCGCTTTGTCGAAGCCGCCAAGTCGTTGGAATCCTGCCCGCTTTATATCGACGACACCCCCGCCCTGCCGATCAGCCAGTTGGCCGCCCGCGCCCGCCGCCTGAAGCGGACCCACGGGCTGGACGTGCTGATTATCGACTACCTGCAGCTTGTGCGCCCCGCCACGGCCAAGGACAGCCGCGTCAACGAGGTCTCGGAGATTACCCAAGGTCTGAAGGCCATCGCCAAGGAACTGGATATTCCCGTCATCGCCCTGTCGCAGTTGTCGCGTCAGGTCGAGAACCGCGAAGACAAGCGCCCCCAGCTTTCGGACCTGCGGGAATCGGGCTCGATCGAGCAGGACGCCGACGTGGTGATGTTCGTGTTCCGCGAGGAATACTACAAGGAACGCGAAAAACCCGGGGACCACGATCTGGAGGCCATGGCCACATGGCAGACCGAGATGGAGCGTCTGCACGGCAAGGCCGAGGTCATCATCGGCAAGCAGCGTCACGGCCCCATCGGCACGGTCGAGCTTAGCTTCGAAGGGCAGTTCACCCGGTTCGGCAACCTTGTGCGCCCGTGGCAGAACAACGAGGGCGGCGGCCCCGACGTAGGTTTCTAGGCGCGGAGCGGGCGCCGTCCTGCCGTGGTGTTTTCCGGCAGGACGGCGGTCATTTCGCCAAACACCGCGCCCCTGCGGCGGGCCACGGTCAACCGGCCTTCGCGCAACGCCCGGCACTCGATTTGGCAGCCATCATCGGCAAGTCCGGGTTTGCCCTTGACCTTGCACCCAACCATCCGGATACCCCCAACATGGCTACTGGCACCCTGACCATCGACCTTGACGCGATCGCCGCCAACTGGCGTGCGCTGGACCGGATCTCGGGCAGCGCGGTGGAAACCGCCGCCGTGGTCAAGGCCGACGGCTACGGGCTGGGGGCGACGGATGTGGCGCTGACTCTCGCCCACGCGGGCGCCCGGCGCTTTTTCGTGGCGCTGGCCGAAGAAGGCGCGGCGCTGCGTCAGGCGCTTGGCGAGGGCCCGCAGATCCTGGTGTTTTCGGGCCATATGGCGGGCGATACCGCCTTGCTGCGCGACCACGATCTGATCCCGATGCTGAACGCCCCCGAACAGTTGACCCGCCATCTGCAAGCCCTGCCCAGCCACCCCTTCGGCATCCAGCTTGACAGCGGCATGAACCGGCTGGGGATGGAACCGTCGGACTGGGCGCCCGTCCGCGCCGCGGCCCTTGCACAGGGGCCGGTGCTGATCATGTCGCATCTGGCCTGCGCCGACGAGCCGCATCTGGGTCAGAACACGGCCCAGCTTGAGACGTTCCGCGAGATGACCGACGGCTGCGGCGTGCCCCGGTCCTTGTCGGCGACGGGCGGCATCCTGATGGGCCCCGAGTATCATTTCGAGGTGACGCGCCCCGGTATCGGCCTTTACGGCGGCGCGCCCTTCTCGGACGCCACCCCCGTGGTGCGCCTGTCCCTGCCGGTGATCCAGACCCGCCGTCTGACCCCCGGCGAAACCGTGGGCTATGGCGGCAGCTGGACCGCCCGCCGCCCCACCACCGTCGCCACGCTGAACGGCGGCTACGCCGACGGCATCACCCGGCATCTGTCGAACAAGGCCAGCGTCTATGCCGGCGATGTGGCCTGCCCGCTGGTGGGCCGCGTGTCGATGGATCTGCTGACGGTCGATGTCTCGGATCTGACCGAGGTGCCCGACACGCTGGACCTGCTGTGCCCGGCACAGGGCGTCGACGTGCTGGCCGACCTTGCCGGCACCATCGGTTACGAAATCCTGACCCAGCTTGGCCACCGCTACGCGCGCCGGATCATCGGTCAGCCCGAACGGGCCGCCGCCCAATGAGAAGCCGCGCATGAGCACCCTTCTGGCCCCCTTCGGCGCGGTCGGCCGCTCGACACTGGCGCTGCTGGCGTCGGTGGGTCAGGTCACGCTTTTCGCCGGCCAGACCCTTGGCCATATGGTCCGCCCGCCCTTCTATACCCGCGAGTTTCTGACCGCCCTGCTGACCATCGGCTATTTCAGCCTGCCGGTGGTGGGGCTGACCGCGCTGTTCACCGGCGGGGCGCTGGCGCTGCAGATCTACGCCGGCGGCGCACGGTTTTCGGCCGAGGCCGTGGTGCCCTCGATCGTCGCCATCGGCATGGTGCGCGAACTGGGCCCGGTGCTGGGCGGGCTGATGGTGGCGGGACGGGTCGCGGCCTCGATCGCGGCGGAAATTGGCACCATGAAGGTGACCGAACAGATTGATGCGCTGGTCACCCTGTCCACCGATCCGATGAAATACCTGACCGTGCCCCGCGTTCTGGCCGCCACGCTGGCACTGCCGGTGCTGGTGGGCGTGGGCGACGCCATCGGCATTCTGGGCGGCTATCTGGTGGGGATCACCACGCTGGACTTCAACGCCGCCGCCTACCTCAAGAACACCGTCGATTTCCTTGAGACCTGGGACGTGGTCTCGGGGTTGATCAAGGGCGCGGCCTTCGGCTTCATCGTGGCGCTGATGGGCTGCTTTCACGGCATGCGCTCGGGTCGCGGGGCGCGGGGCGTGGGGCGGGCAACGATCAACGCCGTGGTCTCGGCCTCGATCCTGATCCTTGCGGCGAATTATTTCCTGACCAACCTGTTCTTTTCAGCATGACCGACACGCACCCCGAGAACAGCGCCATGATCGAGTTGCGTGACATCCACAAAAGCTTCGGCTCCAACCATGTGCTGCGGGGCGTGGATCTGACTGTGAAAAAGGGCACCTCGATGGTCATCATCGGCGGCTCGGGCACCGGCAAGTCGGTGGCCATCCGCGCGATACTGGGGCTGATCCCGCCGGACCGGGGCCAGATCCTTGTGGGCGGGCAGGACGTGCTTCTGGCCGACCGCGACCGGTTTCTGGCCCGCTTCGGCATGTTGTTTCAGGGCGGGGCGCTGTTCGATTCCATGCCCGTCTGGCAAAACGTCGCCTTCCGCCTGCTGCGCGGCTCGCTGAAACGGCCCCGCGACGAGGCCCGCGCCATCGCCATCGAGAAGCTGCGGCGCGTGGGGTTGAAACCCACCGTGGCCGACCTGTTCCCCGGCGAGCTGTCGGGCGGCATGCAAAAACGCGTGGGCCTTGCCCGCGCCATCGCCGCCGAGCCCGAGATTATCTTTTTCGACGAACCCACCACTGGGCTTGATCCGATCATGTCCGGCGTCATCAACGATCTGATCCGCGAGATCGTCACCGAGATGGGCGCGACGACCATCACCATCACCCACGACATGTCCTCGGTCCGCACCATCGCCGATCACGTCGCGATGCTGCACGACGGGGTGATCCAATGGACCGGGCCGGTGTCGCGGATGGACCAATCGGGCGACCCCTATCTGGACCAGTTCATCCACGGCCGCGCCGAAGGCCCGATCGAGGCGATTCGCTGACATAAATGCAATTGTGATCGGAATTCCTTTCACCAACGGGAACCAATGACCACGCCCCCGCGTATGTCTTGCGAAATCGAACCGGAGGGTATTGACGTGCAGAACCAACGCAGGACCGCAATTGGATGGGTACAAACGGCAGTGCAGACGCTGTCCATCCTGACCATCGCAATTCTGGCAACCGCCGCCACCGTGGCCACCGTTCTGGCCATTGCCGGGGTCATCCCGTGGCTGAACATGCCCGTCACCATCGGCGAGACCACCTATGCCTTTGGCGGCATCGTCATCCAGTCGGTTCTGACGCTGATCCTTCTGTCGCTGTGCTTCTTCATCCCGTCCAGCCTGCGCGTTCTGCGGTTGGAGCGTAGCCACCGCGATTTCTCCATCTCGATGAGCGACGTCGCCGAGGCCTATGCCGTCTGCCACCGCGCCGACCGCGAAGGCGTCTTTCAGATGTCCGCCGAGTTCGACAGCGTGAAAGAGCGTATCAAGTTTCTGGCCAACCACCCCGAGCTGCCCGAGTTGGAGCATTCCGTGATCGAAGCCGCCGCCGAGATGAGCCACACCAGCCGCGATCTGGCCGAAGTCTACTCGGACGAGAAGGTTGCCCGCGCCCGTGGTTTCCTGACCCAGCGCCAGGAAGAGGTCGAGCGGACGCAGAAACAGATCGCCGAAGCCCATTCGACCGCCGCCGAACTGAAGCGCTGGTACGACGCGGTCGATCTGGACGAGGCCACCGTCCGCTCGCAAATCCAGCAGTTGGAAGAGCGTCTGTCCGAGATCCTGCCCGATCTGGGGATCGACAAGACCCCCCAGGACGGCAAGCAGGACAGCAAGCCCCGCGTCTACGCAGTGGCCGCCGAGTAAACTGCCCAAGGCCCGCCACGGCCCTGATAACAGCCCCATCGATTTCCGAACGCGCTCCGCCCCCCCAAAGGCGGGGCGCGTTTCGTTTGGGGACCTTCCTTCCCCAGCGTCATGGAATCGCGACCGTCGATTGCTTCAAAACTGACACTCAGCCGTGAACACGGGGTTAATCCCTCACCGTTGTCTCGAAACGGGAAATGGTTCATAATCAAGCAATAAGATCGTTTCCATCGACGCGACCAAAACAGATTTTGCTTCCATTAGAGGCGGTTTTGCGTTGTGATCGTCAAATCCTTGGGGGAGGATTTTTTATGTCGCCATTTACACCGCGCGCGCTTGCGCTGTTCAGAAACACCCTGCAGATCACCGCGCTGGCCGCCATCGTGGCCCTTGCGGGGGCCTCGCTGACCACCACGATCTTCGCGGCGTTCGGCGTGTTGCCGTGGCTCGACATCACCGCAGGGGTCGGCAATTTTGCCATCCCGAACGCGGGCATGGCGCTGCAGATCGGCTTTACCGTCCTTTGCGTGGCGCTGGCGTTTTTTGTACCGGCATCGGGGCGTATCCTGATGCTGGAAAAGGCCCATCGCAACTTCAAGATCTCGATGGATGACGTCGCGCGGGCCTACCAGATGTCGCACAGCGCCGACCGCAGCGGGGATTTCACCCTGTCGTCCGAGTTCGACAGCGTCCGCGACCGTATGGAATACCTGCGCGAACACCCCGATCTGGCCGAGCTGGAGCCCGGCCTGATCGAGGTCGCCGGACAGATGAGCCATGTGACCCGCGATCTGGCTCTGACCTATTCCGACGACAAGGTCGCCCGCGCCAAGACCTTCCTGCGCCAGCGTCAGGAAGAAGTTCAGGACCTGCGCGACCGCATCAAGACCGCCACCGCCACCTGCGACGAGCTGCGGCGCTGGATACAGGACGTGAAGGCCGACGAGCGGCTGGCCGTCAAGCATATGTCGCGGCTTGAAAAGGATCTGGCCGATCTTCTGCCCGAGCTTGGGCTCGAGGTGATCCGCATCGACACCGACGCGGGTCACCACGTCGAGGTAGGTGCCGAAGCTGCTGCCCAAACTGCTGACGAAGCCGCTGCGCCCGCAACGCCCCGCAAGACGGCTAAAGCAAAGCCCGAGGATGACGCCAATGTGGTGCCTCTGGCAGGCAAGCCGGGCGACAAGTCCGAGGGCAAGGCCCGATCTGAAGCCCGATCGGAAGTTCGCTCCGAAGCCAGCGCACGCGCGTTGAAGACAGCTTCGAAGGCGGCGGCTATCGCGGCGCAGTCCGCGTCGATCACCGGCGAGTATGCCGACAGCCTTAGCGGCCCCGTGATCCCCTCGGCCTCGTTCGGGGCGCATGTGGTGGCTCCGAAATCCGCCACCTGACCCGCGCGACCTGCAACGTCGTCAGATATCAGCCCGGCCCGCGCATTGCGCTGGCCGGGTTTTTCATGCCCAATACGGCCACCTGACAGAGCCCGTATTCAATGATCCGACGTTCCCGCGCCCTCGCCCGACTGTGCCCCCGGCCCGCCTGCCCGTGCCCGGCCGCCCCGGTGGTGCGATGATCCCGATCCTTGCGGGCATCGTGCTGGCGGCGGCCCTGTTCGCGGCGCTGATCTTCTCGGTTGGCCGGGCGGCGGCGACCGCCGGGCGGCTGCGGCTGTTGCATCTGGCGACCGCCCTGCTGATCCTTGCCGGCGTCGCGACGATCAGCCTGACCGCGCCCGGCGCCGCCATGCTGGTGGCCGCCCTCCTGGCCCCCGCCGCACTTGCGCTCAGCCTGTCGGAACACGGCGGCAACCGGGTGCTGCCGCTGGCGCCGCTGCTCTTTGCCGTGGCGCTGTTCATGGGCTTGCCGTTTGCCGGCGCGTGACGGAAAAGGACACATGGCAAAATCATCCTCTTTCGTCTGCGCCAACTGCGGCGCGCGCCACAAGAAATGGGCGGGCAACTGCGACGCCTGCGGTGAATGGAACACCATCACCGAAGACGCCCCCCTGTCCAGCGGCCCCGCCCGTGGCACACTGGGCGGCGCACGCGGTCGCAAGCTGGTGCTGACCGATCTGGCCACCACCGAGACGCCCCCGCCCCGCACCCGCTCGGGGATGGAGGAGTTGGACCGCGTGCTGGGCGGCGGTCTGGTTCCGGCCTCGGCGGTGCTGGTGGGGGGCGATCCGGGCATAGGCAAGTCGACCCTGCTGCTTCAGGCCGCCGCCAGCTTCGCCAATTCCGGCATGTCCTGCGTCTATGTCTCGGGCGAGGAGGCCACCGCGCAGGTCCGCATGCGCGCCCAGCGGCTGGGTCTGGCCAAGGCGCCGGTCCGGCTGGCGTCGGAAACCAACCTGCGCGACATTCTGACCACGCTGGATGCCGAACGCCCGCAGCTTGCCATCATCGATTCCATCCAGACCATGTGGTCGGACACGGTCGACAGCGCACCGGGGTCGGTGTCGCAGGTGCGGGCGGCCTCGCACGAGCTGACGCAGTTCGCCAAACAGCGCAACACCGCCGTCATTCTGGTGGGCCACGTCACCAAAGAGGGCCAGATCGCTGGCCCCCGCGTGATCGAACATATGGTCGACACGGTGCTGTATTTCGAAGGCGAGCGCGGCCACCAGTTCCGCATCCTTCGCGCCGTCAAGAACCGCTTCGGCCCCGCCGACGAGATCGGCGTTTTCGAGATGACCGGCGGCGGGCTGGCCGAGGTCACCAACCCCTCGGCGCTGTTCCTGTCGGATCGCGACCGCCCGGCGCCCGGATCGGTGGTCTTCGCCGGGATCGAGGGCACGCGCCCGGTGCTGGTCGAGTTTCAGGCGCTTGTCGCCCCCTCGTCGCTGAGCCAGCCGCGCCGGTCGGTGGTGGGCTGGGACAGTGCGCGTCTGTCGATGGTGCTGGCGGTGCTGGAAGCGCGCTGCGGCATTTCGTTCGCGGGGCTCGATGTTTACCTGAACGTGGCGGGCGGTCTGCGAATCTCGGAGCCCGCCGCCGATCTGGCCGTGGCGGCGGCGCTGCTGTCTGCGCGGGAAGACGCCGCCCTGCCCGCCGACTGCGTGGTTTTCGGCGAACTCAGCCTGTCGGGGGCACTTCGTCCCGTGGGCCAGACCGAAAATAGGTTGAAAGAGGCGCAAAAACTTGGTTTCACAGCGGCTATTGCCCCGGCTGGTTCGAAAACCGGCAGCGACAGCGGGCTTGCCGTGCAGAAAATCGCGGATCTGACCGGGTTCGTTGGCGAGATTTTCGGCGCAGGCTAACAAGCACAATGCCAGGAGGCAAAGCATGGATGGATTTACGGTCGTCGACGCAGTCGTGGGCTTCGTCATCGTCGTATCGGCGCTTTTGGCATATTCCCGCGGCTTCGTCCGCGAGGTCATGTCGATCCTTGGCTGGATCGCCGCTGCCATTCTGGCCTTTCTTTTCGCCGCGCAGGCCGAACCGCTGGTCAAGGAACTGCCCTATATCGGGGACTTCCTGACCGACAGCTGCGAACTTTCCACCATCGCCGCCTTTGCCGCCGTCTTCGCGTTGGCGCTTGTGGTGGTGTCGCTGTTCACGCCGCTGTTTTCGGGCGTGGTGCGGCGTTCGGCGCTGGGGGGCTTCGATCAGGGGCTTGGCTTTGTGTTCGGCGCGTTGCGGGGCATCGTCCTCGTGGCTGTGGCGTTTCTGGTCTATGACCGGGTCGTGGTGGACCAAAGCGTGCCGATGATCGACAACAGCCGCTCGGCCGGCGTCTTCAGCCGTGTGGAACAGAATGTCGAACGTCAGGTGCCGACGGATCTGCCCGGCTGGATCACCGCCCGCTACGAAGATCTTGTCGGTCAGTGCACCGCCCCTGAATCCAACGGTTAACCAACAGGCACAGGGGGCGGGTCCGATCCCTGCCCCTTTCCGGCCCCCTGCGACGGGGCCCATAGCTGCGCGGCCTGCGACGATCCGGCCACCCGGCGGCGCGACGGGGGGGG
>SWCD01022918.1_pt1 | contig 51598 bp, 48 predicted proteins | sample 4693011 | NCBI WGS metagenome assembly SWCD01 (sample SAMN10267278, study PRJNA491770) | bioreactor metagenome | isolation source: DHS bioreactor inoculated with marine | place: Japan: Omine Ridge, Nankai Trough
CCTGTCGACGGTTTGGGTATTGAGTCCGGACTTAATACCAAAGGAAAGCTCTTGCATGGAGGAAAGTTCTTTGGAGACAATATTGATGTTTGCACCACCGAGGTTTTCATTTGTACTGGCATCAAATGTTTTGTTGATGTCCACGCTGTTGACGATTCCAGTATCAAATATTTCCAGAGAAATATTTTTATATTCTGGATCGTCCGAGGGCAATGGCATTCCATTTAAGGAAGTGGTGTTGTACCTATCTCCCAAACCTCTCACAAAAACGTTCTTAACCCCTTCTTGCTTACTAACTCCGGAGACTTTGGTAACGGCAGCTTCCGCATTTGAGACTCCCTTTCTGGACAGCTCTTGGGCAGAGATGGCGGTTTTCATGCCTATGGCCTTTTTTTGTTCTAGAAGCAGGGCCGTTTCGGAATCTTTACGGGCAGCTACTGTAATGACAACTTCATCCAGGGCAACACCTTCAGTGGCGGACATGGGAATATCAATATTTGTAACCTTTCCGGAGGCTACCAGCACTTCGGGGATTACAACGGTTTTATAACCTATATAACTATATGAAACCGTATACATACCGGGGGCAAGATTATCCAATTCGTACAATCCGTCAAAGTCAGAGGTGGTGCCTTTGGTCGTTCCTTGAATTAAGATATTGGCAAAGGGCAGGGGCTCGTTGTTCATTTCCCTGTCGGTCAGTTTTCCAACAATACTTCCTGGTTTCTTGCTTGTAATGGAGGTGGTGTTGTTCGGTCCTTGTGCCATTAATTGCATTGACAGTATAATGAACGTGCCTACTAATAAAATTCTCATTTATCTGGTTTAAAATTATGGTGCAAATAAAGGGACCACCTGTAAAGGAGAGGTTATGTGCAGATTAAACATTAGCTTTCATTGTGTTACCCGAACGTTACCAGATTAAATCTGTGTTACCTGGATTAAATCAATGTTAACTGGGTGTTTCCTTTATTGTTTTATCTTTACTTTTGGAGGATCAACGAACCGAAAAAGTGATGAAAAAGAAGGATATAAAGATACTACTGGTAGACGATGAACCGGATATATTGGAGATTGTAGGTTACAATCTTTCGTCCGAAGGTTACGAAGTATTTACCGCAAAAAATGGGGTTGAAGGAGTTGCAAAAGCCAAGAAGAAGAAACCACACCTTATAATATTGGATGTCATGATGCCCGAAATGGACGGGATTGAGGCTTGCGAGGTCATTCGCAACACCCCGGGCCTGGAAAGTACCTTAATTACCTTTCTTACCGCTAGGGGGGAAGACTACTCACAGATGGCCGGTTTTGATGCAGGCGCGGATGACTATATTACAAAACCGATAAAACCTAAAGTACTCGTTAGCAAAGTAAAGGCCCTGCTTCGAAGAATTAAGAAGGAAGAAACAGGGGAGGAAATTACAAAAGTGGGCGACATTATCATCAACAGGGAGGAATACAAAATTGTAAACAAAGGTGAGGAGATAATTCTCCCACGAAAGGAATTTGAACTTTTGTCCCTATTGACCTCAAAACCAAATAAGGTCTTTAAAAGAGAGGACATCTTGGACAAAGTATGGGGCAATGAGGTGGTAGTGGGTGGCCGTACCATAGATGTCCATATCCGTAAATTGCGCGAAAAAATCGGGGACGATTGCTTCAAAACGGTCAAGGGAGTGGGGTACAAGTTCGTTTTATAATGGCAGTTCGATTAAAAAAATCCTATAAATTCGCTTTTCGTTCTGCCTCTATACTTGCGGTGGTGCAATCCTTTATATTGGGGGGCATCATGATTTATGAAAATGCAATTAGCGGTTTAGGGTTGGTCATTTTCTTTGTGGCCGCCTTCCTTCTTTCCTTTCTAGTTATTCAGGTTCGCGTGGAAAAGTTCATCTATAAAAGGGTAAAGAAAATTTATGACGATGTCTCCCTGCTAGAATCTACCACAATTACTCCGCGTACCGTTACAACGGATATGAACACCCTAATCCAGGAGATTGAAAAATTTGCCCAAGATAAAACGGTAGAGATAAATACCCTTAAGATCCGGGAGGAGTACCGAAAGGATTTCTTGGGGAACGTTTCGCATGAGTTAAAAACTCCGTTGTTTACCGTACAGGGTTATATCCTAACGCTTTTGGATGGTGCCCTTGAAGATAAAAATGTTCGGAAGAAATATTTGCAGCGCGCCAATAAAGGGGTAGAACGCCTTATTTACATTGTTAAGGACTTGGATCTGATCACTAAATTGGAAGTGGGGGAGCTCCATTTGGAAATGGAGAATTTCGATATTATTGAATTAGTGAAAAATGTATTTGACCTTTTGGAGATGAAGGCTGATAAAAAAAATATTACCCTTACTTTCGACATGGAGTACCGCGAGCCGATCTTGGTATGTGCCGATCGGGAAAGAATTCAGCAAGTCGTCACTAATTTATTGGCAAACTCAATTAGATATGGCCATACCAATGGCACCACGGAAGTAAGCGTGGAAAACCTTATCAAGAACAAGGTTATCGTAAGGATTACCGATAACGGGGAAGGTATTCCCAAACAGCATATTCCAAGGCTGTTTGAACGGTTTTACAGGGTAGACCACAGCAGGAATAGGGCAGAAGGGGGCTCCGGATTGGGACTGGCCATTGTAAAACATGTCATAGAGGCCCATGATGAAAAAATTTATATTGAAAGCGTGGCAGGTGTAGGGTCGGAATTTTCCTTTACCTTGGAGAAGGCCAAGAAAGTATAGGTTTTTCCATAGCAAGATCTTAGCTTTGCCAAATCTATATATAGTGTAAGTCTTTGTAATTCGATTACTGCGCAATACTTGTTTTTGAAAAGGGTTTTCTGAATGAATACGTTCGGGACTCCTAGGTTATCAAATTTTCGCAAGCCTTGTTCTCGAACTTTCAAGGTAAGACACTGGACTTTATGGACAAACGAAAAATATAGGTTGCAGTGGGGAGCAAGAACAAACTGAAAAGATTTAAGGAGAACGAGACCTTTAAAAATGTAATCCAGCCAAAAAGGGAGGATATCGAGCAAAACTTGTTTCCCTATAAGGGGAAATGGAAAGAATTTTTTGGCAATGATAATCCTATTGTTCTGGAACTGGGCTGTGGCAAAGGTGAATATACCGTTGGGTTGGCCCGGCAAGATTCCCAAAAGAATTTTGTGGGGATAGATATCAAAGGCGCCAGGTTTTGGCGCGGGGCCAAGTCGGCTTTGGATGAGAATCTTCCCAATGTGGCATTTTTACGTACCCAAATAGAGTTGATAGATCAGGTCTTTGCCGAAAATGAAGTATCCGAAATCTGGATTACCTTTCCAGATCCACAGATAAAGTACAAACGCACAAAGCACCGTCTTACCAATCAAAATTTTCTAGCGAGGTACCGATATATTCTAAAAGAAGGTGGAATTGTCCACCTAAAAACGGACAGTGAATTTATGCACGGCTATACTTTGGGGCTTTTGCACGGCCTGGGTCTTGAGGTTCGCTACGCCAACCATGATGTATATAAAAATGAGGGAAGTCCCAGGGAAGTGCTTGGTATCCAGACCTTTTATGAACAACAGTATTTGGAGAAGGGAAAGCCGATAACCTATATTCAGTTTAAGGTTACCTGACCTATGCAGCATCTAGCCATCCTTTTCTTTGCCACCTTTTCCGCAGCCTTTATGGCGAGTGCGGCCCCTGGGCTGTTGAACGTTAATGCGGCCAAGGAAAGCGTGGAGAAGGGGAAGACCAATGGATATATTTTTGGTGTCGGGGTCTCCGTTATTGTCATGGTGCAGGCATTTATTGCGGTTTTTATTTCCAAATATCTCTACAACCACCCGGAAACCATCGATAGGCTACAACAAATAGCCCTCTTTGTCTTTGCCTTTTTTGCTGTATTTTTTTTCATAAAGGCCAAAATAGGGAAGACCAAGGCCATAAAATTGGAACCGATAAAGAAGAGAAGAAGTTTTTTTAAGGGGATGTTTCTCAGTGCGGTAAATATGTTGGCCATCCCTTTTTTTAGTGGACTCAATGCCATGTGGAACGCTACGGGGTGGATAAAGTTTAAAACGGGGGACATCCTCGCTTTTGTACTTGCGGCGGGCTTTGGTACTTTTGCAATAATGTACCTCTATGTGGTCTATTTCAATAAATTGGAGACCAAGACCAACAGGTTTTCTAAGAATTCCAACTACATTTTAAGTGCTTTGATGCTTATTTTATTGGTAATCACCATTTTCAGGATCTTGTATACTTAGAAACTAGAAACTAGAAACTGGAAATTGGAAAATGGAAAATGGAATATAGAAAAGAGAGAATAGACTTTTTTTAAATAAGACTTCGAAATTCAGAAGCTATAAACGCTTAGATCTTAGAGTGCCGATTCTTGTTAAAAAAGGGGATACCACCACATATTGCTGTGGAAGAAAATCGGATGATAAAACCAAGGGACATAAAGCCGAAGATCCGCCTAAGCATGGACCTTTGTCTTAGGGCGATCCGTCATTTAAAATTACCCACAATATTCGTGGTAGAAGCAAAAAACATGTAATCCTAGTGAGATCGGAATCTAAATGAAAGGACTTGTTCAATTCTCTTTTTTCTCTTTTTTATGTTCTATATTCTCTTGTCTATGCTCTAAATCATTAATTTACTTAAATGAAATCCAGTAAAAACGATAATTTCTTCGAAAGGGTCTATGAAGTAGTGCGCCTAATCCCTTATGGCAAGGTTACCTCATATGGAGCCATTGCCAAATATTTGGGGGCGGCCCGTAGTGCCCGGATGGTAGGTTGGGCCATGAACAATGTAGGTAACAGGGAGGAAGTGCCGGCGCACCGGGTCGTGAACCGCAAAGGCTTGCTGACCGGAAAACATCATTTCGCAGGAACGAACCTGATGCAACAGCTATTGGAAAATGAAGGGATAAAAATAATGGACAACCAAATCGTGGATTTTGAAAAGCATTTTTGGGATCCAGTTAGGGATTTATGATAAATGTTGAATTTTTTTATTGTCATTAAGCACAAATCGTAACACTTGTTGTTCAAAGAGAAGAATATAATCCAATAACTTTAGCTTCTCAACCGTAAGATGTATCTTTGTTGTTTAGAATGAATATAGATAAAGTATAGGGTATGAAGTTCAACAAACAGGATGTCCTTAAGGCATTGGAGTTTATCACGGTTCCCGGGGAAGGCAAGAATATGGTAGAGAGTGGTGCCGTGAACAATGTACAGGTTTTTGGGGATGAAGTAATCGTGGATGTTACCATTAACAATCCCAGTTTACAAGCTAAAAAGAAGACCGAGGTCGAGATTCTGAAGGCGATTCACCGTAAAGTGTACGAAAAGGCGAAAATTACCGTAAATCTTAAGGTGGACGCCCCGTCCAAACCAAAGGGCAATGAAATAAAGGGAAAATCCATACCGGGAATTCAGAATATAATTGCTGTGGCTTCTGGAAAAGGGGGCGTAGGTAAGTCTACCGTAACGGCGAATCTTGCGGTCACCTTGGCCAAAATGGGTTTTAAAGTAGGGCTTTTGGATGCCGATATCTATGGACCATCAATGCCAATAATGTTTGATGTGACCCAAGAAAGGCCAATGACCATTCAAGTAGATGGGAAGTCCAAAATGAAACCTGTGGAAAATTATGGCGTAAAGATGCTTTCCATCGGGTTCTTTACCCAGCCCAACCAAGCCGTAATCTGGAGGGGGCCCATGGCGTCCAAAGCCTTGAACCAGATGATTTTTGATGCCCATTGGGGCGAACTGGATTTCATGCTCTTGGATCTTCCGCCGGGTACTGGGGACATTCATTTAAGCATAATGCAGGCCTTGCCCATTACCGGTGCCGTCGTGGTGAGTACCCCCCAGGAAGTGGCCTTGGCCGATGCCCGTAAGGGAGTGGCTATGTTCCAGCAAGAATCCATCAACGTTCCCGTTTTGGGAATTGTGGAGAATATGGCTTATTTTACCCCTGCAGAACTTCCTGATAATAAATATTATATCTTTGGAAGGGAAGGAGCAAAACATTTGGCGGAAGATATCAATGTTCCCTTTTTGGGAGAGATACCCTTGGTGCAAAGTATCCGTGAATCCGGGGATGTAGGTCGTCCAGCCGCCATGCAAACTGCAACCTCGGTTGAAAGTGCCTTTGAAGAGCTTACCAGGAATGTGGTCCGTGAGTTGGTAAATAGAAATACCGATCTACCACCCACGGAAGCCATAAAAATAACTACAATGGCAGGTTGTTCGGCCGTTAAAAAAAGATAACTATGACCGCGGAGGAGACTAAAAGAAATGTGGAAAAGGCATTGGATGAAATCCGTCCCTTTTTACAAAGTGATGGAGGGGATATTTCCCTCATATCCATTGACAATGACACTTCTGTAAAAGTGAGGTTGGAAGGGGCCTGTATTGGTTGTAGCGTCAATCAAATGACCCTAAAGAGTGGGGTTGAGATGACCATTAAAAAATATGCTCCCCAAATAGAGGAAGTTATCAGTGTACAATAACAAGTAATCGCTGTAGGACAGACAGATTATTGGAAGTTATATTGAAGAATTTATTGGATGATTAAAACAGATATATTGATCATCGGTGCGGGCCCAACTGGACTTTTTGCCGTTTTTGAAGCCGGACTTTTACAATTGAAATGCCATTTGATTGATGCCCTTGCCCAGCCTGGTGGGCAGTGTTCGGAAATCTATCCCAAAAAACCTATTTATGATATTCCCGGTTTTCCGGAAATTCTTGCGGGAGAACTGGTAGATAACCTTATGGAGCAAATCAAGGCCTTTCAACCCGGATTTACACTAGGGGAAAGGGCTGAGACCATCGAAAAATTGGAAGACGGTACTTTTATCGTCACAACCAACAAAGGTACCCGTCACCATGCCCCGGTTATTGCAATTGCGGGAGGACTGGGAAGCTTTGAGCCTAGGAAGCCGCTCTTGGAAAACCTACAGAAGTACGAGGATAACGGGGTTGCCTACATGATCAAAGATCCAGAGGTATATCGCGATAAAAAGATAGTCATATCGGGAGGAGGTGATTCTGCGTTGGATTGGAGTATTTTTTTGGCCGATGTGGCTTCCGAGGTCACCTTGGTCCACCGTAGGAACGAATTCCGAGGAGCATTGGATTCGGTTGAAAAGGTCAGGTCCTTAAAGAAACAAGGTAAAATCAACCTGATCACCCCTGCCGAAGTAACTGGGCTACGGGGGGAAAAGGTTTTGGAAGCCGTTGTAATCGATAAATCCGAGACTCATGAAAGCATTGTGTTGGAGGCGGATGCCTATATTCCTTTATTTGGACTTTCCCCAAAATTGGGTCCCATAGCCGACTGGGGACTGGAAATAGAAAAAAACGCGATTAAGGTCAATAATGCATTGGATTATCAGACCAACGTCCCAGGTATTTATGCCATTGGGGATGTAAACACTTACCCAGGAAAATTAAAATTGATCCTTTGCGGTTTTCACGAGGCAACGCTTATGTGCCAGAGCGCTTATCAACGCATCCATCCCGATAAAAAATATGTGATGAAATATACCACGGTAGGGGGAGTTCAAGGTTTTGACGGTACTAAAAAGGAGGCGCCGAAGGCTGTTGTGAAGAGCATTGATTAAACCACTAACCACTAATTCACTAACATACTAACCACTATTTCACTAAATTATTTTGAGCGATATAAAAATAAAGATTACAGACCGTGAGGGCATCGTACATGAAGTGGATGCCCCTACCGATATGAATATGAACCTTATGGAAGTGGTGCGGTCATATGAGCTGGCCCCAGAAGGAACCATTGGGATTTGCGGGGGCATGGCCATGTGCGCTTCCTGCCAATGTTATGTAAATTCCGATCACGATCTGCCGGCCATGTCCGATGATGAGGATGCAATGTTGGCCGAGGCTTTTAACGTAAGGGACAACAGTCGCCTGGGCTGCCAGATCCAAATGACCGAGGACTTGGATGGTCTGGAGGTAGAATTGGCCCCGGAGAGCTAGGTTTCAGTGGGCAGTTTTCAGTGGGCAGTAACCAGTTTGTAGTTCCTGCTTCAAGTTTAAACTCAAAAAGTTTCTAAGTTTATGGGTTTAGTTTTTTTACCATTAAAAAGAACCTAGAGCCAAGACCAAAGAAAATAGAATATAGAGAAGAGAAAATAGATAAATTTGACTCTGCCAACTGCAACTGGGAACTGCCAACTTCCAAACTTCGTACTTCTTCAAATCCTTGCTTGATAGGTAAACAGGTTGTAGTATCGACCTCGATTTGCGATTAGTTCATCGTGGGTCCCGCTTTCGGCAATACGTCCATTTTCTATGACCAGGATTTGATCGGCTTTTCGAATGGTACTAAGCCTATGGGCAATTACAAAGGTAGTTCTGCCAGCGGTTAGTGCCGCCAGACTCTTTTGGATCAACGCTTCGCTTTCCGTGTCCAAATTGGAGGTGGCCTCGTCCAAGATCAAGATCCTTGGATTGGCAAGTACCGCGCGGGCTATGGCGATGCGCTGTCGCTGTCCCCCTGAAAGTTTTACGCCCCGTTCCCCGATCAAGGTATCCAATCCCTTTTCAAAGCGATCGGTAAATTCATTTACATAAGCAGCCTTGACGGCTTGTTGCAACTCCCGGTCAGTGGCTTGGGGCCTAGGGAAGAGAATGTTTTCCCGTATCGTGCCCTCGAACAAAAACTCGTCCTGCAGTACCACCCCTAAATACTTTCTGTAACTACTGAGGTGAACCTTGGAAAGGTCTTGTCCGTCAATGGTAATGGTTCCGGATTTTGGGGTCAAAAAAGTGGCCGCCAATCCCGCAATGGTCGATTTGCCGGATCCGGAACTGCCCACCAAGGCCACCACCTTGCCAGACTTCACCTCAAAATTAATATTGTGCAACACCTCCTTGTCTTCCTCGTAAGCAAAGGAAACGTCGTCAAAGACAATGTCCCCATGAATATCCTCCAATACAATGGTTCTATCCTTTTCGCCGGCCTCTGCCGTAATATTCATCAATTCCTCGGTACGGTCGAGTCCGGCAAGGGCTTCCGTAAGCTGGCTGCCAATATTGCTCATCTGTACAATAGGGGCCACCATCAATCCCAATAAAAAAGTGAAGGTCAAAAATTCCCCTATGGTAAGCTGGTCCATCATGATCTTATACCCACCAATGCCCATAATTCCCGTAGTGGCCAAACCTAAAAGAAAGGTTGATGCGCTGGTCATAAAGGCTGTGGCGGTAAGGCTCTTTTTTACGTTTTGGAACAATTTTTCCACCCCATCCTCAAAGACCCGGTGTTCCTGTTCTTCCGCATTGAACCCCTTTATAACCCGGATGCCACCCAAGGTTTCTGTTAGCCTTCCGGTAACTTCTGCATTTATTTTTCCCCGATTTCTAAAGATGGGACGAATTATTTTGAATGCCTTTAACGCCACTACGGCAAAAATGGCCAACGGGACTAAGGTAAACAGCGTCATGGACGGACTAATCCGCAACAATAAGATCAAGGAAACCACAGCGGTAATCGTGCCCCCAACCAATTGAACCAGCCCTGTGCCGATTAGGTTCCGGACCCCTTCCACATCGGTCATGATACGGGAGACCAAGGCGCCCGACTTGGCATTGTCAAAAAAGCGGATTGGCAAGGAAAGAACTTGTTTCTGGACTTGTGCCCGGAGTTCGGAAATCAGGAACTGGGCCTGCACGCTCAAGATTTTGGTCAATAAAAATGAAGTGACCGCCTGCACCGTTATGGCCAGGGCCACGGCTAAGATCAACAATTTAAGAAACTCTATATTTTTATTTGGGATAATATCATCCATCAGATATTTGAGGGACAAAGGTGCCACAAAACTGGCCGCTTTACTGATTACGATCAGACCTAGACCTATAAAGACCAAATTTCTTTTTGGCCAAATGATGGTCTGGAAGGCTTTTAAGACGCTTACTTTTTTATCGGACATACGTATGGTTCATGCTTCGGCTTTGTTCAGTAACCGGGTTCAATATTAGGTGGGATGCAAGTTACTTTAAAATTGTTGTGAATTAAGAAGGTAAACGGATCACTTTTAAATTATTTTTGGCGAAAATTAGTATTTCAATTCCAAGACATTTATTTTCACCACCAAACACATAAATTATGGAAGTAAAAGACAGCAACGGGAATCTTTTGGAAGACGGCGATTCTGTATTGGTAATCAAGGATTTAAAAATTAAAGGGATGTCCAAGACCTTGAAAAGGGGTGAAATGATTAAAAATATTCGGTTGACCTCCAATCCACAGGAAGTTGAATGTCGCATTGGGAAAAGCCAGATTGTACTGAAGACCCAGTTTTTGAAGAAGGCCTAAACTATTTTTTAGAAAAACGTCTGATCTTTTGCCCACCGATTGGTAGTAGCAGGTACAAAATACGAAGTATAAAAAATGAAATAACATAGCGTAAAGCTATATGCGTAAGGCCATATTGCTTAAAAGGTTGTCTTTGCTTTGGAAAATGTAAAACCCCGCAAATCAGTAGAAACATATGAACCAAGATTATATAACACCGGACGCATGGTCCATCATCGAGGAAGGATTTGACCCAGAAAATGTGGAATCTTCCGAAAGCCTTTTTAGCTTGGGGAATGGAGCCATGGGACAAAGGGCAAATTTTGAGGAAGACTACTCGGGACATACCTTCCAGGGCAGCTACATCGCCGGGGTGTATTATCCCGATAAGACCCGTGTGGGCTGGTGGAAGAATGGATATCCGGAATATTTTGCCAAGGTTTTGAACGCCCCAAATTGGATTGGAATCCAGGTTTTTATCAATGGGACCCCTTTGGACCTGAAAACCTGTAAAAAGGTATCCAATTTCCGAAGGGAACTAAACATGAAGGAAGGCTGGTACAACCGATCGTTCCAGGCAATCTTGCCAAATGACATTAAAATAGCGGTCCATGTTACCCGTTTCCTCAGTTTGGAGTTGGACGAAGTTGGTGCCATTAAATATGAGGTCACTTCCTTAAACGGCCCTACCGAAATAAAATTTGTGCCCTACTTGGACAGTGGTATTAAAAATCAGGACAGCAATTGGGACGATAAATTTTGGAATACCACCAAAATAATTTCTGAAGGCCATCAAGCCTTTATCGAGGCCCATACCATGAAGACCAATTTTGCCACCTGTACCTTTATGGAATCGTACGTGGAGCACAGCGGTAAGAAGGTTCAAGCAAAGCCATCTGAAATTGCGGGGCAGAATCGGGTCGGATTGGCCTATCAACATCCAGTGAAAGAAGGGGAGAGTCTCGCCTTGTATAAATTTGGAGGGTACACCGTGTCCCGCAATCATCCTCCATCGGATTTAATGAAAGTGGCAAAAAAGATCCTACAGGCTGCAACCCAATCGGGTTTCGATCGTTTGTTGGAGGGTCAGAAGTCGGCCTGGGCAAAAATTTGGGAACGGAGCGATATCACCATAGAGGGGGATGTTAAAGCCCAACAAGGGATCAGGTTCAATATCTATCAATTAAACCAGACGTATTTGGGCAAGGATTCCCGCCTCAATATTGGACCTAAAGGCTTTACGGGCGAGAAATACGGTGGCAGCACCTATTGGGACACCGAGGCCTACTGCATTCCCTTCTATATGGCAACCAAAAACCAACAGGTGGCCAGAAACCTCTTGGAATATCGTTATAACCATTTGGAAAAGGCCATCGAGAATGCCCAAAAATTGGGTTTTTCCAACGGGGCGGCCCTCTATCCCATGGTAACGATGAACGGGGAGGAATGCCATAACGAATGGGAAATTACCTTTGAGGAAATCCACCGTAACGGGGCCATGGCCTTTGCGATATTCAATTATTATCGATATACCAGTGATTATACCTATATCGCTGAAATGGGCCTCGAAGTCCTTATAGCCATAGCGCGTTTCTGGCATCAAAGAGCCAATTTCTCCACACCAAAAAACAAGTATGTCATCCTTGGGGTAACGGGTCCCAACGAATATGAGAACAATGTGAACAACAATTGGTACACAAATTACATTGCCAAATGGTGCATCAACTATACCCTGGAGCAATTGCAGAAGGTCAAGGACGGTTATTCTGAAGATTATGGACGGGTGATTGGAAAGACCAAATTGACGGCCATGGAAACGGACCAATGGGAGCAGGTGGCCAAGAACATGTATTTTCCCTATTCCGAAGAGCACAGTGTGTTTTTGCAACAGGATGGGTTCTTGGACAAGGAACTGGTCCCCGTAGCGGATCTGCCCAAAGCACAAAGGCCTATCAATCAAAAGTGGAGTTGGGATCGAATTTTGCGCTCGCCCTATATAAAACAGGCGGACACCCTTCAGGGTTTCTATTTCTTTGAGGACCATTTTACCCATAAGGAATTGGAACGGCATTTCGATTTTTACGAGCCCTTTACCGTACACGAATCTTCCCTATCCCCTTGTGTTCACAGCATTCAGGCCGCTAAATTGAACAGGATGGAACAGGCATATAATCTTTACTTACGCACTTCCAGACTAGATTTGGACGATTATAACAACGAGGTAAGGGAAGGGCTGCACATAACTTCTATGGCCGGTACCTGGATGAGTATCGTGGAAGGATTTGGGGGTATGCGGGTCCTGGACGATAAGCTGTCCTTTGAACCCCGCATCCCAGAACAATGGAATTCCTACTCTTTTAAGGTCGATTTTAGGAACCGGATCTTAAAGGTTACCGTAACTCCTAAAGCAACCAGTTTTGAGTTGGAAGGCACCGATGAAATGTCCATTCGTGTGTATGGCAAAAAAGTAGTTTTGACCGGCGGAAAGGCTGTTAGTATATCGACTTGAGGAAATGCCAAACAAGCTTTATCCCTTTGATGGGAAATAGGGGCATTGAGAATATATCCTGAGGAATCGATGAAGAAAATGACGTGGATAGGTTTGCCGAATTTACCAAAATGGCCTTGCAAGGAATAAATGGTCTCGGCATCATCTATATTTGGTATATCGGAGTTCAACGGATTTTGATTGAAACCTCCATGTTGATACATTTTTTAGTTTTCAAACAATGCAAAAATTCCTGATTATCGGCCATAGGGGCGCCATGGGCCACGAAACGGAAAACACCATCGCCTCCATAAAAAAAGCGATGGAACTGGGTGTGGATATGGTTGAGGTCGATGTCTTTAAAATCAAAAGTGGTGAAATAATAGTCTTTCATGACGACATCGTAGATAGGCTTACGGATGGGGAGGGAAAGTTGGAAAACTACAACTGGACGGATTTACAACGATTAAACCTTAAAGGCGGTCACAAAATCCCGTTGCTCACGGAGATTTTGGATGTTTTGGACCATAAAGTGCCGATCAATATAGAACTCAAGGGAGCTGGAACGTCATGGAATGTCGATGCCATTATCAAAAATCACATAAAAAAGAAAGGATGGAAATTGGACGATTTTCTGATTTCCAGTTTTGATTGGAACGAATTGAAGATAATGCACCAATTGAACCCTGATATCCAGATCGGCATATTGACGGAAGACGATCCCCTAGGGACAATTTCCTTGGCAAAGGAGCTTAAAGCAGTATCCATCAATCCTGATTTTAGAACGCTTTCCCATGAAAATGTAAGGATTTTAAAAGCTAGCGGATTTAAAGTATATCCATGGACCCTAAACCATAAGTCGGACATTGACAATATGAAAGAAATGAAGGTAGACGGTATTTTTACCAATTATCCGGAAAGGGCAAGATGATGTACGACGTTCTAATTATTGGTGGCGGTGCTGCCGGGTTTTATGCGGCAATTCATGTTGCGGAAGCGGATCCCAATCTGAAAGTGGCAATCCTGGAACGGGGCAAGGAGGTACTCGGCAAGGTCAAGGTTTCTGGCGGGGGCCGATGCAACGTGACCCATGCGGAATTCGATCCCAATCAACTGGTCAAAAACTATCCTAGGGGACAAAAGGAACTGTTGGGACCTTTCTATTCCTATGGTTCGGGGGATACCGTGGCTTTTTTTGAAGAAAGGGGAATTCCCCTAAAAATTGAGCCGGATGGTCGCATGTTTCCCCAATCCAATTCTTCCCAGACCATTATCGATTGTTTTGTTGGTGAAACGGAGCGTCTGGGCATACAGGTCTTGAGAAACAGTGCGGTGACCGATATTGCCCATATTCAACCAGTAGCGGAACTTCCAGAGGGAGGCTGGTCCGTTCAATCCATTAGGAATACCTATCGAACAAAAAAATTACTGGTGGCCTCCGGCAGCAATCCCAAGATTTGGAAATTGCTGGAAGGGCTGGGGCATACCATAGTCCCGCCGGTCCCCTCCTTGTTTACTTTTAATATTCAGGACGATAGGATTGCCGGGATCCCAGGGGTGAGTACCGAGGCCAAGGTGACGGTGATTGCCAAGAGAACGACCGGCATAGGCCCGTTGCAATCCTTGAAAAGTAGTTCCAACCCGATACTGTTGGAATCTGAGGGCCCTTTGCTTATTACGCATTGGGGGATGAGCGGACCGGCCATCCTAAAATTGTCGGCCTGGGGAGCTCAAATATTGAATGGTTTGCATTATAAGTTTAAGATAAAGGTCAATTGGCTACCGGAATATCATACGGAAGGCATCTTGCAATTATTGCTGCAGGTAAAGGAGATCGAGTCCAAAAAAACGGTGTTGCGCACCCATGCCGTGGAACTGCCCAAACGGTTATGGATCAACTTGGTGAAGGCTACCGGTATTCCCGATGACCTTAAATGGGCAGATATTTCTAAAAGTCAACTACAGGATTTGGCGTTTCAACTCACCCAATGTGAGTTTACAGTAGATGGGAAAAGTACTTTTAAGGAGGAATTCGTCACCGCAGGGGGAGTGGACTTAAAGGAGATCAACTTTAAAACCTACGAAAGCAAAATACTTCCCAATCTTTTCTTTGCTGGTGAGATTATGGATGTCGATGCCATTACCGGGGGTTTCAATTTCCAAAACGCCTGGACGGGTGCCTTTATCGCTGCCAAGGGAATCGTGGGGGGTTGAGTTGTTGGGTTAGTAGCTAATAGTGGTTATTTTGAGCTTGAGCTTGGGTTTGAGCTTGGGTTTGAGCTTGGGTTTGAACTTGCCCTCTAAATACCGCTCATAATAATCTTGCAGCTGTCTTGTCTCTTGATTCTTTATTCATGGTTCTTTTTTCGGTAGACCCTCACATAATCCACGATCATTTTTTGTGGAAATGCACTGTCATCAATTCCGTTAATACCGCCCCAGTCCCCACCTATGGCAATATTCAATTTTAGATAAAAAGGTTGGTCAAATGGCCATTCATTTTCGGATTTGTGGTCATTCGTGAACACAAAGTACACTTTACCGTCCAATAGAAAATCTATTTTTTCCGGGGTCCATTCTATGCTGTATTCATGAAATTCATCATAAGGTTGATCAATGGGGACCGTTTTGCCCTTTTGGGTGCCTTTGGTATGGTTGTAGGCCTCCGTGTGCACCGTTCCATGGACGACATCGGGTTCATAGCCTACCTGTTCCATAATATCGATTTCACCGCTTTTGGGCCAGCCCACTTGGTCTATGTTTTTGCCCAACATCCAAATAGCGGGCCATTGGCCCACACCTTTGGGTAATTTGGCCTTGACGGCAATTTTTCCGTACTTCCATTCCGCCAAATCCTTCGTATTGATACTGCCCGAGGTGTAATCCAAATATTCCTGGTTTCGTTTCCAATCGGTATCGCTTTTGCTCACAAAATTGGGATTTGGAAATTTTGTTTTATGTCCTTCAATGATCAGGTTGCCGTTTTCCACCCGGACATTTTTTAGGCTGTCGGTGTAGTATTGTTTTTCGTGGTTTCTGTGCTGGCCTATTTCATAGTTCCATTTAGAGGGATCGGGCTTGCCCGTATAGTCAAATTCATCCGCCCAAATTAATTCGTACTTATCGGCGTTAGATGGGGTTTGGCCATTAGATTCGTTATCGCAGGAACAAAATAAGAGGATCGCGAACAGGATTGGGAAGCTGAATTTAAATTGCATATATTTTGATTAAGGCTTCTTTGTTATTTTTAGCAACAATTCCGGTTCGTTGGTGGTGATTTGGTCAAATCCCTTGTCGAGCAGCCATTTCATGTCGTCTTCTTTATCTACAGTCCATGCATTTAGCACTAGATGGTTGCGTTTTGCTTCATCGATCCATTCCGGTTGCTTTTTAAAAACGGAATAATGATAGTCGAGTCCGGTCATGCCATCGGCTTTTAGTTGATCTGGTGCTACATCGCCCCTTAAATATTGGGTGCGGACGCTGGGGTCCAAGGAAATAAGTTTTTTTAGCATTTCATAATCAAAACTGATATAGACCACCATCTTCCCTGCACCGACCTTTTCGACCAGCCGGTATACTTTTTCGGTAATCTCTTGACCCCGTTCCTGACTGGTTTCCGAAGGTTTTATTTCGCAGATCAATCGGGTAGTGGTGTTATTTTCCAGGCCTGCCAATAGGTATTCCCTTAAGGTGGGTAATTTTTCACCATTGGAAAGTTTATGTATTTCCAAATCCGCAAAACTGGTTTCTTCGATAGGTAATTTTTCGAAATGCGCATCGTGATTGACGATCAAGGAATCATCTGCGGTTATCCTCACATCAAATTCGGACCCGGTACATTTTAATTCAATGGCCCGTTTTAGGGAAGCGATAGAATTTTCGGGCAAATTATCTTTCTTCCAGGCACCACGATGCGCGATGACAACATTATCCGAAAAGTCGATCTTTTTTTCCGGGGATATAAAAGATATGGTGAAGAGGACAATACAACAGATAAGTAAGAAGCGTATCATAATTTTTTTTGATTAGTTTAAAATTAATGAGAGTCCCGCCGCCAACATACCACCGACTATGGGTCCGACGACAGGCACCCATGCATATCCCCAGTCATTGGGGGCTTTATCGGGAATTGGCAGAAGTGCATGTACGATACGGGGTCCCAGGTCCCGCGCGGGATTGATGGCATATCCCGTAGTCCCACCCAAGGAGAGGCCAATGGCCCATACCACCAAGGCAACGGGTAGGGCACCTAGGGACCCAAGTCCCACTATGGTGTGGGAGTCGGAAAGGATGGCATCCGTAAAATAAAGTACCGTAAACATGAGCACAAATGCACCTACCGTTTCGCATAAAAAGTTGGTGCCGATATTGCGAATTGCCGGGGCAGTACAAAACACTGCCTTCTTCGCCCCTTTGTCCAAAGTTGCCTTAAAATGATCCTTGTACATATTCCAAACCAGGAACGCACCCATCATGGCACCTAAAAGCTGGGCAAGGATATAGGAAGGCACATCGGTCCACGGGAATTCCCCTGCCATGGCCAAGCCTATGCTTACGGCCGGATTTAAGTGGGCGCCGCTATAGGGGGTGGCAACTACTACACCGATGTAGACCGCCAGGGCCCAGCCGGTAGTTATTACGATCCAGCCTCCCCCATTTCCATAGGTCTGGCTCAAGGCCACGTTGGCTACTACTCCACAGCCCATGGCAATGAGCAGGAAGGTCCCGATAATTTCTGCAATAAATGGTGTCATTGTTTCAGGTTTAAAAAGAGTACAAAATACAAAGTATTTAGAATAATGTAACATGTATTGGGTACAAAGTAAAAAGTATCTAGTACAAAGTAAAGGAGGTATAATTTCTTAATACTTTGTAATAATTACTTAATATTATTTTCAGCCCAATATTGTACCGCGTCAATGGCGCGGTACCAGCCTTTGATATGCTCTTCTATTTCTTTACGTTCCTGGGTAGGATTAAAACGGACATCGGTCTGCCATATTTCCTGTATTTCCTCTTGATCTTTCCAATATCCTACAGCTAATCCGGCCAAATAAGCCGCTCCCATGGCAGTGGTCTCCACCTCTTTGGGGCGGATGGTGGTTGTGTTAAGGACATCTGCCTGAAACTGCATCAACAAATCGTTTACGGTAGCGCCCCCATCTACGCGAAGCTCCTTGATGGAAATCCCGGAATCGGCCTCCATGGCCCTAAGGACGTCCATGGTCTGGTAGGCAATGGCCTCTAATGCGGCCCTTGCTATATGGGCGTCGGTGCTGCCCCTGGTTAAACCGAAAATGGTCCCTTGGGCCTGTTGATTCCAATAGGGTGCCCCCAGTCCGGCAAACGCTGGAACAAAATAAACCCCTTCCGTACTATCTGCCGAGCCGGCCAATTGTTCTACCTCTGCCGAATTGCGTATAACTTTTAAACTGTCACGGAGCCATTGAACCACGGCCCCCGCAATAAAAATACTGCCCTCCAGGGCATAATGGGTTTTGCCATTTATTTTCCAGGCCACCGTGGTGAGCAGATTGTTTTGTGAAACTATAGGTTTTTCCCCAATATTCATCAACATAAAGCATCCCGTACCATAGGTGTTCTTGACCATTCCAGGTTTGGTGCACATTTGCCCAAAAAGTGCCGCCTGCTGATCCCCCGCGATACCTGAAATCGGAATTTTATGGGCAAAAAAGTTAGGTTTGGTATGCCCGTAAATTTCGCTGGACTGTTTTACTTTGGGCAACATGCTTTCCGGAATCCCGAATAATTCCAGTAATTCCTTGTCCCATTCCAATGTGTTGATATTAAAAAGTAACGTTCTGGAAGCGTTGGTCACATCGGTGATATGAAGTTCACCTTGAGTCAGGTTCCAAATAAGCCAGGAATCTATGGTCCCAAAGATCAGTTCCCCTGCGTCGGCACGTTTCCGGGTCCCTTCCACATTATCCAAGATCCACCTCACTTTGGTGGCCGAAAAATAGGAATCTATGACTAGACCTGTTTTTTTTCGTATCAGATCGGACAACCCTTTTTTTCTTAGGGAATCACAGTAGTCAGCGGTTCTTTTGTCCTGCCAAACAATGGCATTGTAAACGGGTTTCCCCGTATTTCTGTCCCACACCATCACCGTTTCCCTTTGGTTGGTAATGCCTATGGCAGCAATATTATCACCGGTCAATCCTTTTTTGACGGTGGCCTCCGCAGCTATTCCTGCTTGGGTAGACCAAATCTCCAATGGGTCGTGTTCTACCCATCCCGGTTTTGGGAAATATTGGGTAAATTCCCTTTGTGCCGTGGAAACAATTTTGCCTTTCTGGTCAAAAAGCATGGCCCTTGAGCTTGTAGTTCCTTGGTCTAGTGCAAGAATGTATTTTTTCATATGGATTTTAAGCGTTTTATTTTTTATCTACTGACTGGTCGTTATTAACTATTCCCTATCGGCCAACTGATCCTTGCCTTTGATTAATTTTGATTGATGCATTTTGATTGCAACCTTGATTTGTTGAATGATTTCGGGATGGTCTGGGGCAATATCATATTGTTCCGATGGGTCTTGGTCTACATTGTACAATAGCGGGGGGTCGTGAATTTCTTTTCCGCCGAACATGCCATACGCGCCCTCCGTGATAAAGTGGGCCTTGTAATTGCCCAATCGCATTGCATAGAGCGTAGGGCCACGGTAGTAAAAAATCTCATTTCGTGGACTGGGGCCCTGATGTAGCAAAGTGCCACTAAGGTCCTGGCCATCAATCACCCGATCATTTGGCAAGGGTACTCCGGCCATGGTGCTAAAGGTGGTATAAAGATCCATCGTCGTACCCAGATCTTCAATGACAGCAGGCTTTATTTTTCCGGGTGACCAAAAAATACAAGGTTCCCTCATGCCCCCTTCCCAGGTTGTACCTTTCCCGGCGCGCAATAACCCCGCACTGCCGCCATGGGTTTTGTAGGCAAGCCAGGGACCATTGTCCGAAGTAAAGACCACGATGGTATTTTTATCCAGTCCATCGGCCTTCAACTCAGTCATAATTTGGCCGACACCATGGTCTATTTCGGCAATCACATCGCCATAAAGTCCACGTTTGCTCTTGCCTTCAAAGTCTTTGGAGGCGAAAAGGGGAATATGGGGCAGGTTATGCGCCAAATACACAAAAAAGGGCTGATCCTTGTGTTTTTTAATAAATGAGATGGCCTCTTCGGTATATCTTTTGGTAATGGTATGCTGTTCTGCGGGCCTTTCTACTATTTTGGTGTTTCGCAAAATTGGCACATTAAAATAAGAGGTTTGGATGTCATCTTCAAAGTCCCAATAGCTCTTGTCCGTGACTTTGTCCATGTCGTTGGAATAGGGAATCCCAAAATAATAATCAAATCCGTTGTTGGTAGGCAGGTACTGCGGTTTATCCCCCAAATGCCACTTGCCGATAGCGGCCGTTGCGTAGTTTGCCTTTTTGAGCTGCTCGGCCAATGTAACCTCGCTTTCCGGCAGGCCGTGAAGGGAATTTGGGAAGAGTACCCTGTTCTTATCACTGCACATTCCACTCCTTACTGGCAAACGCCCGGTGAGCAGTGCTGCCCTACTGGGGGTACAAACGCTGGCCCCAACATAAAAATTGGTCCATTTCTGCCCTTCCATGGCCATTTTATCCAAATTGGGGGTTTTAATTGTAGGATGGCCGTAGATACCCAAATCGCCATATCCCATATCATCCGTAAAAATAATGATGAAGTTTGGTGGATTTTCGGATTTTGCTTGACCAAAACTATAGCCGATTGAACCAGGGAAGAGAAAAAGCAAAGGGAAACACTGTAACAAAAACGTACTCGCGGAGATTTTCATTGGTTGGCAGTATAGTTGGGTAAAATGGGTTAACTTTAAAAATTCAGTGTATTTTAAATGAGGTGTCTCAAGGTACTAAAAAAAATAATAGTTGTACAAATAGAAATTGCAAGTCCAGAATTGGATTTTCTGGTTCTCGTTTCTTGGAGGAAATTGAATTAACTTTTTTAAAAATATCCGAACATCAAAGTTCAAATGAAAACATTTATAGCATTGCTTCGAGGTATCAATGTAGGTGGCCATAAAAAAATAAAAATGGCGGAGCTAAGGAAAATGTTCGAAGCGTTGGATTGCAAGGAGGTGGAAACCTATATACAAAGTGGAAATGTTGTTTTTAAGATCGCCAACGGGAATGTCCCAAGTTTGGAAAAAATCATTAAAAAGGGGATTTTGGATTATTTTGGGATAGATGTGCCGGTGTTGGTGAAAACAAAAATTGAACTAAAAAAAATAGTGGAAGACAACCCGTACGAAGAAGGTGAGGGGGCCGGTTCAACTTATTTTGTTCTTTTGCATACCCCACCAGAAAAGTCTATGGTAGATTCCTTGCGGCAGCTTTCCTTTGAAAATGAGACTTTTGTGATTACTCCGCTATGTGTTTATCTTAACTGTAAAAAAGGGTATGTCAACGCAAAGTGCAATAATAATTTTTTTGAAACCAAGCTTAAGGTCTCCGCAACAACGAGGAATTTTAAGACTATGGAAAGACTTATGGTTCTAGCTGAAACTAGGTCCGATTTCACCAATTAATAGGTGCATTTGCAGTCGCTTACAAAGCACAGAAAATCAAACCCAACAGAAAAAATATGGGAATTTTGGGTGAAATATCCTCCATTCGTAAAAATGCTTTGGTACCCATAGGAAAAGTAAAAGCGTTCATATTGTATGCCGGCCATTGGAGTAATCGAGAGTGGTTCAAAACTACTATCGGTTCTTGCCCTAAATGAGATTCCGGCCCAGTATTTCCAAAGTATGGCGTCTTTGGTAGCTTTAAGATTAAAATCGGTTTCCGCTCTTTTATCCACTAAAAATAAGTGATAATTGACGCTTGGCTGAAAAGTCCAATAGTTGTTTCCTGCCTCCAAGTTATAACCTACATCAAAATTTAATTCTTGACGATTCAACGGTTCAATATCATTAAAGTCATTCTGGTAATCCTTGAGTATGCTCATTACATTTACGGTAGCAAACAATCCCTTACGTCTATAAAGCACCCCTAGATCGAAATTAAGGGACCCGTATTTTGCATTACCCCCGACAACCGGATCGGGTTCAAAATCTGAGGTGTCCACCCCAAAGGTGGAGTAGCGTCCAGAAATACCGAAGGAAAGGAATTCATCCTTGTAATAGTCCAAAATTAGATGATGGGCGTAGGAAAGGGTCAGATACTGACGGGAGGTATATCCATTTTGGTCTTTGGTAAATATTCCCCCGATGCCAGAATGATCGGACAATCTTCCATTTAAGGCGAACGTGAAGGTACTTGGTGCATCCTTTATTTGTGTCCAGTCAGTACTTCCTACCAAACGTGCCTGAAAACAATCGCCTATTCCTGCCCATGCGGAGGAAAGCAAATACCTGTTTTCGGCAATATAAATATTTGGGATTGGAATATTTTGGCCGAAGGTCCAATACCCCATAAAAAATAGCAACAATGCCCTTGTACGGTTCATTGCAACTGGCGATAAAGGTTAAAATGTCCTCGAATTTCCTTGGTAAAGGGATTCAACTTTATGGCGTACCAATAGTCGTCGGATGGGAGGGGTTTACCGTTGTAAGTGCCGTCCCAGCCCGCGGATTTTCCGTGAAATTTGGCTAACAGCCGACCGCTCCTATCGTGAATGCCAACTTCGAGTTCGGGATAGCACTCAAGTCCGGTGGGGTACCAAGTATCATGTGATCCATCCCCGTTTGGGGTAAGAAATTTTGGGATATCAAAGGATTCGCACTCCACCGATATTTTAGTAGAACCTAAACAGCCCAAAGCATCTTTTGCCGTTATTGTGAATTCTCCGGGTCCAGGAATTTCAAGTATGTTGCTATCAGAAAAATCCCTGCTATCCAATTGAAACTGATAAGGTGGAACTCCCCCTAATACCGTGGCGGTAATTTGGTTTCCGGCCGATCGAAATGCGCTTGGATAAATGGGAGAAGACACTTCTGTAACGGTGAATGATTTTTCGACAACACATTCAAATTTGTCCATCACCTGAACAATATATTCTCCTGGGGCATGAACCTTAATTTTATTGTTGGTCGCGAATGTGGAAAACCCTTGAATTTGGTACCTGTAGGTGGGTTCGCCACCAGAGGCCTCTATTTCCAATGTTGAAAATCCACACCCCGGAATTTCGGTTATACCCGTTATTTCCAGATCGGTATTCTCTACAGTTATGGTTTCGTATTCCTTGCCGCAGGTCAGTTCCTTTTCCACCGTATAATCTCCGGGTTCGGTAACGTCCAAAGATCGATCATGACCCAAAATTTCTCCATTGCTGTTTCTCCAAGTGTAACTTTTATAAATTGCCCCGGTTTCTAGTACAACTTCCAGTTTGACACTTCCTGAGTCGCATTTTAAAACTTTTCGTTGGGTGTAAATAGGTTCTTGTTGCTTGATGGTGACCTTTAAATTTTTTATGGACTGATTGTCAACATAGTCTCCCGTTGATCCGGTAATTCCAAAATATCCTCCAAACTGATAGTCTTTTTGCAAACGCTTTGGGCCCAGGACCTGCTCCATTTCCCCATCATTATCAATATCCGTATAAACATAAATCAGTTTGTCCTTATATGAAATACGAAAGTGTCGATAGTTATCGGACCGTAATTTCTTTAGGTCTTCAGTTCGATTACCAGTGCCCATACGCTGGGTAATGTCAGCGCTAAACCCTGTACACCCTTCCATATATGGAGGTCCCAAATAAGCATCTACTTCCCTTAATTGAATTTCCGGATTGTCCCATAGGGGGCTGCTTGGATCGTGGCAATTATCAAAAATATCAACGGCAACTGCAAACCCAAGGGTTGAATTGTAAGAATTGGGTATCCCGAGATTTCCGCCCGCTCCTGGGTTTCCAGGTGGATTACCTGGTGGGGCAACAAAAAAGCCAAAAGCCAAGCCCTCACCACCGGAATTCGTTTGATCGGACCAAATCCTGTAATCAAAATCTACTTGAAATTCACTACAGATAAGCAAATTTACCCTTTCGTTGTAGAAAATGGAACCAGAACTATTTGGGGCTATGTCGCAAAGTTGAATTTCATCTTCTCCATTGATGCCATCATAGTCTACTGGTCTGGCGCTGCCGTCAAGAATCCATTTATTGGTATCCAACGGAAATTCTAGCTTAAATTCTTGTGAATAGGATGTGCAAATGCAAGTAATGATTACCGCTAGGCACAAAACAAAATGTTTCTGATAAAGGTTATTGAAGAAAGGTGTATGCATAAGTAAGCTATAATTAACACCAATATTTCTGCAAGGTTTCATTTTATTTTGGTTTAAGCGACTTGCTCTAATCGCATACCAAAAATGACAACATAAATACTAGTTCATCTCCCAAATCCTATAATTTAGGAACGTAGCAAAACAAACCCAAAGAAAATATGGGATAAGTAAATACGCTGCGGTCTTGCTGACCACATTGAACCATTTCATGGTGAACAATAGAAGAATAAGTAAATTAAGGATGATAAGCATTCCCCAAAATGGGTTTTCAAACCCAAAAAACACAATACTCCACAAGGCATTGAGCAAAAGTTGGAGTCCAAAGTGGTACAGGGCCGTTTTTACCCAAATATGATAGAAACCCTTTGCCCAGACCAGGCCTGCCGATATCCCCATCATAATATACAGTACGATCCATACAGGTGCGAAAACCCAATTGGGAGGAATAAGACGGGGCTTGGCCAAGGTGTCATACCACCCTTCGACCGCATCTTGGGTCGCAAATCCGGATAGGGAACCCACTAACAGGCAAATGCCAACGGAAATTGCTATATAAGTTAGTCGTTTTTTCAATGGTATGGTGTATGGGACTAAAATAAGGATTTATTTTGATAGGTTTCATTGTGTAGGTGGTTAAAAACTATCTTTGCCAAAATAGTTTATCAGATGACCGAAAAAGATTTTCTCTCCTCGTCCTATCCAAATATAAAAAATGAAGGAAAATCTGTTTGGAAGGCCCCGAGTAATATAGCACTGATAAAATACTGGGGGAAAAGGGAAAACCAGATTCCTGCCAATCCATCCTTGAGCTTTACCCTAAGCTCCTGTGCTACAACAACCAGTGTGGAATATAGACGCTTGGAAAAAGGGGGGGCGGATTTTGACTTCGATCTTTTTTTCGAGGGCAATCCTATGGAATCCTTTCGCCCAAAAATTGAAATTTTTTTAAAAAGGATAGAGATGTACCTTCCCTTTTTAAAGGAATACCATTTTAAAATAGAGACCTCCAATTCCTTTCCCCATAGTAGTGGGATTGCATCGTCCGCAAGTGGTATGGCGGCGTTGGCCCTTTGTTTAATGGATTTGGAGAAAGAGCTTGATCCAGGGATGGAAGCAGATTTTTTTAATAAAAAGGCTTCTTTTTTGGCGCGTTTGGGGTCGGGGAGCGCAAGCAGAAGTATTGAAGGCGATTTGATACTTTGGGGTGCGGATCAGGAATTTCCGAAAAGTTCGGACCTATATGCCATAAAGTATCCATTTGGGGTACACGGGGTGTTCAGAAACTATCAGGACACCATACTGTTGGTGCACAAAGGCCAAAAGCAGGTCAGTAGCACAGTAGGGCACGACCTTATGCACAACCATCCATTTTCGGAACAGCGGTTTGTACAGGCTCGGAGAAATCTTTCCCGGATACGGCCTATCCTAAGCAATGGCGACCTACCCGCTTTTGTTCAACTGGTGGAAAGCGAAGCGCTAACCCTGCATGCCATGATGATGACCGGCAGCCCCTATTTTATGTTGATGAAGCCGAACACCTTGGAAATCATCAATAAAATATGGGAGTTTAGGCAGTCAACAGATACAAATGTGTGTTTTACCTTGGATGCCGGGGCCAACGTACATGTGTTATATCCGGAAAATGAAAAAGATTTGGTTCTCCAATTTATTAAGAATGAGTTGGTTGTATATTGTGAAAATGGGCAGTATATTTGCGATCAAATTGGTTTTGGAGCGGAACGGGTGATGGGAAGTTGATAATTAATGTGGATAAACTGCGTTCCTTTTGTAGGAAAGAAAATGCAATTAAGTCCAAAAGCATCAAATATATCGTAGGTATAGTATATCTTTAATGAATTGATATCGGAAAAATTTAAATCCGTTCCCTAACAATCAGAACTATATTTTTTATTTTTTCATTATAAATTTTTAATTTTAAATAAGTGAAAGGACCTTTATTCTATTCTAAAATCCTACTCTTTGGAGAGTATGGGATCATCAAGGATTCCAGGGGGCTTTCGATTCCTTATAATTTTTTCAAGGGCGCTTTAAAATCGGATAAAAATCTTTCCGGAACCTCGAAAAAATCCAATGCCAGTCTAAAGGCATTTTCCGAGTATTTGATCAAATTACAATCCGAGAAGCCAAAATTGGTCACTTTTGATATGGAAAGCCTGCAAAAGGATATTGCAGATGGCATGTACTTTGACAGTTCCATTCCCCAAGGTTACGGGGTGGGCAGTAGTGGGGCCTTGGTTGCGGCAATTTATGACAAATATGCCAAGGGTAAAATTACGGTCCTGGAAAACCTTACACGGGAAAAGTTGTTAAAACTAAAGGTCATTTTTGGGGAGATGGAATCTTTCTTCCATGGAAAATCTTCCGGGCTAGATCCGTTGAACAGTTATTTGAGCCTGCCCATTCTCATCAATTCCAAGGACAATATTGAATCTACCAGCATTCCTTCCCAAAATCCGGACGGAAAAGGCGCCGTTTTCCTGCTGGATAGCGGGACTATAGGTGAGACGGCTCCCATGGTGCAGATATTTATGGAGCAGATGAAGGAAAAGGGCTTCCGCAATATGATAAAGCACCAGTTCATCAAGCATACGGATGCGTGTGTGGAGGACTTTATAAACGGCAACGTCAAATCTCTTTTCGGAAACCTGAAGCAGCTTTCCAACATCGTATTGGATAATTTCAAACCTATGATTCCTGTGGAGTTCCACAATCTTTGGAAAAAGGGGATAGAGACCAATGAGTACTACCTAAAACTTTGCGGTTCGGGAGGTGGAGGCTATATTTTGGGCTTTACCCAAGATTTTGAGAAGGCCAAAAAGGCCCTTAAAGGCTACAATTTGGAAGTGGTCTACAACTTCTGAAACAAGCTTTAAATGCTTAGTAGAAAAAACAAACTCCTACTTCTAAAGTTTCTGAGTCTGTTCTCCATAGTCCGAGGGTACAATATCCTTATGATCATCCTGGCGCAATATTTGGCATCCATTTATATTCTTGCCCCTGACCTGCCCCTAAGAAAGGTGATTTTCGACCTTAATCTTTTTGTTTTGGTTGCCGCATCCGCGGCGGTAATCGCAGCCGGTTATATTATCAATAACTTTTATGATGCGGAGAAGGATCTTATCAACAAGCCAAACAAGACCATGTTGGATAGGCTGGTAAGCCAAAGGACCAAACTGTCCGCCTATTTTGTCCTTAATTTTCTTGCGGTCCTCTTGGCAAGCTATGTATCCTTTAGGGCCTCCCTTTTCTTTTCAGCCTATATTTTTGCTATTTGGTTCTATTCCCATAAATTGAAGAGAATACCCTTTGTCGGGAATTTTATCTCTGCTATCCTTGCTATCACTCCCTTCTTTGCGGTTTTTGTTTACTATAAAAATTTTGAAACCGTCATATTTGTACATGCTATTTTTCTTTTTCTTTTGATTCTGGCCAGGGAGATGGTGAAGGATTTAGAAAATATGACCGGGGATCTAATCCAGAATTATAGGACGATCCCCGTTCTTTATGGACCAAAAGTTTCAAAAATCTGCATTACGTTGCTGGTTCTGCTTACGCTTATACCCTCCTTGTTGCTCATTTTTAATTTTGATGTTGGGTATATGCATTTCTACTTTGTTGGCTGTAATATTTTTTTACTCTTGTTTCTACTTCTTCTTTGGAGGTCGGATTCTAAAAGGCACTATGTATGGCTGCACAATATTCTGAAACTGATCATAATAATCGGGGTCTTTAGCATTCTGTTGATCAATGTGGACTTGGTTCTCAACCGTATTTTATAGTCTATCAGAATAACTTTAACATTTTCCCCCTGATCCAATTTCCTTTGCTACCTTTGCAAAAAAGTACAGTTATGGGCCGATCGGACAATAATAGGGATGGAAAAGCTTCCGGTAGACAGGGTGGCGCGATGCGAAAAAAGAGCTATGCCAGAGGGAATGCCCCAATTAAAAGGAAGGCAGAGCCTAAACCGCCATCGGACCCCAATATATTGCGTCTTAACCGCTACGTTGCGAACTCGGGTGTTTGTTCCAGACGGGAGGCCGATGTTTTTATTGCTGCCGGTAGTGTAACGGTCAACGGCAAACCCGTCACAGAAATGGGGCACAAGGTGAAACGGACCGATGTGGTAAAATTTGATGGCCAACTACTCAATCCCGAAAAAAAGGAATACGTCCTACTGAATAAACCCAAGGATTTTGTGACCACCGTTCGGAACGAGAATGGTAAACGCACTGTTATGGGGCTTATAACCCAAGCTTCCAAATCCAAACTTTTACCAGTAGGAAAATTGGATAGCACCACGACGGGGCTTTTGTTGTTTACCAACGATGGCGATCTTACCAAAAGATTGTTGCATCCCAAAAATGGCCTTCGCAAGATCTATCATGTGGAACTCAATAAAAATTTGAGGGCAGAGGACTTTAAAAAAATACAGGACGGTCTTACCCTGGAAGATGGTCCGGTACGGGTAGATGAGATTAGTTTTATAGACAATGCGCCCAAACGGGAAGTCGGCATTGAAATCCTTAGCGTAAAGAACCGCATCGTCCGCCGTATTTTTGAACATTTGGAATATGAAGTTGTGAAATTGGACCGCGTGGTCTATGCCGGACTTACCAAAAAGGATCTACCCCGAGGTCATTGGCGTTACTTAACGGACCAGGAAGTGGTGAATTTGGGGATGATCAAATAGGGGTTATTTCGAAAAAGGGGTACGGCGCCTAACATATGGCGGTTATTTTGATGGGATGTTATTAATCCTGAAAACATGATTGTGCGCAACATTCGTACTAATTCTTAGTCAAAAAATGACAAACTTCGCCGATAGGGTAATCAGATTTAATAAGGAGCTCGAATTTTCTGCACCATTGTTCAATGGGATTCAGGCTATGAACCCATTTAAGGGTAACCCTGAAATTATTCCGATCATAGAAGCGTTTTACGGTAAATTTTACGGGGATAACAGGAAGAGAAAAATAATCCTGGGAATCAATCCCGGGAGGCTTGGGGCAGGGGTTACGGGAATTCCCTTTACGGATACTAAAAGATTGACCGAAAATTGTGGGATCGGGATAGAATCGGTAAAATCGCACGAGCCGTCATCGGTTTTTATCTATGAGTTGATCGATGCCTATGGAGGCAGCACCAAATTTTACCAAGACTTTTACATAAACTCGGTCTGTCCTTTGGGGTTTATCGAAAAGAATAAAAAGGGAAATTGGATAAACCGCAACTATTATGATTACAAGGAGCTTTTCCTGGAGACCAAAAGTTTTATTATTGCAAGCCTTAAAAAGCAAATTGGATTTGGTATAGACACTTCTGCCTGCTATGTTTTGGGGAAAAAGAATGCGGAATTTCTAAAGATCATAAATGACGAACAGCATTTATTCGATGACATAATCGCATTCGACCATCCCAGGTATATCATCCAATACAAAATGAAGGAAATGGATAAATATGTTTCTGAATATTTGGCCAAACTAAAAAAGGGCTAGCCAAGGGATGCATTTTCCTAATTCGGAGGACGTATTGGAATTGTAGAGGAAACAATATATGGGGCTGGTAATTTGTGACCAAATACCCTTTGGATACTAGCTTTGGTAAATAGATTTATGTCTTTTAGGGATGTGGTATTTTCTCTACCGGTCGAACACTAATTAAACCTTTTTCGGCGTTTTAAGTCCAAGTAAAAAATACTGTTATGAGGACTTTCCCGCTTTTTTGTCTTGTAATTCTTTTCGGATTGATGGGTTGTTCATCAGATTCTACCCCAATAGAACCGGAACCCGAGGAGCCACAAACTTATTTTCCTCCAAAAGATTCGGATAATTGGGAAACGATCACAGCGGAAGAATTGAATTGGCACCCAGATCAATTGCAGCCCTTACTTGATTATTTGCAAGAAAAACACACCAAAAGTTTTATAATGCTTTACGATGGAAAAATCGTGGTGGAAAGCTATATGAACGGACATAGTGCTACCCTACCTTGGTATTGGGCAAGCGCTGGAAAAACATTGACCTCTACCGTAACCGGGATTGCCCAGGACGAAGGTTTGTTGGATATCAATAATAAAGTATCCGATTATTTGGGCACGGGATGGACCAGTGAATCCCTGGACAAGGAGAATCTGATACTTTGTAAAAATCTGCTCTCCATGGATTCTGGCCTGGATGATAGCAAAGGCGATGATGTCTCTCCCGAAAACCTTTTCTACGCAGCGGATGCAGGGGACAGATGGGCGTACCACAACGTCTATGTAAAACTACAGGATGTTGTGGCACAGGCCAGTAACCAAAGCTGGAGCGAATATTTCAACAAAAAATTACGGGATCCTATAGGGATGACCGGCAGTTGGATTGCAATGGATAACCTGAGTGTTTACTGGAGCACCGCTAGGAGTATGGCTCGGTTTGGTTTGCTCGTTTATGCCAAAGGCAAATGGGAGTCGACCCAGATCGTTTCGGAAGATTACCTGTCACAGGCAACGAACACATCCCAAGAGATAAACAAGGCCTATGGCTATTTGTGGTGGCTCAATGGCAAGTCCTCCTTTCATTTGCCCGCAACGCAGATTCAATTTGGGGGGGAATTGATTCCAAATGCACCCGACGACATGTTTGCGGCCTTGGGCAAGAACGACCAAAAAATATATGTGGTCCCCAGTAAAAAGTTGGTAATCATCAGAATGGGAGACTCCGCTGAAGGCACCAATTTTGCCCTTTCGGATTTTGATGACAAACTTTGGGCAAAGATCAATGCTTTTATTGATTAACCTCGGTTTCTGTCCAATTCCCTATTCTACCTAAGCACACTTTTCTGCCTTTACTCCTGCAAGATCATTTCAAGGGGTTTGGCGTATCTTCCCATGTTACTTAATGGGCTCGTTTAGTCTTTTTGCGATACTTTTGGCTTAACTTGACACGAGATGAAGATCACTACTTTCAACGCGTTCAAAAGCCGGAATTTCCGATTGTTTTTTATTGGGCAATCTACTTCCCTAGTGGGTACATGGATGCAAAAGACGGCGGTGAGCTGGGTGATATATTCCCTCACCCAGTCCAAGTTTATGTTGGGAATTACCGTCTTTGCCACCTTGTTCCCCACAGCGGTATTTTCTTTGTTCGGGGGCATCGTTGCAGACCGTTTCAACAAGCATAGGGTCTTATTGTTTACTCAGGTGGCCTCCTTGATACAGGCATTGCTGCTTGCCTTGGCTATTATTTATTTTCGTCAATACTCCGTTTGGATCATTATTGGCCTGAGTGTAGTGCTGGGAATCATTAACGGCTTTGATGTTCCTGCCCGGCAATCCTTGGTTCGGGAAATGGTCGATGATGACAAGGACCTTCCCAATGCCGTTGCCCTGAATTCCTCCATGGTCAATCTTTCCAAACTTATTGGCCCGGCCTTGGCGGGATTTGTATTGGAAAGTTTTGGTGACGAGATTTGTTTTGGCCTCAATGCCATTAGCTTTGCGCCGGTCATAATATCCCTTTCGATGATGAAACTACCAAAACACATATCAAAACCAAAGAGCGAGAGAAACCTAAAGGTCGAATTTAAGGAGTCCCTGGCTTATATAAAGGGTTCTCCGGAAGTGGGCTCGATCATTATCTTTGTTTCGCTTATGGCATTATTGGTTTTGCCCTTTTCGACCTTGACCCCGGTTTTTGCCAAGGATGTTTTTATGGGCAGCGCGGCTACACTTGGCACCTTGGACGGCATTATAGGGCTCGGGGCGTTTTTGGGCGCCATATTTCTGGCATCTTTAAAGGAAAGTGCTGATTTGGGCTGGGTGCTGGCCATAAATTCCGCGGTCTTCGGGGTTGGACTTATCTTGTTTTCGCAAACTACGGTCTTTCCCTTGGCCCTGTTGTTTATAGCTATAGGATCGTTTGGGATGATGTCCGTACGTACCGTTACCAATACCATAATGCAATTACGTGCCCCGTACGATCTTAGGGGAAGGGTGATCAGCATATATGTTCTCGTAGTGACGGCCTTGGTGCCGATCGGCAGTCTGTTGGTGGGCGCAGTTTCCCATTATATCGGTGCAGCGACAACCGTTTTGGTGGAAGGGGTCATAGCCATTATCATCGCATTGATCTTTAGTCGTTATCTCTACAAGAAGAGGGTTTTAAAGAATCCTTAGTTTCTTATCTTTGATTCTAAGTTTAATTCACTTTAATAACAAAAGCGCATGAAAAATTTTATGTTGATTGCTTTGCTTTCTATCGTATTCCTAGGAGGTGTCAATGCCCAGAATATCCACTTTGGGGTTAAGGGGGGCTTAAATTTGGCCAATATAAACGGGGATTATACGGAAGACTTGAAGACAAGGACTTCCTTCCATGTTGGGGGTTTGGCTGAGATCCTGGTGCTCGATCAGCTATACTTCCAACCCGAACTACTTTATAGTGCCCAAGGGGCAAAAGGGGATAATATGGATGCTACCATTAAACTGGATTATATCCAAGTTCCAATCATGGCCAAATACTTTTTGATCGACAATCTAAGTATGGAACTTGGGCCACAATTGAGTTTTTTGGTGAACAGTGATTTTGAGTTCGATGGGGATCCCTCTGTATCGATAGATTCCAAGGATATTTATAAAAAAATGGATTTCGGCCTTAATTTCGGCCTTAGTTATAAACTGAACAAAATATTTTTCAGTGGCAGATATAACCTGGGCCTGACACAAATTTTGGAGGGCGACCTGGGTGATGAGGTAATTCAGCACAACAGGGGCTTCCAATTTTCCGTGGGGTATCTATTTTGAAAAAGGACCTAAATTAGGACCCACTTAATTCTTTCTCCATCTTTGCACGTATTTCTTCCAAACATAAATTGCCAAGGCTACCTTCATGGGTGTGCTTAATGTCCCGTTTTGGCGAGAAAGTCCCTTCGTTTATTTCCTGTCCCATTTTTTTATAGGCGTCTCGAAATGGCATTCCACTAAGCACTAGCTCGTTTAGGGTATCCACACTAAAGAGATAGTCGTATTTGGGATCTTCCAAAATATCCTTTTTCACCCGTATTTCCCTTAGGCTAAAGGTCAAAATTTCCAAACAGGCCTTGAGATCTTGAATGGCAGGGACGATAACTTCCTTTACTAACTGTAAATCCCGGTGATAGCCACTGGGCAAGTTATTGGTGATTAAAATAAGCTGATTTGGTACCGTTTGGATCTTGTTGCATTTTGCCCGGATCAGTTCAAAAACATCGGGGTTTTTCTTGTGCGGCATAATGCTCGACCCTGTGGTCAGTTCATCAGGAAAGGAAATGAAGTTAAAGTTTTGGCTCATATAAAGGCAGATGTCCATGGCCATTTTGGAGAGGGTGGCCGCAATACTGCTCATTCCAAAGGCTGTTGCCTTTTCTACTTTGCCCCTCCCCATTTGGGCGGCTACCACATTGTATTTCAAGGTCTCAAATCCCATTTCCTTGGTGGTGAAACCTCGGTCTATAGGAAAAGAACTTCCGTAGCCCGCGGCACTGCCCAACGGATTTTGGTCGGCCACCTTGTAGGCAGCATTTAGGAAATATAGATCGTCCACCAAGCTTTCCGCATAGGCCGAGAACCAAAGTCCAAAGGAGGAGGGCATGGCAATCTGTAAATGGGTATACCCGGGCAACATAACGGATTTGTACTTGTCGGCCAAATTTAACAGCAGATCGAATAACGCCTTGGTCAGTTCCCTAATTTCAGTCAGCTCATTTTTAAGATAGAGGTGCGTGGCAACCAAAACTTGGTCGTTTCGGGAACGCGCGGTGTGAATCTTTTTACCCGTATCCCCTAATTTTTCCGTGAGCAAAAACTCTATTTTGGAGTGCATGTCCTCAAAGGAATCTTCGATGGTAAAGGTGCCATTTTCAATGGTTTTTCCTATGTTGTCCAGCTCTTGTACGAGGGCATCGGTCTCCTTGCCTGTGAGCAAACCGATCTTCCCCAACATTTTTGCATGTGCTTTGGAGGCGATCACATCGTATTTTACCAAAAACAGATCCAGTTCCCTGTCATTGCCCACTGTAAAATGGTCTATTTTCTTGTCCGTACTAAATCCTTTATCCCAGAGTTTCATGAATTGGTTGCTTTTTTTTATTCTCGCGCAGGCGGGAATCTAATTAATATTTTATCGATTTTTTTTTGAGATGTAAACCATCGATTACATCCCCCTTAATCCCCCTTCAAAGAGGGAATCCCAAATAATAACCTTTAGGTATTTGACTTTTGAGCTTGAATTTGATACTTGAGCTTGAACTTTGTTTTTGTCTATGTTCTCTTTTCTAATCAAGAAACCCCGTCTTGGTTCCTTTTTCTTGCCCCTTGTCTCTTCACAAAAGAAAGCCCTCCAATATTTTGATATACAAATCTATTCCCTCTTCAATTTCGGCTACATAGATATACTCGTCCGCCGAATGGGAACGGGTACTGTCACCCGGACCCAATTTTAGGGATTGGCAGGTCAAGCATGCCTGATCGGACAGGGTAGGGGAGCCGTAAGTGCTTCTTCCCAATGCGATTCCCGACTGTACCAACGGATGATCTTTATTGATCGAGGACGAATTGAGACGTAAAGAACGCGCCTTCATTTCACAAGGAGCCTCGGCTGTCAAAATATCCGAAATTTCCTTGTTGGTGTACCGATCGTTTACCCGTACGTCAATGACCAAATCCACTTGTGCTGGGACCACGTTGTGCTGGCTACCCCCGTTGATCTGGGTCACCGTAAGCTTTACTTCGCCGAGCGCTGCGGAAACCTTTTCAAATTTAAAATTTTTAAACCATTCCAGTACTGGGATGGTATTGTAGATACTGTTGTCGTTATTGGGATGTGCCGCGTGGGAGGGAGTGCCCTTTACTGCGGCATCGAACACTACCAGTCCTTTTTCGGCAATGGCCAAATTCATCAAGGTGGGTTCGCCCACAATGGCCACATCGATTTTGGGCAATAGGGGCAGCATACTGTTCAGACCATTGGGACCCGAACTTTCCTCTTCGGCGGAAGCCACTATAATTATATTGTGGTTCAGGTTTTCGGCGGAATAAAAGTAGGTGAAGGTGGCAATTAAGGATACCAGACATCCCCCGGCATCGTTGCTGCCCAAACCAAAAAGTTTTCCGTCCTCAACATGGGGGCGGAAGGGGTCTTTGGTGTAGGCCGTATTTGGCTTTACGGTATCGTGGTGCGAATTCAGGAGAAGGGTAGGCTTGCTTTCGTCAAAATATTTGTTGAAGGCATAAACGTTGTTCTTTTCCCTCTTATGTGGAATACCATGCGATCGAAACCAGTCCTCTATTATTGCAGCCGTTTCATTCTCTTCGGATGAGAAGGATTGGGTAGCAATGAGCTTTTTAAGCAGGTCAATGGCCTTTTCCGTAAGTATTATTTGTTGCATGTTATGTCATTTCAATTTAGAACAGGTAAAATTCTAGAGCGATATATATCGGTGTGCCAGAAATTCTTTCTGTTTGGAGCCAAAAACAAAATTTTGAAAAGGGTGCTTTTGGTTTTTTATGATTTGATTTTTTATTTTTTTTGTCTAACTCTAACTCTAACTCTAACTCTAACTCTAACTCTAACCTCTAACCTCTAACCTCTAACCTCTATAATGTTATTGTTGTAAACAAGGTCGATGTTGGTCGAAGCATGGAAATGTCGCCGATACATACTTTGTTCACCTTTTTTTGCAGGGCGTGGAAGCAGTTTTCCAATTTGGGCAACATGCCGTCCGCAATGATTTTTTTCTGTAATAATTCCTGATAGCTGTTGGAATCTATGTTTTTTATGACCGAATCTTCATCAGAGATATCCAACAGAACCCCCTTTTTTTCAAAGCAATAATACAGGATGGTCCTGTATGTTTCGCTCATACCTATAGCTATCTCCGAAGCAATGGTGTCTGCATTGGTGTTGAACAATTGTCCCTTTCCATCGTGGGTGATGGCACAGAAAACCGGAGTAAAACCACCTTGGAGCAAACTCTCGATGTTTTTGGCGTTCACGGATTCCACATCCCCAACGAATCCGAAATCGACCTCGCCCACGGGCCTTTTGTGGGCCTTTATGGTATTTGCGTCAGCACCGCTAAGTCCTATGGCATTGCACCCATGGGCCTGCAATTGGGCGACTATATTTTTATTGGCCAACCCCCCGTAGACCATGGTGGTGATCTCCAGGCTTTGGGCATCGGTAATTCGACGGCCGTTGACCATTTGGGCTTTTATACCTAATTTATTTCCCAGTTCCGTGGCCAGTTTCCCTCCCCCATGGACCAAGATCTTGGGACCATTCAATTCGGAGAAGTATTGAAGGAACTTGGTTAGTTCGGTGGTGTTCTCTATGACGTTGCCGCCAATTTTTACTATGGAAAGGATTTGTTTCATTTTTTTGGAACATTCTTGGGTTTAAGCATTCAAAATACCACCATCGATATTAATTGTACTTCCGGTTATCCACGATGCGTCATCAGAAACTAGAAAAAGGGCCAGTTTTGCGATATCTTCAGGGGTCCCCAATCGTTGCAACAAGGTCATTTTTTTCGCGTTCCCAACGGCTGACTCGGGATTTTCGAAGGCTATGGCCGAATCGTGCAATAGGGGGGTGTCCACTGGTCCAGGACATATAGCGTTGACCCGCAATTTTGGCCCATAATCCACTGCCAACTGCTTCATTAAGGCTACGGAGGCTGCTTTTGAGGCACAATATGCCGGATGGTTCGGAAAACTCTTGAAAGCCGCTATGGAGGCATTGATCAAAATATTTCCACTTTTGCTTTCCGAAAGATAGGGAATTGCAAATTTTGATAAATAGAAAATAGCGCTGAGATTTGTTTCCAATGTTTTGTGCCAAGTTTCAACGGATAGGTCTACAACATTGCCAAGGCCTAAAACCCCTGCATTAATCGATAGAATATCCAGTCTGCCAAAATTTGAGATCGCCGCTTGGACCAGTTCCTTATTATGTTGGGCAGTACTAACATCGCCTTGGATAAAAACGGAATTTTTCAATTTTTTCTCCAAGGCCGATCCCTTTTCTTTATTTCTTCCAGAGAGGATCAGTTGGGCTCCCGAGGCTGCAAACGTTTCCGATATGGCCCTGCCCATCCCTCCGGTGGCCCCGGTGATAATACAAACCTTATCTTTCAATTTATTGGGCATAATATCTGCGGTATATTTTGAAGCTTATTGGTCGTTAAAGGTCGTTATTAACTTTTTTAACACTACCTGTGCCGCATAGGTCCGGTTATTGGCCTGTTCTATGACAAGGGATTGTTCCCCGTCCAAAACCTCATCTGCGACAACCATATTTCTACGAACTGGCAGGCAATGCATAAACTTTGCCTTACCCAGTTTTTTGGCGGTCATGGTCCAATTGGCATCCTTATTGGTGACCTTGCCGTAATCGTTGTAATTGCTCCAGTTCTTTACATAGACAAAATCGGCGCCTTCCAATGCCTTTTCTTGATCGTATTCAATTTTAACACCCTTGGTGATTTCTGGGTTCAGTTCATAGCCTTCGGGGTGTGTAATTACAAAATCCATCTCATCCTGAAGCTGCATCATTTCCACAAAGGAATTGGCAACCGCATGGGGCAGGGCCTTGGGGTGCGGAGCCCAAGATAGGACTACTTTAGGTCTTGACACCGTATTTTGTTCGGACAAGGTGATGGCATCCGCCAATGCCTGCAAGGGATGGCCCACCGAGCTTTCCATGTTTAGGATAGGGACGGTGGCGTACTTTTTAAAGGACTCTAGGACAATTTCATCTTCATCCTCTTCCCTATAGGCAAGACCGGCAAAGGCCCTAATGCCAATAATGTCGCAATATTGGGAAACCACTTGCGCGGCCTCCTTTACATGTTCGGAAGTACCTTGGTCCATCGTGGTGCCATCACCGTATTCCAAGGCCCAGCCTTCACTTCCAAAATTCATTACAATGACCTCCATCCCCAAATTCATAGCCGCTTTTTGGGTGCTGAGGCGTGTTCTAAGACTATTGTTAAAAAATAGGAGACAGATGGTCTTGCCCTTGCCCAGTTCTTGGTCAGCCTTAGGATTTTCTTTTAATTTCCTGGCCATGGCGACCCAATCTGGCAGTGAATCGATGTCTTTTATGGAAAGGTAGTTTTTCATTGTGCAAAAAAGTTACAAGTTATTCTAAAAAGTAAGTGGTAAGAAGCTAGGTCCCACCGTTAACTATTTTGGTGAATTTGCGCTTCCTATCCATTGCATCCGTAATAAAGTTATCCCTTAACCCGTTGACGATCCAAGTTTCTATCCCCGCAGCTTGTGCAATGGTCGCCGCCTCTATTTTGGACAACATCCCACCTGTACCGTGGGAGGATTTGGAAGCCCCTATTTCATTTTTTAAATCCCCGATGTGGGAAACCTCGGTTATGGTCTCGGGCAAACTATTGCCTATGGAATCCTTGGTATAAATGCCATCGGTGTTGGTGGCTATGATCAACAAATCCACTTTTAGCAACGCCGCGGTGAGCGCGGCCAGTTTGTCGTTGTCCCCAAATTGGATCTCATCGGTGGCCACGGTATCGTTCTCATTGATTATGGGAATAAAATTGTTCTCTACAAGGACATTTATCGTATTGCTGATATTGATCTTGGAGGCCGGTTTTTCAAAATCGGAATAGGACAAAAGACATTGGGATGTAAAAAGGCCCAATTCCCGGAAATTTTCCTGAAATATTCTCATAAGGTGGGGCTGACCAATGGCGGCCAATGCTTGTTTTACATTGATATCTGCCCCATTGTGCTCCAGCTTTACGAATTGCCTGGCGGCGGCAATGGCACCAGAGCTCACAATGATAAACTCATAACCGTCCTTTAGGGAAGCGATCTGCCTACCGATATCCTCGATCTTTCCCCTGGAAATTTGATCGGTTTCCTTGGTTAGGGTGTTGGTTCCGATTTTAAGTAAAATACGTTTCTTTTTCATTTCTATAATCCAATTCTGTTTTTAGAGCCTTGAACAAAACATCGACATCTTTCTTGCTGATATTCAATGCGGGTAAAATCCGCAACAAATTTTTATTCTTTGCCCCGCCGGTAAAAATATGCTGGTTATGGATCAATTTCTTTCGCAGTTCGGCAACGTCAAAATCAAATTCCAACCCCAGCATTAGGCCCCTTCCCTTTACTTTGTGCACTTGTGGCAATTCTTTTGCCTTTTGGACGAAGTAATCGTAAATATCCGAGGCATTTGCAACCAGATTTTCTTTTTCCATTACTTCGAGCACCGCCAGCCCTGCCGCACAGGCCAAATGGTTGCCGCCAAAGGTGGTGCCCAACAGGCCGTAGGAAGCTTCAATACTTTTGTGGATGAGAACGCCACCTATAGGGAATCCGTTGCCCATCCCTTTGGCTACCGTGATAATGTCGGGCTGTATGTTGTGGTGTTGAAACGCAAAAAACTTACCGCTCCTACCATATCCGCACTGTACTTCATCGGCAATAAGGCTAACGTTTTCTTCTTTGCAAAGTTTGGCAACATTTTGGAAAAACGCGGTTGAGGGCTCGTCCAGTCCGCCCACACCTTGTATGGGCTCCAGGATTACCGCACAAACATCCCCTTTCCTTACTTCCGTTTTAAACCCATCCAAATCCTCGAAATTCAGGAAAGTCACTTTTTGCTGTTTGTTGAGGGGTGCATTTATTTTTTCGTTATCCGTTACGGCGACAGCGGCCGAGGTCCGTCCGTGAAAACTGTTCTTAAATGCAATGACCCTGGACTTCCCATTTTGAAATGAGGCTAGTTTTAGGGCGTTTTCATTGGCTTCCGCACCCGAATTGCACAGGAAAAGATTGTAATCCTCGCAGCTCGATAATTTGCCCAACTTGGTCGCCAATTCTACTTGCAACGGATTCTGTATGGCATTGCTATAAAAGCCTATCTTTTCCAATTGGTCTTCGATCCGTTTTATGTAGTGTGGATGGGAATGGCCAATGGAAATAACGGCATGGCCGCCATAAAAGTCCAGATATTCCTTGCCCTTGTCATCGGTGACCACAATTCCCTTGGCAGAGACCGGGGTTACGTCATAAAGGGGATATACATCAAATAGTTCCATGATTTACTTTTTTATTCATTCCCGTAAAGATGGGAGTCTGTTGATTTTTAATTGAATTTTGATTTCAATTCTTTGGATTGTGGCTTGGGCTTTCAACCCCTCCGTCTCCCGACGAAAAAGTCGGGATCCACCTCCCCTTGTCCAAGGGGAGGAGCCGTATATGTCTTAATTTTAGCGCTTGGCGAAGGGCGATAAGCTTAAAGCTTTTCAAAATTCTAGTTTTTACTGATATGGCTTATTTTTTCATAGGATGCAACCATCCCACGGATCAGGGAAGAACTTAGGCCCTGGTGTTCCATTTCGTTGAGACCCTCAATGGTACAGCCCTTTGGTGTGGTAACCCTATCAATTTCCGCTTCCGGATGGCTTCCTGATTTTATTAACAGTTCTGCCGCACCGTTGCAGGTATACATGGCCAGTTCCTGTGCTTCTTTGGCATCAAAGCCCAATTGTATGGCACCTTGGGTGGTGGCGCGTATCAATCGCATCCAAAAGGCAATCCCACTGGCACAGATTACGGTTGCGGCCTGCATTTTTTCCTCCGATATCTCTATGGAATGCCCCATCCTATTAAAAATAGCCTTGGCTAGGTCAATCCTTTTTTTTCCCTTTTCGTTGCAGCAGATGCAGGTCATGGATTTGCCTACGGAAATGGCGGTATTGGGCATACTGCGGATAATATTTTGATCCTTGCCAATAATCCTTTCAATACGATCTATACTAAAGCCAGTAATTGTGGATATGATTACGTGTTTATCGGTAAGCAAGTCCTTGGTCTCTTCCAGGATACCTTCCATTTGTCCGGGTTGGACGGCAAAAATGAGAATATCGGATTTTTGTACCGCTTCACGGTTATCCTTTGTAACGGTCACTATGCCATAGCTTTCCAACTCCTTTAATGAACCTGGCGTTCTTTTCGTAAGGTACATACTTGTGGCCCCATTGGAGGATAATATCCCATTGGCTATGGACAATCCCAAATTTCCGGTCCCTATTATGGCAATTTTCATTTCTATTATTTTAGTCATCCCCGAAAAGACGGGAATCTGGTTACTTAGTTACTAGGTTATTGGGTCATTCCAATTTTGGAGTTCGGTGTTTTAAGTTTCTGCTTACTGCAACTACCCACTGAATACTGATTTCACTTCGTTTTTTAAAAAACTCCAGCTTTCAAATGCAGCCCCATACTTTCATCTAGTCCGAACATCAGGTTCATATTTTGAACCGCTTGTCCGGAGGCACCTTTTAACAGGTTATCCTCTGCGGAGGTAATCAACAGGGTGTTGTTGTGCTTATGCAGGTGTATATGGCATTGGTTGGTATTCACTACTTGTTTCAGGCTGATGGGTTCATCGGAAACATGGGTAAAAACGGCATCTGCATAAAAATCCTTGTACAGCTTGATGGCTTCCGCCTCGCTACGATTATATTGGGTATAGGCCGTGGCGAAAATCCCTCGGGTAAAATTTCCTCGATTGGGCAGAAAGAACAATTCTCCCGTTTTGTCTTGAAACGTCTGCAAGCTTTCCTCAATTTCACCCAAATGCTGATGGGTAAAGGGCTTATACCAGGAAACATTATTGGTGCGCCAGCTAAAATGCGAGGTTGGGGACAGGCTTACTCCTGCACCCGTACTCCCAGTTACTGCGTTGATGTGTACGGGATTGCCCAACATCCCCGCCCCGGCCAATGGTAATAGTGCCAATTGAACGGCGGTGGCAAAACAGCCTGGGTTGGCGATGTACCTTGCTTTTTTTATTTTTTCCCTATTGGTTTCCGGTAGGCCATAAATAAATTCCTTGCCGTTGAGTACCGCATCCTTTGCCAACCGGAAATCGTTGCTTAGGTCGATAATCTTGGTATTTGCCGAAAAGTCGTTTTCGTTCAGAAATTTGGTGGAATTGCCGTGTCCCAAGCATAAAAATACCACATCCACTTTCAGGTTCACTTCGCCGGTAAACTCCATCCCTGTTTCTCCGAGGAGGTCGGGATGGGCGGTGGATATCTTTTTTCCGGCCCGCGTGGTGCTGTATACAAAATCTATGGTTGTTTGTGGGTGGTGCAGCAATATTCGGATGAGTTCCCCACCCGTATATCCAGAACCACCTATAATTCCTGCTTTAATCATTATTTTTATTTACATGATTGTATATTTTCCCTGGGGTGGACAATAGTTTTATAAAGCCTTTGGCCTCCTCGGCTGTCCAGCCCTTGTTCATCTCCCCATAACTTCCAAAGGAAGCGTTCATGAGGTCGTGTTCCGATGAAATTCCATCGAGTTGAAAGCGGTAGGGGTGCAGGCTAACAAATACGTCCCCGGAAACATTTTTCTGGGTATCGGTCAAAAAAGCCTCAATATTCCGCATTACCTCATCCAAATAATTGCCCTCGTGCAACAGCATTCCGTAAAAATTTCCCAATTGTTCCTTTTGGTACTGTTGCCATTTGCTCAAGGTGTGTTTTTCCAACAAATGATGTGCTTTTATGATAATCAGGGAAGCCGGAGCTTCAAAACCTACCCGGCCCTTGATCCCTATAATGGTATCGCCCACATGGATATCACGCCCTATGGCATATTTGGAAGCAATGGTATTTAGCTTGACAATATTTTTTACAGGGGTGTCCGCTTCCCCGTCCAAGGCAACTAGCTCCCCTTTCTTAAAGGTCAGTTTTAATTTCTTGGGTTCGTGTTCTTGAAGCTGACTTGGGTAGGCACTATCCGGAAGTGGTTGATCGGAGGTCAATGTCTCCGTACCTCCCACTGAGGTGCCCCAAAGTCCCCTATTGATTGAATATTTGGCCTTTTCCCATGAATATTCAATTCCGTTTTTTTGCAAATACTCAATCTCCGCCTCCCGTGAAAGTTTATTGTCCCGTATTGGGGTTATTATTTCTATTTCAGGGGCGATGATCTGAAAGATCATATCAAATCTTACTTGATCATTACCAGCGCCGGTACTGCCATGGGCAATATATTTGGCGTCTATTTTTTTGGCATAATTCACAATTTCTATCGCCTGGATAATCCTTTCGGCACTTACCGACAGGGGATAGGTGTTATTTTTAAGGACATTGCCAAAGATTAGGTATTTTACCACTTTTTCGTAAAAAGTGCTTACCGCATCCAAAGAGGTATAACTTGTAGCCCCTAGCTCCAATGCCTTGTTGTGGATAGTCTGTATTTCTTCCTTGGAGAACCCTCCCGTATTTACACTTACGGCATGCACTTCAAACCCTTTGTCTTGGGACAAATGTTTGGCGCAGTAGGAGGTGTCCAATCCGCCGCTATAGGCTAAAACTAATTTTTTCATCAATTACTTTTTTATTTATCCTTCTTTTTTAAAAATAAGGATTCCTTGATGCTCTTGAGCCTGGTAAAGGCCTTGCTGTTCAAGGTTTCCTTTTTTGGTTGCTTCCCAGCGGTTGCCGGGTCGTAAAGCATTCCGGTGCAAAGGCACATCTTTCGCTCTGTCCTGGTAAGGATATCAAAATTTTTGCACGTTTGGCATCCTTTCCAGAATTCGTCATCGTCCGTAAGTTCGGAAAACGTTACCGGTTTGTAGCCCAGTTCGTAATTCATTTTCATGACGGCCAACCCCGTTGTTATCCCAAATATTTTGGCATCCGGGAATTTGGACCTGGATAGGTCAAAAATTGCTTTTTTGATTTTTTTGGCCAAGCCCTGATTTCTGAAGTCGGGATGTACGATAAGGCCCGAGTTGGCGACAAACTTCTTGTTCCCGAACACTTCTATATAGCAGAAGCCGGCAAATTTATCTCCCTCCAAGGCAATGATCGCGTTGCCGTTTCTTAGCCTTTGTTGAATATATTCCGGGGTTCGCTTCGCTATTCCCGTGCCCCGTATTTTTGCGGATTCCGCAATAGTATCGCATATAGCTTGGGCATATTTAAAATGGGATTCGTTAGCAATAACAATCTTCATTGAATGTTGCTTTAAAAAATTAATCTGAATAAACGGTTGTTTGCCTTGTCTGGGGAAATGGACTCACCTATTTCCATAATTGAATGCACCCTTACGGGCGACGACGTGTAGGCGTAAATGAAGTAGTACGGGACAAGGGCCCGGAACAAATATATATGTATGCTTGTTTTTTCATTAGGATTCCAAAGGTACAAATTAAATTGATTTATCAAGTTGTATCCCTTAATTTTTTAAAAATCGAAACTCTAGCTTATTTAATTTGAACAATTCGTAAATCATAAATCCATATACTGCAATATATTCAACAATCAACAGACCCAAATTCTCTTTAAAATCCGGATTCCCGTATGCATAATAGCTGAGAACGACAAAAAAGGACCATATAATCGGAAATCGATATTCCGTAAATACAGAAAGTAACAACAAGAAGATAACATACCATGGGTGAACCGTTGTAGCCAAAAGGTAATACACTAATAATACCCACATCATGGAGGGGAGCAGGGTTGTAAATTTTTGGTTCTTGCGCAAAAATGTGAGGAGCAATACGGTTAGAATAACAAGGAATGGAATAATTTTTCCATAAACCTTTATCAATTTAAATCCGGGAATATCAAATTGCAATGCTATTTTTTTTATAACATTAAAGAGCCCTGCATTGAATTCAAAATTGATAAACCAGAGCTCAATGGTCTGGGTATAATGTGCAAAAAATTGGGGGGTATAAAAAGGCAGAAACAGGAGAATCAAGGAAATCCCCACCAAAAGATAGAATTTAAGGCTTTTTTTCCAACCAAAATAGACCAGGAACAGGGGCAAGAACATCAGTGGGATTAATTTGACCGCTATGGACAGCGCATAAATTACGGCTCCCAATTTCCAGCGATCGTGCGCGATAAGAAAGAGGGACCAAACGAAGAAAAATAGCATCACTCCCTCAAAATGGAGGTTTCCTGTTAGTTCTATTACCACCAATGGATTTAGGAAATACCAAAAAATTAAATGGGTAGACATGTTTAGCTTTTGCAATAGTTTTCGACCAAAATAAAGGATACCCACATCGGCCAAAATGATAATAATCCGCATCGTAATAACGGAACCCAGCATGCTTTTGCCTCCCAAGATGGCCGCCAAAGTAAAGATAAGCTGGTTTAGGGGCGGGTAATTCGAAAAATTGGTGGCGCTGAGTTCTCCCATGCCCTGATATAGTTGTTGGGCATTAGGTATGATTTGAATTCCATGGTCCAACCAATTCCCAGGGGTAAACAAATATGGGTTGATTCCATTGGCCACCTGTTGTCCGTCCCAAATAAAACGATAAAAATCCTGCGATAGGTTTGGTGTGGCAAATAGAAAGACCAAGCGAAAAAGGATGCCAATGGTGACCAAGAACTTAAGGTTCCATTTTTCGAACTGGATGAGCTTTTGACACAGAAAAAATAGGGCTGCAAAAAGAGTGATAAGCTTAATAAAATCCGTACGTTCCAAATGGTAGGCAAAGGTTTGGTAGAATACCAAACTAATAATGGCCATCAAAATTGCGAATTTGTGGAGTTTCCAATATTTGGCAAGCGGGTTGGTCATGGATATTTTCTAAACTCAAAAATTAAAAATACATATTTCTATTTGACTATCGAAAATGGGAAATCAAATTTAAATGCATTTGGTAAAAAAAGACCCGCAATGTAAGAACATTGCGGGTGCTATTTTTCCAATCCAAAATAGGAATTTAAATCTTATATCGCCAACCGTGTTTGTCTTCGGACCTATTGTACTGGATATCCGTCAATTGTTTCTTAAAACGGCTCGCATATGAATTTTCGACTTTGGGAAGCTCGTATTTTTCTCCCTTGTAACCAAAACCTTGTATAGGGTTGATCACAGCTGCTGTACCGCTGCCAAACATCTCCTTTAAGGTGTTGTTCTTGGAGGCTTCCAGTAGTTCCGAAACTTTAATAGGCCTTATCTCCACTTCAATTCCCTGATCTTTTGCCAAGGTAATCACGCTTTTTCGTGTAACGCCATCCAGGATACGGTCGCTTGTAGGACAGGTCAACAACTTGTCACCGATACGTACAAAAACGTTCATGGTGCCGGCTTCCTCAATGTATTCGTGGGTATTGCTATCTGTCCACACTATTTGTTGGAATCCTTCTTCCTTGGCCAACTTGGTAGGATAGAACTGCCCCGCATAGTTGCCCGCTGCCTTGGCATAGCCAAAACCTCCATCTGCCGCCCTACTGAATTTTTCAGCAATTTTCACCCTAACCTCGCCTCCGTAATAAGATTTGGCAGGGGAACAGATGATCATAAATTTATATTCCTCCGACGGAGCCGCAATTACCCCTGGCTGGGTGGCAATTACGAAGGGTCTGATATAAAGGGTATTGCCTTCCCCTGGTTTGATCCATTCCAAGTCTAGTTGGAGCAGTGTCTTAAGGCTGTCAAAGAAATACTCCTCTGGAAACTCAGGTATGGCCAATCGGGCGCAGGATTTGTTTATCCTATGAAAGTTCTCGTCGGGCCTAAACAACCAAGCTTGACCCTTGTCGTCCATATAGGCCTTCATGCCCTCAAAAACGGCCTGTCCATAATGGAATACCCTGGCGGATGGTTCCAAGGTCAAAGGCTGGTATGGCATTATTTTGGGCGTACCCCAACTGCCGTTCTTGTAATCGCAGACCATCATATGATCTGTGAACACATCCCCGAAAGGGAGATTATCAAAATCGACCTGACCTATCTTTGATGTTTTTGCTTTTTCAACAATCAAGTTCTTTATCGAAGCTTCCATGCACATTAATTTTTAAAGGAATAAAATTAGTCAAATATAGTTACTCGACTTCCTTTTTTTGATTAAAAATGCCCAGTTTTGCACTGTAAACATAAATTTTATCACTAATAAAACGATTTAACAATTTCCCTATACTTTTACTGCTTTTTTGTCGGTGAGCCGTATTGGATTGATAAAATAATGGAATAAACGTAGTGATCTTAAATCCTGGTATTATGTAATCTTAGACGATAAATTTTTTATTGCTGATAAAAAATGGAAATATCGCTGCATTTCAAGCCATTTTTATAAGTTCATTTTACAAAAATCAATTACCTTAAGAAAGATACATCGGACCAAACGGTTACAATAATTTAGGGAGTTTAATAGGATAGGGTTATTATCCCTATGCTATGCCCAATTATCGATATTCAAATCCATTTATGGACAAAGGGTTAAACTAGATGAAACGAAAAATAATAACCACTTCGGACGGATCCAAAACCATACAATTGGAAGATTGGGAAGAACAGTACCATTCCAAGCACGGGGCCATACAGGAGGCTTACCACGTTTTCATAAAACATGGGCTCTCCCTTTTTAAAAACAGGTCCATTTCTATCTTGGAAATTGGATTTGGAACGGGGCTTAACGCATTGATTACATGGAAGGAAGCGGCCCATTTAAAAATCGGGATAGATTACACGGGGGTAGAGGCATATCCCGTTACCGCGGAAGAAGTGGAGCAGCTCAACTATATTGCCCAGTTAAATGCGGCTGCCTATGATACGGGTTTCCAGCTAATGCATTCATCCCCATGGGAAAATGCTGTGGATATTGCCCCCGATTTCAAGTTGTGTAAGCGAAGACAGGATTTTAAGGCCATTGATGACAAGGAAAACTTCGACCTAGTTTATTTTGATGCCTTTGGGGCCAGGGTGCAACCCGAATTGTGGACCGAGGAAATTTTCCTAAAAATGTACCTTGCCCTCAGGCCAAATGGGGTCTTGGTTACTTATGCAGCCAAAGGAAGCGTGCGGAGGGCCATGCAGGCGGTAGGTTTTCAGGTGGAGCGATTACCGGGACCTCCAGGAAAGCGGGAAATGTTGAGAGCAATAAAAAATGTAGGTCATATTTGAAACCTTGTTTCTGCTACAAATACTGCTAAAATTGGAAAGTTGCAACCAGTACGATAAAATCGGTTCAATTTTATTCCATAGTATAATTATTGCCACTTAATATTGGCAATCCTTTAAGAATTGCCCATGCTACAATGTTAAACCTAAACTAAACCAGGTACTCTAACATTCAAAAACACATACCTTTACAAAAAAATTGGAAATGAAGGTTTTGATTGCCGGGGCTACAGGACTGGTGGGTCAAGAAATAGTTGCATTGTGTCTTGAGAACCAAATTGCCGTTAATTACCTGTCGACTTCAAAAAGAAAGATTGTTTCCCGTCCAAAATATCAAGGTTTTTTCTGGGACCCATCCGAGAATAAAATAGACTTGGATTGTTTTGACGGGGTAACTGCAATTATCAATCTCGCTGGATCTAGCATCTCCAATCGATGGACCGCAAGAAATAAAAGAAAAATTTTACTAAGCCGAACCCAGAGCCTACAAACCCTTTATCAAGGCTTGGAAAAGGTTGGGGCCGGCAATATCACTTCATTTGCCACAGCGTCTGCCATCGGCATTTATCCCGATTCCCTAGATCATTATTACGAAGAAGCCTATGAAGGTGTAGACCAAAGCTTTTTGGGCGAAATGGCGCAACTGTGGGAAAAGGAAGCCGATATTTTCCAGAAATTCGGCTTTCCTGTATGTAAACTAAGAACGGGCCTCGTTCTTTCCCATAAGGGAGGGGCATTGCCAAAATTGGCCAAACCGATAAAATACTATTTGGGTTCTGCCTTTGGCTCAGGAGCACAATGGCAATCTTGGATCCATGTACAGGATTTGGCCAAAATATATTTGTTTGCTATTGAAAATAAACTGCAGGGTGCCTACAATGCGGTTGCGCCCAACCCGGTAACAAATTCCAAACTAACCAAAAGAATTTCGGAGACATTGGAAAAACCATTGTGGTTGCCCAACATACCACGTATTGCTGCGAGGTTTCTCTTAGGTGAAATGTCGTACGTACTTTATTCCAGTCAACGAGTGAGTTGCAAAAAATTGGAAGAGGAGGGGTATATTTTCGATTTCACCAATATTTGTTCTGCCTTGAACGATATCTATAAGGAAAAACGCGTCAAAGAGCCCCTAGAAACCGATTTAGGTAAGGAATTTGTGTAGATGTAATTCCGATGTTCGGTTAACATTGCTCGTTCGACAGATCTTACAAGGTATCATACCGTACTCCATCAACCTTATAACCAAATTCCTTAAACCAAACTTTGTACTTCACAAATCTTAAAACTTCCCGTTCGGGATTTCTTTTTTTCCGTCAAAAGCATAAAGTTCGGTGACATTTTGACACTTTTAAAGAATTGGCAGTACTTTTGCCATCTGAGAATCCAGAAGATAAACACGATAAATTCCAAATAAAAATATAGCGAATGAACAAGGATAATAAAGTAGAGGATTGGGGCGAAGATTATTCGGATACCCAACCCAATGCGATGGATGAAAATGGTATGGGAAAGGACGGAAGTGAAAATGTCGATTTACCTGAGGTAGAGGGACTTTCGGAAGAGGAAGTGCTTTCGGAGGAAGAAGTGCTTCGCGAAGACCTGGCCAAGGAAAAGGATAAGTTTTTGAGACTTTTTGCAGAGTTCGAAAACTATAAAAAAAGGACCTCCAAGGAACGGATGGATCTTTTTAAAACGGCAGGACAGGAGGTCATTTCTTCCTTATTGCCAATTTTGGACGATTTTGACCGAGCCATGAAGGAATTGGCCCAAACCGGGGATGAGGCACACTTTAAGGGCGTAGAACTGATAAAGCTTAAGTTACAGGAAATTCTGAAATCCAAAGGGCTACAGGAGATAAACGTAAAACAGGGAGATGCCTTCGATGCCGAAGTCCACGATGCCATTACCCAAATACCTGCCCCGGAAAAGAAGCTGAAGGGCAAAATAATAGACGTGATAGAAAAGGGCTTTAGTCTTGGAGATAAAATCATACGTCACCCCAAAGTGGTGGTCGGGAATTAAAGATAGAAAATGAAGGAGGATTATTACGACATACTAGGCTTATCAAAAAATGCCAGTACGGCCGAAATTAAAAAAGCTTACCGTAAAAAAGCTTTGGAATACCACCCGGACAAGAATCCTGGAAATTCCAAAGCAGAGGAAATGTTCAAGAAATCTGCTGAGGCCTATGAGGTTTTGAGCAATCCGGACAAACGGGCCAGGTACGACCAATATGGACACACTGCTTTTGAAGGAGGTGGCTTTGGCGGTGGTGGCATGAACATGGAGGATATCTTTAGCCAGTTCGGGGATATTTTCGGAAGTGCTTTTGGCGGTAGTTTTGGCGGTTTTAGCGGCTTTGGTGGCGGCCAGGCAAGGGTTAAGGGCAGCAATCTTCGGATTCGCGTAAAGCTCAACTTGGAGGAAGTGGCCCATGGCGTTGAAAAAAAGGTCAAAGTACAACGAAAGGTACAAGCAAGTGGTGTAACATATAAGACTTGCCCTACCTGTAACGGTCGTGGTCAGGTTACCAAGATAACCAATACGATTTTAGGAAGAATGCAGACTGCCGCTACCTGTAGCAGTTGTGGCGGTAGTGGACAGATTATAGACCACCGCCCTAGCGATGCCGATGCACAGGGTCTTAAGGTGAAGGAAGAGACCGTATCCATCAAGATTCCCTCCGGAGTTGAGGAAGGTATGCAGCTAAAGGTAACCGGAAAGGGCAACGAAGCTCCGGGAAATGGAATTCCAGGTGATTTATTGGTGGCCATAGAAACAGAGGAACATGAAACTTTAAAGAGGGAAGGTGACAACTTGCACTACGATCTATATGTCAGTTTTTCTGAAGCTGTTTTGGGTACTTCCAAGGATATTGATTCGGTAACCGGAAAGGTGAGGATAAAGTTGGAGCCAGGAATACAATCGGGAAAAATACTTCGACTTAGGGGCAAGGGAATTTCCAGTATCAATGGTTACGGAAATGGAGATCTATTGGTTCACGTAAACGTTTGGACCCCCAAAGAGCTGAACAAGGAACAGCGGGATTTTTTCGAAAGCATGCAAGGTCACGAGAATTTTTCCCCAAAACCGGAAAAATCGGACAAGTCCTTTTTTGAAAAGGTAAAGGACATGTTTTCGTAATTAACCGATCGTATAAAACACAAGTCGAGTTAAAATAAAAAATGTATATTTGAAATAGTATTGGGTAACCAATATTAAATTTTCTTTTTCATAGCAATTTTTTTTCCCATCCTTGATTGTTTTTAAGGGTGGGTTTTTGTTTTGTTATATATCTTTGAAAAAATTGTGTGTATGAACAACATTATGGTAGCTAAGGAAATAAGTAAACACTATGGCCACCACACCGCACTAAATAAAATATCGCTAGAAATTCCCGAAAATAGCATTTATGGGCTTTTGGGCCCTAATGGAGCTGGGAAAACAACGCTGATACGGATCATCAACCAGATTACATATCCAGACTCGGGAGAGGTTTTTTT